>Ga0214543_1000925_pt1 | contig 54050 bp, 30 predicted proteins | sample CNSS2metaG_FD_160094 | JGI IMG/M metagenome (GOLD analysis project Ga0214543, IMG submission 160094) | Root nodule microbial communities from cowpea collected in UCLA plant growth center, Los Angeles, California, USA - CNSS2 | ecosystem: Host-associated > Plants > Roots > Nodule | place: USA... | reverse complement strand
GTGGGTGTCCATGGTGGTGCCCCATCTGTATAACTAGGTAAGGATTCAAGGTAAGGTTGTATCCTGACGCTCTAAGGGGTCAGTTAGTCTCACCTAGAGTGGACTGACTCCTGTGGTGAGAGTAGCAAGAGGCCTGAAATTCATTAAGGGCTAACCTTGTGGCGAGGGAAAATTGATTCATCGTAACACTTGTAACACATAGCTCGGGGGTGAGCAGAGGTATCCACCACAAGTGCGGGCATCCGCTGAATCCGACCAAGTTATACGTATCTGGATGAGTCGAGTCGAGTCATAGTGTATTGATTGAAGAGTCTTAACATGCTTGGATGTTGTACTGATATTGAATGATGAAAGTATATTTAACTGTATGATAAAAGTGTTGTTTGGCTCTAGCTTACCCTGTTTGTTGTATGATTGCCTTGTATGTGGCTATTCTTTCTTGCGATGATCATCAATTTAATTGATGGGAGCAGATGGGCGAGGTTCCCGCGGTCAACAAGGAAATGGCGATTCCGCTGCTTAGCCATCAGGGTTGGATTTCATATTTCTTTCCTTCATGTTTTTCGTTAGGGCTATGGCCCATGTATTGTTTTATGTTTGACTACCCTTTTTCTCTTTTGTCAGACTTTTATTTGGTTTTCCTTTGGCATCGTGGTGTGCCCGGTCTGTAGGGGTTGTGTTAAGGACTCCAAGACTTCGCTACATTGTTATCTTCGTGTGACGTTTCCTGTAATCTTTGAGCTTTAAATTAAAGGGGGCGTTACAAAAAATCAAATAACTTGTCACACATAAGTTTAGGAACTAAATTTAAAGTTCAAAACAAAACCAAAGTCTAATGTTTTTTGTATAGAATTTAAAGTTAATTTAAAATATTTATAGAAATATTTAATAAAAACGTTAATTTTAGTAAGAATATTACCATAAGATTTATAAAAAAGTAAATTTAGTGTCAATTTAAGAAATGACAAATATAGGGACCAGAATGAGTCACTTTGACAAATATAGAGACCAAATTGAGTCACTTTGACACGTGACACAATTGTGAAGTGACACGTGTAAAAAAAATAAAAAACCTAAAAAAAATAAAAATAAAAATAAAAATTTTAAAAACCATAAATTGACACGTGGCGTTGACTTTAACACCATTTGGTCAAACTAACGGCGATGACCAAATTGAATCATTTTTAAGAAAATGATGACCAAATTGAGACAACAAAAAACTTGATGACCAAACTGAAATTTATTGACAAATAGAGGAACCAAAAGAATAATTTAACCTTATTATTATATTTTCTTAAACATCACTTCCAAATTCATCCACTTTCATCTCCAAATTTATTTAAAAGGTTAAATATGTTTTTCGTCCTTTAACTTTCACTAAACATTGAAATTAGTCTCTCTCCGAAATTTTGGTCCAATTTAGTCTCCTAACTTTTAAATATGATGGATTTAGTCATTTTAATCAAATTTTGTTAAGTTTATTTGAAGTTTCAAACACATGTCATGAAAGTATTTCACTTAACATCGAAATGAAAATATGTCAAACGATGTAAACAACTTAAATATTATCATGAATATGTTAGAAATGTCAAATAAACTTAACAAAAAATTCAGTTAAAAGGATGAAATTCCCACATTTATGATAAGACACTAAATTGATCTAAAATTTTGAAGAGGGATTAATTTCAATTTCACTCGATATTAGAGAACCAAAAACATATTTAATCCTTTACTAAATAAAACAACACAACATGAAAGATCCTTGATTAAGACTGAAGAAAGCCACGACTCTTCCAAACTTTTTTTATTTTATTTTTTATATATATTTTTTAATATTATATTTATATATTATTAGATGAAATTTAAAATTATGTTTATACTTATATTTCATCTATACTTGATTTTGAAAATTACTTTAATTATTTTAGTTTATTTTATATTAAATATTTGTTGACATTTAATGATAGTTTTATGATTTATTTATAGTTTTTCTGTAGTAAACGAAAAAAAAAAATTTAATTAAAAAGGCTAATTTTTGTATAAAAAAATTAATTCGACCATCCTAAAATTTTGAATAAAAAGCCACCTGTGACACAATTGCTTCTTAATAAAATTGTATTACCTCACCACTTACCCATGTCATTAGTTTTTTAAAAAATTATCTATTTTAATAAATTTGAAAAAAAATAAATTACATTAATTTGTTAAAAAAACCTACATTAACCTTTTGACATGTAATCATATTATTTTCCTCTTGGTTCCTTATTTTTTTTGAAAAATAAATAGAAGATTAATGATAAAAAAATGTGATAGAAAAGAGAATAAGTTTTTTCAGTTATAATCATATATATTGATGTTTTTTCCTTCTATCTTTTTAATGTTTACACACGTCATCCTTATTAAGCTATATGTTTTAATTTTTCTGCAAACCAGATGGAGGAACCACCTCTTTATACAGTTTTTTTTTTTCGTGTTATTTTTAACTTTTATTAAATTAAATAATTTCATCATTTAGTAAATGATTTCAGTTATTATTTTTTAGAAAATACAGGGGTGTGGGATGAAATTTGAAAAGAACGCAAGAGAGGTGAGTATAAATAAATAAATAAAGTGAGAAAAAAAGAGAGATAAAAGAGGTGGTTATGTCGGTTCTCTACGGGGCGAAGACCCGGATATGTATGGTGGCGCACACCACAGCAGATCTTTAAATTCTTCTCCTTCGAAGATCAATTCTCCATTTCTTCATCCATCAAAAACCCTAACCGCATTCTCTCCTACCTCACTCTCCTACTCTTCTCAATCTGTTACTCCCATGAGCTATCACATGGTAGATTCGATTCATCCTTTCCGCAACCATAATCTTCACACTTTGCATATGTTTTCTGTTTCTACTTCTTTTCTTCTTCCCTTTCTTTCGTTACTCGCTACTTAATCTAGGTTTACCCAGCACCACGATTGTGACTAGGACCAAAAACCGGCGCTCCAGAACAATTCAACTTTTTTTTTCTGCTTAACATCGGTCTTCATTTTCGAGAACACAAGACATAGTGTTTTCTATCTGTTTTGTTTTTGTTTTGTTCGTGGATTAATACCGGTAGATGTAATGCGTCATCTAATGTCACGTTTTCACAATTTAATATAAGTAGTTTTCCAAATTCAGTGACGCGTGAATAACTGTATCCACCTTTATCATGCTTTTCTGAATTTTGCTCTGTGAGCGTTTGTCTTAAAGTATTATGGTACCTATGGAAGTTTTATAAGGTGACGTTTTGCTGTTTTGTCTTGTGCTAATGAATTTCAGTGTGTAAACTGCCTGCACAACGACCTTTTGGTTGTTCTGGTATATACGTGTGTGTGGAAGTGTAGCTATTGGTCTTTAGTTGTACTTGTTCAACTGATTCTACTACTTGCAATTTTATGTTCTGCATTTTCTTAGATTAGTGTTGTTGACTTGTTTATATTTTGTCGTGTTTTTCTGTTCAGATACCTCCCATTCTTTTTCTTATTGTGAGTTCTTTATGCAACAGAATAATGAGGATACACGCAGAGGTTTGAAAAGAAAGCCCCCATACATGGATCGAGGGCATGAACGGGGACCTTACAATATGAATTCTAGACCTTATGATAGGAACATGGTTCCTGATGGTAGGTTCTTGTATTTGTTTGTCTTATATACAATTCAGACGGTTTTGGTTGTCAATTATAGACTATTACCTTGTGAAGATGTTGCCCGCTACTTCGATCTCATTCTAGTATATTTTCTATTTTGCTCTTAGGAACTTAACTATACAAATTATGGAGTTGCTATAAATAAATGAGCTATAAGTTACCTTTGGCTTTGGAGGGTTATTTTTTCCCTGCGCCAACTAGAGTTATCGTGTTTGGTTCAACTTATTATAGCTAGATACTCGTTTTTTTCTTCATAATGGCTCCATGAAAGAGATTTTTTTTTTTTGAATAAAAGGGAACAATTATATTCCTCCAAAAAGGTTATAGCAAATGTGGGCTTATATGGAAGATGGTTGTGTATGTGAAATGTCTGTTACTTTTGCGCAATTCGGGTAGGTTATTTTTTTGAAAGTGTTAATTATAAGCTGTAGGCATTGTGACATACGGGCATATTTCATGGGCTTTATTATAGACGCAGACTTTATCTTTTGACTAATCATTATTCTTCTTGGAAAATTGAAATTGATTGCGTAGTTTGAACTCACTATTACAAGTCACTATTGCACAAAGAAGACCCGTTTCTTTAACTAATTTGCCATTTTTTTGTGTGCAACTAATAGACTATGCATGAATGGTTTTGTAATTAGTTCTTTTGTCATAGTTGGCTCCAGGTGTTAAAGATTGAGTTTGATATCAATCTTACTCTCTTCGTCACCTTTACTCATAAAACACTAGCACACAAAATTACACACTGATCTCATCAGGATCTCACTCATGAAATACACAACAATTTTATTAATGGATATCCAATTTCCATACATCAAGGTCCTATATATAACTTTTAATCAATAAACTACCTAACCTATCAATCCTTAACAAAATTAATGGTCATGCCTATTTCTACCTATTAAATGGCCCCATCTTGTGAAGGCCTTGCCCCAAGGACATTTGCTCCTCCCTGCTCTACTTCCTGCCGTTTTACATTTGGAAATTGCTTTTTCAATTGGAGCAACTTGTGCTAAATAGCGTCCTTTGGGCTCGTATGATTCCAATTGACTTGTAGTTCAGTGACAACTTGATTGCCTTTTTTTTTCAACCTTTGGTCTAATATGTCTAGAGGTACCTCCAATTTTTTGATTGTGCCTTCCTACTCTAATCTCTGTCCACCTATCATGCCCTTCGATGCATGGAGAGATATATGCACATCCTTTTGGTGCAGCAGCTTCTGCCCAATTGCCAAAGTTGCATGCACCTCACCTGAATCTGGTTCAGCATCACTGTTCACTTTGTGAACCAAAAAATGGCACAAAGCTTATCCTATACTTTTCACTTTTGCATGTGATGTCTATCTCATTGCTGTCCACAAAATTGACAGGCCTTTTGCAATTCTGTCGTTCATGTCTTTCTTATTTGCATTAATTAGATTACAGCCCTTCAAATCTGTCACTAAACGTGATCCCAAAGACAAAACTGACTGATGGCGTTGAATATTAGTGATAGGAGTGGATTTTTGTGTCTGGTTTGATAAGGACTACTTTCTTGTATTTTGCTCTTGTGGTCCGCTATGTAAGATTTTTGGTGTTAGACATTTTCTTTTCCAATTCTTGAAGTATATCATCATGTGAGCGTGCTAATCTTATTGCATCTTGGATATTCTTCGGGTTATGAATCCTCACAGACTTCTCCAATAAAGTGTGTAAACCTCCCCGAAAAAAAAAAGAACCATTTCTCCGGTCACATCAAATTGAGCCAATAGTTCATCAAATCGCTCAAGATAATCTAGCAAAGAACTTTGTTGTCCCAGTTTGGATAATTCCGAAATGTGATCATTGTAATAACTTGTATGAAATTGACTTGCCACATCTTGCAAGCATCCTTTCTTTGTGGCTTGGCTATATGTAAAGTATTGTCATTGCCACACAAATGCCTTACCCTCCATCGACAAAAGCAAAAGTTTGCCACGCTGATCCTCCAGGTCATCTCAAGATCAAAGAATTGCTCAACTTTGGCATGCCATTCAAAATAATCATAGCCATTGCGAAATGGAATTTGTGCACGCTAGGTACTAGAGTGAAGTCTCCTATTGTTTCATTTGGTGGAGTGGTCGAACTTGACTCACCCATGGAATTCATCTTGATCAACATTTGTTGAAGCAAAGCCTTCATTGAATCCATGTCCTTCCTATTGATTTGTTGTGATTCTTCTATCAACTTGTTATCTTGTTGCGAAGTCTTAAACAACTTCTTGAGTCCCTCAATACAAACCTCCAAATCTTTGATTGCTGTAGAATCCCGCATTGGTGTTCACTAAATGATACCTCTGTTAAGGATTGAGCTGGATATCAGTCTTACTCTCTTCCTCACCTTTACTCAGAAAACTCTAGCATACAAAATTACACACACATATCTCACCAGGATCTCAGTCAAGGAATTAAAACATTCCTCAACAATTTTACTAATGGACATCCCATTTCGATATCAAGGTCTTGGATATAACTTTTGATCACAACTAACTTCCTAACCCATCAATCCCTTACAAAATTAACGGTCATGCCCATTTCCACTTATTACACTAGCCTACAATTTCTTTACGAAGTTGAATTCTTTTTTACTGCTACCGCTCTTCATTCTTGTAGTGACGTTACTCTATGTTTATTTTTTATAGATTTTTATTTTTAGTTGATTTTATATTGCAGGTTGGTTTGACTGCCCAGCACATGGACAAGAATTAGGACGCATAATCCCTTCAAAGGTTCCACTCGGTGAATCCTTCAATGATAACATTCCACGTGAAAAATATACTCCTAAGCAAGCGATTCATCAACAAAGAGTCTTAGGTCGGGAAGTAAGTACATCAAATGAACAGTAATAAACAATTTCCTCTGATTAATATATTCAGCTTGGAAATAAGTATGTGTTTAAGTATAATAAGGGAGACAACAGTATATTGACGTGCAAAAGTTGCAATATAAATAGATAAGTCATAGGATGGATTTGTTTGAATCTACTGATGTGTCTTTTTCATCATCTTTTTTTGTGTGATTGAACTTTTTGTTTTGCAATGTTAAACAATTTTCATTTTATAGCTTCACAACATCTAAAGGAACTTGCTATTGTTCACATATATATGACACGAGACAACTTAGATTACAGTATGGGATTTGAGGAGAAAGAGGTAGAAACTTGAAGAGTTGAGGATAGTAGTATTTATATTTTGTTTTGCGCTAACAGAGAAAGATTAGTAATCATGGAAAGAGGAAAATTTGAAACGTTGTGGGGTCTTTTAAATGTTCTATCTGTTACCTGAACAGCTGTACCAATGGTTGGGGGAATAAGAAAACAACTTCAAGCAATTTAAGAGTATCCTTAAAACAAGGAGTATCTTTCATTGTTGTGATTTTACGTTGTGTTCCATGAATGGACGCATGTTTTCTTTGTAGTGTTGTATACAATGTGTTGCAACCAGCTTCCTAGTCCTTAACTATATGTTTTTTGCAGCTTGGTTTAGTGATTGATCTGACAAATACTACTCGTTATTATCCTCTATCAGATTGGACAAAAGAAGGAATTTCTCATGTCAAGGTAACTATATCTTCATTCTATTGTTTATGAAATGTTAATTGCAATTGACTTTAGATTTTCTGTTTGTTTGTGCAGATAAGATGCAAAGGAAGAGATGCTGTACCTGATGATGAATCTGTACAAAAATTCTGTGATGAGGTAGCTCCTTTTTTCAGTGTTGATAGTATTCACTGTTAGAATTGACGAGCATTACTTTTACTGCTTTTTTGAATTAATGCTCACAATTTGATAGTCAAGTATTGTCTTCTTGTTAGTGTTCCTAACAATGGTGGTACAGTGCTTGATATCTTACTTGATGTTTTATGATTTATACTTGTTAGATATTCATTTTAGGTTCAAGATTTTTTCTCCCAAAGGACAAATGACAAGAAATATATACTTGTACATTGTACCCATGGGCATAATCGCACAGGCTATATGATTGTTCACTTTCTTGTGCGTACGGAATCTATATCTGTTACCGAGGTGAGTAAATTTATTGGACAATTCATTGGTTTGTTTTCAATACATGCATGAATTGAGTAATTAACGTGTAATGCAATTTTGTGCTTATCTTCCAGGCGATAAATAAATTTGCTTTGGCACGTCACCCAGGAATTTACAAGCAGGACTATATTGACGCCCTGTACATGTTTTATCGTGAAAAGAAACCTGAAGATCTTGTTTGTCCTCAAACTCCTGAATGGAAGAGAACTCCGGATCCTGATTACCGTGGCACAACTGCCCCGGCTGTGGACAATTATGTGCACATTCCAGAACAGGTATGTCCACTTTGTTGACTCTGTTTACTCAGCTTCTTAATTATATGATTTGCTCTTCTTCCACTCCACTGGGTTGAAGGAACACCTTACTTGGATGGATTCTTGAAGTGTTTGTATGAACACGAGTTTTCCATTTAATTTGTTTTATTTTTGTTGAAAAATATCTGATATGGCATAAAAATAGAATTGGTTTCATCTTTTTCATCTTTCTATTTTCGTTGTCGAGACTTAGTTGTATATGCTGATAACAGAACTTTTTTTTTTTTAATAAGTGGCTATTAGATCAATATGTGGTCACTTTAATATTGAATTTTTTTCCTTATATAATTCCATTTTTTTTCTCATTTATGTACTCGGTTGAAATAGAAAATATATCGTGTTTTTACGAACCTTCAGTCTGTTCACAATTTTTTTCTGGGATTATTCTTGTGTTTGGTTCTATCTTCTAGGAGAATATAGTCAGAAATGAAGTATTGACAACTGATGATGTTTTGGGAGATCCAATTCCTCCAAACCAGCTGCGAGAGATGCAAGAAGTTTGTTATCAACTGCTCAAGTTGAACCCAGGGGTGGGTTTCTGAATTGGCTTTTTGTTGAATTATATACATTTTCTTGAAAATGATTTAAACTCAACGTAGTTGAGATAATCAAGAATGCCTTTTTTTTTGTATCACATGTTAACAAGATTCATGCATAACGTATATGATTTAATTTTCATAGGAAGTAGTGTTTTGCAAGTAGCACCCGTTCACTCTTTTCCTACACAGTATTTGTCTATGAAGAGTCTAAATGTATATAATATAACTACTGTAATGTCTAGGAAATAAATTTCAATTAAGCAATATTTCTCTGTCTCTCTATTTCTCCTGTCATCTCCCCCTTAAAGTTAAGATAGCTCTATCAATTTTACACAAAGTTATGCTATCTAGAGCAATGTGTTGTATATGATGCATCTCATTAAAATTTCAGGAGAACTTTGAAGCCAAATAGTTATTTATTTGGAAACGTTAGTTTCTTGTGATTACACTTTTTCCATGAATTAATTGCATTATTTTTGGTTTTCATATTTATATTATCTCTTTTTAGGGAAGAGGACGATCGCAGTTTCCTGGGTCACACCCTGTTTCTCTGAACAGGTCCACTCTTAATACATTTGATCGTTTTGGTTTTTGTTACTTTGAGATTTATACGGAACTTTAGAATGGACTTCACTGTTTTACTGATATGGACATTAATGATTTTTCTTATCTAATAGGTCTTAGGAATTAACAGTACCTAAAGTATGTGTTCTTTATCGTCACTCGTCTTTCAGTTGTTTAACTGGAAGTTTGCACTATTCATTGACATTTCATCTTGTGCTTTTTGCAAATTTTGTTTAGCATACTTTTTTTTTTTTCAGAAATTTTGAAATTGGCTGACATTTCTTTCACTACATTAAAAAAAATCTTTTCTATTTTTTAGTAGAGCTGATGGAGAAGAATAACTGAAAGCAACATAACAGGATCTTTATGATATATTAGTTCTTATACAGAGATGTCAATAGAGAAGTCATGATTCCATACTTTTTGGTTTAATTTGGGTTGGATCATTTGTCAAAACCTTTGTGACTAATTTCCAAACATTTTGGAACTTCAAATTCCAGATTTCCACCCTGTATATATTATAATTTAACTTCTGTCAATTAAACAAATTTTTGACCCATTTGCATCTACATAGACAATTTTTTTGGTTTTTGTTATTACATCGACTAAAGATTTAGTCAAATTATAGTACAGTGAGGTTGAGTTAGATTTAAAGTCTACTTTTAATTTTTTTTATGAATATTTAAGATTTTATTTTAATATTATTTTGTATTTACAGAATATTCTACAAATTTCCATAGGACCTGAATAAGTTGTTATAAACTCCTTGACATGTGTTCAATTCCTACCTATAAAAAAAATGCAAATATTAACTTCAAATTGCCGTTTGGCCTACCAAACAAATTTGGCTGAGTTAATGGATGTTCTGTGATCAAAGACATTTCTTAGTTCTATCCTTTTTCTGTTTTTATGAGAAGTGAACAAAATATTCATTTTATGCAGTTGAGTTTGAGAGAGGAGATTAATTTTAAAACTTGATTGTAAATCTAAGTCTTCACTTTTGTTAATCATCTTCCTTGGTTTTAACAACTTAGTTTATATCGTTGTTTTTCTTTTGCAGGGACAACCTGCAACTCTTGAGACAACGATATTACTATGCCACATGGAAAGCTGATGGGACACGCTATATGATGCTGATTACTTGTGATGGATGTTATTTGATTGACAGAAAATTTCTTTTCCACAGGATCAATATGCGATTTCCTTGCAGATATTCAAATGGGGTATATATGTTTATTCAATTTACTTTGTTGTCAAGTGAGTTTTATCTGTCTTGGGTATTTGGAAACTGTGTCTCGTCTTTTATAAATTTTGTTTTAGGTTATCTAAATGCTAACTCAATTGCTTTCAAGGGTACACCTGAGAGGAATCACCACTACACACTACTTGATGGGGAGATGATTATTGACAGGGATCCACATACACATAAGCAAGAGAGAAGATACCTCATCTATGATTTGATGGCAATCAATCAGGTCTCTTTGACAGAGGTACACATTTATTGACAACTACAATGCTGAGATATTATTGACTTCTTTGATGGTTTGTCTTACTCCTATTATATTATTATATTATATAAAATAAAGAAATTTAAACTGGTAAACTCTTGTTTACGCTTGCTATTTTGAGTTGTATTTCGGGGTCAATTAAAACCAGATGTATTCCTAACAAAGTATTTGTATTTCAGTTAATTAAAGTGTCTACAAACAATCATGAAGTAAAAAGAGCACATGTAAGCTTCTAGTTGGATTTTGAAACTACCTCTGAATTGTGTCCTTTTCTTAGGAAGTTTGAAAATACCTGATCACAAGTAATCCTTATTTTTTGGATCAGGCTAGACAATGCAAATAGTGAAATAATTGAAGGCATCATCATCATCATCATCATTATCATCTGAGAAGAGTGTCTAGTTTTTTAACCTGTAATTAACTACTGGTACAATAAAATATCAGATACTATTCAATATTTCTGGGAGTGGGTTTCTAATTTCCAATAAAGTCTGGCTGCTAATGTGGATTATGTAATCATTCCAATGAGAGTATTTGGAAAGTTGGTTAAACATTAAAAAGGACATAATATACTACATAACGTACGCCTGGAACCCTGTAAGTCCTTGGATTGATGATGTTCACATTTGTGATTGGCTAACTTTTGACATGCCCATTTGGTCTAATACATGCAGCTGCCGTTTTATGAAAGGTGGAAATTGCTGGAGAAAGAAGTAATTGAACCTCGTAACATGGAACGTGAGGGCCTTTCAAAAAATACGAATCCTTATTATAGATATGACTTGGAACCATTTAGTGTATGTATAATGATTATTTTGGTATTCCATTTTCAGAAACATTTTCCAGTGGGATAAGCTATTTTGTTTATATTTTCGTATTTTTGTTTTAGGTGAGAAGGAAGGGATTTTGGTTACTATCCACTGTATCAAAGCTCCTACATAAATTCATTCCACAACTATCGCATTCATCAGACGGTCTTGTACTCCAGGTAGTAATTAGTGTCTCTAGAGGACTGAACCTCCCAAATTAAGCTTGGATATGTAGGATAGTTGGATGAACACTTTGGCTTGTAGGAAACACCGGCTGTTTAAGGATGATGTACTGAAAAAATGCTTCGCTGAGGAAGTTCATATTTCTTAGTTATTTTTTTGCCGCATGAGTCAATATTGGATTTTAAGAAATTTTAATACTGATGTAGTTTTGGTTTTTAACGAATACTAACTGGATGAGAACATATCATCACAAATGTGCGTATAGGCTTTTTGGTTTATCTACTTGTCCATTGTTAATAGTGATGGTTCTGTCAGGGTTGGGATGATCCATATGTCCCTCGTACACATGAAGGTCTTCTGAAGTGGAAATACCCTGAGATGAACTCTGTTGATTTCCTCTGTGAGGTTGTCCAAGTATTCCTTCCCAAGTTCAAAATTTAAATTAGTTTATTTGGTGTTATATTCTTTTCTAATATGACAATTTGTTGACGATGCCTTTGTTGACAGGTGGGAGCTGATGATCGTCCCATGCTTTTTCTGTTTGAACGTGGACGGAAGAAGTTCATGGAAGAGAATGTTATTTTTAAAGGTTGTACAACTTGTAGACCATCATTATTACTTTATGCGATCATAATGTCATTATTATTTGTCCAGATGACAGTTATTTGCATGAACTAACCTATTTTGGTCATATTTGAATTCCGATTGAAATGTATTCATTCCATTGGCAAGACTCCCTTTACAATTGAATCCGTCTAAGCTAGCTATAACATAAATTAATATCTGGAAAGGTGAAGCCATAATTTGTTTTTAATTTTTGGCTCCAAATGATTTTCAGATGCATCAGACATTTCTTCCTATTCCGGAAAGATCATTGAATGCTACTGGGATTCCGGGGAGCATCATTGGGTCTGTATGCGGATAAGAATAGACAAAGCAACTCCGAATGATATCAATACCTATAGAAAGGTTATAAAACATGTTGTACTTTTCAATTAATTCTGTTACGCAATCATCTTTTGATTGTCTATGGTTTTTTCGTATAATTAATTCATGTAAAAGGCCTGTTGAACAGTTTTTGTAAATTTTTTAATACAGGTAATGCGAAGCATAAAGGATAACATCACTGAAGAAGTGTTATTGAATGAGATCAATAAGACAATTTGCCTACCCTTGTATGCAGACAGAATACAAAAGGATATCAAGGCTCATCAGCATATGGTATCCTCAAGGCGCAAGTGAGTTATATAATAAAAACTAAGAATGCCGAATGTCGTATCTTTACTGAAAGAGCAAGCAAGACTTCTGAAGTACCAGCAGAGAAGCTGTACATTTTTCTTGCCAAGAGATTGTATTTGTTCTGCGTCGTCATCAACCTCGTGCATAACATAGGAAAGAAGTCTAGCTTCTATGATTTTGTTTGGGTTACAAGATTTTGGCTTTGGTCACTGTTGTATATTATCAATTTTGCCAATTATTTCCTTTATTTTCATTTCTTATTTACAGCATATCACAAGATCATATTGGACAAAGCTCAACAGAAACGGCAACAGGATACTATAACTCAAGATTTCACTAGTTTATATATTCTTTTTCAAGCAACTTGTATTATATTTGACACTTGATAGATGTGCTACAGATAACACACATTTGTGATACAGATACTGATGCTGTTGTTTAGATCTTAAGCACGCAATGGAATTCTTTAACTGGGGTTGACGTGACTAATCCAGCTTAATTTTCCTTGCTTCAAGTAAGTAGACTTGTAGTCTGTAAAGTGCTACCTTATAGATAGGAAGTGACTTATGGCCATCATAATATATATGAGATACTGCGATCACTTGTGAGACATTCATTTAGTTTTTCCTGTTCTGTTTCTTTTATGCAGTTGTAATTTTACTAAATCAATATTTTTATTTATTTATCTATAAAGACGTCAAATATGATAGGGTGTGTATACATCTTTATACTAATTGATAAGGTAGTTTAGCGCCACACTCTACAAGTGTACTTTATACATGCAGCATATGAAAATATAACAATAATAATTGCACTGCACCGACAACACTTGCCATGGGTGGACGTAAGTAGCACAGTTCTCCACGAATTCCATGGCATTTATGTTCTCAACGTTCCATCACCAACCACAGCGTCTTCATCACCCTCCCGGAACCTTCGAAAATGCCTCTTCCATCTCTCTGCTGCAGGTTCTCGTTCTTGGCTTTCTCCTTCTTCTTGTCTCTAACACCAACACTCCAAATCCCCTTGGTAGCCCCAATCACAAAAGACCCTTCCACCCAACTCTACACACTCTCCCTCTTCCTCAAAACCCCACTCCAACACACCACTCTCCACCTCGACCTCGGTTCCTCCCTTACCTGGCTCCTCTGCGACTCCACCTACACCTCCTCCTCCTCCCATCAAATCCCCTGTAACACCTCCCCATGCGACTCCTTCCCCTCTAACGCCTGTTCCAACCACACATGCGCCCTCTTCCCTGAAAACCCTCTCACAAGAACCACCCTTCTCGACACCGCCCTCATCGATTCTCTCGCCCTTCCCACCTACGACACCACCTCTGAGACCCCACTCGTTCTCATTTCCGATTTCATCTTCTCCTGCGCCGTCGCCCATTTGCTCCAAGGCCTCGCTACCAATGCGACCGGACTAGCCGCTTTGGGCCGGTCCAATTACTCCCTCCCGGCCCAAATAAGCACCGCATTGAGTTCCCCCCATTCTTTCTCTCTCTGCTTGCCTGCGTCATCCAACACAGGCGCAGCTATCTTCGCCTCCACCTCCATCTCTTACTTTTTCTCTTCCAAAATTGACCTCACTTACACCCCCCTCATTCTTAACCCCGTCGCCGACACTGTCGTCACCCACAACTCACAACCCTCCGATGAGTATTTCATAAACCTCACCTCCATCAAGATCAACGGCAAGGCTCTTCCCATCAACGCCTCCATCTTAACCCTTGATCAAACCGGCTTCGGTGGGACCAAGATCAGCACTGCGGAGCCCTACACCGTTTTGGAAAGTTCCATTTACAAACTCTTCGTCCAGTTTTTCGTCAACGAGTCCTCAGCTTTTAACTTATCGGTGACGGAGGCCGTTGAGCCCTTTGGGGTATGCTACTCTGCGGGAGACCTCGCGGAAACAAGAGTGGGACCCGCGGTTCCGACCGTTGATCTGGTGATGCACAGCGAGGAAGTGTTCTGGAGAATCTTCGGGGGTAATTCGATGGTGAGGATTGAGAAGGGAGGAGTGGATGTGTGGTGTTTGGGTTTCGTGGATGGTGGGAAGCGTAGTAGAACGGCGGTTGTGATTGGAGGGCATCAAATGGAGGATAATGTAGTGCAGTTCGATGTTGACTCAAATAGATTTGGTTTCAGTTCATCTCTGTTGCTCCAGGGTGCCAAGTGTGCTAATCTCAATCTCACTGATCTTACCAATCCCATTAATTAGTTCCTTTTCAAAAAATGTACATAATAAGCTCTTCATTAGATGTTAGTGAAATATTCCAAGCATTGCTTATTAGTTCTAAAAATGGAACTCTGCTATTTATCTTCTCTCTTTAATTATTGCAACATTTACAACTCATAACACATTTCTTCTGCCTGAAGAATCATCTACAGACTCAAATCCCTGAAATAGTTTAATCATCTACCTGTTGCCTCACGCTGTGGCTGTGTTCATGCTACAGATTTTTCAGACTTGACCTCAACCTAGGGGAATTAACCAATTTTCCATAGTCATATTAAGCATGTTTTTCTCAAAAACCAAGTCATATTGATTACCATACTTACCTAGCTTCCAAAACAAAAAATGATAATATTTCTGGGAAGTAATTAATCTGAAGCTAAGTGCATGGCGAGAACGGTTTAGGATTTATGATTAACTCCTTCTTTTATATTGTCTCTTCGATCGATCATAGAAACAACATTCACCTTACATTCACCTTCAGCGCATTAATATTGGGGAAGTAGTGGGTTTGTTTCCACAAAAGAGTGTTTCTTCCTGCACCCACACCCATCAAATTTTTTTTTTCGGGGTGGGATGAGTGAGTATTCTCCGAAATTTTTTTTTCAAAACATACCGGAAATAAAAATCCAATTTGATTGGGGTGCATGAAGAAATTCGACGGGTGCAGGAAGAGGGATGCATGAAGAAATTTGACAGGTGCAGGAAGAAACATCCATCTATTGATCACATTCTCTCCCATGGACTGAGGGGGGCTTAACTACATTTTTAAAGTAAAATTTTAAGATTTTTTTTTAATCTTATTAGTATGACATATTTTCAATTTCTTCTCTCTTCTCAATGTTTTTGATCTAGTTTTCCTTTTTAAAAGATTAAGTTAATATAACTTTCTTCTGTTTAATCTATGATAGTGACGTTATTTTTGTAACATTATTAGCGACGGACTTTTTCTTTAAATTATATAATTAAAACATTCAAAATAATGAGATGAAATTGAAAAATCATCATTGAAATAAAAGAAAATTTATTTAAACTAAAATTTTATATTTGTTTATTTATTAACATTTTATAAATGTTAAATTTGTGTTTTATTTTAAAAGTTTATATTTATTCATTTTTAATATTTTTATAACTATGAAATTTGTGTTTCATTTCATTAAGTGAATAATGAATATTAATATTATTAATTTATTTACAAAATAATAAACAGAAATAAAGTAAGTTCTTAGGGATATTTTCTTACAATTTCGTATGGATTCAATTTAAAAAGTGTGATACAACTTATACCTATGTGTAAACACTTCTACATATACGCATACAAACACATATTTCTACTGACACAAACACAAACTTTCACCTACACAGATGTACATATAAAATTTCTTTTATATATTTAAATATTTACTATAAATTGAATTGGTGATACGATTTATGGTTTAGAATCCAACTAATCATATTAAAATATGTTTTGATATAATCTTATAAAGTAAAATCAACTGTGTTAACCCTATGAATTGGATTTAGTGGATAACATTTGCACTCATTATCTTACTATTTGACTATCTTAACCTTGTAAAATACATTTATTAGACAATATTTGTACGCACCTACTCACTTGTGTCACTATTTTACATGATTTTAATTGGTACAAATATTTGATAATTTTAAATTCATCATACTTCTGTCTTCTTCTTTTTTTCATTCCTCGTTTTTATCTAAGTTATTTTAGATTTAAAAATAGAAAATATTAACAAATATAATTAAGCTAATAAAAATAAAATATTTTAATGCAAATTATGTTACTCAAGGTATTACTATTTCATGTAATGGATTTAATAGAGTTATGTCATTAATTAAATATATAGTAAAATTATAATTCACTTTAAAAATAAATCTAACTCACGTTTGGTTTGAGTTAAACTTACATCCATATTTTACATATTTATATATAAAAAAAAGAGTTAATTAGTTATTATTGAATATATAGGATGGTGAGAAATTGTAGGAATCTCATAGTGAAAAGTTTTTTTTTTAGCAAAAATATATTTAACATCATACTAAAAGACTCAACAAAACTATTTTAACATGGAATCTTTAGTAAGAGAAAATAGCAAAGTCTTTTTATACAATATTTACAGTCATAAAACAATAAACCTTCTCACGACAAATATTCAAATATCTCCTATAACTAAGAAATTAATTATATTCAAATTAACTTATTTTAATAGTAATTTTTTTATTTTCTCTTTCGTTATATTAATCAATGCATAACTTTGATGAATATCCATCACAAATATTGTCAACTTTTAGACCAACCCTATAAATATGATATTGTTTAGTGACTGAGTAGTCATGTAAACAAATATGATAACCAGTGGTATGGTATGTTTTTATTTGTGAAACCCAAGTACAAGCTTATATTTTGTAGTCCATTGAGTTGTGTATGTAACATGAAAAATGATATTTTGACATGTAGATGAGTTATTTGATAACCTATTTTTAGAAATAAAATAGTCATTTAAAAAGTGAATTTCTTTTTTATAAAAAAAATTAAAAGATAATGTCAAATGGATATAAAAATAATTTAGGTATTAAAAATATCATTTTCCATGTAATATTTTGTAGTTGGTTTCCAAAATCGTGCATTTTCGAATGGGTATGATCTCAAGACATGCTATCTCTGTTTTTCCCCTGTTCCGGCGACAAACCATGTAACAGTTACAGTTTCAGAGTCAAATTCAGAATATGTTGAGGTGAGAAAACGAGTGAAAGAGAATGTTGAAGCAAACCATGTTGTTGTGTTGTTATAAACTAAACTTCTGTCACTTGGAATTCTGGGGCCATCCTGAAACAATTGTGGGGAACCACGTATAGTGATGTAACATGAAGGCTATTGAAGGCTTTTGTCCCAATTTAACTATTTCGGTGCCATCATGCAAAAGTTCACATCTTCACTTCGAGGCTTACAAAATATAATTGCACACATGTGATTATGTTCCAATGTAATGTCTAGTAGATACCAGATTCTTTATTGTTTTTTTCTTTTTTGTGTTGTCCTGTCTTCAAAATATATTAATGTTAGTAAATTAAATTTTTTGGTTAAATATGTTTTTGTCCCTCAAGTTTCTGAATCTTGAAATTAGTTTTTTTCGAAACTTTATATTAATTTAGTCTTTCATCTTTAGAAATGCGTGGATTTAGTCTTCTTACCAAATTTTGTCAAGTTTATTTGACATTTTAAACGTATTTTATGATAATATTTAAATTAACATTAAAGCGAAAATGTGTCAAACGGTATAAATAATTCAAATACTATCATGAAATACACTTGAAACGTCAGATAAACTTAACAAAATTTGGTTAAAATGACTAAATTCACACATTTGTAAAAATGAAACACTAAATTGATCAAAATTTTTGAAGATGACTAATTCTAAATTTCACTAAAACTTGAGAGATAAAAACATATTTAACCCAAGTTCTTTTTAATATATTTTAAAACTTCAATATAAGTAAGTGTCCATCGATATATTTTGAAGACACGTTATAGGACCAGTACAGGAAAAAAAAAATACAGTATTTTTAAGATATAAGCGAGCACACATGTTAGAAGAAGCACTTCATAAATGGTAATGGTTGATGTACTTGTGTTTTCCTTGACAAGCAAAGTGCATCTCCCCAAAACCGAAAACATGTTCCACTCACCTTGTCTTATTTAATACCAAAATCATGCTCACATGCTGAATATGGAATGCAGATATATGAATGAATAAAGCGTGTCTTTGCCTGTGACATTTCTTCACGGAAACGTTTATCTCTTACTTCTTATAAGTAGGAAAGTAATGAAATCAAACTTGCAGAGACAAAATGGATGTATATATTGATGACATGTGGGTCTACCATGTTTTCCAAAATAGATCTTAAAATAAATATCATAAAATAAAAATAAGAGAAGGTGACGAGTGAAAGACCTAATTTAACGACTTTGTTTTTAACACTTTATTATTTTAATAAAAATATTTACAACAAGACAATTTAATTTTTATGATATTTTATTACATAATAATTTTACTACTTTATTATTTTAATATATAAAATAAATAAAAAATATATAACTCGTGTGTACGCATGAATTAATGTAATAATTTGTATATTAAAAGATGGTGCTTAATTAACTTGCATAAGCAATTTCCTGCTGAAGACTCATCTGGGTTTTGATCTCATAAACCCAGGACCACATATGTTGGTGTAGAAATTCTGTTTATATGTGAAGAGAAATTTCACTCAGCAACCAGTATGGTAGAATTCAGTTAAACCTTTCCTTTTAAAATAATATTAGAGTTTATTTTAAGTTTATTATAGTCACTCCAAACACAATAATACAATTTTTTAAAAGTTATAAAAAGAATTTTATTTAGTAATAGTTACACATTTTTTTAGAAGATAAAGAAAAGTGGGAAACACAAGTAATGCAATAAAAATAAAAATAATTATAATGAAACATGTTTTAAAAATTCAAGTAATAAGAAATATCGTTCAATAACTTATAATTAGATCAGTTTTGTATTTTTCAAAAACTCATTTTTAAAATCAAAGTTTCATATATCATCGTAAAAAAGTATTTAATGACTGTTAAAAGAAAACTTTTAACGACAATTATATAATCATCGTTAATTAAATTATCGTTGCAAAGGATGGAGGCTCCACCATAAGGAGAAGCAAAAGCCACAACATTGAAATGATCAAACTAAAGGTGGCATCATATGTCTCATAAAGTTTTCTATTGGGTATGATTTGTCATTTCTCTTAGACTTCAACGGGAGGACTTGTATTCTTATCGCGCCTAATAGTCCTACCTTACTAAGAAGTCAATTTCAAAGACGATTTAAATACTTTTTCTTCATTTCATTCTCAAATCTTCTAAAAATAAAATCGTGACATGCTCTAAAACAAATAATACATTTGATACATGATGATCAACCCTAAGAATATTATTTGATAGATTTGGGATTAGAACACAAATATATATTTTTAACATATAAATCAAGTAAAGCAAATGTTTCATATTTCTAGTAACTAAACTAGTTGACATGTCAAAATTACAGTTAGCATGTTGATCCAAGTGATAACAGCAACATCAATTGAATTAATCTGGTTTACACAATTCACTAACATGTTTGATTAAGTAGCTCAATAGTTGAGTGGATCACTGTTCCTAGTCGATCAAAACTTATTGAAAAGGTATAAATATCAACGTCGTCAATATATCATAAAAGATATGAATGTCCTTAGATAAATATTCCATCCGTACTATTGAATTTTACTTGAAATCACTTGAGGTAGCTAGGTTTGTTCCGACATATTCACCCCAAAAAAGTGGTAACTAAAGTATTTCTGATTTATACAAACGCACAGTGTTTCGAAGTCTATCTTGGATTGATCGAATCGGTGTCGTGATCGAGTAAAAGGCCATATATTTGGTATGATCTTGTGAGATAGGAGCAAGATGCCACCCAAGCTCAAACTTCTCAACGTGTATAAGAGACAAAATCTCCAGATAATAAAAGAAACGAATAACATCTTATCACAACAATTTTATGCTCTAATACTCATACAGCCCCACCATACAAAGAAAGAAAAAGAACCTTGTGCTCTCACGGTCCACTCATGTTGTTTTGCAGACACCTTAATTAGCTAGCTTCCTCTTCAGAGCACAAACACAAACTTTTCCCAACACAGATGTTTTGTTTCACCACAAATCAATGTCTCTCTTTGTTTTTCAAAAACAGGAAATAAATACTTTTCCCTAATAATAATAATAATATCAGGCTTGAAAATCTCTGACCTGATAACAACATGCAGTTGAAAAGGGAAGATGGGTTTGACCAGAGACTACCGCGCCACGAATTTTAAACCATAGGAATATATTGTGATGACCACCATATCTTCACTGATAATTATTCCTAGACCTTCTTTTACGATCTTCAAAAAAACTATAAATACCAACAACAACAACCATGGTTAATAGTCAATCTCACATTTCACCACTAAAGTTCCTTTCAAAAACTTTCAACATACGTGATATATGCATTGTTTTCTCACTCTCACTTAGTTTAATTTTCTGACCCTTCTATTCTACGAGCATGACGATGTCAGTGATGTGTAGACCAACGCATCAGGCTCTGAAAAACGTTCCTTCCGGTGGACAAACCCAGATGATGAGGCCAAAAGAGAAGGTGGTGCTGGTGATGGGAGCAACAGGGAGCGGGAAAACGAGGTTGTCGGTGGACTTAGCGACATGTTTTCCCTCAGAAATCATAAACTCCGACAAAATGCAAGTGTACCAAGGGCTTGAGATTGTCACAAACAAAGCCACCAAAGAGGAACAGCGTGGGATCCCACATCACCTGCTGGGGACGCAGAACCCCGACACGGAGTTCACCGCCTCCGACTTCTGCGACGCCGCTTCACGCGCCATCGAGTCCATCACGCGCCGCGACAAGGTTCCGATAGTGGTGGGGGGATCCAACTCCTACATGAAGGCGCTGGTGGATAGGTTCGGGCCGCGGTTCGAGTGGTGCTTCCTGTGGGTGGACGTGTCCGTGCCGGTGCTCCATTCCTACGTGGGGCAGCGCGTGGACCACATGCTCCGCTGTGGAATGGTGAACGAGTTGAGACCGTTTTTCAGCGTGAACGGCGATTACGCGCGTGGGATAAGAAAGGCCATTGGGGTTTCTGAATTCCACCCGTACTTCCGGCGGGAGGCGGCGGCGAGCGGTGAGACGAGGATGAGGCTGCTGCAGGAGGCGGTGAGGGACGTGAAGGGGAACACGTGCAACTTGGCATGCAAGCAACTTAGGAGAATCGACATGCTCCGAAGTGAGGGGTGGAAGATCCACCGCATTTGCGCCACGCCCGTGTTTCAGAAACGTGGCCGCGACGCCAATGAGGCCTGGAACAACATGGTGGCGCAACCCTGTGCCTCCATTGTTTCTCAGTTTCTCTACAGTTCTGCAAATTCTGCTTCTGGGAGAATCGCACCTTCTATGCAACCAAACTAATCAATATTAAACCTAATACATCATTTTCTTTCGTCAACGTTTCAATCTTCATATTTGTGTGTACCAAGAGTATCATCGAAATTATTTTATAGTCTAAGATTGTCACATGTTCATGTTCTTGGTTGATCTCAACTTGACACCTAACCAAATTCATAGCACTTGATTATGTGTTTTGTTGAGATTTTCTATGGATCATTTTATAGTCATTTTTGTCTTTGGTTCTGCAGTGAATCTCAGAAAAAAGAAAAAAAAAATACCAGTTCTGTTATTTATACTCCAGATATTGTGTTTGAATACTCTCATAAAACATGTCAATCGATTATATAAAATGGATTGAATGGAAATTTTTATCTGTTGATGTTAGAATTCCAGATATTTTTTTTATATTTTTAAGATAATAATTAATATATTTATTTTTCTTTTAGTTTCATAAATATAATTGTACTTTTGGTCTATATCACGCATGCCATTTTAGAATCTAAGGGTGTTTGATGAAGGTCAAATCTATTTCCAGGAATATAATAAATTTGAGAATGCAGAGTACTCTTTGATTTGTTAGAAGTTTTAAGAAAATATTCTTGAGTGATGCTCCTCGAGAAAGTGAGATTATAACACGATTTATTTCGATTTTGTTCTCATGGTGATACTTCATAAATTTCATTCTAGTAACTCTAATTATATTTTCAATGTTTTAAAACTTGAAAACATTTCTATTATATATAATGTTAAATCTAACCAAGTAATTTCTAAAATTTAGCTAAAACAAAATTTTAAATAATAACATTTTGAAAACACAAACATTCTCCAAGGGATAAAACTAGTCTTGAGGGTATCAAAATTAAGAAAAAGAGTAAATATATCCATTGAGAATGAAGAAATCAAAGAAAAGAGATGATAGTACAAGATACCGAAACATGATTAACATAGGAGTGGAAATTATGATATGATTGAAAACTCAAAGTGTATACAAAAATGGGGATTCATGAGAAAAAATTTGAAGAAGTTACACGAAGTTCAAAAGAAACTTTAAGTAAAAGCATCCATGGTAAGAGTGGGCCTAGCAAGCATAACTGATGCAATATGGTGGTTTCTAAACGGTTTATTCCAATTATTATGTAATTTTTTTAAAACTTAATTGTTAAAACAAGGTAGAAAAGTGTAAATAGATTAGTTATGATAAAAAGGTGTAACAAATTATATTTACAACTAAAATTCTTTTGAGCATGCCACATATAATGACAATTCTAATGATGATTATAGTAACAATTTAAGTTATCAATTTCTTTTACCAATCATTATTTTAGTAAAAAATAGAACTAGTTTCTCTTCGAAACTTTAGACTAATTTAGTCTCTCATTTTTAATAAATGGGTGAATTTAGTCCTTTTAACCACCAGATTTTGTTAAGTTTATTTCACGTTTTAAACGCGTCTCTAAGTAAACATTGAAGTGAGAATGAGTTAAACAATATAAACAACTCAAATACTATCATGAAATGCATTTAAAACGTCAAAGAAACTTAAACTTCAAAAAAAAAGTTAAAAGAACTAAATACACGCATTTCCAAATTTAAGAGATTAAATTAGTTTAAAGTTTCGATGAGAGACTATTTTCAATTTTTACAGATTAAGGCACAAAAACATATTTAACCATTATTTTATCTTTGTAATTTATTTTCTGCATTTTACGTTTCTTGCATTTATCTTTTTGATTTATTTAGTTTCTCCTTAAACATATTCTACTTTAATTTATTTTTATCTTCAATACTTCCATTCACATCATTTTGAAGAGAAATACATGAATTCTTAATTATATTGATATAAGTAAACTTTACACATAAATTTTGTATTAATTATGAAATCTTGAATTAAAATAGATTGAAAATGAATTTATTAACTAGTTCTATTATCGCAAGAATCTACGTCCAAGTTATTTGATTCACTAAAAACACACTAACAAGAATAAAACTAAATCCTTGAAAAACAATTACACATTCGGATAATTGAAATTTTGATTAGCACAATTAATACTAAAATCCCATCCTTTCAATACATATTTGATGGGTGCAAATGTTATTAAGTCTTCTGTAAACATCGTAATAAGTCAAATAGGAAATCATCATAAAAGTATATAACGTAGCGTTGATTGATAAATTTGTATATTTGAAGTTTTCTTTTTCAAATTTACACATAATTATGAGGAAAAAAAGTGATTTAACAATTTCCTTTTCTTTTATTATCACTTAAAAAGTTAAATGAACAGACAAATAAACAAAGAAAAACACGTATGATTTAGCTTTTTAGAGGTGGAGTTAATCAACTAGTTGACAATTTTACTCTACTTTTTCTATGTTACTTCCATGGTTTTTTCTTTGGGAAAAAACAAAGATGCTGTAAATGAAAGGAAAATGTTTCGTAGCACGAAAATTAAGGTATATTCATTTCGGCAAAACTCAACCTTTTGACTTTCAGTCCCCACCTTGTATGATTACTAGAATCCTGATTGGTCAAATTAATATTTCAAAGTTTTCATGCAAATGCTTTTTGAACTAAATCATATGCTATGGGAGAAGAGGAAAAATAATATAAACTTTTTTTTTTATAATGTGATAATGACACTTTAACTTTTATCATGTTAGTATTTAAAAGGGTTTAATTTTTTTTCTCTTTTATTAAACTCTTGTCACACTTAAATACATTCTTATTCTAGGACTCCTTACGCACTTTATCATAACTTTAAAAAAATAACAAAATCATGACTAACACTCATAAAAAACTTCATGACCCAATTAAAAATTACCTAATAGACCAAATAACATTGAGTTTAATAAATCAATCGACATTATATATTATATATTGCAAGATAATCAACTTTTTACCTATAAGCCAAAATGTTTTAACCAAAGAGTACTAGAATTTTTGAACTAAAGCATTCAAAAGTGTTCTCTCTTTTTTCCATCTTTAGTATTCCTTTATTTAAAGTCTTCCCAATTCTTTAGTTTCTAACGTGTTAACATTTAAGAGTCTTTAAAACTATTTTCCCCTCTTTTATATTACTTTCATTAAAGTCGTTATCACACTTAAATACTTTTTTTTTTGGACTTCTTACATTCTTTATCATAACATCAAGAAGATAACAAAATTGAGACTAATATTCACAATTAACTTAATAAACCAATCAACATTAAATAAACAATTTTTTAATCAGTTTATAAGTTTTGTTCTTTATTTACATTTTTTTCTATTTATAACCAACCATTTGATGATTTTCTTAAAAGTTGAGAAAATAAATAACAATATAAAACGGCTTAAGTTTCCAACACGCTTTGGAAAATGTTTTCTAAGCTGTTTCAATCATAGCTTACATTTCAAACAAGTTATGGAAAGTTTAGTCTTTGTTTCGAATTACCAATAAAATAGTTGTTGGAAAGGTTTATATTACTGTTACACTCAGTAAAAAGGTATATTTAGGAGAAAAGTTAGAAAAGAAATTCTGTCCCAAAATACTTTTAGACTTAAATGTACACTCAAGATATTGATAGTAGCATGCATGTAACTTAAAGCAACAAAATGGGTAAAAAAGTAATAAAAGTACAAACAAAGAATTCGGCGTGGATTATACCGTAGCAGACCATTGACCACTTTCTATTTTTTGTATTCTTCTTACATTTAATTATTAATTTACATTTGAATATAATTTACAGTAAATAATTCCAATTATACTGAATTTCTTCAATTTATACATACATTTTTTCTTTTTTAACATTTACACTAATTTTTCATATTGGAATACATACCATAAGGAAAATCAGAGTCTTTTTTATTAACAAAGAAAATTGTTTATAATATATTATTATTATTATTATTATTTATTTGGGCACTCCAACTTATGTATATATCAATCTAAAAATACTGTATACATATAAGATTGTTATCTTCTTCAGAGAGCTATATCCTCCAAAACTTTGAATGTAAGGATTTGATGTTACATTTTTCATCTACTTTCACTATCATAACATGCTTGTATACGTGGTATGCTGTGTAAATGCTATGTTGATGGCATGATGTATATGATTTATGTGTATCATATTATATAGGCTTAAATACCTTTTTTATTTCCATTTTCGTAGTGTTTGTCGTGAATGATCCTCATTTTTATCGAATATTTTAAATGATTATCATTTTTACAATTCGAATTTTATTTTTAAATGATCTCATCCTTATAAGTATTTGTGCAAACTGTTATATTACTATGCAATATGGGGAGAGATAATTTATTAATTTTAGTAGTGACGAGTTCTTTCTTTTTATTTTTTAGGCCATCATTTTAGAAACTTTATATTTTAGTGTTGTGTAATATAAATTGTATATGTAAATATTTATGATATGTTGTATACCGACTAGTGTTAAATACAAGCAAAATATATCTCATTCTAAAGATTAGAGTCAACTTAATACGATCAGTATATATGAATATTTAATTTTAATTTGGAAACTGAAAAGAAGTTTTCAATTTTAATTTGTCTCTCTGGATGTTGATAGTCATAATTAATAGCAATGTGTTATGGGATATATCTGCCACTTGTTTTGTATATATTAGGGGTGGACAAAAAATCTAATTTTCTTGATCCAATTCATTTTTGTTCCAATCCAATCCATTTATAATCCATTTTATTAAAAATCCAATCCATTTAAAATCCATTTAATGGATCTGAATTTCAATCTAATTTACATTTTATATATCTTATGGATTGAATATCCATTTTATAAATCAAGATTTTTAAATGTGGATAATCCAAAAAATTTAATCCAAATTTTCAATTTAAATTTTTAGTTGGGTTAGATTAAAGGTTGAGATGGACTATGCTAAATTCAGACTTGGACGGGTCTTGTTCGACAATCTATACGGATCGGGTAGGCCCGATGACCATAAGAGGTTGGGCGAGCCTAAAGATATGAACGGGCTAGGCGGGCCCAACGATCCAGAAAATTCGAGTGAGCCCGATGACCTGAACGGGGAAGGCAGGCCCAATGACCAGATGAGCCAGGTGGGCCCGAAGACCCGAACGAGCCAGGTAGGTTCGAAGATCCGAACGGGCCAAGCAGGCCCGATGACCTGAACGGGTCAAGCGGGCTTGAAGAACCGAACGGGTCAGGCGGACACAAAGACCTGAAAGGGTCACGCGGACCTGAAGACCCGAACAAACCAGGCCGGACCACTGACGAAAATAGGTCAGGCAGCCCAAAGACCCGAACGGGTTAGGCAGGCCCAGAGACCCGGACGGGATCGACGAACTGAACGGGCCCAAATACCCGAATGGGGCGGACGACCTAGATGGGCCCGACGACCCGGACGGGCCCGATGACCCGGATGGGCCTGATGACCCGGACGAGCCTGACAACCTACACGGGCCTTACGACCTGGATGACACGACGAAACGAAGACTCGGACGGGCATTACGACCTAGACACTCCTTACGACCCGGACGGACTCGACGACCCAAACGGGCCTGACGACCCGGACATGCCCGACGATCCAGATCAGTCCGATGACCCGGACGGGCCTGACGACCTTAACGTACCCGACGACCCAGACGGGCCCCACGACTCGAACGTGCCCGACTACCTGATTGGGCCCGACTGTTTGGACGGGTCTATCCGGGTCGTCTGGCTTGTCTGGCCCATCCGGGTTGTCGGACCCATTCGTGTTGTTCGGCCCGTTCGTGTCGTTGAGCCTGTTCTTGTTGTCGGGCCTGTCTAGGTTGTCTAGCCCGTCCAGGTCGTCGAGCCCGTTCCGGTCGTCGAGCCCATCTAGGTCGTCCGGGTCCTCGGGTCCATCCGGGTCATCCGGGCCTTAATGACACATGTTTTAAAAAATTCAATTTAAATTTCTTTTATAAAAAATGGATTCTAGATTTTGAACTTGATCCAAATATTTGGATTGGATTTAAATCTTGATCCAAATATTTCGATCTGGATTTAAAAAAAATCCAAACTACTTTTGCTAAAATTATGGATTTGGATCAAAAATCTAATCCAATTATTTGGATCTAAAATAGATGTGGATTGGATCATTAAAAATCCAATCCATGCCCACCCCTAGTATATATGAATCTTGTGGACATGTGCTTGATTCAAATATTGTAATTTTAATGAATCCTTTTGCTAATAAAAAAAAACTTGTAACTAACAAATAATTTGATGCATCTGAAACATGAAATTTACATTGGATTAAAGATGAAATCATTTGAGATTAAATATTAATGTGAAATATGTCTCTATCAGACGCGATACTAGGTTTTAATAGAAATTTTGACTAAATTTATCTTTAGTAAAAAAAAAAATCTTACAATTATATTGACTAAATTTAATTAATAGTATATAAAAAATGATATTCGTGATATAGAAAAAAGTGGCATGTCAAAGAGAAATCTTAAGAGAAATTCCCATTAATCTCAATATGTAATTTAGTTTTATCTTTGAAATTTAAAAGATGTTTTTTCATGTTCTATATGTAAAGTTTGACCAATTAAGAAATGGAAAGAGAAAATAAAGAGTATGTGTGTATTTATATATATATATATATATATATATATATATATATATATATATTTTTATTTTAATTTTTAAGTCAGGATTATTATAAAATTTAATAGTATTTTAATTAAAATGTATTTATTTTACAAAATGCATAAAAAAGACCTGCAAACATATGGGGTTTTAATCTAATACTATTTATTTCTACACTGCAAAAAGTTACAAAATTCATTATTTACAACGGAAATAATTACACCTGATTTATTTTTCAAAACATTGTAAATACATACATGAACCCGACGATCTGAATGAGCCTGATGATCCAAACAGGTCCGACGACCCGGATAGGCTCGATGATCAGGACGAGCCCAACGACCCGACGGGCCCAATGATCCGAAGGGACCTGCCTAACCGGACGGGCCGACGACCCGAACGGGCCCAACGACCCATACAGGCCCGATGATCCAGAAAGGCCCAACGACCCGAACAAGTCCGACGACCCGGACAGACCTGACGACCCAGATGGGCCCAATGACCCCGACAAGCCCAAAGACCCGAACGACCCCGACAATCCGGATGGACCCGACGACCCGGAAGGGCCCAACGATCCTAACGGGCCCGACGACTCAAACAGGCCCAACGACCCAAACGAGCTCAATCATCAATACAGGCCCAACAACCTGAACGAGCCCGACGACCCGGACAAGCCAGACAACCCGGACGCGCCCGACGTTCCGGTCGGGCTCGTCTGGGTCATCGGGCCCGTTCGGGTCGTTGGGCCTGTTTGGATCGTCATGCCTGTTTGAGTCGTCGTTCTTGTCGAGGTCGTCAGGCAAGTCCGGGTCGTTAGACCTATTCAGGTCATCGTGCTTGTTCGGTTCGTTGGGCCTGTCCCACAAATAGTAATATATTTTAAAAAGTAATATATTTTTCGTGTGGAAGATGAAAGCCCATGGGTTGGCCCTGACCCACATGGCTTTTGTATGGTTTTTGGCCCTGTGAACTTCTTTGTTGGGGGCTTTTTTCAATGTGGGCTTTTTTGGCCCTAGGCCACATGGACCAGGGCTAAACCCTGTGGGCTGGGCCAAATTGACACCTCTATTTTATTTTTAACTGGATGACAAATTTTTGTATCTTGGGATTCAAATGAAGGTAAATTTGTTTTATTTTTTGACCGAGTGAACTTTGAGTATTTTGGAATTAAAATAAGGAAGATGATCTTTTAACAACTAAATTTTGACAACTTTTTCTTACAATTTTAGATGACATCTTTTAAGTAGTTGCTCATTTTTTTCATTTTTCGATATTTCAAAACCATTTAAAAAATGTACATGAGATTAGAAAAAAAAAGTTTTTAAAATTCAGTTGTGAAAATATCATTCTCTTTAAAATAAAGAAGCATCATCTTTTACCGGTTTAGTATAAAGTGGAAAACTGGTTAGATGTGACGATGTTGATGTCCAAAAACTGTTTCAATAATACGTCTGGTTTAGGCATGTGGTATATGAAACATGATGTTGTTACTATAATTTCGACAAATGTTAAGATAGAGAGAATATATGTCAAAATATTTTGTGGATACAATTAAGATGATTATTACTTGATTACGTACTCTTGACTTTATTTTTTCATAAAGTGTGTCTCTTGACTAAATAAAAGAAGATTGATTATTGTATGGTTGAATTATGTATTGTCCATTCACTTCTTGTTTTTCTTTAATTTAGACGACGAAAAGTTTGAAAATAAAAATTTAAACAAGAAAATTAATTATAATAAAAATTAAAGTTGTTTAGGTTAAATAAAAAATGAAAAGTAAAATAGATGATTTATTATTGGATATTATTATAATATAAAAAGCTAATTGCTTATGTATTCCTTCTTTAGGTTTTAAAATTCTTCTTATATCTCTCATTCCATTAATTGTGATTTGCAATCACTTGACACGTAATTTTATTTACTTATAATATGATTATATTATATTATATGAGTAAGTATAAACATCAATTAAGTTAAACTTAAAATCTATCCAAAGTTAATAAAATTTACTTACCTTATAATAAACTTAGAACAAAATGGTTAAAGGGAATTGTTTGAATTCAGGTAATGAGTCTAAAGAATTAATGTAGTCAAACATTACTGCTATATATTCTTGCAGGACTGACAAAGATAATTGCAAACAATTGAAACGAAACAGGATCTATTTAAGATTACGAGCCACCACTGCTTTTCACCTTTGTCATCATCAAAGCTGCAACAAAAACACTATATTTATGTAAACACAAGTAATTAATGTTGCTGTGTCGACCTCATAATTGTTAAATGGTTGTCGGTGTAATTTCATTAAAATGCTCGAAACGCAAATGAATTAAGCGGATAGTATGGGAATGTTGTTGCTAAAGCACCAACCAGCTTTTGGAATTTTTGTTAATTCTACTCCTTATTATTATTATTTTTTTTTAAACTTAAGCAAGTTCTTTTTGATGCCTTTTTTATTTAAGAGTCTCTTTCATCACAAAATTGTAAAATAAGGTTCGTTAATATTTTTTTTTTATAAATTGAGTCAAGTCGTTATAAGAGAGATGACATTAAGAAAAAATTGTCCTCTATCCGAGTTTTTTCAGAAAAAAACAATATCGTCGTTGAAAATGGCAGTTTTGGTTTTAAATGAGAAATAAAATCGTCCTCTAACACAATGACTTCACTTTTCGTTTTTTTTTTTAGTTTTCATTATTTTTTATTTTTTTTTCTTTCAACTTTTTAATTTTTTCTTTTTTTTTCAATTATTTCAGATTTCATTATTTTTCTTTTTTTTTCAAATTTATCATATGTATCAGTTTTTATTATTTTTCTTTTTTTTCAAATTTGTCAGTTTTGATTATTTTTCTTTTTCTTTTTAATTTTTCACTTTTCATTACTTTTCTTTTTTTTTGATTTTTCAGTTATTAGTTTTATGTATTTTTGTTTAAAATCATTAATTATGAAAAAAAAATTGAAAAAGTGAAGTCCTCATGTTGAAAGACGACTTCACTTTTCATTTAAAACCAAAACTATTATCTCTAATGACGAGATTGTTTTTTAAAATAATAAAATAAAAAAAATTCTTTAGATGGAGAACGACTTTACTTTAATGTCATCTTCTAGACGATATAACTCTTTTTTGACAAAATAAAAATAAAAATAACGAACCCATTTCTACTCTAAAATAATAATAAAAAACCTCTTTTAGATATTTTGATTTTTTTTTTCACATGGGAAATGGTGTTTGAAGCAACAAAAGGGCTTGCCGACTGTTGACTACAGAGAGGGTAATGGGCGGTGGAAGGTGTGGGACATGGTGGCAGTGATGGCTGAAAGTGAGTGTCAACTTTGAAGAAAATTGGAAGAAGAAAAATAAAAATCTCAACCACCATGTTTAGATTTTACTCATTTGTAAGTTAATCGATTAAAGAGATAATTTAGATTGACTTGAGTAAAAGGCAAAACTCGTATTCTAGGATATCTTAGAATTGAGATGGAGGTAATAATAGTTATGAGGACTTTAATAATGATGATATACTTTGTATTTATATAGATGTTTATTTTATTATTTATATAGGTTATTTAAAAATATAAAATGTAAATCTCAACTTACAAATTGATTTTGTATGGTTAAATTAGGTTTCAAGTTCATTTTTTTAATATGATATTAAAGTTATAGTTAAAGTCTATCCTAACAAGATTTGTTTTTTGTTTGACCTATTATATCATCTGTTATTGAAAAATTTATTGTTAGTTAGACCTATTGTGTCACATGTTGCTATCGGACTATCTATTAATGTCTAATCTCATGCTCGAGATATACATATCTCAACATGAGTAGGGGTGTTAGAGATCTTAGATCGACTAGTGGTAAAATAATTTCATAAAATATAAGCGGATGCAAATCTTATTTAATAAATCAGTTTTATATATTGATTAGGCTTAATGTCCACGTCTGGAAAGATAAAACGATAAAATTTTCATTGAATTATTAGAACTTTTAAATAACATGTTACCATGTGATAAAATCTTGTCATCGATCATAGAAGATCATTTGTTCAATGAGTTTGAAATAAAAAAAATGATTTTCGTAATACCGGCACATTGCATAGAAAATAGTTTAAATCAATGTAGAATTGTCCACAATTGAAGGATAGGGGTAACATTAGTCAAGAAAAAAAATTGGTCCTCGTATAAAAGGTTTTATAATATCTTCTAATAATGTCAAAGTTTAATTGATTGTGGATGAAAAAAAAATGATGAAAACAAAACCATGTGTGACATGCAAACAGAGAAAGATGATGTATAAGGGACTCTTGATGTATATGATTTTTTGAAATCTTTGTCCATGTTGAAATGAAGGCACAGAAGAGAAAAAACCAAAAGATACGTTAAAAAATGGTTCATACAATCAAAGAGAGATGTTTATCTTAACACTTACTAATTTAATGAGTCAACAATTATCATAACCAAGTTTTTATTTTGTTGTATTCAATTATTCTAATCTTATAAAGTATACATGCATCATTAGCCATTTCTAGTTATTAGTTTGAAGGAAAATAATATTTGTTGATTTTGTTTGTTTCATCATAAGTTTGAGAATAACTGAAAAACAAAATAAATGTGTGTATTTGTTAAAACCTAAATTACATTTTCAAGTCTTGCGTTGCGATAAATGTAAAACATGCAAATAAGAATAACAATTACAATAAATTATGATGAGTATATGTAAATTATATATTTTTTGTAGAATCATTAAACGATGAAGAATTTGGATGAGAGATTAAGATAAGACATGAATGTTAGGGATAAGGGTGATAATGTAGGTTCGACCTAGCGGGTCGACCTGCCAAAAGAATATTGGGCGGATCAGGATATAGAGCTTGATGACCTGTAGAAGTTCGGCCTGCAAAAGTCCGCAACCCAAACAGATTGACCCGCTGGCCGTATAAAAAAAATTGCATTTGTGCATATTGGTTACTTTCATTCTGAGTTTATGCATGAACGTTTCAAATTCTTGTATGATTGAAAAAAACAAGTATTATGTATTTTTTTAATGTGCTAAAATTGGAAAAATACATTGTGTATGTCAAAGTACGAATAATATGATGAAAATGTTAAATTATCAATTTATCATTCAACTTCCCTAAATTTTTACTTAATTTTAACTTGTTAAAGTTTTTCAATTTGTTAAACATTGAAAACTTTATAATATTTTCTTTTTTTTTAAAAGTCGAGCTAGCCCATGAACTTGCATTTATGCGGAACGGGTTAATTTTTTTCACCCATATTAAAAATACGGAATGAACCAATCTGACCCGCATTTTACGAGTCAAGTTCAAGCCGGACCTAAACGAATTAGTCCGGTTCATATTACCACTTAGAGAGTAATTTGTCTGTTCCAGAAAATCAAAAGAGAAAAAGGAAAATGGTGAAGAATGGACGTTAGTATCTCTTCCATTTTTAATGTTGTTGTGGGTTCAATACACTCAATGTGGCCCAAAATCCTAAAACTCACAAACCATACGCCATTTTTAGTTTTATTATAATTGGAAGGGAAGAAAAGCTTAAGAAAAATAAATAATTATTTCCATAAGTTATGTTGATATGCAGAAATCCTTTGATACAATTTTTTTTTTAATTTATGGAAATTTTACTTAATTTGTTCATCTGTTTATTTATTCTCTCTCATAGAAGTCATTAGGAAGAAATTGGTCCAAATAAACTTATATATCCTCAAAAATTAATTTAGAATGAAGTTAGGTGTTTTGTTATCTTTTATTCCAATAAAATTTTAAATCATTTTTCAATCCTTTTAAAACACGTGATTTCTGGTTTTAGTTTCTGTAAAAGATTTTTCTTTGATTTTCCATCTTCTGAAATTTCAAATCACCGTTCTCTCTTTCAAATATTCATTTTAAGATCGATAAATCACATTTATTTTCCGATATTAAGAGTTTATTTGATACCCACACACTGTTATTCGAAAATCACTAACATAATTAATTAGTATCATATAAATAATAGACATAAAAATAGTCATTTTTTTATTTAGATAAATGAAAAATATTACTTTTTAGACCAACAAAATAAAAACTCATCCATTCACTATGAAAAAAGGTTTTAATTAAACGTCTAAAAATAATGAGTATTAATGTATAATACTTTTTGAAAAGTAAATAAGCCAGGTTGAATATTTTGCATTTTCCACTTTCTTGAAAAATAAAATGATGAGAATTATATTTTCTGGATTTAAATTTGAGCATAATCTGTATGGTTGTTAGGACAAAATATGGCAGTGCAATAATAATATTAAATCTTATTAAAAAGAAGAAGAAGAAGAAGTCTTTAAGAACACACATGTATAGTAAAACTAAACCCAGAAACAAGAAACCATAAGTATAATATGAATCCTTAAAAACTACACAAAACACAAGACAAAGACAAGATTTTCTAACTTAAAATGTGCGACCATGTCTCAGATTGGTGAACCACAAGAGTAAGTGATGTCACATGCGGCTCCAACGTTGAGTGTGTACTGGTGCACGGGTCTGACAAGGAAGGGTGGCAAGCGAAGGAGAAGTTCACACACACATTGGTTGTCGACTTCCTTCGCCCAGCGGCAACAGTTTTCTTCTTCAGGCGTCTGGTGGTGTCTGTGACTGTGTCCATGACGGTGGTTATGTCGGTGGTTATGATTATGGTGTCTCTCTCCGTCACCTTCTGGCGGTGGAGGAGAATCTGCCGGTGGCGCTCCATGCCTGAACGGCAACCTCGAACATGCATAGTTGACCAGTGCAAATTGTGATCCACAGAGAGGACGTGGAGCCTTTGCCACCGGAATAAGTGGCGGTTTTAGTTGGCTCTCCGTCTTTGGTGCTAATGCCAGCAATAGCAGAGCCACTGTTATTAGGTTCAGAATCTCCATGGATCGTGTTGTTTTCCTCTTTTTCAATGTTCATGTGATATGTTACGAACCCTTGGAAGCTGCTTATATACTACTGTCTGTGTTCCTAGGATCTTTTGGTGTTGCTGTTATAAAATGTGTTGTTCTCCAAGAGTGTTCCCTTGTTTCAAGTTTCAAGTTTGTCATGTTTTTTGTGTGTGATGAAGTTTGTTGGTGACAGGGCAATGGTTTTACTCCAATTACCAACCTACCTTCTTCCTCCACAATATTTTTAGTAGTTGTTGTGTGTTAAAGGGTGCTTGCGTTAATTAATATGCATCAAGATTCAACATGCAAAATTTATGAGGATAACAAAAATGAGTTGGAAATATGTAGATATATAAACAAAGGAAATAATTTTTTAACAATTAAATTTTGTCAACTTTCTCTTATATTTTGATGTGTCATTTTTTAAATGGTTTCTCATTTTTTATCTTTTATTTTTTTCATTTTTTTATACTTTTAAACTAATTAGAAAATTGCAGAAATTTATAAAATTTGGTTGTTAACATCCTTATCAAATGTTTAGGATTTTTTTTTTTCTTAGTACTTCAATATTTACATCAACATCCTCCTCAATGAAATAGTATCGTCGTCTATTATTGATTTGTCTAAGTAAACATTTATTTCATTCTTATCAACAATAGATCTAGTTTCATCTGCACTTTAAAATTTGAGAGTATATCACATTAATTATCAAAACAAAATAAAAATAATATAAAAAAGAATCAATAAATATAAAATATTTTAGAAATAATTTTTAATATGTTATGCTTACTTCCTTTCATACTTAAATGAGATAACACAAAGATTTCATTAAATGACAGGTAAAAGAAAAATTAAGATTGACAAATTCTTTATATATTCTTTAAATAATATTTTAAACTTTTCTATCCCTCATTTAATTTTGTGTTCATATATTAAAAGATCCAATATTTTATAGCATAAAGAATAGTTCCAAAATCTAACTCCTTTCCATACCCGAAGTAATCTATAGAAGAACTTATATTATTAACTAAGGCTTTTACTTCCTGCACCACCTCCGCAATGTTTTCCTGCACCCCTCAAATTTTCACATTGGTCATTTTATTCTCTGTAAAAGCGATTTCTAAATTACATATTCCAGAGCAAGTTTTTTGAAATTTTTGGAACAGAATTTTCAGAACACATGAAGTGTACTTCGGGACAAGCTTTTGGAATGAAATTTCTAGGATAAACTTTCTTAAATGCATATAATAATATCTTTTGCAACAAGTTTCATGCAACAACCCTAGGCTACATGTAATGTATTCTCGAAAGAGCTTTTCATAACACAAGAAATAATTTTGGAAAAATGAGTTTTTTTCACATTTTCTCTCCTTTTTCCTCTACAGGAGTGGTGGTGTGATGCAATAATAAACGGTATTTCAATATTTGTTTATTATTATGAGAGTATAGTTAATAAGTACTTCAACAATTTTATCAGACTTCTCTTTAACTCACATTCAAAGTCATTAAAATCTCTGCCATGTGCTTAAACTGAAAAGGAAGTAGCAGGATTTATTGAACATTTCCTTTCCAATAAAGATGATAAATTAATCCTGCACACTAAATTATCATTTTAAATATGAGAGCCATCGTTTAAAAAAGTCAAAAAAGTTTATTTTAGTGAAATTTTTTGGACATTCTGTTTTATCCACTATCTCAAATCATTATCAAACCATCCATTTATAGACCCGTGTATATATCTCGACATGAAAGAATATGTTGAAAGTCCCACCTCGACTAAATATAAAATAATTTTATAATATATAAGTGAGGTACAAACACTACATTACATGTTGGTTTTATGGGGTTGAGTTAAGTTTAAACCCACTTTTGTAGCATAGATATAGAATGAAATAGGATTTGTTACAGGTATAAACTCAAAGTTGTGAAAAATGAAATCTTTTTTCTCTCTATTTGTTCTGGGTGAGTTAATGAAGTGACTCCATTTAAACGGGCTAGTCTTACACAATCCACAATAAACTTGGCCTGGGCCCAACACAATAAAAACGTACCTAAGTTCCAGTGACCACAGATAACGACACATTCTATTTACGTAACAAATGACACGATCAAAATGATATAGAATGGAAGGTACATTTACATTTTCTTAAATATTATTATTGTTATCCTCGTGATGGTGCGTGTTTTTTGTTTTGTTTCTTCGCTACATTAGAGGGAAGTGTGAATTGTTGTTACTTTTTTTGCTTTCCTGAAGTGTAAGCAACAGAGCATGTTGCATGAGCTGAGGGTGGGTATGAGGGAGTTCCGACCAGGGAATTTCGTGTACGATGCTGAGGATATTCCATTTGGGACTCTGTGGTGGTTCCTTTATGCTGGAATTTCTTGCTTGCTTGTTCTCTTCGCTGGGATTATGTCTGGTCTCACTCTTGGATTAATGTCTCTGGGTCTCGTTGACCTTGAGATTCTCCAGCAGAGTGGTTCCTCCACCGAGAAGAAACAAGCTGGTACCCCCCGACCTAACATTCTCAACCAGATATTATATTATGGTAACCTCGTTCTTTTGTTGTTTCTGTCTTTGACCTTTTGGTTCACACTTGCAGCTGCTATTTTGCCGGTTGTTCAGAAGCAGCATCAGTTGCTTGTCACCTTGCTTCTTTGTAACGCCTGTGCCATGGAGGTATTTGCATCTTGGTTTTTGGGAATTCTAGTCCTTGATCAAATGGGTTTTCTTTCTTTGTAAAAGTAATTGCTATCTGATTACACTGCATAATGGGTTTCTTACTGATCAACGGAAGTGTTACCGGAAGTAAATATGTTCTTATGGTGAATTTTTTTATCCTGATTGTTTTGTTGAAGAAATTGTATAGCCTGAACATTTTAATTGTTGCCCTTTTCTTCGGAGGGTTTAATTTAATAGTTCAATTCAATCAACCAACCATCCAACCAACCATCCGACCTACCAACCTACCAACCAACCAACAATTGTCTATTCTTTCAATAATCAAAAAGGCAAAAAGGTACATGATATAGTACAGTACCTTGAATTTAGAATTCGGACAAGTTTTGCTGGCTTGATTTCCCCATTGGAGAATTCTAGGGATTTCATTTTGCACTTCAGTATGGTGTTCAAAGTGTTACACCCGTACTGCTTGTAAATTATATAAGGTAATTATTTAAAGAAGATTATAACTTCTCTACAAAGTCATTTCTTGTTTAACTGAGTCAAAGTCATCATATTTATCTGTACAGCTCTTACAAAAGTACAATGCTAATGAAGTCAGAACTTAGGGTGAAGAAACTGAGAGAAATCTCTGTTCTGAGTTTTTGGATCAGTTTTAGAATAAACCTATTATTAATTTGAAAAAAATCCTGACAAACCTTGATGTATTCAAAGAATTGTAAATATGTGCCCAATGAATAAGTTTATACTGTAGTCAGGTTGAAATTGATGGCACCTTTATTCTCTTGTTCAACAAGAATGATGATCCCAAAAGAGAAAAGAGCTAAAAAAGCCAAATATAACAGATGTCACAGAACCAATAATTTATGTTAACATTGCTTTTGGGTTGCTGATATTATAACAACTAATAATTATTGGCGGATCCTTCATTTTGGTGTTTCCTTTCCTGCCGTTTTTGATTTTGCAGGCACTTCCAATTTACCTTGACAAAATTTTTCATCCGTTTGTGGCAGTACTGTTATCTGTGACTTTTGTTCTCGCTTTTGGAGAGGTACAAATATTTTTCCATTCCAGATTTCTGGCATCACACACAAGTATTTAAGCAGAACATTACACTGACTGTTGTTACAATGCCACTTTGGCATAGGTTATCCCACAAGCTATATGCACGAGATATGGGCTCTATGTTGGTGCTAATTTTGTGGGGCTTGTACGTGTTCTCATGATCATCTGTTATCCAATTGCTTTTCCTATTGGAAAGGTAAGGCCTATGCTTGTCTAAATTCTAATTTTAATTCAAGAAATTATATGCAAATCATATCATTCTCCAAGCCCCAATATACTGTAAAGGTGATACACAAATTCACCCACCCATTACAATGTTGCTTATTGTTTTTATGACTCTGATTATGTATCTATATGCTCAAATAGATTTTTCTTTCAGTTTTCCTAATTACTAGTAATGCCCTATAGTAAAAGAGCTTCTGACAATTTGGATTAGGTTATCCAAGGTTGAACCATTCAGTAGTCATGTTAAACTGTTTTATTTTTGTTCTGAAGACATATGCTATACAGTTCGTAATAGCGGACATTTTTATTTAAAATAAATTGTGGCTTTTGTAGATCTTTACATTTATGCTTCCAGGTTCTGGATGTTTTACTTGGACATAGTCATGCATTATTTAGGCGAGCACAGTTGAAAGCCCTTGTTTCAATCCACAGCCAAGAGGTAATCTGTTTGAATCATGACCATTTTGTATAGCTTTTTAATTTATTACTATGTTAAAAAACAACTTTGATACATTTTATAAAGGAATGCTGATTATTTCTCCATTATAAATTTTCATTTTCTTCAATTGCTTATGTTTCCCTTGACATCTTTTTCTTTACCATTGAAGGCTGGTAAAGGAGGTGAACTCACTCATGACGAGGCAACGATTATCAGCGGAGCACTAGATCTCACGGAGAAGGTAGCTACTGTTGGTTTGGAAAAAGGCATTCTGATAGTTCTATCTCTTGCCATATCTATATGTAACAAAGTGTTTGACAGTTGTCATTTCCTTAAAGACTCCCTACATCAGAATATATAAATGGTGTGAAATTTGCTTCTGATATACCTGGAAAAGTAAAAATATACTGTGCCAATGAGACAATATATGCCCCTAAATGTATGATGGTTTGGCTCTGTGTTTAAAGCCGTAGAATAAGACTATCACGAGTGCCTAAGTTAGGAGAGCATGTTATTCTGGCAAAGAAGTCTATGGATGTGTTATAATTTACCCACTCTTTCAGGACAATCCTCTGTTTTGGTTTCAAAATAAATTTCAAACCCAGATATATGTATTATATTGGCTTGATTTTATAATAGAAAACATTTCTACATCATTATGCAGACTGCTGAGGAGGCCATGACACCAATTGAATCTACATTTTCCTTGGATGTGGCTTCCAAATTGGACTGGTGCGTTTTTTTCTGTTGGCTTTTCTGGTCAGATCGATGTAGCAATCTCAGAAGGCATAGTTATTTCTAACCAAAGTATTGTGGAATGTGCATTACTTGATTTCACTTACCCGGCACAGTTTCGCCTCACTTTATTGGTGTATTATTAAACTAAACTCGTGTATTTGAATTATATGCATGAATATTTTTCTCATTCTTTTTATTTTGCATGATGTACATTGAAGTGACAGAGCATGTAAATCAATGAATGAATTTGTAAAAGCAAGATATGTTGCAGCTGTCCAGTACGGACAGAAAATTATCTGCTGTCAGGAATGTGCTGTGGCATTTCTGTGTTATTAACTAATAACTACGCATACACTCTTATATATATAGAGAGAACGGAATGTAATTGGCTGCTAATACCAATGACTGTGTTTGAATTGATGAAAATGAATGGTATGAAGTGAGAGGAAATGGAATGATATTATGTTCCATTGTTTGGTTGTTTAAATTAGGATGGAACAAAATGGAACTTCATCAAATGCATTGCACTGCATTTCATTTCACCCTAGGGTCCTTTATAAATTTTTAATTTCCCTTCAATTTTGAATGTAGGCATTGACTAATTATTTTATATATTATATAGTGAATTGGAAAAAGGTTTATATTACTTAATATATGATGTTACAAGTAACATTAATTAGTACTTCAGATATTCAGTTAATTCCTGCGCTTAAGTATCAAGTGCTGCTATATTTATCACTTGATTTTCTTATGCATATGATATATATTTGTATTTATTGCTGATTCAGGGATATCACATTCCTTATTTCTTTGGACTAATTAAAAAAGGCTATCCTTTTAGTAGAGTAGTTAGTGTGGGGTTAATTTTCAATAGTGCACCGTTTAGTAAGTTAAGGTAATTGATTTTCTTTAAAACACCTAGTTACCTTTCCTTCTTATGCCCCATTACCTGTCATTTGGCCTACATATATTTTGAGCTGAAGTAAGATTTTTCTTTCTGCTTAATCACAGGGAAGCAATTGGGAAAATTCTTTCACGAGGCCATAGTCGTGTTCCTGTATACAGTGGAAACCCCAAAAATATAATTGGCCTCTTACTAGTGAGTTTTTACACACAGTGAATCCGAAATGCTTAAAAAATGTTTTTCCGGAACTAACTGCTAACAACATTTTACCACTCAATTTGCTAGGTAAAGAACCTTCTTACTGTAAGAGCTGAAACAGAGACCCCAGTCAGTGCTGTTTCCATCCGGAGAATTCCTAGGTTTGACCAATGGTTACCTTATACTTTGTCTACCTAACTCATTCAGTCTACTAAACTGTTTTTCATTACTAATCCAGAGTTCCAGCAGATATGCCTCTATATGATATCCTCAATGAGTTTCAAAAAGGAAGCAGTCATATGGCAGCTGTAGTCAAGGTTACACGAGAGACAAAGTACCCTCTGGCAACTGCTAACATTGAGAAATCCAAGGATAAAGAAGTCATAAAGCAGAGTTCTCAACTAACTATGCCATTACTAGCCAGGTTTTACGAGAAATCAGAAAAGGTTGTCAATATTGACAAACTCTCTAAGCATGCTGCAGAACAACAATTTCAAAAGGATGTCACTGCAACAAATGGTTCCCACCACTCTCTTGACAATTTTGACGATGGGGATGAAGTTATTGGCATCATTACCTTGGAGGACGTGTTTGAAGAACTCCTTCAGGTAGCCTCCACTTGCACTAATCACAGCTCGGTTATCCACTTTTATTATTGTACATTTAAGATTACCTTAGTTACATGGGATTGTTGTGCATTATTGGTGCATCAAAAACAAAGTACCATTTGTTTTTCCTAAGAAGGAAGAAAATTTTTTAATAATTTTCCTCCTTGCAGGAAGAAATTGTGGACGAGACTGATGTGTATATAGATGTACATAGAAGGTGATATAAACTTTTTAGCTTGTTTTTCTTCATCTCTATTTCCATAGCTTTTAAGTGGAAAATGAATATAAGAATAAGGAATGCATGATGAATTTGGCAGAATACGTGTGGCTGCTGTAGCAGCTGCTACATCTGTGGCGCGGGTTCCTTCTGGCCGAAAGTTGGCAGGTCAAAAGCCTGTAGTGACTCAGAATCAGGTTTATGGTTTCTATCTCTCTAAATTTTAGATTGGAGTGGAAATATGACAATTTTGGACTATTTCTACTAAAAGTTTTGTAGAACTTAGAAAGAATTAATATTTTTTTTGTTAAATAACGTAAAAAATGGGTTGGCATTTGGAAATGGTATTTTAAAAGTGAGTTTAAATAATTTTCTAAGAGTAAATATATCCATGCTTATAAAAAATGTAGCAAGTCTCAGATGAAATTAGTCCTACAAATTTTGAAAGATATAAAGTCATACGAATACAAAATTAAAAGAGTGCCTACTACCAAGTCAATTTTCTATCCTCTCATGCCAATCTTCAGGAAAAGTTTACTTTCCATGCCAAGTCATTTCAAGATATTTTCATGAAAGATCATTGAAAATACACTTGAAACTTTTATGCTAGATGCTTCCATTGATACAGTTCTGGTTACAGTTATAGCACTATTTAGATATCTTGTATTGAAATAACGTTGCTTTTCCTAGGGAAATTAAGCGATCAAGAGAAAGTTCGAAGAAGTTTGTGAAGGAATGATTTAAATTAAAGAAGAATATTATTTGAAGATCTTTTGAATCAGACCACCCTTCCTTTATATAGTTGTGTGGCCATTGGTGTGTTTGATGGCATAACACAGGAAGGAGATGTTGGTCATACATTTTGTTTTTGGAAGTCTTTTTATGGACATGTAGGTCCAAAAGTATCAAAGAAAATATATTATTATCTTTTACACTTTTGTTTTCTTAGCAATTTTTGATAATTAATTGTTGAGAATAATCTAAGTGTAATTCTAAATCTCACAGGTAAAGATGATAAAATTATATACTATATGAGATGAAAAATCTATAAATTTAATGTTTTGAGGTTTTTAGTTAAAAGTGGTGTCGATCACTATGTAGGTTTAATTTATGTCACACGTATATAATCTCTCCCTAAACAAACCCTTCAGAAAAAAAGAAAAAAGAAAAAAAAACATCATTAATCACACCTCTTGCCTATCATATGGCTGGGTTCCTTTCATGCTGAGGTGAGATTGCTGCATCTAATTAATTTTCTGTATGACTTCATTGGTGCTGTATTGTCTGTCACTAAGCTTTTGATGTTGGAGTGAGATATAGTATGACAAAGATGATGATTATGGTGGCAAAAGAAAATTAGGATATGAAAAATAGTTGTTTCTCTTAACAGACATATACCAGTATCTTGGCTTTGGCTGTCTCCATTTATTAGAAGAAAATTGTTGTGTCGCTTTCTGTTCACGTGAACTGTTCTATACATCATTCAGCCACTTCGATACAAGTAGTAGGCTTGCCTTTCAAATCTTTTTCTCTGCTTAGAGCAAGTCTTTCTACAACCTCTTATATTTATTAAAGTAAGCCTCCTAGATGTGGACATTTTCAATCTCTCCAAAAATGACTTTGTCATTCAAGTGTTCTGAGTTTGGAGTTATTCAATTGAGTAATGGAGAAACAATTATAAGGTCATTAAGGTGATAATTGTTAGGTTTATAGAGGAAGTTTCACTAAAAAGATACAACACCACTGAGACCTAAGTCCAACCACCCCTTCTCGTATCGGTTCTGATACCACTTGTTAGGTTTATAGAAGGGGTTTCACTAGGGAGACACACCACCAATGAGACTTAAGTCCAACCACATCAGACATTGATATCACTCTCAACCCAAAACCTTAAAGCAATGGATTTATGGGTATTTATCTTTATATAATGTTCAATTTTTTCATTTCTAGTCAATGTGGGACTTAGACTCACTTGAATTTCTAACAATAATATGTTAGGTTTTATATAGGGAGAAATCAGATAGATTAGACATCAATAAATAAAGGAATTCAGAAGTGATAAGGCGACTTAGTAGTTAGATGAAAGGAAAGGGAAAGAAAGAGAAGGAAAGATCGTGAGTTTGATTTTCCTACTAAAATTTGAAAAAAATAAGATTGACTTCTAGAATTTAGAAGAGAGATTCGTCTAAGATATTAAAATAACATTCCACTAAAAAGTTTAAATTAAAATATTTATGAGTCGTTTTACTTGTATATTGTTTTTTTTTCTTAGTATAGGACTTTTAATTTAAATTAAATTTATTTCATAATCATAGATTTTGTTTCCACAAATTGGGGTTATAATTGGGGTGATACATAGTAGGTGAGGGTGTGGGTTTGGTTGGTCGAGTGCAGTGCTAAGATTGCTACCAAACACCATGTTGTCTTCTTTTAGACGAAAAATGTCTGACAAAAACAAAGGGCTTCGATTCAATTCAATACTCAAATTCCTTACACTGTGCAAGATTTTGGTCTACATTTTAACGGTACACACGTCACCACGCATCTCGTTAGAATAATAGCCTAAAAATTTATATTCTTTATTTTTTTCTTATTGCAAGTTCAGCATGTGATTGCCTTTTGCCACTGTGGAATGTCACTTTAAATCCACTTTTTCTGTGTGGATGTAAATAATTTGCACCACAAATTATTTTTCATATACTTTACATTCAACTCAATTATATATATGCATCGAAATAAAAAGAATGGAAATTCTGGTCAAATTGTACTATAAATTAGGCTGCCTGAAAATTATTTATGAAACGTCTCTTAAATAAGTAAAAATTTCACAATTCTAACAATATAATAATAATAATAGTCTTGAAATCTTCTTCTCGATTATGCATAATTATTCTTCCCAGAAAACTTTGCATTCGGAGAGAGAAACACACCGTGTTCATCTAAAATATTTTTGTAAAAGAAAATATCAGATCTAATTGCAGTTAATTTTTTTTTTTAATTTCATGAATTTTGTGTTTGTTTTTCTCAAAATTTATATATCTGCTAATTTGGATCAATATATATTAACTATCTATGAAGTTAGTAGAATAGTGTGACAATATGATGTACCATATTTGTGTTACAATACATTTTTTTTTTTCAAGAAATGAATAGTATCCAAATTAAAATTTCCCATTAACTTATCCAACAACTCAAAATTAATGTAGACAACAAAATTTATGATACAGGTAGAACTACTCCTACTGTCAACACTCTATCTTTTTGAATCCATCCTATCATGCAACATTTGTTATCCCCGATTCAAATTCACCATTCACTAATACTTAACAACAACAAAAATTGAAAATAGGAAAAGAAGTATCTAAAGCCTTAATATTGTAAAATATAATGAATGGTGAACAAATTTATATATAAGTCAAGATATTTCTTTGACTCAAAATAATAAAATTATAAATCTTTATTTATATTACATTTGTTTGAGTTTGTCCCAAATATCACTAATGGGTCTTTATGGAAAGAAATATTAATGAGTGGAAGTGCAAATCTTTCTCTTTATATTTTTCTTAGATGTATATAATTTCAACCCAAAATTTTAAAGTAATAAATTTATGAATCTTGTTCTTTATATATTGTTTCACTTTTTCATTTCTATTTAATATGAGACTTATATTGATACATACATTCCTAACCGAGGTTGTTGGAAATCTTATATTGATTAGAGATAACATTAATTTATAATATATAAGTGAGTGCAAGTCTCACCTTACAAGTTGGTTTTGTAAAGTTGAATTAGGTTTAAATTCTTCTTTTTAACATGGTATCAAAGTCATGAGTTAGAGTCTATCCTAACAAAATTTGTTATTTGTTATGTCTATCACTCAAACGGTTATCGGATCACCTACTAATGTATAGTCTCACGGTTAAGATATAAATGCATCGGTGTGAGAGAGTGTAAGAAATCTCATATCGATTACAAATAAGACTAATTTACAATATTATACAAGTAGGTGCAAACTTATCTTACAATTCGATTTTGTAAAATTGAGTTAGACATAAATTCTTTTTTTTAATATGGTATCAAGGTCACGAGTTGAAGTCTATCCTAGCAAAGTTTTTATTGTTGTTGATTTATTATTCCACCTGTTATTGGATCGTTATGAGATCACCTATTAATGTTTAGTCTCAAACATGGAATATATATATATGTCTTGATTTGAGAAAATGTTAAAAGTTTCACATCGACTACAAATAAGACTAACTTACAATATTATATAAGTAAGTGTGAACCTCATTTTACAATCCGTTATATAATATTGAATTTTAAATTTCTAGTTCTTAAGAAAGATGAAAGGTTAAATTTCATGAAATTAAAAAAAATATATTGGAAATAAAAAAAAAATGTAAGTCAAAACATTATTTCTTGTCACACTCAACGACATAAAGCATTACAATCACTTAAAATCGAAAACAACAAACAAAAGGCACAGCGTGATCCTTCCCCTTGTTGCATTCTAGCTTCTCAAAGTATAACCATATTAAAATAAAATAAAATAAAAATCTTAACACGACCACCAGAGGAAAAATGAAAACGACTATAATATAGAATAAATTTTGTAATAATAGAGTAATTTCTAAAAATGCTTATTAATTCTACACCATTGCAAATGAAATGGGAGATCTTACCTTAGATTGGAAAGATACCCCTTCTAAAATTTGAAACTGCTCAAAAGAAGCTACATGATTCGTTTTCTATGCATTAACTGCTTCAGATAGATTAACTTTATAAAAACGAAGCCATTTCCAACACTCTATTTTCCAGAAACATGAATGGATGATAAATTCATAATGTTATACCCTACCCTGATCTTGATGAAACCAAAAAGCTACAGTAAAGATTGAAGTTAAAAAGTGAGTGTCATGTCAAAACTATAATCAATGAAACTGGGGCCAGAGGCCGATTTTACAATCACTTCACCTTAGAATCATTGACTCCTTTTCTTCATACATACACTGATATACACATTAATCACCAAAAACATGGTGAATTGATGAGCAAAATTTGGTAACATGCAGTGGCAGCAAGCAGAGACATCATAGTGTGTAAGAAAACCAAATTACTCATGCCAGCACAAGAGCAACACAGTGCATCTCCAAATGATGTAAAGCCTGGTCCTCTGTTGGCGAATGTACTTGGAACAGCGTCCCCAAGGTCGAAGCTTTGAAGCCCTGAGTGATGAAAACATGGCTGAAGTTGCTGTCATTGAAACTTGGTAAGATGGGTGTTGAAGTTGTGGTTGTGGTCCCAATGGTGATATATAAATATATATAGGGAAAGAGGTTGAAAGGTTGAAGATATGAGTGAATGAAATTTGTGGTGGATTGCATATTGTGGCCCGTGGGTGTGGAAATAGGACATGTCCCACTGTCCACCTAAGATATCTAAGTGACACCTATGACCTTGTCTCCTTATCGCCAAACCCATTTGAGAAGGACTTCTCATCCACTTCTACCAAGTAAGACTCTTCCATGTCCCCTCCTTAATCTCTTTCCCTTAACTTTTCTACCCTGCTTCTATTCACCTACACTGTTTCTTTTCTTATTTTTCCTTCCATTAATTCAGATGTTCTCACACACAACACTTATCATTTCTCTTTTTCTCTCTGTTACAACTGTTCACCAATTCTACCTTCTCATCATTCATGGAATATCTCCTTCTCACTATGTTTTCCATTTGTGGTATCAAAATCCAACACCGTATTCCAAAAATCTTGGTCTGGTTTAACTCAAAAACAACCAGAAATTGGTTAAGCCCATACAGTTGTCAACAGGTAATCACCACACACACATATATATAGGTGTTTTTGAGTTTATATATTTTTCATACATTAGTTATACTCAGAGATCGTGGTTCTATATGGTTATAACAATGGTCTCACACATATAAGACATTTGATAAAACTGACCATTTTTTGTTAGAGTTATGCGGATCATTCCAAAATAAGGCATTTGACACCACTCTTAACCAAAAACCTTAAAGCAATGGATTTATGTGGATCTTTCATTTTATAGAGTGTTTAATTTTGTCTTTTTTACCCACCACTGTTAAGTTTATATATTTTTCATATTTTGGTTATAGTCATTGACAAATTATGATGATTATGATATTGGTCTTACACATATAAGATATTTGACATCACTTTTAACCCAAAATCTTAAGACAATAGGATTATGGGTCTTTCATCTTATGTAGTGTTTAACTTTGTCTTTTCTATCCAATATGAAAATGTGAGACTTTGACTCACACTTAGACTAATTCCAACAATCAATATATATATATATATATATATATATATATATATATATATATATATATATATATATTTTTTTTTTTTTTTTTTTTTTTTTTTTATTGTTCCTAAAGGACTCAAATATGTTAAGTTTGGGATATATCTTGGTTCAATCATGCATGGAGATGAAATTACGTATATTATTGAGAGGATTTGATGAGTTTAATAGCCGAGTGAGTTTTGAGAAACTGTTTGTTCATCTGTCACATGATTCAATGTGTGGAGAGGGGACAGAGGGGATAAAGATTATCTAAAGACTTCAATTATAGTGTGAGAGAAATAAGCATTCATAGTTGATGTAAGAAGAATGTGATCTTTTTTTGTTTTGGAATGAAAGTTTGAAAAATATAGAGATGATTTAGATGTGCTAATATCTCTTCATCGAAGGTTTTTCGGTTTATACATATATTTCAAATTATGTTTTAAAGAAGCCTTCATTTTCTCATTTTTCATGTGTTTTTTCTGAGACATGTCTACAAACCATTTTGTTCTTTTCATTTTAAAGCCAACTATTTATCAGATTAAATGTCATTAAAACTAGAAATATATTTTTGATAAAATATTATATGGAGGAAGAGTTTGATGGTAGTTTGATAATTGAGTACATAATTAAGATTGTTTTCTTAAAGGGATCAAAAATATGTTTTTTTGGGATGGTTGAAATTAGCAGGAATTTTGATGTTTAATATTTATTTATCTTTGTCATCTGTATATGTATTATTAGGCCATATTTTGTCTTATTTTCATGCATTAATAATATGAGTTATTAGTAAGTTAGGTAATTAAAAAACAAATCATAGATTATAAAGCCTGCTGTTTGAGGATTGATGGAATAGGAGGGTAGATAAAAAAAATGGTTAAATAAGTTTCTTTTCTCTAATCTATTGTAAAAAAAAAGAGTTTTTTTTTTCTAAATTAGATTAAAAAGTATTTTGTTCTATTTTATGAAAAGTATATAAATCATTCTTCCTATATATGTGGAGACTATAATCCATTTATCACATAAAAAAACATCTACACGTGTCATTTATTGAAAAAAATATATTTTATATTACTTTCATTAAATGCAAAAATTAAATATTTTATAATTTAGTTTAGAAATAAAACATTTTTATAATATTTTGAATATAAAAAACATATTGAACTCATTAAAAAATCACATACGAACCACAATTACTCAAAGATAAATATACTAATAATTCGGGGTAATTTCACAAATATATCTTATCTCCACTATTCAAAATTCAAATTATAGTTAGAAATTTCATATTTAAAAATAAATATATAGTATAGTAACTTATTTTATTATTAAGTTTATTTTATAAGATTATTAAATATAAATTCTAATATATTATCTTTTACAGAATTTTCTCTAGTCTAAATCTTCTAATTTTTGTATATCAGTTTTTGCCAAAAACTGAGATACAAAATTTTTGCTAATTTAAAATTAAATTAGGTAGGTTAGAAATAGAAGAATATGGTGCTCATGAGTCGTGGGCTAAAGAGATCTTTAGGTAAATAATTAAGAGTCTTTTGTAATGTTACGAAAAAAAAAACAAAAATGTTTAGCAACTATATAATATTATGAAACGACAATAGGATTTTTTTTAGCATTCAAGATATTTACACCCAGTTTATGGCAATTGTTGCGTTTACATCAGTACCTTTAAATTTCAACTTTTTAATTTTTGAAAAACAACAAAAGATTATTGCAAAACTTTATCTTCTAATTATTGTTAAAAAGAAAAATTGAAAAGAATGGAGAAAAAGGAGGTTCATCAATTATTCGAAAGCATAAACTACTAAAGAAAACTATTATGTATAAAACAGATAAAATTGATTAAGTTAAAAGATCTCCGTGATAAAATTGATTATGTTTTCTGTCCTTCAACTTTCAATGAAAATTGGAATTAGTCGATCTTCAAAACTTTGGTCCAATTTAGTCTCTCAACTTTAAAATTGTGTGGATTTAGTCCTTTTAACCAAATTTTGTTAAGTTTATTTGACGTTTCAAATGTGTTTCATGATAGTTTCTTAGTTAGTATTGAAGTAAAAATGTGTCAAACGGTATAAACATCTCAAATGTTATGATGAAATGTGTTTGAAACGTTAAATAAACTTAACAAAATTTTCTTGAAATGACTAGATTCACGCAGTTCTAAAGTTGGGAACTAAATTGGATCAAAGTTTCGAGGAGAGACTAATTCCAATTTTCACTTAAAGTTGAAGGACAAAAAACATATTTAACCCTTCTTTTATTTATCGTATTTATCTCTTACTTTATATTTTTTTATCTTTTAAATTTGTTTGCTTTATTTTACCTTTAATCACTTTTATTATATGGTATTTAGATGTGATTTATATTTATGTTCATTTTGCTTTTGAGACCATTTTACTGCTTTCAAATTAGTCTGATGCTATTTATAATTTTGCAACTTATTTCATGAAACTCACATTACTTTACGATTACATATGTTTCCTTACAATTATTGTCCTTCAAACCAAGTTATTTCAATTAATATTTATCATTTCCCGCATTTATTTTATTTTTCAATTAAATTAAAGGTTTTTGTCAGAAAAATAAAAAAATAAAAAATATAGTTAATTTTCATTTATATCTTTTTAATCAAGATGATGAAATTCTAATTATAAGTTTTAATTCTTATAAAATGAATTGAATACTAAAGTATTGATTATGTTATTTTTAATCTACAAAATACTAAAAAGGACTTATAATCGTTTTGGTTAGTAATTAATATATTTAATTCATATTTTCGTCGAAAACAAATTAACTAGCTTTGAAGCATTGTGTTAACACATTGTAAAGAAAAGGGTAATTTGCATACTACCAAAATAAGGATAAATAAACCATTCAAACTTTTCGAGATCAACATTGTTTTGATCTTACCTTCAAGAACCTCATTTTTTCGAGATCAATCCAATCTTTTAGCATCAAAGAACTTTGTTAAGCTTTCACTCTTCATGAATCAACCAAAAAAACTTATCAAAGTTAACAAACCACAATTTTTTTCTAAGAGAGTTTTCTACGTCTTGAAGCTTAATTGGAGGATTCATTCCATCTTTGCAAGCCTTTCAAGATAAAAAGAACTTTAAATTTTTCATCCAAAAACCAACTATCGAAATATCCCAAGGCAAGTTTATATCGTATATTAGTTAGTTTTTATTGAAAGCTTAGGGTCTCTATTAGCAAACCTTATAGTTTTAAGTGTCAAAATCAAAGTTAAAGAAAAGGGTATCAAATCTTCAGAGGAAACTCTTACAACTTAAGAGGATTTTAAGGCACTTCTTTTAAGTTTCTCGGTAGTTAAAACCTTGCTTCTTTTAAAAAGAGATTGATCTTGTCTGTAAATGAAAAGAACAGGACCAGATAAATTTCCACTTGATTTAGAAGAGTAAATGGTCTCATTAGATTTACTGAAAGAAAAGAAAATAAATAGTCTAGTGTTTCGACGAGGGATTTCAATAATTCCAAAAAATTGAAATATATAGTAAATGAATTATTTGTAATTTAATTTTCTCCATTTCTTAAATAATTAGTTTGGATGAAATAATTGAATTATCTTAGATTCTAATTTTCTTGTTTGAATAAAGCAATTCAATTTTTATTTTACAATGAACTTAATCCTACCTTTGAGTCTAACTTAATGTAGCTCGACTTTCAATTTGGTACGACTTATCTTGACTTTTGGTTCAAGTCGATTCGACCTCAACTGGTTTGACTTGGGCCAATTCGAAACAATTCAACCTTGGCATAATTTGAATCAATTTGACCTTAATTGATTTGAACTGATTCGGCCCGAGTTGATTTGACTCAACTTTCAACTCGGATAGATTGGTCTAGGCCAACTCAAGTCAACCTTCACCCAAGGTCCTCTCAGCTCAGAGTCATTTGTTTACACCTTCGTCAGGGCTGACCCAGCTTAAACTTCGGTCGAACCGACTCGAATCAACCTTCGATCTGAGTCAACTCGGCTCGACATGTGACACGAGCCGACTAGGCTCAACCTTGGCCTAGACCAACTCGATGCAGAGCCATCTCGTCTCGACCTTTGTCTGGACCAACTTAGCTCGACCTTTGATTTAGGCTGATTCAGTTGTTCCTATGCTCAGCTCAACCTTCGGCCTCGACCAACTAGGTTGACCTTTAACCCGAACCGACTTGTCTTGACCTTTCGCTCAACCCAACGGATGAAATTTTTATGTCATAACCAATGAAGAATTCACTTGAAGAATTTCAATTTTCTTCTTTTTTATTAATTTACTTCTAATATTTTAATGCTTTCAATCTACTTTTATCCAATTATTTCGTATTTATTTGTTATATTACTTAAAATTTACATGTATCATAATCATTATCGCCAAGCCAAGTTATATCAATTAATCTTTATCATTTTGTATTATTGTTTTAGTTTTTCAATTAAAATTTTTGTTATTTTGTAAATTATCATAAAATGAACAAAAATGGTTAAATTTTACTTTTATCTTTTTAATAAGACGATGGAATTGTTATAATCATAAACATAAATTTTAAGTCTGATGGTAATAAATTAAGTATAAAAACTAATTATGCTGAATATGCAAATTCTGTACGAATACTATGTAAGTTAAAAAATTATAGATCGTTTAACCATATTTAATTCACATTTTCACCGAAAACACTTCTATAATATACAATATTTACCACATTTAGTAAACTATCTAATATGAAAGTACAAAGAGTCATTAGAAAGAAGGATATTACAATACTTTAAAGTAGACTTTAAAATAATAAAAGTTAAATTCAATTATTATACATTCTCTTCTTTTGTCAAATACTTTAAATAAACGCTGACTTTGTTTATAATTTTTTAACAAATGGTTATAATATGATAGTAAATCATTTGAATGTCGCAATGCAATAGCTTAAACGAATATATATATATATATA
>Ga0214543_1000924_pt1 | contig 54065 bp, 19 predicted proteins | sample CNSS2metaG_FD_160094 | JGI IMG/M metagenome (GOLD analysis project Ga0214543, IMG submission 160094) | Root nodule microbial communities from cowpea collected in UCLA plant growth center, Los Angeles, California, USA - CNSS2 | ecosystem: Host-associated > Plants > Roots > Nodule | place: USA... | reverse complement strand
ATGAAAAAAATAATTTTTCTTTAATAAAAAAAAAAAAAAACATAAAAGAATAAAGTTTCACTTTCTAAGCTTAATTTTTTAAGGATAAATTTCGACTTGTTAATTGTTAAAATCAAAGAAAGGTTTATTAAAGGATAGAGTCATTATTTAGTGTGCAAAGAAAAGAATTACTTCTCTTAACTTACGAACTCCTTGAGGATGAATTCTAACTAAATTGTCAATGATTGAAACAAAATTATGAGTAAAAGACATCCCTACAATTAAGCTAGTAATAATTTGAAATGAAAATAATAATAATAATAAATATATGAAAATTGAGTGGGTATTTTATTTGATATTAACATGAATTTATTTATGGACTTCTAAGCTTTTTACCATTATTGTAAATAATGATAAAAAAAACCTACATTCAGTTGTGAACAAGTAATTCAATAGGTACTTCTAATTCTTAATACAGTAGTCTTCCACCATTTAATTGAGTAACTAATAATAATTTTCACATCTATATATGTATCATTTTTTCAAATTCTTATCGAGTCTTTCAAAGTGAATAGGGGTACCCAAACCAGTGAAATATTCAAAATTTATGAAATACGAATGCTTGTACTGGTAGTAGGCATCTTATACAATAGTACCTTAGATTATAGCAACAATTATATTTTACTTTTGTACTGAATAATGCAGACCTAATAAAATGTGACCCATACTAAATATATCCAACCAGAGAAAAAATAGGAAAGTGAAAATGAAAATATTAATAAAAGGTATCTAATGATTGTTCAGTTATGGGTTGCTTTCAACGCAAGTTGCTGAAAATGGTTATTTTGTAGTGGTGGTAGCCAGGGTTAGTTAGTCAAAAACAGCTTCTGGTATCGTTCACTGGCAGGTACAAGATTCCCACTGTCAGAGATATGCTACTGATAACAATGATACACCACTCCGCAGCTGATAAGAACTTGTCGGCTACCATGTGCTTCAATATCGGACACTGTTATAAAGGTGGCATCAAATGCTCCATGTAAGGAAAACATATGCAAAGTTTCAACTCTCAAGCAAAGTTGCATTCTTTGGTGAAAAATGAGTGGTTTGGGTGTAGTACATTGGCTTAGACCCCTTGTGGAGACCAATGTTTGGGATTATGTAGTTCTTTGGAAATATGGAGATGACCCAACTAGGTACTTTTAAAGAAGCCATTTTTTTTTTCTCTCATTATACTTTGCACAATTTTTCATCCATGTGGGAATCAGGTGTTTAATGCATTTTGATCCCTGTGCAGGTTTATTGAGTGGATTGGTTGCTGTTGTAGAGGGAGTTGCAGTATGAACATTGGTGTGGAGGCCAAAGAGGAAAAGGGTGAAGAATGTCGCTTAGCTCCCATTTGCAGGGATGATTATCTTCAGCATCATGTTAGAACAAAGGCTTGTGAGGCTCTTGCTCAGCTTCCTTTTGCATTGTCTCTCTATTCTGGGTCTCTCTCTCTCTCACTCATTCTGACTGTTATCACTTGTGATCATCTCTCTGTGTTTGTGTGTCTGTTTTAATTATACAAAATATGTACACCTGTGTTTAAAAGTATGAATGTAGTGTAATTTCTGTTCTGTGTTTATAAAATTTGGCCAAGATAATGAAACACTGATGATAATTATCTAAAGCAGTGTGCATGGAGAGGTTGCCATATCACAACAATCAAGATGGCTTACGAAGGTATTCATTATTTTTGACCTGATAAAAGTTTTATGCAGTAAAAGATCTTAAACTATAAATCTCACTGTTTTTGACAGGATTCAATTGGAACCCAAGTTTTGGTCCCTGTTGTTGGAGGTCTTATTGAGCTCTTCTCTGAGAAGCTGGTATATAAATTTTGATACTTTTTGACAACACCTCTGATTGAAAACTCTTGTGTTAACAAAGTATCCATCTTTGTCAGATTCCAATGGATATGAATATCATAGAGTTCATAACAGCACATGGCTGTGTCTCTTTGAAGCAAGAAGCCATATCTGCACAGAGCTACACCAGTCTGAACATCATTGAACATCTGCCACTAAGGGAACAGTACTCACATTGGTGGCTACCACACATGTCGACAACTTTAACTCCTATTGTCCATCAGCCGCCAACAAAACAGTGCACCTCCCATCCCAGCATTGAAGGACCCCCAAGCGGGTCTAATCCTTCAACTGAAGAACCATCATTTGATTCAAAATTTGTTGGTTTGATTCCAGATGAATATCTTAAACAATCAGATAAAATGTCTCCCATCCCCAAAACTAAAATGCCCAAGTACAATAAAACTTCAGGGAAGCAGCAGAGAGGTTTGAGTTCTCATTGCAGCGATGGGGAAGAAGGTAAATCAAAACTGGTCAAGGAGCCTCAGAAGGAAGGGTACCAAGCTAAAAATCTTGTAACTGAGAGGAATAGGAGGAACAAGATTAAAAAAGGACTTTTTACACTGCGGTCTCTAGTCCCAAAGATAACGAAGGTAGATAAACTGCATAACTTAAAAGGCGTATTTATAAGGATTGTCCTCTTCAATTTTGCCTGGTATCTGATCCATCAAATTTTGGCAGATGGATAGAGCTGCAATTCTCGCAGACGCAGTTGACTATATAAAGGAATTACAAGCACAAGTGAAAGAACTTAAAGATGAGGCCAGGGCTTTGGAAGTTCAGGACAGTGAGAACACGCCACAATTGAGGAAGACGGCTAACAAAGAACAAGAAGGAACCAGGAGTAACACTCTGAATCAAAGTTCTTCTGATTGCACTAAAAATATGCAGATGGAAGTACAAAGACTTTTCATAACTTAGTAATTGTTTTCTCCAAATCCCAGATAAAACTAAATTTCTATTTGTCTTAGTAGTGACTGATATAATTCGTTAAGCTGTTAACAGGTACAAGCAGAAGTGCACCACATTGGCAAGAAAGATTTCTTAATTAAGTTATACTGTGAGCAGAAGCAAGGTAGATTCTCAAAGTTGATGGAAGCTATACACTCAATTGGACTACAGGTGGCTAGTGCCAATATGACGACATTTGATGATAAAGTCCTTAACATTCTGACTGTTAAGGTAACAATATAAGAATTCATAGAAAAGTGCAGTAATTTACTTAATATATGGAGCCACATAAATGTAACCTGCATCATTTTGAAAAATTAGGTTGATTAGAACTATTATTATCTGAAAACATTCATCCTTTCATCCCAACACCTTAATCGCAGTCTCTCTAGTTCCCCTTCACTACATCAGTTCATAGGTTCCCTTTATATGCAATGAGATTAAATTTTGTTCCACAGGCAACCAAGAAGGATATTCAACCAACTAAACTGAAAGAGTACTTAATACAGAAGACAAGTGAAGATAGACAAAGTAGGTAACAAGCTCAGAAAAATGGTGGGGATATGAATGAGTTCAAGAACAGCACCCTTTCAAAGTTTGTAGACCCAGAAATTTTATTCAACTGTGAGAAATAAAGCACTCTTGAATGACAATTATCAGCAAAGCCATTAATTCAGAGCAAAGTTGAAAGTTCACTTGTTAGCTGAGGACTTAGATGTTGGCTGTAAATAAACGGTGTACCACAACTTCATAGAAGTTGCACTGCAAGCGTAAATGGTATTTCCATTTTTTCTAGCAAAGCTATATTCTGTTAGTAACTTATCATATTTTCTCCATTGTGGTGGCCCGATATGGTTGCAGAAATATTTTCAAGTAAATTTTGAACCAGTTGTTTTTCAACACCATAGTAGCATATATGTGCAGTAAGAAGTCAACATGAATAAGAAACATCTACTGATAATTATTATTAAAAAGATGACTTTAACAAACTTATCTTTTTTACAAGCTGCCAACATCCTTATCTTTTTACAAGCCGCCAACATCCCCCGTATTAAAAAAGGGGAAACAAAATAGAACAAAAATTAGAGAGAAAAGGGTTTAGTGAAGCTTCTATATATACAGGATTGGAAACAGGCCAAAGTTCAAATTCATGTAAAACCTGAAACGTTCACAGCTTGTGGTATGATGATCATGCAATGTGATGTTCCCTTAGAAGAATTTGGTAATGAATTGAGTTAAAAGCTGCAGCCTCTAACTCCACCATGTCTGTGCTCACTATTCAGCACTGCACTGCTATGTGTACTGTCCTCAATCACCGTTTAAATTCAGTACTGCTCATATTCCAGTTGATAGCTCTAGTTTCTGACTCGCCACTAGAACTAAGCCGCATCAAATTTTGTTCGGATCCTCCCGAGGTCTGTTTTGAAAGACTACATTCTCTACTATACGTATTAAAATCAGAATCAAAAAATGTGCCATTTGCCATTCTTCTGTATACCAATATATCTCTATCATATTGGCCAGAATCATAAACTGTGCTCTGACCATATTTCACTCCATTAGAAAGATCACATTTTTCGTCTCCAGTATCCAAGGCTCTTACCACCTACAGCAACCATGATAAACATTAGAAAATATGGTCGATGCATCAAATGTTAAAAGAATAAAAACTTAACATTAGCTGCTACATTATACACTTCACATCAATGTTTCATGCAAATACAACTGTCGTAGCAGATTGCCAGATATATAACTAACTATCCCTCAGGTGTGGAATCTAATAGTACATGGCTTAAACAAGGTGAGATTGAACTATTAGAAAGATGGACATGTTAAATGAAAACAAGCACAAACAGTAGAGGGAAGCTCAACATAGTTGTTTGGTACTGTTATCACCTGAAACATACGAGGCCGTTTAGGAGCTGAGTGGCGAACACAAGCTGCAGCTGCCTCAACCATTCTGGACATTTCACTCTCCACAAAGTGTTTTTCGAGTCTTGGATCTACTATTTCACTGAAATTTCGTGTCTCCATTGCACGAAGGAGAAGTGGACGAGCCTGTAGACACAGGATAATCTCGTAAGAATTAGAATAACCAGAGTCATCAGTAACTTGTGACAGAAAACATAGTTTGGTTTATTATAGAGTGGACTTTATAATTAGTAATTTCATTCCTAAACATATGACTGCTCTTTTCTACTACGGTCTCTAGTGCTCATCAAAAGGAAAGCATTGGCTTATATGTGTTTTAAAACAATTACTTTTGTGGAAAATCTCTAGGCTTTTCCAAGAAATTAATAAAAATACGGTTTTCAATAATAAAAAGAATAAAATGCATTCTAATAATCTACATCCATGGCAGCCAGTATAATTGACATTAGTTTCCCTTTTGTGAATACAACCTCTCTTCAACTCAGTTTCAGGTTTTACACTCACTGTATAAGAAAAACTAGAGATTAATATTACATTTCGAAAATAAGTCGAAGGTATATTCTTACCCACTCAACCAAATTCTCATCTCCAATCGGCCGAGTTTGATCAATGGGTTTCTTTCCTGTAACAAGCTCAAGGAGGACAACCCCAAATGAGTAAACATCTGATCTGTCCGTTAATTTTCCACTTGTTGCATATTCTGGAGCCATGTACCTGAAAATTGAAGCCAGAAATGAGCTGGTGTTATCATTGAATTTGGTGGATTCCAGATAAGGCATTTCCTGGTAGAACAAAACCTTAAAATTTCAAAACCATGTTGTTTTTCTTAAAAGTATCACTCTTCGGATGCAAAAAACAAAGTAGATTTGGACTCTGAAGCATCTATTCCATGGATATTCAAATCTTGGTTGGGACTAATCCCTTTCACTAGATTCCATGGTTAACAAAATGTTTTCAAAACTTTCCAAATCAGTTTCATTTAATTAGAAATCTACCTTATTCCTATATTAACACCAATGAATGATGAAGTTATAATCAACTAAGGAAGATTTGTTCCACAAGACCAAAAACCAAAACTTTGGTGAAATGTTATTTTCCAAGCAAATTTTGCCTCGTCAAAGTAAAAATGCATTTCATTTAACGGCAAGTCTCATCTCAATCCTCCATGATTATATACATACATACACATACATTAGTATCATTTGTTTATGTTAAGGCATAAGAAACACACCCAAAGGTCCCCATAACCCTAGTTGATACGTGGCTATTGGCAGCATCAGCTAGCCTAGCAAGTCCAAAGTCTGCAACCTATATCAGAACAAGGGTGAATTAGCGTCCCAACTTTGCACTCAGAGAGAATTAATGTGTCACGAATAACAGGTTAATGTCTTACTAGCTCATGCCAACAAAATGTATGCATACCTTTGCCTCAAAAGCATCATTCAAGAGTATGTTTTCTGACTTAATATCTCGGTGAATTATCTTTTGGCTGCCTAGAGATATATAAAATACTTTAGTTATTCATAGAAATGAAAAACTGATATTGACAAAATATGATATTAGTTCCTTAGTTATGCACACAAAAAGGTTAAATATGCTTCCTCTTCTAAAAGTCTACTTTGTATCTGTTAGAATTTGTATAGCTGTAAACCTCCCACCTAAAATTTAGCTCTGCTTCTAGTTTTCCCTACACTAGTACTTGGAGATTATGTTAACAACAGCAAAGCATAGTCAATATTTATATTCTCCTTAAAATAGTAAAAGCATAAATAGATAGAGTTACACAGAAGTAACACAGACTTCTTGAAGCATGAAATGATCTTGACACCAATAACTACCATTTGGCTGGAAGAATATATAGGTCTTATTTACATAAACTTGTGTATATATAAGTAGTTGTAAGATGAAAATAAGTGCAGATATACTTACAGTCCTCGTGAAGATATGCGAGGCCCTTAGCAGCGCCTATTGCAATCTTTAGCCTTTTGACCCAATCCAACACTGGCATTCCACTTCCTTAATAATAGACATAATGAGAATCAAATGAAAGACAGATGAAACATGAAGTCCATTATAATTGTGAATGAAAAATCAAGGGAAACTCACGTTACCATGCAAGTGATGATGGAGTGTTCCATTAGGGACATATTGATAGATAAGAATTCTTTGCTGTTCGGAGACGCAATAACCAACTAATGACACCAAATATCGATGATGTACTCGGCTAATGATATCGACTTCAGCCTTGAATTCCCTTTCTCCCTGCCCACTGCCAGCCTTAAGCTGCTTTACTGCAACTACTTTTCCATCTGGCAGATAACCCTTGTAAACAAATCCAAAGCCTCCTTCTCCTATAACATTTTTACTAGAAAATGCGTTTGTTATTTCCATAACCATGTCATAGGTGAAAATCATGGGACCATTTGCGGGCTGAGCCGAGTCTAAAGAAGATCCAAAACGCTTGAGTTTGGCATTCCCATTTGCATAGTTGTTTGCAAAGGAAGGCTGCTGTACATAGTAATGCCCATTAGCACCTGATGGCCAACACAATCAGCATCAAATGTAGCAAGGCAGTGAATAAGTAAAGAGGAATGTTGTTGATTGGTATGAAAACTTTTAGTAAAACGCAACCTGTTTTGACTCGAATATCAAGGGGTGTCATGTAGGGTGCACCATCAGAATCATCTCTTGATTTCCTCCTCCTAAACGCGAAAGCAATAGCTATAGCTACAGCAACCAAGGCAAGAGCTAAAAGTCCCGCTACTGTATAGGCAACATATTTTTCTGAATGATCCCCGGAAGAGGGGGCGACAGAAGAAACCGTTGAGTTTGTTTGGGAATTAACGTCCTCATTGGTCGGGGGGGTTGATCTTGTTGAATTTGATTTCCTAGCAGTTCCCGCTTTTGAATCAGTGATGGATGCATCACGCCAATTTTGCCAGGAAAGGGGAGGTGGAGCATGGAACTGTGTTGATGGTGGTGTCGAGGAAGAATTCTCATTTTGCTCTGCCTGTCGATTTGATGGCGGTGACCCAGGTGGTAGCGGGGAAGGTGCCGGGGATGGTTGGGGCAAAGGGGGTGGCGGGGAACGCGGACGCGGAGGTGGTGGCGGTGAATATTGGCGCGAAGGTGGTTGCTGGAAACGTGGTGGTGGTGAAGATGGCGATGGCGATGGCGATGGCGATGGCGATGGCGATAGCGATGACGAGGGCTGTGGAGGCGACGGTAACGATGGAAGTGGCGGAGGTGAACTTGAATCTTTAGATGACTGTGGTTGTGATGATGGATTTGAATCTTCAGATGACGGTTTTGGTTGTGATGAAGTTTTGGACGGAGGTGGCGGTGACGGTGACGGTGACGGTGGCGGTGACGTTGACGGTGGCGGTGACGATGACGGTGACGATGACGTTGACGGTGGCGGTGACGCTGACGGTGACGTTGAAGGTGGCGGTGACGCTGACGGTGACGGTGACGGTGGTGACTTAGACGAACGACTCTCTGGAGAATCCGAATCCGCAGAATCTGAACCCGGAGAATCTTTCGAATCCGGAGAATCTTTCGAAGTCGGAGAATCTTTTGAAGCCGGAGAATCCGAATCCGAAGAATCTGTCGAAGTCGGAAAATATTTCGAATCCGAAGAATCTGTCGAAGTCGGAAAATTTTTCGAATCCGGAGAATCTTTCGAAGCCGGAGAATCTTTCGAATCCGAATCCAGAGAATCTTTCGAATCCGGAGAATCTTTCGAAGCCGTAGAATCCGAATCCGGAGAATCTGTCGGAGCCGGAGAATCTGTCGGAGCCGGAGGATTTGAATCTGAATCGGAAGACTTTCTTGATGGATCTGAATCATTGTCTTGATTAATCTTTTGTTTCTTTTTATCTTTCTTAGGTGATGGAGAAGAAGAACCATCGCCCACTTCGGTTTGTTCTGTACCCATCTTAATATCTATCTATATATATAAATATATATACAATATGTGCGTGTATTCTCAGAATGGCAAGAAAATTGAAACACCTTGTCCTCCCTTCTTGGCAGGAAAACGGAGGAAAAGTGAACGGAATCGAAAGAGGTTCTGGAAAACCAAACCTAGGTTTTGAGAATACGAAAAGGAAACAAGAACCTGGATTGTGCTATGCTCCAGCATTGAATGGTAAACCTGGATTCGTCGAACTGCGCAAATTCTGCGAAGAATTGCCAGTTCGATGCAACGCATTGAGATGGATGAGAGAGAGGAAAAGATGATGGCCATTAGAAAATCATCCACCGTAAGCCCTACTATCTCTCTGTTGCATGGTTTTTTAGGAAAACAGACACGTAGGTTGTGTTTTTCGTATTTACATAGATTTTTGTTTTATTCCATCGGCTTTGTTTGGGTGGTTCCATGTGTTCTTCTTCTCTTGAATCTCGGGTTACCGCGCAATTTTAAATGAGTTCATTCACATATCTCTTGTTTGACCCTAGTCCATAAGCTTTCAAGCAATGGCTCGCACCGTAATAAACAAAATTTTTGTTTTTCAATTCTAGAAAATAATCAATAAAACCTCAAGTCTAACCGGAATGTTGCTGCTCATGAAATGTTAAGCAATTCAATAATTACTACAACAATTTCTTCAATTACCCAGGGGCAGGTGGATAAACTCTGATTTCTGATTTATTGGTCGATTTTTTTATAAATGTTATATTTTAAGTTATTGATGCATAATAACGAATTTCGACCACTCGAATCAAAATAATATCATCAAAATTTATATATTTTATTATTATTATTATTATTACAAAATAAATAAATATATATTTTAATATAACCATAATTATAAAAAAAAGTCACGTATATTTGATAGATATGCTATTTTTTATTTTTAAAATTATTTAAATCCATCAATAATTACATTAAAAATAAAATTTTTGGATATTTTCTTTTTAATGTAAATAATTATATTATGTGTATGAATTTTTTTTTTATTTTATTTTGATAAATCATTACTGGAAAAAAATTATTCAGAATAAGTAAAATTGTATTTTTTTTTGTCAAAAATTGACATAATTAAAATTTGATTGATAAATTCTTTAAATTTAAATGGTTAAGAATACCCACATTAAAAAAGTGAAATTAAAATTTTAAACTAGTTTTTCCTTCAAATGATATGGTAATTTAGTAACAAAATTATTAAATAACAGTAACTACTCAACAAGTAAGTAAAAAGTCATCATAAATATTTTCATATTTCTTCATATTTTAAAATTTAATCATTATTTGAGTTTTAACTCTAAGAAAAATATTTTTTAAATACTAATATATACTAATATTTTAAAACAATAAAAGTATATTATTATATTTTAGGTATAATTACTTACTATTTTTTTATTTTGTTCATTTTAGTTTCTTGTTATTTTTTGGTTCAATTTAGTTTTTCAGTTATTTAAAAGAATTTAATTTTGTCCTTTTTGTTAAGTTTATGTTAACACCTTATCTCTTTACATGTCATGTGTCAATTCGTGAAATTTTTTATTTTTTTATTTTTGTTAATTTATTTTAAATATAAAAACTGTTATGTGTCAAGTTATAGTCGTATCACGTGGCAATGGTATTGGCAACGGTTGTTTTCAATTTAGTCCTCTATTTAAATCTTTTAGTCAATTTAGTCTATCTACTATTTAAAACGATTCAAGTTTGTCTTCTCCAAGTTGAGAACAAAATTTTATACTGATTTATTCAAATATGAGCTACATCTAGTTTGTCGAGGCAACCTATTTCAAAAGATTTACACAATCCACAAAATTACACTTTCAAAATAAGCAAAAATACAAACCAAGACTCTTGAATCCCACAAGAGTCTCAACAAGCACAACAAGATCACACTTGAAGACCGGGAAAACCACCAGGCAACACCCAGAAACCTGAGAACTATCAAACCTAAATGAAGTCCTTCCCTAGGTAACCAAACCTCTCTCTCCAAGTTCTAAAAACCAAGAAAAAATTATCCACGAAGATCAAAGATCCTTCACAAATGACTGCACTTTTGTGTGATTCAAATAGAGTTTTCCACAAGTTTAGTATGATTTTGCACAAAAACATGTCAAGTCTTACCACTCTATGAAAAACCATAACTTATAGTCAATCTGTTAGCATATTCAATATGTTGATTTTTCATTAAATCTATTGATTTCACCTAACTTAAGTGAAATTAGCGAATTAAAAAATAATTCAACTAATTGAAGACGTAACAAATAGAACTATAGCTGCAAACCATTTAACTTGTTAAAAAAACCATTCATCTGGTTACATTACAAGAAAACTTCTAGATAGTGACCAATTTTAGTAATCAATAATTATTAGTAATTATAGTCACCAATTTAGATACTAATTTACAAAACTAAAAATTATTGGTTACTAAAATAGTCACTATTATGAATAAAAAATTATAATTGGTTACTAAATTGGTCTTTAAAATTAGCTACCATGGCTTTATCTACCAAAGAAAATTAGTCACTAAATTACCTACCTAGGTTTTGGCTACCAAAATACATTAGTTTCAAGATTAGTGTCTAATTAATTAGTAACAAATTTAGTGACCAATTATAATTTTTTATTTATAATAGTGATTATTTTAGTAACTAATAATTTTTTATTTTATAAATTAGTATCTAAATTGATTACTTTAGTGACTAACTATTTTTTGTTTCTAAAATTAATTTCTAATTGAGGATTTTATTGTAGTATTAAAAGACACCAATCATACACTAGATATTTATACAATGCCAAATTGTGTGATCTAAGAGCATCAATCTTCAACCTTTGTATTCTTCATATGAAACTCAGACTCAGCCAAACTTGATCAACACGTAAATTTTCAAGCCTTCACATCTTCATCAATTTATCACAGCTTCATCTTTGTATATGTTTATCAAATCTTCAAACAACAGATTTCACGTTGTGTGCATTCTTAAATTATTTCATGATCAATTGATCCTTAAAACACTTAAGTTGTTGAAATCCCTTTTTTCTTAATTATTAAATTACATAATGAGCACTATTGACAATATTTTAAAATTAATTTGAGCATATTAATTCTTATCATTTACATTTAAAATATCTTTAAAATTAGTAAGAGGCAATATTATTTTATTTTAGAAAAAAAAAATAATTAACAAAACATGAGTATTTAATAAAAAAGTAATTAATAAAGTAATATGTTAAAAAGTCATTTTTAATAAAAAAATATTAATATAACATTTATACAAATAATAAATTTGGTTTGAAATTGAGAGAAAAAATATAAATATTAGTACTTAATTTCGTAAAAATATTTATACTTAATTAGTTTTAATCTTATAAAAAATAATTAAAAAAATATTTTAATTATTAAAAAAATTGGGACAAAATTGAATCAAATATACGTAAGTAGGTACTAAATTGAAACAAAAAGACATATATGGGGACTAAATCAAAATCAATACAATGACATCTAATAGTAACATTGACACGTGGCATTGCAATGCTATGTGGCACTGACAATGCCACGTGTCACACACAGGGACCTGACACGTGGTTTTTTTTTCAAAAAATTAAAAAAAATCAAAAAAATCACAGACTGACACGTGGCACGTCGTTAACGACGTTAGTCAACCCGAAAGGGACCTAATTGAAACACTTTTTCATAAGTTAGGATACAATTGACACTTTTTTAAAAGTAGATATCAGATTAACACACATCTACTAAAGTGACTATCATCCGAGTAATTAAACCTTTAAAATATAAGACGTAGATTCTTACACTTTTTATTAATCACTTTATTTAATATAAATTTTATAAGATTGGTAGAGATTGATAATAATTCGTGTTATTCATGGTATGAACCATTAGAAAATTACAGTATAAATACCTGTATAGAAGATAAAATAGAAAAAAAGGTTCATGGACAAAACATATATTAGATTAAAAAATATTGTAGAAATATTATAGTAGTTCTATATGATTGATTCTTAGAAAGTAATGTAGGAGTGAGAAGTTTTATAAATCACTTTAATATTACACTAATCGATCCTAACTAATAGAACAAGTCTTCCAACCACCACTCATTAACCGTTTCGCACTGAATTATTTTTTTACACTTCAATTCAACTCAAAATAATCAATCAATGGCAATTTGTCAACTATAAGACAGACAAAAAAAAAAGTGCAATGATGCTCTGTTGTAATATGGTATTTAATTAGTACTCGAAGTCCTAAACATGTTCTATTTTCAGCTTCAAAAATTACAATTGATGAAAACATATAATATGTATTCAACTATCTGGGGTGGGTAACAACTAGGGTTTTAACACCGTATTGATGGGGACTACAATCCCCAATAACTCATAATTCACATCATTTTATTTTTCATCTTTTTAAAACAACTTGTTGTAATTTAAAAACCCTCTTAATTTCAAAATACTAATTTATTTCACATGGTGAAAAAAAATTTCTTTTAACAATGTTTACTGCATGTTGAATACTTATTTGAAAAGAGAAGGCTTAGCTTCATTTTTGTTTCTTATAGTTTAGATAATGTGTAATTTTTCTCTCTAAAAAGTTGTGATATTACATTTGCTCTTTCAATTTTTCAACATTAAATAATATCGGTCCACCTTTAAAAATATCATTCAATTGTTAACAAAACTTTTAATATATCCATCATATTAACATGGGTTAAATATGTTTTTGGTCCTTCAAGTTTCAGCGAAATTTGGAATTAGTCCCTCATCAAAATTTTTGACCAATTTAGTCCTTCATCTTTCAAAATGCGTGAATTTAGTCATTTTAACCAAATTTTGTTAAGTTTATCTGACGTTTCGAGCGCATTTCATTATAGTATTTAAGTTAACATTGAAGCAAAAATGTGTCAAACAGTATAAATAATTTAAATACTATCATGAAATGCGCTTGAAATGTCAGATAAACTTAACAAAATTTGGTTAAAAGGACTAAATTCACGCATTTTGGAAGATGAAGGACTAAATTGTTCAAAAGTTTTGATGAGGGACTAAACCCAAATTTCCCTTAAACTTGAGAGACCAAAAACATATTTAACCCTATTAACATTTATTAAAGTTGACTCTCAAACCCTCTATATTTCGTGTAAATGAATATTTGACATTATTATCCCTTAGAGATACTGTAAATTTTTTTTTGCAAGTAATTAGATATTAGATATTAACCATAGACTAAATTTGTTTGATTTTCAAAAAATTTTAAATAAAAAATCTAATTCACAACTAAAATTTTATTGAGATTAAAATTGGGCATTCACAAAACTTGTAGGACCAATAGTAGATTAAGAGGAAAAAATGTTATACGAGATGAAACTATGATGAAAAGGTAAAGTTTGGAATTGATCTGATGTAAGTATAACTTTATATTATAATCTTATTAGTTGTTTTAATCTACTATAACAATATATTAAAGTGATATTAGTTTATATTGTAAAAAAATGGTGCATTTTTATTATAATGCATATCGTTTTTTTTATAATTTCCTCTAAATAGTTAGTTGTTTTTTGCGATCTTTCCACATTCTTTACTCATTTTACAAACCTCACCGATATAGACTTTGGTTCCAATATTTATAAAAGAAACATCACTTATTTTTTAAAACACCGTCACAACAGTTTTATCTTAATCGTTGTAATTTTTTTAATTTAAAAGTTAAACATGTATAATAAATAATAAAGATATCGTTTCATTGGTGCCTTTAACAATGATTGAATAAATTAATCGTGTATAAAGCCACTAGCCAAGTATCAAACCCCATACGATTTCTTAGAATTTATCACAAACGTTTAGGACGAGAAACAATTTATTAATAATATTTCCAAAGTTGTTTTGTATCTCTCAGCATATTCTTCTAACAATTACGAATATTCTCTTATAAGCCGTTGTAATTTCAAAAATCTATTTAGTTTTCAATGTTTTCTATACATTTGCTTCTTCTTTTTTTATCTAACACTACAAGAAAATATCTCATTAATAATCAATTTTAGTGATCAAGATTTGTTAGTCACTATAATAACTAATTTAGATATCAATTTACAAAATAAAAATTTATTGATTACTAAAATAGTCATAATTATAAATAAAAAATTATAATTGATTTCTAAATTTAGCTATCACAAGAAATTGGTCACTAAATATTAACTACCTAAGTTTGTGCTACCAAAAATAATTTGTTTCTAAATTAGTATCTAATTAATTAGTGCTCAATTTAATGACTAATTTAATTTTTTATTCATAATTATAAATATTTTAATAATCAATAATTTTAGTTTTTGTAATTGGTTACTTTAACTAATCACTTTTAATTAATAAAATTGATTATTAATGAAACGTTTTCATGTGGCTTTACTAAAATATAAAATAATGCATTATTTTTACCCTTTCACCATGGTTTAACAAAATTGGATTTGATTATTTTTACATAATGCAATTACTTACTTGGCTATGTGATAAAAAAAAATTACTTGGCTATGTTTTTTTTTATGAAGTCTTTCTTGAGATCCAACATTCAAGATTATAGTATTCACTTACTGTTTAAATTGACATCACCAAGCACAAGGAACATTAACCAATTGATCACTCTTTTTTTATTTTTGGCCTTACTTTCTTTTTCCGTTTCTCTAAAATATATGATATAAAAAATATTTAATGTAAATAATAAAGGAAATATTAAAATATATTTAAAATGACAATATTTTTTTCCTTTTAAATACATATTAATTTATTAATATTAATTAAGGTTAAATATGTTTTTTTCTCTTAACTTGTAGTAAATATTAGAATTAGTTTCTCTTCAAAACTTTGCCTCAATTTCCACAATTTTAGAAATATATAGATTTAAAGTCTTTTTAACCAATTTTTATTAAGTTTATTAATATTTTAAAGGTATTTTATAATTGCATTTGAATTATTTACAACATCTGACATATTCCCACTTCAATATTAGCTGAAAAACATATTTAAAATATCAAATAAATTATAAAATTTTGATTAAAAGAACTAAATTCATACATTTTGAAATACGAGGAACTAGATTGATTTGAAACTTCGAGAAGAGAATAATTTTAGTTTTGACTAAAATTCAAGAAACAAAAATATACTTTAACTTTAATTCAGTTATATGTGTTTGTGTAATCTCTGTACTGGCTTAAATAAAATTTAATAGATTAATATCTTAACAGATGTAACTATTTGTTTTAGTTGTTAATGTCTTAACACATGTAACTATTTGTTTTAGTTTTTGTATTATTTTTTTTTAACTCTATCAATCTTTCTTTATTACGATGCTTGTTCTCATTTATTTTATTCTTTGTTATAATTTCATTTAGAGTGTTCACAATTTGATCTTGGATAAAGTTTCTTTAATTTGACTCTAAGTATGTTAATCTCAATCTTAATATTAGACTCAATTAATGCATTTTTAATCTTATATAAAGTACTTTAAATCAATCTATTTACATTAATATTTGCATGTTAATCTTAACTAGAGCATATTTTAGCTTTTGACACGGTATCTTCAATTTAACTTATAGCAAAATTTCTTTAACATATTATTGACCAAAACATATATTTGGTAAAGTTTTTAAATTTAAAGAATGTGTTACCGGTAAAAAAAATCATTAAATAACAATTAATTTTAGAAATAAAACTAACTAGTCGTTATATTAACTAACTTAAATATTATTTTATAAGTTTAGTTACTTTTCATTCTTGTTTTTGTCTAAAAATATTAAATTTCTCCAATACTTTTAAAATTGAAGTTGTTGGTAATGATGATAGTTTTATTGATGTAATTAATATAATCATAGTGTCATTTTTATAAAAAAATCATCGATTTGCTTCAAAAAATTTAACAAATTGGACGAAATTGTATCAATTTTTTAAAAATCAGACAAAAAATAAAAACAAGACCAAAAGAGTAATTAAACATATTTTATAAACTGAAAATTATTTATAACTAAAATAGAGTTTATTATGATAAAAAACTATAATTGATGTGTAAAGTTTAAATTGGTATCTAACATTAGTTACAACAGTTTTAACTACCAAAAAATAGTATCTAAGTTAGTCTCTAATTTAAAATTAGACATAATTTATAATAGATAATATAGTAATTAGTCAAAACTTTAATATAATATTAGAGACTAATTTAGAGTCTAATTTAGAAACAAATTATAATATTTTATTTATAATAAAGATTATTAGATAAAAATAACTTTTAGTTTATAAAATATTATCTAACTATCTTAATTTTTGAAATTGGTTGTTAGTGTACATAAGTCATGTGAGCATTTTATTTGGATATTTTGGTCTGTAGATCAGCCTTATGACACATAGATTGTAGATTGGATTATTCTCAAGTATCTACAAAAAATAATGATTTTAATTTAAATAAATTGTATTAAAGAGAAATAAAATAAAAATCATTTTTTTATAATGATTACAAATATATTTAAAGCATTATTGTTTTTAAGTAAATAGGAAAAAAATTATTTTTTTAATAGACCAATAAAATAGATTTCTCAACTCAACATATATAAATGGGAAGTGAAAATTCAAATATTGGTAGTACAAAGGAAAGAAAGATAGTATAAAAGATGATTGTCTTGGTTAAATTTAAAAATTTAATTGATATAAAATTCTCGTAAAATAATAAGCTTTATTAATTGTCTATTATACTTTATAGAAAAAATTTTGGCCTTTTACTAATTCTTTCCTTTTATGTTTATGTTTGAGTCATCATTCCTAAGATGACTCTTAGGAATGATGACTCTTAAGATGATGGTTACATTGCTTTTTGTGAATATTTCAAATAAGGTCATATTATAAAATTTATTAGAAACAATACAAAGTACGAGAGATCACACCAAAATTATGATAAAAATTATATTTTACAAAATATAGATAAATTATGCATATTATTATTAAAAAAATCTAAATAAATACATTGAGATAAAATATTAAACCACTTATATTGTTCTTTATGAACGAAAGCTAAATTAATTAACTTATCAGTATAATGATTTTCTTTATGAAAAACATGCATTACAAAGAAAATGTTTGATTAGTAACTAATTTTAGTGACTAAAAATGGTTAGTCACTATAGTGATCAATTTAGATACCAATTTATAAAGTAAAAAATTATTGATTACTAAAATAGTTACTATTATGAATAAAAAATTATAATTGGTCACTAGATTGGTCTTTAAAATTAGCTACCATGGTTTTGGTTACCAAAAGAAATTGGTCACTAAAAATGAGCTACACAGATTTTGACTACCAAAATACTTAGTTTCTAAATTGGTCTCTAATTAATTAATGACCAATTTAGTGACCAATTATAATTTTTTATTTATAATAGTGACTATTTTAGTAACCAATAGTTTTTTATTTTTTAAATTGGTATCTAAATTGATCACTATAGTGACTAACAATTTTTAGTCACTAAAATTAGTTACTAATCAAGCATTTTCTTGTAGTGATGAAAACTTTTAACTGCATATACATACAAAAACACAAACATTAACGTCATCTCCCTCTAAAACTTCAAGAAATCACTCATTGATCCAAAAAAGCATGACATACTACCAAAGCCTTTAAAAGCCTCCCTCAACTCCCTGTAAGCATGCTCCAAAGTATAAATGAATCCCATAAACTCAAGATAGAAGAGAAAGATAAAATGGAGGAGTATTGTGGTGCAATTCTATCCATTTGTATTGTAGATGTTATGTTTATATAAACACAATACAGTACTAGGGATGACAACGGGGCGGGGCGGGCATGAGTTTCTCTATCCCATACCCATCCCCGTAAAAAAATTTCATCCTCATCCCCATACCCAAACCCAACGGGTATCAAACTTTTGTCTCATTCCCATCCCCACCGGGTAACGGGTATAATCTCGTACCCATACTCATACCCATTTTCTTACTACTCCAATATTAATTTTAATTAATTTTTATAAAATAATAAAAAAATTATGATAAAGGAAACATAATATTATCAAATATTCAATAGTAGAAGGATGGTTGTTTCTTCGATATCAAATACTTTAAAATAAATTATAATTGTTTACATTTTAGATTATAATATCAAATAAAATTTCATGAGAACCATAACAATTGTTAAATTTGCAAATATTAATGAAACATAGTTGATAAAATTTAAAAATATTTTATAAAAAATATAAAAGAAAAACAAATATTTAAATTAAAATATATTTTAAATGTTTGTTTACTTCAATATTTTAAATTCTAATAAATCTCATTTTTTATACACTAATAAAAGTTATAATACATCATTTGAACAAAATGATACAAATAACAAATAATAATCATAATAAAAGTTTAAAATAAATTATAATTGTTTACATTTTAGATTATAATACCAAATAAAATTTCATGAGAACTAACACATTTATTAAATTTACAAACATTAATGAAACCTAGTTGATAAAATTTAAAAATATTTTTTAAAAAATATAAAAGGAAAACAAATATTCAAATTAAAATATATTTTAAATGTTTGTTTACTTCAATCTCTTAAATTCTAATGAATCTCTTTTTTATACACTAATAAAAGTTATAATACATCATTTGATCAAAATAATACAAAGAACAAATAATAATCATAATAAAATTTTAAAATAAATTATAATTGTTTACAATTTAGATTATAATACCAAATAAAATTTCATGAGAACTAACACATTTATTAAATTTACAAACATTAATGAAACCTAGTTGATAAAATTTAAAAATATTTTTTAAAAAATATAAAAGGAAAACAAATATTTAAATTAAAATATATTTTAAATGTTTGTTTACTTCAATATTTTAAATTCTAATAAATCTCCTTTTTTATACACTAATAAAAGTTATAATACATCATTTGAACAAAATGATACAAATAACAAATAATAATCATAATAAAAGTTTAAAATAAATTATAATTGTTTACATTTTAGATTATAATACCAAATAAAATTTCATGAGAACTAACACATTTATTAAATTTACAAACATTAATGAAACCTAGTTGATAAAATTTAAAAATATTTTTTAAAAAATATAAAAGGAAAACAAATATTCAAATTAAAATATATTTTAAATGTTTGTTTACTTCAATCTCTTACATTCTAATGAATCTCTTTTTTATACACTAATAAAAGTTATAATACATCATTTGATCAAAATAATACAAAGAACAAATAATAATCATAATAAAAGTTTAAAATAAATTATAATTGTTTACATTTTAGATTATAATACCAAATAAAATTTCATGAGAACTAACACATTTATTAAATTTACAAACATTAATGAAACCTAGTTGATAAAATTTAAAAATATTTTTTAAAAAATATAAAAGAAAAACAAATATTCAAATTAAAATATATTTTAAATGTTTGTTTACTTCAATCTCTTAAATTCTAATGAATCTCTTTTTTATACACTAATAAAAGTTATAATACATCATTTGATCAAAATAATACAAAGAACAAATAATAATCATAATAAAATTTTAAAATAAATTATAATTGTTTACAATTTAGATTATAATACCAAATAAAATTTCATGGGAACCAACACATTTATTAAATTTGCAAATATTAATGAAACCTAGTTGATAAAATTTAAAAATATTTTTTAAAAAATATAAAAGGAAAAAAGAAAATTCAAATTAAAATATATTTTAAATGTTTGTTTACTTCAATATTTTAAATTCTAATGAATCTTTTTTTTATACACTAATAAAAGTTATAATACATTATTTGATCAAAATGATATAAAGAACAAATAATAATCATAATAATAAAATTTTAACATAGATATTGTATCTTTTGAACTTCAATTATGTTTGATGGTGATAAAAAAATATTCATGATAATTACATTAAATTTTTACATTGTAGTAAATAAAAGTACAATTATAGTGGAAAAATTACAATATGATTGATAATGAGTTAGAAAATAAAAAATAATTAAATAAAATATATTGAAAAAGTATTCTACATAATGAAAATAAACAAGAAATAAAAATATTAAAAAATTAACAAATGTTTACAAACAAGTTGAAAGACTATTGAAAGAAATCGCACAAAGGAAAAAATATATATAATTAAGGGTATGATAAGTTGAAAAATATCTTAGAGATCTAAGAAACTTTTCAAATGTCAACATATATACTCAGTGGTTGAGAAATAACAAAAATTGTTTTAGTGAAACAAAAGAGTTGTTCAAATGAAACAACAACTAATAATAATAATAATAAGTAAAGAATTTTTTTATATTACCTAGTAAACGAAAGGTTTGTGCTATTAAATGTCTTAAATTGAGAGTATTAAACATTATCATGTAAAAGAAAAATATACAATAAATAAAAATATTAAAAAATAATAGAAATATTCAATGCGAGACATAAAACAATTTAATTGACATACATCTTTTTAACATAATTACATATTACATAAAGGTTATGATAAGATGAAAAATATAATTAAGATGCAAATAAGTTTCATGACAAATCAAATAGTTAGAATAAATAAAAAATAATATATATATATATATATGGTTACTTAATTAATTGAGAATATTTTAATAATTTAAACGGAGACGGGTATTATGGCGGGGATATGTAATCCCCATCCCCAATTGAAAAAGTCGGGGATTCCCCATACCCATACCCGGTCAATGCGGGAATTCTCCGTCAAAACGGGGACGGGTTTGGACAATATCCACGGGGATGGGTTTATTTGTCATCTCTATAAAGTAAAATCATAATCTCTATAATAAAGTCATCATTGAATACAATACATAATATAGGAAATAATTGATAAGGATGGTTGCACACACTGGGATATTGGAATAATATTATTGACATAATATCTCTGGTATTGATTCTAATAATTAGAATTACAACTTTCTCTAACTAGAAGTACTATGCACACCTAAAAAATAGCTGAAATACTATCCACATATTCACCCCGACTTCCTCTAAAAATACGGACACATGAAGTCAAACCATATAGGTGCACCATCAATATTAACCTTAAGTCAATTAGCAAGTGAAACTTATCATATTATGTTCATAAATGAAACAACCCTACCCTCTAGTTTGAATATTGATAAATTTTAGCACCAAAAAATCATAGATAATATTACTCATATGCTTGTTAGATTTATTCTTAGTCATGCGCACTAACTCCTTAATTGAAAATTAGCATAAGGAAGTACAATTGGATACTAAAATCTATTATGATTTTTCATCCTCCAAATAACACTAGTGCAAAAAAGCCTTTGTATATCAATTAAAAAAAGGCTTCCTATATTGACTCCAAAACCGGTATAAGAGGTATATAAAGCTTTATAGAAAGTTCCCTTTCTTATATTGGTTAAAGCCATAACTGGTGTAAAAAGTGTTTGTAAGGCTCATCTTCTATGCATCTTGTGAACTTTTGCTTTTTATTTTGTAGTGCTCCATTTCACATTTTGCCTTCAATGGACTATCACCTTCTCCATCATAAACTTACTATTCTTCGACTTTCATATCATCCACCTATTTATTTATCTCCATATTTTTCCACATGGAGAACACACAAAACCACATACTCCATTCTTAACAAACTTCATACCTCCCAAACTCCAAGTTCTAACCCTTCACCCATGCTCTTCTCCATTAGGAACCACCTTTCATTCATCTCCCTCCCTTTTCACCTTTATCAACATAAATATCCATGATTCTTTATCCTACATTTCCAACATGCAACACATAAACACACACAGTTTCACATTTCTTCTCAATGCTACTTATAATTAAAGAATAAATAAATAGATGAATAAAATCCACATTGTTGCATGCTACCTCACTAACGCTCACCGCTACACATGAGTGCCATATCACTACATATCACACCACCACTAATGCGAGCCACCATACAAATGTAGTGTCGCCGTCAACCACCACCAAAAAGAGCAAATCATGGCATCAACCTTCACAAGAGGCCACACGAGCCTAGATCCACCTTTGCACCATCGTGAACCACACCGAAAACCTAGCTCCATCACATTAGATCTCCAAACTCCATTCACCGCATGCGTCGCCTAAAATTGCAACTACATTGTTCGTGAAGACAAACAAATGTGGTGGGGAGCAACTCCACGATGCAGTGGCGAGGTTACGGCGAAAAGGTTGGCAGGATGAGATGATTAGTTCTCTGAATGAATATGTGTGATTGCGTATGATTGAGTGAAGACAAATGGGAAGTGAAGGTGAGGTGAGGTGAGGTATGGGTGTTGTGTTGAGAAGAAGCATGGAAGAAGAAACTCTAAACACCCCTTGTCTCTCTATTTACAAATATATATAAAAAAAAAACTACGTTCTGTAACTAGAACTAGTATAAAAAGTCTTCTCCAATATTAAAAAAAGTGTCACCTATCTTTCTATACTAGTTATATGTCTAATCGGTATAAAAAGTGTTATGTTTTATTACCAAGTTGTCACTGTTCTAACTTTCTATACCTATTATATCTCCAATAGATATAAAAACTCTAACTTTTATCTATATTTATGTCACCACGCAACTTTTTATACCTCGTGGATTAATTGGTATAAAAAGTTGCTATAAAAAGTATTTTTTGCATTAGTGTAATTGTAGGACTACATCCACTATAACCATTTTAAACAAAAGACTATGTAAAGACTTGATAAACTGAACAATCAAATTCAATGAAAAAATTACAAATCCTAAAAAAATTATTCTAACCATTCATACAATTGTATAACAATAAAATAATAAAAGAACAAATGAGAAAAAAATTCATCATATAAAGATTATATAAATTATAAAACCACTCAATTTTTTAACCTTCAAATCAATAAGAAACAACCATAGAATAATTTTTGAAGATCCGAAATTTTAACTTATGGCATCGCTAAAAGATATTTTCAATTAAAATCTTCTTTTATAAAGTGACCTAAAACTGTGACAACCCAATTTATTTATATTTCTTATTCTTTTAAATTTACTTTCTAAAAGAAATTGTAAGGAAGGATAAAGAAACTTGGACCTTGGTGCGTCTGATTGAATCTTGGATTCTTAACTTTCGAATAGTTTAATAGAAATTAGTTTAACGTCGTAATCTGTTCCTGTTCTTCCTTCATAAATATGGCTCGTGCTGGTGCAGATGGTTCACATCCCAATTCCTGTAACCTCTCTGGGGAAACATTCATGCATCATTAATGAAAATTTATTGATGCTGGAACTTAATTTTTTCTATTTATTGTAAGTAAATGAAGCGAGTGAAAAAAAAATACTGGTACAAAAATAACTGACAAAAAAATTTGTCACTTTTGAGTTCATCATATTTTATTTTGAATTTTTAAAATTTAAACACTAAAATCAAGTCTTATTAACAATACATTTTAGTGATTAAGGCTCTCTTCGCTTATACAGATCTACTATAGACGCAGATGAGAGAGGAGTGACACTCATGTTTGTTTTTGCATATTATTATTGATATGCTGCGATGAATTTGGAGAAGAATCTAAATTTTTATACTTTTGATTGAACAAATTTGAAGAGAAACATGCATTTACTAAATTAACCTTTATCTTTTTTTTATACTCCTCGCTTTACTGTGTATTGACAGTACCAAAAATTGCGAAATACAAAAGGGATGTTTGAAGAGTACTCTGGTGTATTGCAAAGCTAATAATCCATGGGGTATGTTACCATTAAAAGGGATTCAATCCCATATTTGTTGGAATCGATCCATATGTGTAAATTGGAGAGGGATTTGATCCCATTTTTACGCAGATTCGATCCTCATTGTTTTGAAACATTATTAAAATATATTATTAAAAAATATTATTTTATTAATTTTTATAGTTTATTTTTTCAATTTTAATAGTAAAAAGAATAACAAAATAATTATAAATTATACAAATACCAATTTGTATTTCTTATTATATAAAGGACAATATGGTCTATCTATTATTTATATTAAAATATTCATTTTAAATTATCACATTAGTCAAATTATTCACAAAATTTTATAAATTTTACTTTCAAATCTACTCACTATCACCTCTAAATACCTTAAAAAAAACAACAACACATAATTTACTTTCAAATCCACTCAGACTCATCCACTCCCTCTCTCTCAAATTCATCTATTTAAGTGAACACAGTCTAAATATTGCTAATCACCTAACTTAAGTATCAATTTATAAAATAAAAAATTATTGATTATTAAAAGTTATTATTATGAATAAAAAATTATAATTGATGGTTAAATTAGTCACTAATTAATTAGAGATTAATTTAAAAACTAATTTTTTCAATAACAACCTTGGTGGTTAATATTTAGTGATTAATTTTCTTCTATTACTAAAATCTTTGTAACTAAATTTTATAAATTAATTTAGAGATCAATTATAATTTTTTATTCATAATAATAACTATTTTAATAATCAATAACTTTTTATTTTGTAAATTAGTATCTAAATTTATCATTATATTAAATAATAATTTTTTGTCACTAAAATTAATTATTAATTAAATATTTCTTTGCAGTAAAATTTTGAGATTCTTTTCCTATCAATTGTAATGAATCTTACTCATAATAAGAGCTTAGATCACTTAATATTTTTATTACATTTGTAAGAAGGTTCGTAAAATGGGTTAATATAACCTATTTTTGCTTAACTCGTCATTTTCGTGTTAAAAATGAGATAAGATGGGTTGAGAACTTTAATTTATTTTTTAAATTTTTATAAACTTTTATTTTAATATATATATATATATATATATATATATATATTTAAATATTTTAATTGATTAATTAATTAATATGAAAAAATTAACATTTTAGGTTATTTTTTATTTTAATTTTTAATGAAAAAAAGGGATTGTTATTCTAGTGTTATCTTATCTTTGATCACCAACTTAGTAGAGTAGGCTGGACTCATAGGACTAAAAATACTAACCTACCCAACTCAATTATAAGTCTTGGTTGAAATTTGAACTTAGTGGCTTTCTAAATCATTTGCTTGGGATAAGAATATAAAAACAATGTTAAGTAAAATTTTGAAACTACGACAAGAGGTAGAGAGAGTAAAGGGAGATGTGAAGAGTTAAACAAAATAAAATAAAATAAAATAACTATGAATGATCGAAACATCTTTATTATTAAATTACAAAAATAATAATATTTTTACTTTATTTACCTAATTAAATTCGTTTACTGTTGTAACAAATGAATAGTATGATTTTGGTGTGTAACCTACCTCTCAACTTTTCTGAGGCACTCTCTACACAGTGCTACACTTATGCATAAAATCCTTCAATATTCTTCTCCCATGCCAAAGTCATCACTTTTTGTCAATATTAGTCATCCTTTCAACTACTCTTCTTACTCACTACTCAACTTCTAACCTTTCAGTTTCATCAAAGGTCATCTCATGTTACGAGCTCAACTTTACAATGTTCCTCAAGATTGGTCACCTTGATGTAAAAGTTGTATTTGTTATAATTCTAAGATAGAAAGAATGTGCACGTAAAAATATTACAAGTATTAAAATGGTTTCAACTCCTTATGAGTTAACATGACATAATAGGTTTAGATCTTAATTAATGGGTAAATCGAATTCGAGTATGGTTAATTGACTCATAATTCACCATCAATAATCCTTTATTATTTTTTATATAAGTTTTTCATAATTTTTTTATTATTATAAGTATGTAAGTTGATAATTTGATTTTTAAATATTAAAATGTAGTTTGATAATAGTTAAATAGTTTGTCTAAATATATAATATGACAGTTTAATTTTTAACTAATATTATTATTAAAATATATGGTAAAATACATGAATCCTTAACTGTTATAAATATATGAATCAAGTTAGTCTATTTTTATTAGAGATAAAAAAAAATCGGTATTTATGAATCAAATTTATATTTAATCAGGTTAAATTTAATTAAAATTTAATATATATTAATTTTTTTTATAATTATTAAAATTTTATTTAAATAATTATAAAATATATATGTTTTATAAATATTTTCGAGTATGCGGGTATTTACGGATACTCATTAATTTAAAAAAAAAAATTAGATATTTTTTAAACGGAAATCTGACAAGTAAAAGGGTGGATAACAAATAATTTTTTTCGCACTATCTGTATTTGACCTGATCCACTGTTATTCCTAATTTTGATAGTATATTGTATTATAATAAATATGAACAAAAATTAGGAAAACAAAATAATTTTAAATAAGTTAAGTTACCAATCTGTATTGAATCGAGTAAGATCATAAATTTATGATAATATAAAAAATAACTTAATCTTGATCGTGAATATTAACCAAATCTACCTTCACAAAATAAAATGAAGGTGACTCTAATTAAATAATAATTTTAGAAATAATAGTATTTCAGAAAAAAAATCATTTTTAAATGTGAAAACTTCTTTTGAAAAGTGTCTAATTTGGTAAATAGAGGAAAGAGAGCTTTACTTTTGCAATGTTTTAAAAAGAGATATACTTCAGAAAAGAAAAATATAAATATAACGATCAGTTTGACATCACTAACGTAAAATAAAATTTAATTATAATAAAGAAAAACGTCGCCAAAATATTTATTACTTTTCAAAATTTTGCACTGAAAGATATTTAAGTTATAACCAAAACCGTTTATCTAACTATGAAACTGTCTATGAAGATTGAACACACGTTTTCTTGCGTAGTGAACTTAATCTTATTAATTAATCAATTAAAATTATCATTAAGATGACATTTTGAGAGGATAGAAATTTTTCGCACAGTACATGCATAGGCAAATGTTTTCTTTAATAGTTGTTTTGAAATCTTAAACTTATTACAATTAGAATATATATATATATATATATATATATATATATATATATTTCTAAAAAATTATTATTATATTTTATTTTAAAATTTTAGAAAGTATTACTGGAAAGTTCAAAATTCTTCTTACACTCATGCTGTCTTTTACGCTATTGCAATTTGTCCTAAATTTAACATTTTTTTAACTGTTATATAACTTATCATTGTGGCACGACAAAAAAGAAAAACGCATGCCAACTTGCGTGTGTGTTTTAAAATTTTCTAAGCGTGCACTCCTTAACGAAGAAGAAATATATATAAAGCCACAAAGCTTCCAAATTAGACCATTTTCTATTTGTTGTGTTTTGAATTATTTTTATATAAGGAATTCATTGCAAGAGTAAGGATAGAAAATTACTTTTAGTTTAATTTAATTTTATTTAAATTAATATTAATGATAATATGTATCATGTTTCTCTATTATAGAAATAATTAATGTTATGGAAATATGTTTTATAAATGAAATGTAACGTATTTTATTTCTCCCTCCTTCCCCATTAATAAATATACATAATAATGCTAGAAATGAAAATAAAAGACAACAAAGCATAAAAGAATTAAAAATACATTAATTATCAATCTTTTTCATCGACACGTGTAACAGTTGAAAAAAAAATAATGACAATAAAAAAAATAAGAAGTCGTTGCTGTTAATTATTTAATAAATAATTAAATTTACTTTAGTACTTAGTGAGAATTTTGTAATATAATGTTTTCAAATCAAATACAGAGAAAATAATTAATAAAAATAATCTTATCTTAATAATATAGGAGGAGTAAAGTTGCATTATATTTTTTTCTATTACAAACAATTATATGTGAGGTTTTTATGAACAAAGGCATTAGAAGATTCGATACAAACAACTATGTAGATTATAATATATTTTTCAACTCAAAACTTAAGACAATAGATGTATGTGTATTTTTCTATCTATATACTAATCATCTTTATCATTTTTATCTAATGTGGATTTTTCACTCACCTTGAACTTTTAACATTTTAAAATTAAATAAATTACTTAGATTTAGGTTGATTGTATTCTTTTGAGATAAATGATTTGAAGGAGAGAAAAAGGATTAGAAGGTGAAGTTAGTGTTGTTTATTTCAAAAGTTTTGGAGGTGATTTTGAAAATGACTATAAAATAAAACTTGTGAAATGTGACATATTAAAAAAAAAGTGATAGATAAAAAGTTATATTATTAAAATGTCTCTATTATTAAAAGTAATATAAAATGATATATAAATAATTTAGAATTATTTGTATAAATTTTATTGAATGATTGAAATTATAAAAAGAATTATTTATAAAAAAAAATGAATAAGACAATATAGTTGATATGAAAATAAATTTGACACGTAAGGTGAGAAACAATTTATTTACATAAAAAATTTATTTTATTTTTAATAATAATTTCATAAGTAATAAATTGTTATTATAATCATAATAAATTTTTATTTATGTTATTAATTTTTATAATAATATGAAATGAATAAATCACGTGCAAGAAAACTGAGATATGGGATTGTAATTTCATAAATTGGAGTCTAATCTCACTCAAGATTGCATTAATGAATCCTGCTGAAGAAACTCTTCTATAACTTCCAAAGAAACAAGATAATCTTAGGTTAATCCTCTTCTCTTATCTCACATGAACAATAAATCCTCAACATAGTGTAAAAGTATTTCTTTATATGTATACTCTTTTTTAAGATCGTTTTTCTTTTTCTAGAACATATTATTTTTAAACTCTCTCTCTCACACACACACATATATATATATATATATATATATATATATATATATATATTCATTTAATATTTAATTTCATAATTAGCATTTAAAATTATTCTTAAATTGAAAATGTTTTTAAAAATAAATACAATAATTCTTTAAAGTAATAACATTAAATAAAAGTTTGAAAATTAAGAGTTTTGTGAGCATAACATAAACATAATCCTGATGTGTGCATTATTAATACAGTGGGGACCGCCGGCATCGGTGGCACACAATTCGTGAGTTCTGCTCCCTTTCGTAGCTTCCTTCAACCGCGTCAAACAAAACCGCATGCATCATTCCTCTATATAAACTCACAATCCTGATTCACCTTTCACACTCTTTTCTCCTCACAAATACAAAAAGGTAATTTCTAGCAGTACTCAGATCAGATTCAATCAGATTCGATTCGATTCCATTCTTCTTTTTCTTTGTTCCAGATTCACCACCATTCATATGTCCACTGTTTTCTCTAATTCAATTAACACTTAATTTCACAATCACTCTTTCCACCAATTTAATTTCTCGCATCTGCATGCAATGGAAGAATTTTCTCAAGCTTCTATGTTTCGATTTCAGTTAATTGGATCTGCCGCAGGAGCAACAAATGGCCGGACAGACATACGAGGAAGCCGTTGCAGCGTTGACCAAGCTTATAAGGTGAATTAAGTAACTGTGTTCGTTTCAGTTCTCTTTCTTTCTCGCCACCGCTTCTTCCGTTATGTTTTAATCAATTGATTACGACAAAAAAAAAAGTAACATCAAACATCATTCTACCGTTTGGCGTCGGTTTCCCCGCCGTTACCAAAGCGAAAACGTTAACAAAACGCGTTTGATTTTTGTTTGGACGATGAGGTGGTCACAGTGGGCCCAGCCCTGACGCGTTAGTTGTGATTTTTCTTTCTCTGTTTTGGCAGCGAGAAAGCTGACCTGGGTGCCGTCGCCGTCGCAAAAATCAATCAGTTGACGACAGAGCTGAAGAACGATGCGTCGAAGCCGTTCAACCCGGACGAGAGGATCCGAACCGGGTTCGACCACTTCAAGAACGAGAAATTCCAGTGAGTTATATTATTGTCTTGTCCATGCTCCTATTTCGATTTAATTAATATTCAAAAAAAAGTTCAAATTTTGTGAAATACCCTCTGTGCCCCTTCTGGGGACTTCGAACGTACTGATGCTATGGATGAAGAAGTGAAAGGTTATTAAGTTAGTTTTGTGCACTTATCTTATCAGCACAAGTTTCTGTTTCGATCCATTCATTCAGTGTGGGTCCCACCTCGGTTACAACCTCAGGATGCCGAGAGACTCGTCTTTATGGTTTTCTTTTTTCCTTAATTCAAGTGTGATAAGATAAGTGACTACAGAAGTTGACCCGTAGTTATTATAAAATGACCGACATATCACATGGATGATGGAGGAGCATCTATTCATCTTTCTTTCGACATGTCTTTGATATAATTAAATCTGGCAATTATAGTAAGTAATGTTAGAATAATACTACTCTCTTCCTTAACTAAATTATAAGTGTTACTTTATTTTTTTTTTATGCGCTAATTTATGCATGTTTCTTTGCTGAGGTATTTTAAGTGTTTGCAAATATTTAGTCAATGTTAGTAATAGTTAAATAAACACTCTTCTAAATTGAGGACACATCTAATGTTATTAATTAAGTTTAATTTTTTAATTATAATGATTTAATTAATTGAATTTTGGGAACTATTGGTAAAACTGTTTAGTAAGCTTAAATTACGTAACAAAAATGATGTAGTTTTTGAGAAAACCGCATTTTTATATTTATTTTTAAATTTTTTGTGAAAAATCTTAAGTTACATTCATTTTAAGAAGAAAATGATACATTTTATTTAACAAATTTTGCTCAAAAACACTGTCCTGTAAATGGTCAACTAATCAAATAAAAAAAAATATGTTTCAATGATTGCGAGTCATTGACTTGTGTGAAAGAGAAATAAATTACATTTAGCAACTAATTGGAAAATCAATTATTGAGGTTGCAATAATTTTTAAATTTATCATATATGTGTATCATGTGAATCTCAAGCATTTGTTTTTCTTTTTTTAGTAAAGGATCAATTATTGTAGTTTATCCTTAAAAATGTACGTACTTAGAGGTAGCGCAAAATTGAAGGGTGCTGTCCTGTTCCATTAGAAAAAGTTGATTTTGTTCTTTTTCCTTAAATTCCCTTGCTGGTAAATTAGTCAATTTAGACATTTCATTTTTGCGTTGAAATTTTAGCTAGTTGGAAAATACACTTTTACTTGGCGGCTGGTTTTCCTCAAATTGTTGATATTAATATTAATATTAATGTTATTATTATTATTATTATTATTGCATTGACTAAATAATCAAATATTATTTTTTCAGGAAGAATCCAGAATTGTATGGTGAACTTGCCAAAGGCCAGAGTCCTAAGGTCAGCCACGTTATTTGACTCAGCCATAACTTGGTTTTCATAATTGTCCACTCGGCGACCGTAGGGTCAATACACTTTCCCTAAACTGTTTAGAATAAAAACAAGCTTTATTTTCAATATAGATTTTATTTTAGTTTAGTTTATTAAGGTCGTAATACTAAACTGTGTAGAATAAAAAAAGAAGAAGAAAACTTGTAGAATAAAAAAGCAAACTGAGAAGACAATTTTAAAACTTAATTACTTAAAAAAGAAAGTTTAATTATGAAGTACGTTGTTTTTATTTTCTGTAATTTGCCGTCAATAGTACGCATGCGTGAACAACTAGTATGATGCAATCACATTTATCTAATTATTTTTTATATATGTAGTTATGAATTTCGATATTCGTAACATAAAGTTTCCATTGATCTTCTATTACGCATGACAATGATGTTCTTTTAAAAAAAAGTGTTTGACCTAATTGTTTTTAAGCCTATTTTTTGCACTAAATTTTAAAGTCAAGTTTATTAATAAGTTCTCATTGGATGCCTCATTAATTAAGTTTTGTAAATTACTTATTATTGTGATGTTGCATTTCCCACACTTGCAGTTTCTGGTGTTTGCTTGCTCAGACTCGAGAGTTTGCCCTTCCCATATTCTGGATTTCCAACCGGGTGAAGCGTTTGTGGTCCGAAATATAGCCAACATGGTTCCTCCTTATGACAAGGTTTTGCTTTGTCTATTAAGTGTTTGATTTATGTCACGTAACAACAAAGGAATTCAAATGTACAGTGAAGGAATGTCATAAACATAAACCTTAATGATTTCAACCCTTAAAGTTTGACTTGCTTTTTTGTTTCAGACCAAGTATTCAGGAACAGGAGCGGCCATTGAATATGCAGTGCTGCATTTAAAGGTAAATAGCCATTCACTTTCTCTATAATAAGTTAGTGGGTCATGCATGTGAAAAGTAGAACCTTTGGTGGTGGAAAATGGCCTTTTGCTTCATTATTTATGGGAGCCACATGCATCTTGTTTTCCCTCTATCACATCAAAGAACTGTTATATGTTAGGAAAAAATGGTCCAGAAAACATTGTTGGATAAGCTTAATCAAGTGTTAATTAATATATGGTCTAGTTGATGAGACTTGCATATTATCAACCTGTAATATATTCTTATGACAGTTTATACGATACTTAATTACTTACAAGTATTCATCAACCACCAACAGTTGTATAATTATCACTTCCTTTCTCTCTGGAACATATAGAAAAAGATTGTAATGTAAAACATTCTTTATTTAATGAATGCTTTGTATAATATTGGAACATGGTTTATTATAAAATTTGCAAGTCTGGTTTTCTTTAATGGGTGTCATTATTTTATAAACTTGAACCAATAATAGAAGACTATTAGGGAATCTGAAAGTCGCATACTCTTATACATTATTTTGTGGTGTGTAGCCTTTCCAAATTAGGTGGTTCTGGTGAAATAGTAACAGCAGTACCCACCAGCCACCACACCTTCCATTCAGAATGATTAAGAAAATAAAAGAGAAAGTGAGAAAATGGATATAGAATAGTGGTAGTGGAGCCCAAATGGATGAACAGATAGTGTTTCTTTAAAACTAGAATAGGGTTGTTTCTTTCCAACTGGTGGTTCTAAAGGGACTGTGTTATACAGGTGGAGAATATTGTGGTCATTGGACACAGTTGCTGTGGAGGTATAAAGGGCCTAATGTCCATCCCAGATGATGGGACCACTGCAAGGTATACCCTATTATTGCTTCATCTCATTAAACAAGGATTAAATAATTTGCCAAAAGGATCATTAGTACTCAAAGTACTTGTGTTATGAGTTTATCTTATATATGTATAACAACAAACTAGAATACATGTCCATCAGAAAAAGTACATTTGAAAATTTTAATCTATTCTGATAATAACTTTACAGAACTTCCAACTAACTTGGTGACACTTTAAAATGCTAAGTGGTGTCCTTAGTCACATGACAGTCTCCAAAAGAGTAAATTAAGAGTTCTAAACTTCCTTAATAACCTTGTAAATCATTTGTTTGGTCAGTGAATTCATAGAGAATTGGGTCCAAATTTGCACTCCGGCAAAGTCCAAGGTTAAGACTGAAGCAGGCACATTGGAATTTTCGGAGCTGTGTACCAACTGCGAGAAGGCAAGTAAAATTTAATTTGGGGGCATAATGTTTTGGCTTAAACTTATTGACATTGAAGTATTGTTTGTGATGCAGGAAGCTGTGAATGTATCAGTTGGGAACCTTTTGACTTATCCATTTGTGAGAGAAGGTGTTGTGAATAAAACGCTTGCTTTGAAAGGTGCACATTACAATTTCGTTAAGGGTAGCTTTGAGCTGTGGGATCTGGACTTCAAAATCTCTAACTCTCTCACTGTTTAAGACGCATGCATGTTGATGTACATGATCTTCCCCTTTGCAAGTGTTTGATAAATGTATAAGAATCCCCTTTCCCCTGGTTGTTTCCCTCAAATCCCCAGAAAAAGAAGCCAACACTGTGCTAAAATAATGGTCTCTTAGTCTTGAGACCAGTTCAATAAGTTCTTTTTTGCGTCGTTTTAATTACATACTCGCTTTTCTATAAGTCGTTTAACTTCAGAACTGATCTAGCTATTAAAATCAAGCAATGGATTGCATTTAATTGATGTGTTGAGAATTTAAATGTGAAAATTCATCGACTCATTTTTATAATTTAAAGATAGTGTCATATATGTTGTATGTTTAATTGGGGTTGTGTTTATTAAAATGTTTAATGGTAAAAGAATCTAATTCAGTTAATTAAATAACATGATGAATTATTTGTAAATATTTTATATGTATTTAATACCTACCGATAAAGAACAAAAGTGGTCGTATATATAGTATAAATGTTCTTCAAAAAGATTTAGAATGGCCAATGTTAAATTTAAAATAAAGCTTAATTATGTTTTAGCCCTAATAAAATTGGAACTTTTAATCGAGTCTAAAGTAAAGTTTTATAAATTTTTATAGTTTATTGGTCCTTATAATTTTGCAGTTCTTTCAAATTTTCATTCTTGAATGTCGTCACATAATATTTTGTTAAAAGATGTCATAACGAGATCTTACTCAAATATTTACGATATTTAATTAAAATTAAAATTAAATATAAAAATTAAATTTAATTAAAATTATAACATTCAAAATTAGAAAATTTAAAAATAAAATAAAATATGTAATTATAAAATTTTAAACTAAGAAATTATAAAAGAATATAAAAAAAATATAAAATTAACAAAATACAAAATTATAAAAATATATAATTTCATAATTACGAAATATAAAATATATAAATATAAAATTATATAATTATAAAACTATACAATTACAAAATTATCAAATTATAAAATTGTGAAAAAATATGAAAATATAAAATTATGAAATTATCAAACTGTAAATTTTTTAATTTTGATATTTTTTAATTTTTTAATTTTATAATTCATAATTTTTTAATTTTATAATTCATAATTTTATATTTATATATTTATATATTTAATATTTTATAATTTATATTTATTTTATTTTGAAATTTATAATTTTAATTAAAGTTAAAAACATTTTTCGTTAAATACAATATATTTTGAAAATATTATGTGGTGACACCGAAGGAGGGTGATAGTGTAAGATAATTGTCACATCACAAAATTAACATTAACATTGAAAAGTTTTAAAATATCGATGATTCAATATATCACAAGAATTGATTAAGGTGTCGATTGAAAATTTTCAAATTATCGATGACTCAAACATAATTAAGCCTAAAATAAATATAAAAGGAATTGTATTCATTAGGTTAAATTATGTCTTTGGTCCCCATTTTGTAGTAAAATATCGATTTTATCCCTCTATTTTTATTTATCTTAATTTGATCTTTATTTTGGAAAATTTGATGCAATCAAGTCCTTTCTGTAGGTGAGCAATAATAACACTAAATATGTGCCCCGTGTCAGTTCCTAATTTTTTGATTTTTTTTTATTCATGTTTTTAATTTTTTTAAAAAATCAAATATTTGTCACATGTCAAGCTGACGTCGTGTCACATGATAATGACTGAGTGATGTGACAGTGACAATGTCACATGTCACTGTTATGACATGTGTCATTTCTTCATTCTCAATTTGATCTTTGTATTTATATTTTTGTCTCAATTTAGTCCTAATTTTTGTAAAAATTGTACAATTTCGTCCCTCTCTAAATTAGAACAAAAAAATAATTTTTATATAAATGTTATACACATATTTTTATTAAATTTGATATTTTTTTTATATATTTTTGACAAAACTAAGTTTATTTAAATTTGTGTTTTTCAATCCAACTTTATTTAAAATTATTTTCAAATTTCAAATTAGTTGTTTTCAATTGTAATATAGACTGATTAAATTTATTTTAAAATTTTACATTTGAATTTATATAATTTTTATTTTTAAACCAATTGAAACATTTGCATAGAAAGTATTAAACTTTAACCATTTTAAAATATACAATTATTTGAAATATAAAATCAAATAAAAAAATAATATTAAAGTATAATGTAATAAAATATCAATATAATTTATTGGTTTTTTCTATTAGCATTATTTTCTATTAACAACTTTAAAACAATTTAAAATAAAATTAAATGTAAAATATAAATTTAAATAAACTTAATCTTCTTAAAAATATTTATTAGAAATTTCAATTTTGACAGAAATATTTGTGCACCATTTATATAAAAATTAAATTTGTTTTCAAATTGGAAAGGGACAAAATTGTTCTATTTTTACAAAAATTAGGACTAAATTGAAAAAAAATACAGGGACCAAATTGAGAATGAGAAAATGTCACCTGATATAATAGTAACACGTGATACTCTTACTATCACGTGACATGATGGAAGGACACGTGACAAAATTTTAATTTAAAAAATTAAAAAAAAAAATCCAGGAATTAACACGTGACACCCTATTTAATGTTGTTACTGCACTGCTAACAGAAATGATTTTAGTGCATCAAATTTATCAAAATATAGACCAAATTGAGAATAATAAAAATAGAGAAACCAAATCAATATTTTACTGCAAAAATAGGAACCAAAGGCATAATTTAATCCATTTATTATATTATACATGATAAGAAAGATATTATTATATTTTAAAAAAATGTCAAAATTTTTAGGTGATTAAAATTTGATTAGTAAAGAAATATATTGCAATTAATTAATGTTTAACCTGAAAGTTTGCTTTTCACTGGGTAACAAAAATGCTGTGTAAAATTTGTAGAGAATGAACTCTCCATTAATAATTTTCGATTAATAGATTGATATAAAAGTTTAAGGATTTCATTACAAATGTTAAGGGAGATATGTATATAAGACCAAAATCCGAAAAAAAAAATTAAAAACTTAAAATAACTACATCAAACGTCAAAAAATGTTAAGTAAAAGAAGAAAAATGTGATTTTCTTTTCTTACATGGCATTCTTTGTTTTTTTAGACTTAATTAGTTGGATGATACTCATTTTAATTTGGATGTTTCAACGACATGCCAATGCCAATGCCCTTAACGAATGCCAATACTGTTAACGACATATCACATGTTAGTCTCTGTTTTTTTTTTTAGTTTTGTTAAAAAAAAATTGTCACATGTGTCAGGTTCCTGGGATGTCATGTGACATTGTTAGTGTCACATGCTAAGGTACCGTCATGTATCATTGTCACTACCAAAGATTATTGTCTTGATTTCAATTTAGTGTCTAAATATGTTTATTTGTTTCAATTTAGTCTTCATACATGTCTATTTGTTTCAATTTAGTCCTTACATATATCCTTTTGATTTAATTTAGTCTCATTTTTTTTTTCAAAATAGAGAAATATTGTCTCTCTCTTAATATGAAATTTATTATTTATATAAATGTTATATTGATATTTATTATTAAAAATGACTTACAAAATTAAGTATTGATATTTATATTAAAATTCACTTGTAGAAGTCATGATAATAAAACATGGGTTAACAATTAAGAAAAATATAATATGTTATAATGTCATTTTCAAAATAGAGCAATGTTGTCTCTTTTTAAATTTAAAATTTGAGACCAAACTTATTATTTATATAAATGTCATACCCATATTTTTTTTCTTCAAAATAGTGTAATATTGTCTCTTTCTTAAATTTGAGACCAAACTTATTACTTATATAAATGTTATACTCATAAGAGAGATGATATTTCTCTATTTTGAAAAAATAAATTGGGACTAAATCGAATCAAATAGACATATGTGGAGACTAAATTGAAACAAATAGACATATATGAGAACTAAATTGAAATCAAGACAATGATATTTGGTAGTGGCACTAACACATGTCACTATCTTGCCACTATCTTGTCATGTGACACTGATATTGCCATGTGTCATACCAGGAACTTGACACGTAGCGAAAAAAAATCAAAAAACTTTAAAAAATTAAAAAAAGTAAAGGCTGACACGTGACACGTTGTTAACTGTGTTAATAATTTTTTTTTTCTGAAAAAGACCTAATTGAAGTACTTTTTCAAATATTGAGATGCAATTGACACTATTTTTAAAAGCGAGGACCAAACTAAAATATCCAAATGAGAATAGGTACGTATGACTAATTAAGCCTTTCTTTTACTAGATAGCACAATTATCTCTCTATTTACCAGCATATAACAACTTTTTATGTTAGAATTCGATCTCCGGAATTTTGACCTCCATTTTTGTTTTGAAAATCGGTTAGAATTTGGTATTTGGTTTCTGGAAATCCAAATCTTTAGTTGGGTTTTTTAATTTTTTTATGTTTTATGATTTTATAAAATAATATATATATATATATATATATATATATATATAAAATAATGGTTACATTTGGGATTATATTTAAGTTTTTTTTAAATGTATTTTAATTTAGTTAATTAGTTGCCTTGATTAGTTACAAAAATAAAATTAATTTAAAAAGATGAATGTATAATATAAAGATTTGAACAATTTCCTTTTAGAAAATTGAGGTAATAATAATGAGGAAAGTAAAAAACATTTCAATAAAAGTTATTAGTAATGATTTAGAAAAAGATAAATAAGATAAGAGCTATTTTAGTAGAATTTAGAAATTATTTTAATTTTGAATATTTAACTTATAAAGAAAAATGAAGAATTGTTTAGTATATACAGTGTTTACTATAATATAAATGTATATTTTAAAAATAAATCTTTGTTTGTTGAAATAAGTAAAATATGATTTAGTTATAATTTTGTTTGTAAGAAGACTTAACAAATTTTTGTGTTTTTATCTATCTCTGGAGTCGTGATGCAAAGAGTTGTATTCTTTTAGCATTATGGTAGTTTATAAAAAAAAACACCTCTTTTTCTTTTTCTTAATGAAGTCAATGTGAGTTTAATAAATTGGTGACTCACTTGACAAATCTCTCTCTCATTAAATACTTGCACTACAAAAAGATGAAATAAATATGGCATTTATAAAAAACTGTCATAATTTGTTTCATAATACAACAGTTTTATAACTTTTGTATTTTGAATGCAAAATATGGCACTTACACATGCCATTGTATTCTATTATACATTTCTCTTCGCGACCATCTTTTTCCGTGGCGCTATCTTTCCCTCTAGAATATTGTTTTTTATTCTCCTTTCATCTAATTATTTTTTTTATTAAATGATAAAAATTGAATTTTAATATACTGTCTAGAAGAGACCAAACAAAATCCTACAAAATCCTCTCACTCAACCTCGCCCACGCTCTGGATGCCAACACCTCAACGTTTCCATTGAAGCTAACACCTAGTCGTTTCCACGATACCTCACCTTTTCTACAATGTGTCGCCGCCAGAGATCTCAACGTTTCCACATGATTTTGTCGTGACTTCCTTCGCACTCCGATTGTGACCCAACAACGTCTCCACATTTCCAAATCTCCACCTTTCCACAAGACCTCACCATCAACCAAGACCACCGCACCGTTGTGGCTGTCGACTTCCTCGCCAAAGGTTGCAGAATTCGTTGGTACAAGTGGACTTCCTCACGACTTCCTTCGCCACAAATTGGGGACCAACAACGCATGCTTTGTCGAACAACTTCGATGACTCTGACAACTCCGACACAATGTCGAATAGGGTTTTCGCTTTCGCTTTAGTCGCGAGCCATTTCTCTTGCGTATTCACCGCACTTCGCATTCCTCCCCTACCCAAACCCTCAACGAACCAAGCACACCAGTAGTTGCCACGAGCATTCGCTCTGCATCCCTTCATTTTCAGCAAAGCCATTATTGGCACAAACAAGGTCCTTCCACCTCTTTCCCTCTGTTACGATTTCCTTTTTTATTGGTTTACACTTTAACTATTGAATAATCTGCGATTCATATTCTTTGCTTTGATTATTGAGTTAATTGTGGATGAATGTAATATTAAGTGTGCTCTGTTGCTTTTGATTGAGATTGAAGATATCAATGCATTGGGAGTCTAATTTCACTGTTCTGTTGTAATATTGCGTGAGTGTTTGATTTAATGAATGTGTTTTTAGTTAATTTGGGGTTTTAATTGGAAGTTGGAACTACCGGGTCCCGTGCTTCAACGCTCTGTTCATATGTTGTTGTACTACTCTCACTGCTACCTCAACAAAGACTCCAACTCCAACCTCAGCAAAGTAAGAATGATCATTGGAATTTAAAAAAAAATGGCGTGAAGTAGAAGTTTGTGTCATTTATTGATGCTTAATTTTTTTAACAGGAAAGGAGTAATGTTGAGGGTTTATCCCACAAGCTCAATTTTCCTTGGAAACTATTTTGGAGCCATCAAGAATTGGGTTGCCCTTCAGATTTACAATTCTCAACCTCTTTCTTTTTCTTATTCCAGAATTTTGTTTTGAATTGGCTTGCCATTCATGACATTTGCAATTGTGAAGGCAAGTCTTTTTTGTTTTCCTAGTAGCTCTTATGGGTCAAATATAAATGGCATTTAATAAGTATATTCTAGATTGGGTAATGGTTGAGTTCACTTATTATTGGTAGAGATATAATAATAAGTTTATGTTTGATTATAGAATTCATGAACTCTGAAATCTAAATTGGATGGTGGAATTATTTCTTTAAAAAGTGTAATGAGAATAAAGTACACGTAGCATATTTGGTAATTCTTGATTCCATTGTTTGTACCGATATATTTTTAGGGTGGAGGCCACACAACTCCAGAGTACAAACCTGAAGAATGCCTTGCCATGTACAATAGACAACTATCTAAGAGGCCTTTGTAGGAACAACCAAAGAATAAGGTCATTTCTTATATTGTTTAGAGAGTTACTTTTCAACCAATGGGATTAAATATTGCTAATAGTGGTGACCATGACACTCCAATCGTATGACATCTACAACTGTGAAGGTAAGTCTTTTTTGTTCTTCTTATAATTGGTGGGAAGGGTCTTTTTATATAATTTTTTGTTGGAGTTGTTGTTGTATCCAGGTTTTAACAAAATTCCTCGTTGATTCCCTGTACTTGTTGGCCTTCAAATCTTGTCCAAGTGTTTTTATTTAGGTATTTTATTATTCTTTTGCTGTGATTTATGCATTTTTGTCTTTTTATGGATATATGAATGAATGAAAAAGATATATGGGTATTAGCTATTGCTTTGTTATTTTGATAGTTTTGATTTTCAATTCAACACTATTATACTTGCCTTTGAACTGTTATAAAGGAAATTAAGCACTTACTTTTGAAGGGAATAAGAACTTATGCGAGTGACGACTTAAGACAGCCAAGTAAGCATGGGTTGGAGCAAGCATTTCATAAAGACAGTGAAGCTCCATAGCCAAATGACGTAAGATAAAGCAAGGAGACAAGACTAGTTAGGAACATAGATATAGAAATTTAGGAAAATGTGTTATAATAAGATCTTATTTTTGTTTGGTTTTCAACATGTAAACCTTTGGATGATGTTGGAAAATATTAATTATGAATGAAATATTTGTGATAAAAAATTTATCTATTGTGATATATATATATATATATATATTTCTTTTTTTCCTTTTTATGATTTTACGAAAAATAGGTTAAATAAATTATGAGGATATAAAATGGTTAAAATAATTTTACATTCAAATTACGGCAATTCGAAACGTTGTATTACATTTCAGTACAAAGCAAATAATGACGTTTGTAGGTGTCACTCTTTGCATTGGAACTATTTTAAATAAATAAATTATGACAGTTTTTACTGCCATTATTTGCACAATGCATTAAATGGCGGGTGTTGCGGCAGTTCGCATAAGACTGCCATATTATATATTGTGGTGGCAGGATCTATGGCGGTATGCGGATCTGCCACACACGTAAAAAGTGGCGGTCGTAAGCACCGTCATATACAACAAATAAATGCCATATTTAATACGATTTTTTGTAGTGTTAGGGTCATAGTCAACCAAATTAACTTTCTCCTTATATATAACACCTTTTTCCTACATATAATATATTTGTCATTATATCTTAACCATTCTCGTTAATGTGAATTTTTTCTAATGATAATTGTTTCATCTCTAATGCATATCTAATGATATCAAATTTCAATATGTTTTACTTTGAATGAAAGGCAACGTTCTTGTTGAGATAGAATGCACTTTGATTATCATAATACAAAACATATTTTTCATGTGATAATCCTAATTCTTGTAAGAGTTTGTACATCCACAAAAGCTCTTCAAGAGCTTCCGTAATAGCAATATATTATGCATTTGTAGAAGATACACCAACACATTTTTTAGTTTGAATTGTCATGACACTATTCCCCCTACAATTGTTATGACACTACATTTGACATGACACTTTCTAGAATCACCATCACTAGCCTTGTATGCATATGTGTAACCATTCAAATACTAGTTCCAAAGCATAAACAAACTCTAGAAGTACCTTTGAGATACCTAAGTATCTACTTTACAACATGGCAATACTCTTTTCTAGGATTAGCAAGGAAACAACTAACAAAATTAACAACATGAGCAATGTCCTGCCTTGTACACACCATAACATACATCAAACTATCAACTATAGATGAATATGAAATATTCTATAGTTTTTTGTTTTTTCTTTCTCTCTTATAAGACTACTTTGTACTTAACTTGAAGTGACCTACAAGTAGAGTACTAACACAGTTAAAATTGTCCATATTAAATCTCTCTACACCTTTTTAATATATTTTTGATGAAATATCCACAATTTTCCATTCTTCCTATCACGAACAATTCTCATGTCAAGGATTTGTTTTACAGAACCCAAATCCTTTATTGTAATGGACTTCCTCAACTCCCTTTTAAGACTTTGAATGTTAGTAGTGTCATGACCAATAATCAATATGTAAAAGATGTAGAGTAAAAGAGTAATACATTTTCACTACAAAATTTCTTCACAAAAATACAATCATCACAATAAGTTTTGTCATACTTGTGATCAGGAAGGAAGGAAGTGCCTTGGCTGTGAAGCTCAATAGGACATGATGTTGCTGATTAAGTGTATCTAAAATGTTTTTGATGATGTTCATAATAGCATGACAATGGTTAACATGACATTTGTGTGATAATCTAAAAATGTTAATATGTTGTCCCGATAGTCGACTAGCCAACTAATGTAGTCGACTAGGTTCGTGCCTAATAGCAGCTGTTATATAAAAACAGTTTCTGCACTTTCTGAACCTGAATCTGTTCAACCAAAAAAAGGAAAGAAAGAGAAGTGTGAAACAGTTTCTTGGAGATATCTTGGAAGGTCCTCTTGAAGAATTCTATCAAGACACATTCAATTTTGACTTGGCAAGAAGAAGAAATTTCAGTCTTGGAAAATGTGTACTCAATCCATTTTGTAGGTTTTTTTCTTATGTTTTGATACAATTTGAAACTGTTTGTTTTTGTTGTTTTCTGTCTAAAGCAAGTGTGTGTGATAGCCTTGCTGTTGTGTGGTTGAGCAAGTGTATGGAAGCCTTGCGTGTGTGTGTTCCTTTATCTTAGAATTTAGATTTATCAAGTGTATTTGTAAATCTTGAAATTCTTGTGATATAGTGAAATCTCTAGCTATGGTTTGCTAGATGAAACTGGATGTAGATTCTTAGGAATCGAACAAGTATAAAAACTTTGTGTGCTTTATCTCTTCCTCTCCATATTTTGTCATAGTATAAATGCTCCAAACATTAAGCATCAAACCACACTATTTCAATTGATTCAACAAGCAAAGGGTTTATCAAAACAATTTCAAAAGTGCTAAAATTGGTGCATCAATTCTAACAAGTGGCACCAGAGCTGGTTAGTCAAATCCATAGTCGACTAGATCCTGACAGATGGCGAATATTTTACCGACTTTTTCTGAAAGGGCTTCAATAAATAGACAACCCTTATTTTCTGGAGATAACTATCCCTTCTGGAAAACCAGAATGAAGATCTTTTTAGAATCAGTTGATAAAGGTGTGTGGGATGCTATTGTTAATGGTCCATTTATACCTACAAAAATTGAGGAAGGAAAAACTATACCTAAAGATTTCTTATCTTGGACTCCTGATGAAAATAAACGTGCTCATTATGATGTGAGAGCCAAGAATATAATCTCATCTGCACTAACATTGGATGAATTCTACAGGGTATCAATTTGTCAATCCGCCAAAGAAATGTGGGATGTGTTAGAGGTAACTCATGAAGGCACGGATGAAGTCAAGAGAACTAGAAAGAACACATTAATCCAGAAGTATGAAATGTTTAGGATGAAGACTAAAGAGACAATCTATGATGTGCAAAAAAGGTTCACTCATATTGTGAATCATCTCATAGCCTTAGGAAAGGTCTTTGAAAAGGAAGAACTGAATATCAAAATACTGAAAAGTCTGAATAGAGCATGGCAGCCTAAGGTCACTGCAATTTCTGAATCAAGAGATCTCACCACAATGAGTATGGCAACCCTCTTTGGAAAACTAAGAGAACATGAATTGGAACTTGGACGTCTAAAAGAGGAAGAGGAAGGAGAGAAAAGGCAAAGCATTGCATTAAAAGCTGCTGCAAAAACTGAAAGCAGAAGCAAAGCCAGCAAAGATAAACAAACAGCAGATCAGGAGGATGAAAATTCTAATTCTGAGACACTAAAACTGATTGTAAAACGTTTCTCAAGATTTTTGAAGTACAAAAATAAATCTAATGCAAAATTTGCAACTGCAGGAAATAGAAGATTCCCTTCCAAGAGGCAAGAGTCATCACCTAGCACTCCAACATGTTATGAGTGTGGCAAATCTTGTCATATCAAACCTGATTGTCCAATTCTAAAGATCAAAAAGAAATTGGAGGAAAAGAGTGAGGCCACAAGCAAGTCCAAGAGAGTGAAGAAAGCATATATTGCTTGGGAGGACAATGACTCCAGCACCTCTAGTGATTTAAGTGAAAGCCATGAAGAAGAAACAAATTTGTGTTTGATGGCTGATACAAAATCCTTTGCCAGCAGTGTAAGTAATCTTGAATCTACTGATAAAAGCTATGAAAATAGGTTCTATCAACTTCTTGATGTATATAATGAGTTGCATGAAGAGGCTAGAAAGTTGCAATACTCTAATAACAAACATAAAGGTGAAAATAGGTGGCTTGAAAATAGATTAAAACAGCTTGAAACAAAAAATGAAGAGTTGAAAACTGAGCTTGAAAATATTAAAAAGCATAAAAGTGATAATTGCAAAAAGAGTGTGCTTAATTGTGAAAATTGTTCCAAACAATTAGAGAGAATCAAATATCTAATGAGTACATTAACTAGATTCACTCTAGGAAGAAATTATCTAGATGCTATGCTAGGTTCCCAAAGAAGTGTACTGAACAGAGAAGGCATAGGATATGCAGAACACGAAAATCAACTTAATAGTCGACTACAGTCAAGGAAATTCATTAACATGAGTAAACCATCTTCTATTGTATGCTTTTACTGTTGCAAACCTGGTCATACATCAAGTAAATGCTACTTTAAGAATCATGGTGTTCCTGAAGGTAAATATAAATGGATAGCCAAGAGTTCAAATGTTTTGTCTAACATGAAAGGGCCCCAATTCAATTGGGTACCTACATCATCTCTTTAAACTGTTTTGCAGGGTTTATGAAAAGCCTAATAATCAATGTGGTATTATTTTTTGGGCTGCACAAGTAAAGAAAAGTTTCAATCATTCCATGCGTGAGTAAAACAACTTTTAACACTTTTTAATGATGTTTCTTAGGACATAAAAATTAATCTTTTTGCATCAAAAGTGTTTCCTACAAATACAAATTGTGTTGTTGCATCTATGTTGTTATTCTTCAACATTTTAATGAATTAGGCATACTTGATTTCACATTTACAGCATAAAAATCTGCATTAGATTTTACCATTCTGCAGCAAATAAAGGTGACTATCTAGTTAACTATCGTTTTCATACTGCACCAGATTTGTCACCACTACACCAATTTTTTTGTTTCTGCATTACATAGTCGACTCATTAGTTAACTATTTTTTCATATTGCATCAGGTTTTCTCATTCTGCATAAAATAGTCAACTTGCTAGTTAACTAGCCACGTACTTTTCTGTGTTCGTGTGTCCAGATTCGCACATATTCGACTAGATTAATAACCTAGTTAACTATGTCTACAACAAACTTGGTTTGGTAAAGTTTTTGAGATAACTTTCAAATTAATTCCAAAAGTCATAAACAACACTACCAAATCCCTAAATAAGATCAGAACCCTAAATCCCCATTCTCTAATTGTTTTCAAAACTCCCAATCTCTTTAAAACCCTAATCTTGAGAAGTTGTAGTAAGTTACCTATATTCCATTTTCATTGTGCTATTTGAATTGTGTTGTTGTTGTTCTTCCTTCCCGCAACCTTCATATGCGTTTGAGGAAGAAGAAAAGAAATTTGTCGCTACCATTGTTGATGATGAGGAAGGATCTCCACAAGTTGAAATGTTCGATTAATGAGATTGTGATCTTTCTATCTTTCTCCTTTTGTTTTTATTTTGGCTTAAATTGGTGTTAACATGTACACTGCTTGATCTAGTTTCAGTAGCGTAAATAGGATATCTCTTTTGCCTATATGTTGTATGAGCTGAATGTTGCATACATATTTTGTATCATGTTTGTCCTTGCTATGCTGCATCTTGTCTGAACAAATATTTGTGGTAGTGATACTGAATATGTCTTATCCTTTGCATATTTTTTTACTGTCAGTCCCTTATTTTTCTAAATGTTCAAAAAGGGGGAGAAATGTGTGTGTGTTGTTTGGGTGTTTGTTCCTAGGGGGAGTAACCATGCATCTAGATTTTGGGATCAAGATTGTTCTTTTGTGATTGATTGTACTTTGAGCTAAAATGATAAAATTTGTTGTATTTGGTTTGTCCATTAAGTCCATGTTGCTCTTTTCTTGTTACTTGATTTGACAATGTTGCTTGTACTTTGGTATTCCAATTTCTCCTATCCTCATCTGCTGCATTTTACTCTGATACCATATTATATAATGACATGCATTCCATAGTTATGACATTCTATGATTTCATTGGCCTATTCATCATATAGGGGGTTTCAAGTTAGGGGGAGCAAAGGAAGCCCATGGTTTTGAATGCTTTTAGCTATATACTTCATTGAGATTGGCTATTTTCTGCATTGTTTTTTTTTATCCCTATTTTTTATCATGTCCAAAGGGGGAGAAATGTTTGTTGTTCTATGCAAGTTTGTCCATCATCAAAAAAGGGGGAGATTATTGCTGATTAAGTGTATCTGAAATGTTTTTGATGATGTTCATAATAGCATGACAATGGTTAACATGACATGTGTGTGATAATATGAAAATGTTAATATGCTGCCCCGATAGTCGACTAGCCAACTAATGTAGTCGACTAGGTTCGTGCCTGATAACAGCTGTTATATAAAAACAGTTTCTGCACTTTCTGAAGCTGAATCTGTTCAACCAAAAAAAAAAAAGAGAAGTGTGGAGCAGGTTCTTGGAGCTATCTTGGAAGGTCCTCTTGAAGAATTCTATCAAGACACATTCAATTTTGACTTGGCAAGAAGAAGAAATTTCAGTCTTGGAAAAGGTGTACTCAATCCATTTTGTAGGCTTTGTTCTTGTGTTTTGATACAGTTTGAAACTGTTTGTTTTTGTTGTTTTCTGTCTAAAGCAAGTGTGTGTGATAGCCTTGCTGTTGTGTGGTTGAGCAAGTGTGTGGAAGCCTTGCATGTGTGTTCCTTTATCTTAGAATTTAGATTTATCAAGTGTATTTGTAAATCTTGAAATTCTTGTGATATAGTGAAATCTCTAGCTGTGGTTTGCTAGATGAAACTGGATGTAGATTCTTAGGGATCGAACCAATATAAAAACTCTGTGTGCTTTATCTCTTCCTCTCCATATTTTGTCATAGTATGAATGCTCCAAACATTTAGCATCAAACCACACGATTTCAATTGATTCAACAAGCAAAGGGTTTATCAAAACAATTTCAAAAGTGCTAAAATTGGTGCATCAATTCTAACACATGATTGTTTAACCCTCTGTCAAAAAGACTTTTAATACAAGAATTCATATAAGTTTGTTACCAAGACTAACCATTAACTTTGATACCACTAATGAATCTTTCAAGGAGAATATCGAGGAGACACAATACCAATAAGACATGAATCCAACCCACATAAGGGACTGAGACCACCCCCAACCCAAAATCTTAAGATAATAAATTTATGAGTCTTCTTTCTTATATAATACTCAACTTTTTCATCTATATTCAATGTCAAGACTTAATCTCACTTGAATCTCTATCAATGAAAAAAATGGAAAAGAGCAAGTGAATCAATAAATAGAATACAAAAGATATGAGATGTTATCTTGTTGACGAAAAAGATAAGATACTTAAATAAATAAAATCAAACATTTTTTTTAAGAATAGGAATTATTTTAAAAATATATAAATTTACTAGGTAATTAAATTTAATTAAAAAAATTAAAAAAAGACAATACATCTCCTGGTTAAGGGAAAAAGGAATTTTGTATGTCAACATCTGCATCTAAATATGTGATCATTGAATCTAGTGGAGAAAATTGTCTGTTATTTGGATTTATTGTTAAAAAAAGAAAGCGGTTATGGATGAAAGTGGGAACAATAAGAGCAAAAGTAAAAAACTTAAAAGAGAGACATTGCAAACTATAATATGCTTATAAATAGTTTGAAACTATTAAGTCAACAATGAATTTTACTTTGGGTTAGTTCATAAGTTCAAAATATAAACTTGATAGTGTTGACTTTAAAAGTTAAAATTTCCCTTTTATTATTTTATTATTGTCCTGTGAAATAAATATTTTTTCTGGAAGTTTACTTAATTCATGTAACAATCTAGGATTACAGAATATTTGTGTGGATTTCCTACCCAATTCCACTGATATTTGTTGTTTCCTAATTTTGTTCTTGTAATTGGTTTAGAATTGGTGGCAATAGATGAACGTAGAAAAAGTGTGATTAATATAGAACATGATGTTTACTAGACATAGCAAAATTGTCTATCCCTTTTGTCTGATTCAGGGGATGGGGTGTATAACAACCTTTCCAGTGGCTCGATTGGTTTCAAGATAAGAGAAAGCTTCAGCAAGCTGAGCAAAGGAGAATGGACCTTTGGGGTCTACAATGGCCTTCACCTTTCCACTTTCTAAGTAAGGGTTCAGTTTCCTAAGAACACTTCCATTCGAAGTAACCACAAATCTGAAACCAGGTGGGGTAACAGCACCCGTCAATGCCACCACACCACCATCTTCTTTCACAGCCTTCACTGCCCTCTCACATTGCCCTGCAAATCATCCTCCACCAATCAAAAACTTTTAACAATCACTTCCACACATTAGTGTGGGGAAAGTACAAACAATTTTCTCCATTTTCAACACAAAATTAAGAATCACATGACAAATGCTAACAAGTAACATTGTTTGCTAATAGAGTTGGATAGAGTTTTACCTATGGCATCAAAGACTACATCAAACTTTTCTGACAAATCTTCGAAGTTTTCTTTGGTGTAGTCAATAGCCAAATCAGCTCCCAAGCTTTTCAATAGCTCCAAATTTCTAGTGCTAGAAGTGGCAGCTACTCTTGAAGCTCCAAAGACTTGCTTAGCTAGCTGTACATCGTTGAAGATAACAGTAAAATCATTTAGTCACTGATCATTCATTGATATCTAAAAGTTATTTGGAGAATAAATACCTGAATGGCTAGGCTTCCAACTCCTCCAGAACCATTGAGAACAAGAATAGATTTACCAGGAGAAAAACCAGTCCTCTCCAAACCCTCATAAGCAGTCTCAATTGCTAGAGGAAGAGAAGCAGCCTGAGAAAAGTCCAAGTTCTTAGGTTTTGCTGCCAACAGTTTCTCCTCAACCGCTGTGTACTCAGCCAAAGACCCGAATTGCTTTGGCCCGTCTAAAGCTTTCTCACTTACATTTCCATACACTTCATCACCCACTTTAAAGTCCTTCACTTCACTACCCACCTTCACCACCACACCCGCAACATCATACCCCGGAACAGTCTATGAACAAAGAAACCCAAATTTGATTTCATTACTTAATATATATAGAGAGAGAGAGAAGAGAAAATGAATTGAGTTGAAAGAAAGTGAATGACCGGAAGAGGAGAATCAGTGGCCTTAAACTTTCCCTGCCTTCTCTTGGCATCAACGGGGTTAAGAGCAGCAGCAGCAACTTTGACAAGGACCTGATCCTCTTTCACATCAGGCACGGCAACATTGGAGTCAAGGTTCAGAACCTCCACACCCCCATATTCCCCATACACCCATGCCTTCATCTCAGAAGGGACAGGTGTGAGTTTCACAGCCTCGGAAGAAGCAGGTGCTGTAGCCTGAGCCTTTACCAACACTCTTGCATACCTTGCTGAAAACGGCTCCTTCTGAGATTTAACTGGGATTCTGTTTCCCCGGAAAGTGAAGGAAAATCTGAGAGAAAGTGGAGAACTTGAAGGGAGTGAAGATGGAAGGGAAACGAGGCGCGAAGTTGTGGTGGAGAGTGAAGCACAGAGAGACATGTTTTGGATATCACTTCACACTTATCTCTGCTTCAACCAACCAACCAACCTTTGGTTCGGTTATATGGTTAGTGCTTTGTTTAGTACATCAGCTCCACACCACTCATTTGTTGTTTCACACAATCACAGCACAAAATTCCATTTCACCTTATTTCTTTCGTTAAAAACTTTGATTAAAAGTTAAAGGAGAGTGCCATTTTAACATCAGAAATTTTTTTACATCCATGGTATCTCTTATTACTCTTCAATTTTCTTTAAAAATATAACAGTTCGAAATGTTCTAAAAACAAAAAAAATCCTTTTTTCAAAACTAAAATAATAACGATTGAAAGTGTGGGTACATAAAGCTCGAATGTGTATAGGAAAACGGGTAGATACAATTAGTGACTAAACAATACTGACGCCGTGCTAGCAAACTCTAGAAAGCTCCACGTCTAATATCAATTTATGTATCTTCATTTTGTTTTTTTGTGGTTGACATTTTGGTAAACACTGAGAATTATTTAACTTTGTGATTGGTTCTACATAAACGTGTTAGTATATATATAATGATAAAAAGTTCTAATAGATCAGAGAGAATTCTCATTTAAGAAAATGATTCAAATTCTAAATGAGCAATTCAAACTCAAAGAATCTAAGTGTCGAACTATACGAAAAAGTCTTTATTCATGCACTTCTAAAATTTCTTCTACACCTCCAAAAAAAATTTAAATCTCAAAAATATCCTTTGACCATTAAAATAAAGTTACGAATATCACATCTCCAAAATTACTTCTGGATGTCAATTTCTGAGTCAAAATATATAACCAAAAATCAAAATATATAATTAAAAATTGACTTCTAGAAATCAAAATATATAACCGAAAGTCAACTTTCGAAAGTTAAAATATATTACCAGAAGTCGACTTCTGAAAATTAAAATATATTATCAGAAGTTGACTTCTAGAATACAAAATATATTACTGCAAGTCAAAATATTATTTTTAAATATTATTTTCTAGTTTAATTATTTTTAATTCATTATATAAAAAAGTCATATATATATATATATATATATATATATATATATATATATATTTTTTTATATATATATTAAATATATTTTAAAAATAAAATAAAAAAAAAATATTTAAAATTTTTATTAAAAAAATATTAATTCTGTTTTAACTATTTTTAATTTTATTTAAAGTTTATGTTTTCTAAATTTTAAATGTTTTTTTATTTCATTATTTTTTATTTTATTTATTTTTTATGTTTTCATATTTCTTAATATATATTTGAAAAATAAAATAAAATATTAATATCTATGTATATAATTTTATTTTTTCTTTAATGTACTGAAAAATAAATAAAACAAAAATATTATTAAACTTTAAATAAAAAAAACGAAAAATGAAAAATATATTCTGTTTTTATTAATTGGGTTAAATATGTTTTTGGTCCCTCAAGTTTTAGCGAAATTTGGAATTAGTCCCTCATCAAAACTTTTGACCAATTTAGTCCTTCATCTTTCAAAATGCATGAATCTAGTCCTTTTAACCAAATTTTGTTAAGTTTATCTAACGTTTCAAGCGCATTTCATGATAATATTTAAATTATTTACACTGTTTGACACATTTTTGCTTCAATGTTAACTTAAATACTATCATGAAATGTGCTTGAAACGTCAAATCAATCTAACAAAATTTGGTTAAAAGGACTAAATTTACGTATTTTGAAAGATGAATGACTAAATTGGTATAAAGTTGTGATGAGGGACTAATTCCAAAATTCACTGAAACTTGAGGGACCAAAAACATATTTAACCCTTATTAATTTTATTTACTGTTTAATTTCTTTAAAATTTTAATTATTTTTTTAGTTTATAATTTTATGTTTTATTAATTTGTTTAATATATAACTTAGAAATAAATAATTAATTTACATATATATATATATATATATATTAATTTTTATTTAAAATAAAAATATAACATTTTTAAATAAAATAAATTTTAAAAACCCATTTGTATATATATATATATACACATTATTATTTTTTTATTTTATTTTTTATTTTATTTTTTATTTTATATTTTATACTTTTGGTAATATATTTTGACTTCCGGTTATATATTTTGACTTCCAGAAGTCAATTTCCGGTAATATATTTTAACTTTCGAAAATTGATTTCCAGTTATGTATTTTGACTTTCAGAAATTGATATTCGAAAACAATTTTAGAAGTATGATTTATGTAGCTTCTCTTGAATGGTCAAAGAATATTTTTGAAATTCTTAAAACTTTTGGAGGTGCAGAAGAAATACTAGAAGATACAAGAACGACGCCTTCTCCCTGCACCTCCAAGAAATCTCTTGTACCCCCAAAATTTACGTGTCTGCCCTTATTTAATATCATGTGAGAATGGGTGAAAGTGGGTACGGACGCAGTAAATTTCATTTACTGCGTCAACGTCCCTGCACCCCCAAAATGTTACTATACGTTCCTTGTACTCTGTTTGTTCTCCATCATCCATTCATTCGTGCTTCTTCAGTCCTTCTCTGCAGTGGTCCCTCTCATTCGTGCTTCTTCAGTCCTTCATTCTTTGCAGTGGTCCCTCTGTCTTCGTTCGTTCATTCTATCTGTGGTGGTCCCTCGAAGAGGTTTGTATTGTATGACTTTGATTTATTCTGTCTATGCATTTGATTATTGTTTTGTTTATTGTGTGACACTAAGTATGGATTATTGTGATTATTATTGTGATTGAAGGTTGATTCTTTGAAGGAAGTTGTTCTGAGTAACTGCGTTAGCTCCTCCAAGTGGTATTTCCGTCAATCCAGGTTAGCCTTCATACCCATAAGTTTGTAAATGGAATTTGTTTGAAGGGATTGTTTGGAATTCATAATTTATAGGAAACGGAATACAAAATCCGTTTCATAAGGCGTCTTTTGAAAGAAGTTTAAATCTGATCAGTGACTCTTACAAGGCATTGAGTTATAGAAGATTAGTGGGAAATATTTCTAGATGTGCCTTAGAACTCCTTGCTCCAGAGTTGGAAAGAGTA
>Ga0214543_1000918_pt1 | contig 54184 bp, 20 predicted proteins | sample CNSS2metaG_FD_160094 | JGI IMG/M metagenome (GOLD analysis project Ga0214543, IMG submission 160094) | Root nodule microbial communities from cowpea collected in UCLA plant growth center, Los Angeles, California, USA - CNSS2 | ecosystem: Host-associated > Plants > Roots > Nodule | place: USA... | reverse complement strand
GATGGGGATGGGTCAAAAGTTGTATACCCGTTGGGTTTGGGGATGGGGATGGGGATGAATTTTTATTATGGGGATGGGGATGGGATCATGATACCCGTACCCGCCCCGCCCCGTTGCCATCCCTAGTGTTTATGGTATTGACTAAGACAAGCTTGCATAACTCTGATATTATTGATCAACACAACGTAAAAATACAGAGAAGAGTCTTTTATAAGACAAAAAGAGTATGCTTAACGGAATAACAAACGAGTATAACAGAAAACAGTAAATGTAACTGTAATATAGATGACAAACCGTTTATTTGAGAGGAAAAATTATTACCTTGCAATGCTTTATATACACCTAACTACCTAGGTATATGTTTGACCAGAAGGGTTCTTTTAGGTATGTACCTCATTACAAATTGTGGTACGTACAATTTTCATTCAAAATCGTACTCTGTAGACGTTGAATTAAAGTTTGATCTCATTTTATTTTTCAGATATATAGATATATAAATTAGATTTTAATAGTGATGAAATAATATACTAACTATGATATCTAATTTAACCTTCCTTACAAAATTATATGATATGAGAAGTAAAATTTATATCCATTTATATATATTATAAATTGATTTAATATATAGTCGACGACTTTGAACAATTAGTTTATCTTCAACCATTCACTGCTACTACGTACCTATTTGATTATAATAATTTATAGAAGGTTTTATATATTAAAAACCCTAATCCATGGAAGAAAGTTCTCGAGCTCCATGAAAGGGCAGGTGTTATTTATAGCATACTACCATTTTCTCACTACTGCTTATCTTCTGCCAATCATATCTCATCCTAATCAATTATTTACACTGGATAATAAACCTCTTAGCTTCCTATGCTAATTAAAAATTCTTATTCATTACCTCTTTATCTGCGCAAGCTTCGGATCTCGTATCTGCAAAAATAATGCCTTCAAACCAAAAAATAATTTTCAAAGTTTGTTGAAGCTATTGAACAGCTCATAACAAATAATTAGCAAATTCTCAGACAGCAGTCACCAAATTTCTGTACACGAATGCATCTTCTCTACACGTGGACACCTTCTTGTGGATGCAAATTATTAAACAACCATATATGTCTATGCATGCCACAAAAAGGGAACCGAATAAATTGGACACAGTTGATGCGTTTAATAAATTTTTGAATAAAGTATGTGATGATTTCGTTGCATGTCATGAAGCACGAAAACTTGATCAACGTATCATAATCTTTTGTAGATTGCAGAGAAGTTAGGTTTGAATTAATAAACGTATGCATAATTTAGCAATGGCTCCCACACTGTGAGATGTTTAAGAATAGTTTAATACGAAAGCTTGAACATTTTCTCGAGGGAGATAAACTGTTTCCAAAAAGAGAAGAGTTAGGTTTAAAAAAATGGTGGCTGTGTGATTGGAGAAATGTTAAAGAAAACATAACGGGAAAGAAATCTGAGTGGAAGATTAAATTAACGTTTGACTTTGTAGCTTTGTTGGCATTAGGCAGAGTTGGGTGAGACCATTTGAAGACAAAGTATTCTTAGAAACCAATGGTAATTTCACACCTTACCATGTTTTCCATTCATGCATCTTGAAAACTATGGCTAAAAACAAAACTATCAATATCCATCAAACCATTTTGTTCATCATCATTTTTTTCTTTCCAGCAAACATGTACGAACAACATCACTTTTATATATATTTTACGTGTATTAGGTGAAAGAGGAGAATGTGATGAAAAGGGTAAATGCTGCCCGTATTTAAAATATTGTTAAACTATGATTGAATTCAAATAATCTTAATTATTACTGGATAATCTCCTGGATTATATTCAGAAGATTGTTTTATGTGGGGATATGAAAAAAAAAAAGTAACTATTGTGGAATATCATATAATTTTTTAAGAGAAAGACAAGTACTATAAAATGTAGGTCGTGAGCTTTGTTTTTTCTATATTACTAATAAATTTTCTATTTTGATTTAATGTGAGATTTTCGACTTATATTTAGGTTTTAGATTTTTAATAATTTTGTAGTATTAAGACTGAAATGGAAAAAAAAAAAACACAATAAAATTGTACTTTTAACAACTACCGTGTTAAAAATAATAATAATAACTTATTTCGGTTACAATTGTGTTTTAGAATAAAATAATATTATATTATTCGGTCAAAAGATTGTATAAAATATATAAAATCAATGTATGATTTTTCATATGAAAATTGTTTAATTAAAGAGACATAACATGAGAAACTTATTATAATGATATTATTTTATTTAGGATTAAAATGTTTTTAATGTTTAAATTTTTACGTGAATTATATTTTCTCTATCTCAAGATACGGTTTTCAAACTTTAAAAGAAAATAAATCTAATTAATTAATTTTATTATTACTGGCCTTTTTTTACTTATTTATTTGTTATAAAAGTTTTGATAAAAAATAATTATATTTCAATTATGGAACTCCTCTATTATACTTTATTTTTGATCGTGCATAAACTCCTGTAGGTTCGTTGACTTGAAATTTGTTGGTTTTTTGAAAACCATTTCATCTCTCTTTTTCTTTTCTTTCATTTTTCCCTCCTCTATCGCTCTCATTTTAAGATAGTGATATTTCGGTACGTAACCAATTTTATTACTTAAAAATAATTAGTTATTATTAATAATTAATTTAGATATTAATTTATAAAATTAAAAATTATTGATTATAAAAATAGTCAATAGAAATTTATATTAATTTGTAAATTGGTTTCTAGAATTAATTATTTGGGATTTAGCTACCAAAATAATTAGTTTCTAATTTTGTCACTAATTAATTTCTTTGGTAGTATATGTTTTGGTATCTAATGTTAGAGACCAATTTATAAATCAATTATAATTTCTTTATTCATAATCGTAACTATTTTAGTATCACTACTAAAAAAATTCATATTTGCTACCAATTTTCTTTTGAAATCTTTTTTATAGAAAATACTTACAAATTTTGTTGTGAAAAAAATTACAAAAAATTGCTACTAATTTTCTTGCAAAATATTTTGTATAAAACACTTTTCGCAATAAATTTGGTAAGAAATATTTACAAATTTTTTATTTTTTTAAAAAATAATTACCCACGAAAGAATTACCAACCAATCAAAAATTTTAGAAAAATAAACATAAAAAGGTATTTTCTTGTAAATTCTTTTAACAAATTTGCAAGAAAAATTCCATACATATGAAAATTTATGGTAACTAATTAGTTTTATAAATTAGTATCTAAATTGATTACTAGCAACTAATTATTTTTGTCACTAAAATTAATTATCATATTGGAGATTTCCGTATAATGTTTGTGAGAAAAAAAATTATAATTTAAAAATAATATTTCAACATGCGTATAACAGTTTAAGAATAATGCAATCATAAAAAAAGGTAACTAGGTAAAAACTTACAACTACATAATAAGTCGTAATTTAAATTTATTTTCAATCAATTTAATATATTCTTTAAATAGGTGACTGAATATCTAAGATAGAAAACTGAATATTTGTGGAAAGTTTATAACATTTAAGTAGCTACTAATATAGTAAACCAACTAACTTAATTAAAACATATTTTGATATTGTCTTAAATAAACTTTTAATTCGACTTAGTTATAAAAATATTAAGACTAAAATCCAACGTTAAATATTATAAAAATAAAAAGTTAATATGAGTGTTATCATCAACTCAATAAATATATTCTTTTGATTATAGAATCTTAGATACAATTGTATATAATAAAAGCGTTTGTAATATTTTTTTGAAAAAATACTTTGAAATTTTCTCACATGTTCTATTTTTTTTTAATATTCATAAATATATAATAATCACTTTAAATCTTTAATGTGTATTTATTTAATTTTATACTTTTCATGTAAAATATATATATTACATCATACCTCGCACTTATAACATAAAACTTATATATTTATAGGATAATTTAACCTTATATCTTAAAATTCGTGGAATGTAAATCCTCGTTCAGGTGAAGATTAATTTTTGTGCAACGAATATATCTCTTAAAATTCAACGAATATTTGATCTCATAATTTTTTGACGACACTGTTACCAAATCTTACGTCACTTTGCCTCGATCATTAGATAAACAACTTTTGCTAACGCCTGTTATCAAAATTGTTGTTTTAAGCCACCGAGTGAGTAATTTGGAGTTATTTTACCATCATCATCCCAATTTTTTTTAATGCCATTACTAAACTTATAATACACAGTGTCTTTTAATTTTTTTATTATTTCTTTGGAATAATAAAAATGTAAGTTTTTTTTATATATTAAAAAATCAAGACCAGGATGTACACATAAATGTTAAGATTGAAATTAAATAATCTTTTGAGGGACTCAAAACTCTATTTAAAAACACATGCATTAATGTTTACCATTTCATAATCTCTCTTGTTAAATCTGTTAAAAGACTTGTATTTTTTAAAAGGTTAAGGTATTTTCTTTTTCACTTGCAGAGTTTTATTGTATGTTTCAACATAGGGAACGATCTTAAACTCTTTGTTGGTGAATGTCTCTTGTCAATGAGATTCACTACAATAATAACAAAAAAATATATTAAACTTTAGCCAATCATAGGTTTACGTCCCACACACATAAATTCGACAGAGATAATAACTCTCTTTAAATTTTTTTTCTGTCCCCACTTAAACTATAAAATATATTAACGAATAATGATGCTTTTATTACGTTTTTTTTTAAATTAATCAATAATTGAGTTATAATAATTATGGTGTTGTTGGGATGAAAAACGCAGCATTCTACCGTCAAAGATGGCTTCTCTTTTCATAAAAAAGTAAGCTTTGCATGTGACTTGAATAGCTTCAGCAGCTGAGAAACTGAAATGAATTGAAATTAGTAGTTTGGATTAGAAACTGTGCCACTATCATAAGCACAAGTCAATAAACTTTTCAAACTTCACTTTGACAACAAAGGAGAAAATAAGCAAATTAATAATATTATAAATGATCACTTGTAAATAAATAAATAAATAAAATATCGATTTTCAGAGAAAACAGTATCAGAACGATGACGTATTGCGGAGGGTGGGTGATAAGAGGTGCAACATATATAGAGTAAAAACGGAAGAAAATAAGAAAAGAAAGGTACTTTTTCAGAAAAAATTAAAATAATAAAATAGATCTTATCCCATATCATGCCTAATAAATGTTTGGGAGCAGTATATAGTATTTTAAATTAAGGCAACACCGAACTCTATTATTGCCACGGTGTATATTAAATGCTCATCCTCAACCTTCTTTGCATTTATTATGTACACACATTTATTTAAGATGCTGACTATAACAGTACTTGCTTCATCAAATGACTTTCATTTTTATTTGTCCTTTTTTTACATTTTTAATAAGTTTCTTCAGATATTGTTGTCTAAGAAATATAAATATAACACTTTCAATCATTTTTATAAGCTATTCATGAAAGGCACGATGCAATGAAGGATATGATCAAAATGAAAGAGAGGGAGGTATATGCGTATTTCTCGTATTTATATTAACGTCCACTTCACAATAATATTTTACCATTTTTTTAATTTGATAAACACAAAAATAAAATTAGCTTATTTTATTAAAACACGTTTTTTTAAAATAAAGACAAATAAACCGACCCATATTATGTGATAAAAAAAAAAAGCATGTGTGTAGAAATAAGATGAATTACACTTTTTATACAGTGAAGAAGTTGAAAACAAATAAGTACTTTATCCAATGAGAGTGTGATGCAGGTGATGGTTTGCAGCTAGAGATGAAAGTGGTGAATAGAAGAAGACCAATTAATGAGAAAGATGTATATGTATGTATGTGTATTCCAGATAAGCTAATAGCATTCAACATAAAAGGCTTGCTTTAGGGAAAAGGAAGAAAAGAAAAGTTATATGTATGCATGGATAAAAGAAGAAAACCAACGCCGTGTATTCCCTGTAATACAAACACACACGCCCACGTGGCGTCTCCTTTTCGTTACAGCTAATATCAATCCAGAAAGTTTCAGGGATCACACCCCCGCAAAATCATGCCTTCACACTTCACTCCATCCTAATCTTAATCACTTTTTTAATACAATTTTACATTCACAAACACAGATCTATTTACTTTTCAAATCATAATCCAGTTAATGCAATAGTGTTACAAGTTTATGTAATTAAACTCAAACTTCAACATCAAACGTACGTAAAAATAGATTAAGAAAAATTCATAGATTAGATGAGACACGTAGCCAATGCCCAGAGGGATAACAGGAGGACGGCACCGAATCAATTTGACTTCCCTTCTTTCTTAATCTTCACTTTCTTCCTATTTATACCACAAAACTACTACTACCTCCACTACGGACCCTACTATCATAACTCCATTTTTTTCTTTCTCTCTCTCTCTCGTCACCTTCAACCATTCACCTTACACACAACCTAATGGGGAGAGCACCTTGTTGTGAAAAGAATGGCCTCAAGAAAGGACCATGGACCACCGAGGAGGATCAGAAACTCATTGATTACATTCAGAAACATGGATATGGCAACTGGAGGACACTCCCAAAGAATGCTGGTATGTTACCAAATTAAACAAAATGAAATAACTGCATTTAAATAAATGGTTTTGTTTTTTTATTTAACCGATGAGTTTTGTGTTATTTATTGAATAGGGTTGCAGAGATGTGGAAAGAGTTGCCGTCTTCGTTGGACAAACTATCTCCGACCAGATATAAAGCGAGGTCGGTTTTCGTTTGAAGAGGAAGAGACAATAATTCAGCTACACAGCATTCTCGGCAACAAGTGAGTTCCTTAAATATTTTTAACGTTTCTTCTGAAACATAGCTAGCTGCGTAGACTCATATCAGTATTCTTACTGGATTATGTAGGTGGTCTGCTATTGCTTCTCGCTTACCAGGAAGAACAGACAATGAAATCAAGAACTATTGGAACACACACATTAGAAAAAGGCTTCTGAGGATGGGAATTGACCCTGTCACACACAGTCCTCGACTTGATCTATTGGACATCTCTTCCATTCTAAACGCATCTTTCTACGGTTCATCACAAATGCTCCTTGGCATGCAGCAGTCTATGGTGAACCCCGAGCTTTTAAGGTTGGCTTCTTCGCTCTTCTCCTCCTCACAGCAACACAAACACCTTGAAATGTGTGCTCCCAAGGGTCAACAGAACCAGCTCTGCGATCCACAAGTTCAGAATCATGTTCCACACCTGGCACAATTTCAAGATCCAGTTCAAGAGGTGCCTGCATGCAGCACCACCGTGTTCGGCACCCCTTGTGTTTCATTGCCTCTCTCTCAACCACAGTTGGTTGAGCCCCATAATGTGGACCCATACCCATCATCAAGTTTCACAGACTTCACTTACCAACAACATTCTCATGATGATCAAATTATAAGTGATTGGCACAAAGATGGGGTTGCTTTAAGCACTTTAACAGATGACTATGTCCCTCAGTTATCAAGCTATAATTATTATAGTACTTCTGATGCTCAAAATCTCGTGTATCCCCCCTTGTCCGAACCTTCCACTTTCCTTTCCAATAACAGCAATCAGAAGTTCAGCTTCGCTTCTTCGCCAAGCCCCACACCGTTGAATTCAAACTCCACGATAATCAACGGGAGCAACACAGAAGACGAGAGAGACCAGAGCTATGACAGTAGCAGCATGTTGAAATTTGAAATCCCAGATATTTTAGATGTGAATGAGTTCATGTAATGTGATCAGATACACAGATCATCAACGATTAATTAAATCAACTAAAACGTCGATTGATTTTATCACATGTCCCCCAAATTGTTTTTCTGGGAACCTTGATACGGATCCGTGGTGTTGATTCCTGTAACATTTTCCTAATTTTTATTATTGATTGACAGTTTAAATTTCTTAATTGAGCTAGCTTTGACTTTATTAGCAAGTACCAACGTCATATCTATTTTTTAAGTTATACGAGTTTCTATTATTGCTATGTATGCATGTCTGCTTTCCCTCTATAGATTAGACGTTACTTCAAGAAAAAAGTGCTTAATTAAAAACAACTATATCACTCCAACACTTCAGCAAGCAGATACTGTACAATAGCCAGAAAAGCCAAATCTAAGGAGTGTACATGTCTTTTGTCAGCTGCATGCTTAACATAATATTCAATATTGTTTGGGTAGAACAACTACTTGAATACAAAATATTAGCACTATCACATTTTATATATAAACTTCCCTTTGCAATCGTACGCTGAGTGTTTGTGATGCTTGGATGGGGCTTTCTCCAATTAGAAATTATACCCACAAATAGAAATAATTAAATAAAAAAAAATGCAGTGAGATGAGGAAATCTTTGGGAAGGAAAGACCGAGGAGGAAGGGAAAATTAGGTTTCAGATATCCCGACAGTGAGTCCAAGATTCTGGCGAGGTGACCGGAGACGGCACGCCGGAACACGTGCGAATGACACGTGTCCTGAACACCTGTAATGGATAAGTAATAGTACGATTTGCATGGGGATTATGGGTAATTGGATCTTAGAGAAGCATTGACTTATACAGACAAATGGGGCACGTGTTCGTGCAACGTCGGTGACACCGCAACATGCGGGCCCACGATGTTGCTTTTTTCGTTTGAAATCACAAGCCGTGCCTCTTGTGCTGTGTCTTTTTTATTTTTGTATTATTATTTTATGAGAGCGCTACCATTAATAATTATTGGTTTACTGTTCACTACTATTAATTGCGTCAGCATTTGGGACACGTGGGTTCAATTATGAAGGAGGGCAGCGGTTCAGGTTTCGCTGAACCGGTTATTTCGTTTGAACCCGGAACGCCGTTACTAAACCGAAGTGGGTTGCGTGCAATAATGTGGTGATGATTGAGTTGAAAAGGTACGCTGCTGTTGCAGATTGGCATGGCAGAACGAATCAATCTAAAGTTTAATAGATTAAAAAATTTGACATAATATAAATAAAATGTTGAAATCGGATATTTCAAAATTTTAATCAAAACTGAAAAGAAAATTCTGAAAAACAATCTTTAAAGTTCTTACCGATCTTTGGGGATTTATACGCTTTTCATTAGGTCAAAAGTTATAATTATTAGTCAGGGTGTAATTCTATTTACTTAGAAATGTAACCGTCTAAACGTCACGATCTGATTATAATCCGACCTACCGCCACAGAATAATTGATGTCATATACAACAATCTCCTCCCACAACAAGGTCGCAAGGTCTCAATCACAGGACAATTGTACAACTCGTAACAATCTCTTCCTTAACAATTATCCATCAGAAATCAAATTCGTGACCTCAGGACAATTGTGCAATCCGCAACAAATACGATAGAGAAAGAAAGGGAGATAAACTCTCAAAATGCATGATCTTAAATTTTAAATTATTAAATTTACTACATTCATACTGAATAATAATTCAACATAAATTACAAATTAAAACAATTTTACACAGTTAAATTACGTACTCACCTATTATTATCTGCTATATCAACCAACGTAGATAAGATACCAAATACATGTAATTTTGTTTGACTGTAAATATTTATATTTATATTTAAATTAAATATTAACTTAAGCAATTCAAGCTCAAAGCTTTATACTGTCTAAAATAAATTAAAATAACAAACTAACTAAGGAAATCAATTTAACGGAAAAAAAAAAGAGAGACAAGAAGTAATGCTATTGTTGAATTGATATTTTTAAATTTAAATTTAAAGAAAGAATCTCATCAATAACGTATAAGTATTTCCAAATCTTAATACTAATAATAACTACGATTATTATTAAATAAATTAAAAGCACCCAATACAAAATAACAGCTAAAAAGATAAATAAAATTTGCTTTCAGCGGAAGTGACGATCTAAATAAATAAAAATTAAGACAGAGAAATAAGAAGTAAATTGAGAAAATGATAGAGCAAAATTGCATGAAAACTCCAAAAAACATAAAGTCTCTATCTTCATTATCATAAGAGATGGAAGTTATTACTAAAGTCTACTGATCCAGAATTGAGGTGTTGGAAGCAAATGAGGGTTGTACAGGTGTTAGGTACGTTTATGTAGAATTTCTAAATTACGTGTATTCCACAATTATCGTTTATGTAGAAAGTACGATCCATATATATATTTGAACTGCATGTGCCTTTTTCATCAAAGCATATTAACAGAACTACTCAGAATCAGAAGCAAACAAAAACCTGGTCCTACTCCTCAACATTGACCCGTCTCTATATAACTGGGAATTGCCTCTACATGCTTTCTGCCACATGCTCTAATAATCCTTCATAATACTCACCACCAAGTCCTAAATTTCTGTCTTCCCACAATTTTTTGTCTTTTAAACACACAAAACTAACATGGAAAAATTGAAACTACTTGGTAATATAATTAATATGGAACACTCAATCATTTAGACCTGCTACAATCACGAATCATTTGAAGGCATTGTGTAAGAACAGATGCATTATTATTCATCACATCATATTGGGTGGCTGGGATGACTATGGAAGCAGGAAAGTTGGACATTTTTTGGTCAACGCCAAGCTTTCGACCACACACTATCTTTGAAGCATAATTCTGCATTAAATAGGTATGGTAAGCTGCTAAGTCACCATCTTAAGTTGTTTATCTAAGATGATAGCTTTCTTTGTCTCACTCGTTAATAATGAAGGTTCATAAGTTTGGGTTACTGATTACCCTTGTTTTCCCGTACGCATGTAACATGTTCGTCACGTTTACGTCACACAAAAATGATTGACTTTGTAGACAACTAGGTGTGTGTGCACACGAAGTCGCATTTGTCGTTAAGCAAAAGGGTTCAGAACGTGTCCTACAATAGAGACATGTATGTCCATCTGTTTTAGATTATTAAGGAAAGGATATTGGTTATTATGGCCTAGTCTTTGACTCGCGCCTATGTATTTGCCACTGCGACTCTCGCTTTCTCTCTCGACCGACCAAAGAAAAACTGTTTCCAACTTCAAAGATTTTGAATAAGTAAACACTTAAAGTGGATCCATGTCTTATTGTCATCGCTTCGCTTCACTTCCATTTTCTTCTTTTTATCTTATCTCTACCTTTTAAATTACTCAGAATAATTATTTGCAACGTCTATCCATTTCCTTGACATATTCAGACATCTTTTAATGTCGGCGTCCAAAAACAACGCTTACTTTGATCTACAGCGTAGCTTTATTTAACGCAAATTCCTCGTTGATTTTTTTTATACTGCATTGAAAATGGTGTGAAATAGATTAAACATGATTTGTAAGATGCTTATCAATAAAACGTGTCTCTACTGTGGATAGTGGCAATCTTTCTCTCACTTAATATTTCAACAATGACATTAAAGTGTAATAATATATGAACATTGAAGTCCCGGTATATATTTATTTCTGCCCAACAAATTAAAGACGAAAAGAAACTTATATATAGGTGATTTATTCCCGTGAGATGTGACCCATTAGAAAATGAAAAGCTTCTGGAAAAATATAATTGAAGGTTGAAGTGCAGTTTTCAACGCCATGGATGTTAATGGCAGTGACCGATCAGAAGATATATTGAAAAACTGTGGGCGGAGAAAAGAAGTTGAATGAATTGGCTATTGGATGGACCAACTCTCCTCAGAGCAAGAAGGTCAGCAGAAATTAGAGAATGCAGTGTTTGATTAGTCAATAAATAGCTCAGTGATGTGATTCCACTCATAAAATTTGTCCATAATATTAGGTTAAGATGGCTGTAATTAGGTCTGTAGTCTCCACATAACTACAAGTGTCACGTAATTTCTCTACCACTAATCATTATCAAACTTAAAACAAAAATGGGTTCAATGCTTCCTAAATTATTAGAAAAAGACTTTCATCACTGTTAAGGTCCACTGCAATCGTTTGACTCTAATTTTTTTACTTTCATTCCAATACGTACTCACTTTGTGTTTTCTATATATCGTATTTTTCTCTTCTTTTCTCTTCTAATATTTTTCTCTCTTCTTGAGACCAGGGTTTTTAATTTAAAATAGCGCACTGGCAAAATTAAAGTGCATAAGATTAACTTATATGTTATAATTATAGATTAAAAAAAAATCCAATGGATAATGGCCTCATTCTTTCTGCTATGTCTATTACACGTTCTTAATATTTTTATCCGTACGTATTCATTAACTTTTCTCTCATTTAATAAACAAATGTTTCTCCCATTCCAACCATCCTCTTTTTTACCTTACTTTTTAGTTATTTAATTGTTGTGTTCATCTTTATTTTTTAACAAAAATCAATATAAAAGGTGGGCTCAAACTAAATGGCCCATTTATATCTATGGGCCTACATACAGAAATGTGGGCTCAAGACGGGCTGACTTATTCACCTCTCTAGTAGTTACGTACTCAAATCAAAATCTTAAATTAAAAATGTGTATTGAATATAGTATTGAAGAGGCAACGAATTTAAAATTGGATTATACGTTGCAACCCATTTATTGGGCTGGGCTATTTTGGCCGTGTATGATCCATAAGTTGCACCTAGTCTGTGATAATACTGTGTTTGGATAACAGTGTTAGTAGCTTAAAATTCTTTAAGAAATAAAAGCTTTAACGATAGGTAGAGCTGTCAAAACGGGTAACTCGGTTCGACCCGACTTGACCCATCATGGATTGATGATTTAGTGAGACAATCCAACTCGTCTCACTTTTTAGCGAGCCAAAAAAATTTGAATCCGGTCCGGCCCACCACGGGTTAGCGGGTTAAATGGGTTAGCTCACGAGTTCAATTAATTAAAAAATATATATTATTTTTTATTTTTTTGTTCAGTCAAAACTAAATTGTAATTCTAATTAAAGTCTAAATAAACTTTAATACAATCCAAATACAAACCAAAATAAAAAAAATACAAATTATTTATGTGTTGGATAAAAAAATAACTTAACATGACCCAAATATAAAGTCCAACTTAATAAAAAAAGATAAAAACACTTGTGTGACTCTTTTATCTGCGGGTTGGTGAGCCAACCCGGCTCACTACGGGTTCAACCCGGATGAGCCAGATTCTAAATAGCCGGAAATTTGTAAAAAAATTTCAACTCAACTTGGTCCAAACCCATAAACCAGGTTAGCTCACGAATTTCAACCCATTTTGACAATTCTAACTATAAGACTGTTGTTCCCATTTATGAGAATATACATTAATCCTCATCCATGCCTGTTATTCAATTACGTGTGACGTGATTTTTTTTGCGAAAAACACTTTTACTCTTCCTTATAGAACTTCCTCTACTCCTTATAAGGAAATTAGAAAATGAAGCGACAAAAACAACAAAGATTGGTGATTAATGATTCATTAATTTGTTTTTAAAATAACCCTATTATCAATTCTAAGAAACATTTAAAAATAATAATGCTTTATTAAGATGTGTGAACGTAAGTTAATTTTGTAATAATGAATCGTTTGTGAGAGTTACTTATATATCATGACGTAATTGAGAAGAAAACATTGTAGATATTTTAATAAAAGTATTTATGAAGAGCATGAATTATTGATGTATATTAATGAGGGTGGCAGCAGAAGTGAACTGGTGTGAATGGTGACGTGCATGGCTCTTTAACCACACAAGTCTTTGCTTTAGTTTTTCAAATCTGATTTTTTTTTTATCAATTTTTAAGTGAAAAAAAAGATATTTAAAATAATTTCAATTTAAATATTCATTGTGAATTTTTGGTGTGCTTGATACAGTGTAAAATCAAACATTCACATTTTTTGGGATTGAGTCATTACCACTCTAAAGTATTAAAAATGCATTAATACTAGTTTCCTCAATATGTCTTCCTTAGGTTATTTATTCTTCTATGTTTTCAACCAATAGAGACAATGCTGAGTTCTCATGTAATTCCATGAATAATAAACACAATTCTTCACAGCTTTTTTTATATAGTATTTCAATAATATTATTTTATACAAAATCAGTAATTATTTGGCAAAAAACTTTCTGAAATAAAGATTAAAAATGGTCTCCTAATAAATATTACCCATAAAAACCTAATTTCAACAATAATAAAAGAATCTTATTTTAACTTTTCCTACTCTAAATAAGTAAATCCAAAAATCAGCACTCCAAGTGAACTCGAATTTTAATGAGAAATCAACAATTTCATATATACAGCTAGCACTTTGAATCCAGCAATCCTGTGAGAAACATATTTACCGTGAAATTCTTATTTTCATAATTTTTCTAAAAATGGACTTGGATGAAAAATATTTTATAATTACATAATCCTATAAAATCACACCGCCATAATAATATTAATAAATGTTTTTATGTTAAATCACCCTAATTAAGGCACTTTTCTCTTTTTTGTTGTGCCCTAAAATTTGACACGTTCCCTTTCATCACAACACTCGTGTTGCTTTCAAGCAAAGGTGCTAAATGTGGGTACATTGTTCTCACTTGCTGTCATTAATTATTCAAATGAAAATTGTTTAAACTAAAGAGAAATTGGAAAGTGTGTGGAATGAGGTGGGTTTCGTAAAAAAGTAAACATAAATTAAATAATGACAACTTGTGCTAATACTAGGATATAAATAATAATAATAATAAATTAAATCGAAATAAAGTTATATAGCAATGTTTTTGCATATTCATCTTAAGTAAATAAATTTAATTCGCAACAGTAATTATATTTTTTTAAATGTTCAAAAATTACATAATTATATTTTCATAATTATGTATAAATATCTTTTATATTCAAAAATATTTTATCAATATAATATTGTAATTTTGGAAACATAAGATAATTTTGATCTTAATTAATAACCTTAACGTCTGATATTCTAATATTTTCGAGTTAAGTATATTAGACAAAATAATAAAATAAAATTCTATACTTAACTCAATGCATATTCTAAAATTTATAATTATTCTATTTTAAATATGCACTTTTAATGCTTGTTTCATTTAAAAAAAAATTATCTCAAGAGTTTTTTTTTTATCATCCCTTGGTTTTAATTTTGTCTAATTTAAGAAAATCATTATGTTTTTGATATTTTCAGTTAATTATTTTATGCCTATTGATAAATACATTTTTTGAGTCATACATAAAGCTCTGGGATAGAGATAAACCGAGTAAGGAAAAATTCTCGTATATATATTTATATACACTGGAGAAATTCTACAATAAAATTGACATAAAATATGTTGAAATTTATTTATAGTAAATACTAAATATTTTCATAAAAAAAATTTACATACAATACAAGGAAATATTAAGTCAGATTGAAAATATTTTTAATACGTCTTAAGTTGGTCAGAAATTTTCTCGTGTTTGTTTCTAGAAGTTAGTCATAAATCTTTTTACCACATTTGATAAACAGGAATATAGGCATAGAAAATAGACAATTGATTCTAGAAGGTTCGTTAAGGAAGGAAACGACTATTTTGTTTATTCATCTTTTGGGTTAAGTTTAGTTTATTCCTAGAATAGTATTTGAGCTACATTTCAACATGATTTTTTCTACACAGATCGCACAAAAGAACTGACCACTGATATTATCGAAGGTATTACACAACGGATTATTGAAAATATTTAAAATCATTAATTAATAGCATAGAAATAATTTATTAATTTATTATTGTTTTGAATTTGGTGTGATATTATGGTTATTATTTGAGGAAATATTTGTGAGAAAAGATGGATTTGTTTTCCATGTTGGGATTGAAATGAATTTAATGGGTGTTTAGGGTTTGTTCCATTGGTTGAGACGGCCTCAGTCAAGGAAAGACGTGTTCTGTGTTCTCAGCCTCACCTCACACACCTCCTTAATAGCATCGCTTCTTTCATTCCTTCCGTTCCGTTTCATCATCTTCATCAAACCACCATAGCATGATCTCTTCCTTCGCAGGTTCCTTTTTCTTCAACTTTTTACTTCCCTCATCTTCTCTCTCTGTTTTCCTTCGCCTCTGCATTTAGGTGATTTCAATTTTTTATTTCCTGCTATATTTATTTCATGGCCGTTCTCTACACGCTGCTCTGTTTCTTTGATTAAACGAAACAATCTTCGTCGTTTTTCTTTCCGGGTTGAATTTTAGACTCAGGATCTCTCATGTGGGGAATGCATCTGGAGTTTCAGTAGGAATCCTTGATCCTTTCATTCTGTTGCACCAAAAAAATTGTAAGGGTCTATTCGTTCATTCTCCAGCCATCTGGGTGCTGTTATTTCATGGCTATTGGTTCATCTCTGACCTGTATTTATATGTAATTGCCTTCAAAAGGTAGAGATCTAATCAATGGAAAATGTTAGAAACGACAGTTCTTACCTTCTAATTATAATGTCTAACTCAATTAAGTTCCCTTCTTGGATGGTGTGAGAAAATGTGTAGTTGTTTTAAAGCGGGCTGTAACAGAGTGGAAAGGAGAGGTAATACAGGCAAACTAGGAATAAATTGGAACTCCAAAAAGTGAGGAACAAATAGTGGGACATATTATATGCGGGATCAACCTTTTCATCCCCTTTATGCCGCTCGGGGGGATGGATGTAAACTTTAGTGCTCATCTACGTCTATACCTATTATGATCATGAGTGAAGATAAGTCATTGTAGGGAGCATTTCCAAGTAACGGTTTACTTGTGTACAATATTTATGGATGGGATAACCTGAAATATACTTGAATCATGTGATCAAAGTATTGCTTTATTGTAGTTGACATGGTTATTGTTTTTCACTTTGCAGATATTTGATGCTTAGAAATATAAGGAGAGCTTTTCGATCTGTTCGTACTCACAATAGCAGATACCTGGAAGCGAGTAAAAATGGGCCAATTGTCGCAGTTGGACCGAATATCCACCACTGCCGGTTGTACGTGCAATATAAGTTTCCTGGTGAAGCACGCAGTGCATTCTTGTGGCATGGGACAAGGGAAGCCTTTCATAAATGCTGTTCTTTTAGGAAGTTTTCTGTAGCCTCAGCAAGCAATACAGTCACACATGATTCTCAGATTGCTTTGAAAAGGCTGTACAGAAAGTATTGTTCCAGTGGTGATGCTACACCTACCGTAAATATGATTGCGCAGGCAGTGAGCTTGGCTTTAGCTCGTTCTTATCTGTTAGTTCCTGGTATTTTGGCATTTACAAGTGGAGAGCTTGCATTTGCACAGCGAAATTGGGCAGATGCAGAACGGTACCCATCACAGAATGCTTTGTACATGCGTGCACAAGATGGGTATAATTACATGTTTACATTTACATTCATAATAGTTGAAGGACTTATCTTATTAGTGAGGGCACTCTATCTAGCAATATTATTCTCTCCTAGCATTGTGATGGCACCATTTGCAGATAGTTTTGGACCAAAGTTTAGGAAACTGTGGCTCCATGTTGTTCATCGCACACTAGAAAAATCAGGGCCAGCATTCATAAAATGGGGTCAGTGGGCAGCTACGCGGCCTGATCTCTTTCCTCGAGATTTATGCACTAAGCTTTCGGAACTTCATACTAAAGCTCCAGAGCATAGTTTCAGCTACACAAAGAAAACTATAGAAAAAGCATTCGGTCGAAAAATTTCTGAAATTTTTGACAATTTTGAAGAACTTCCTGTAGCATCTGGAAGCATCGCTCAAGTGCACCGTGCTTCTTTAAAATATCGTTATCCTGGTCAGCAAGCAAAGCCACTGGTGGTTGCGGTAAAGGTTAGACATCCTGGTGTGGGAGAGTCAATCAGGCGGGATTTTGCTATCATTAATTTGGTGGCAAAAGTTTCAAAATTCATTCCTGCCCTTAATTGGTTAAGATTAGATGAGAGTGTACAACAATTTGCAGTTTTCATGATGTCTCAAGTTGACCTTGCGAGGGAAGCTGCCCATTTGAGTCGCTTTATTTATAATTTCCGTAGATGGAAGGATGTTTCTTTCCCCAAGCCTGTCTATCCACTAGTGCACCCCGCTGTTTTGGTAGAAACATATGAGAAGGGTGAGAGTGTCGCGTATTATGTTGATGATCTTCAAGGACATGAACGGCTTAAATCTTCTCTTGCTCATATTGGGACTCACGCACTTCTGAAAATGCTTCTGGTAAAGTATCTCTGATTTGCAGTTTTTTGTGCCACTACTTACTTGTATATAGGGATACTTTATTTGTTTATTTTGCGGATACTTTATTTGTTTTGCACCATAAAGCATAAGTCATCACGACTGACGATCTCAAATTTCACATGACTTGATGTATTGCTTGTTTTCATTTATAATAACAATCGCAAACCATGTCTTTTAATAATTATCTACTCTTTCTAGAAACTGTTTTTACTGTGTGATAAACTGGTTTTTCAGATCATTACAGATTAGCTTTAGAGGGTTTCTTTGTTGGATATTCATAAAGTATGGTGATGTTTACATGGCCCTGGTTGTTTAGATCTACTTTGTAATTATTTATTGAGTTTTCTTTGCCTTATCAGTCATACTGAATTTTCTTTTGTCCAAAATAATAGTTTGGTTTTTGAATGAACATCTTAGATCTGTTGATAATAATAATCATATCATGCATCTTCTAATCCTTAGTTTGAACGAAAAGAAATTTGACTTCTGGTAACAGTTTTAAACTTGAAGATCATAAAGTTTTAGCTTCCAAGACATTGCAATGTCTTCTTTCAGGTGGACAACTTCATTCATGCTGACATGCATCCTGGAAATATCCTTGTTCGAGTGGGTCAGAGCAAGTCGCGAAAACGGCTCTTCAAATCAAAGCCTCATGTAGTTTTCCTTGATGTGGGCATGACTGCCGAACTCTCTGGTAGTGATAGAATAAATTTACTGGAATTTTTTAAAGCTGTTGCGCGCCGAGATGGTCGGACTGCTGCAGAATGTGCCCTCAACTTGTCAAAGCAACAAAACTGTCCAAATCCTGATGCCTTCATTGAGGTACTCTTGTCTTCAACTGTCCAAGCATATGTTACATGGATTGTGCTTTCTGGTTTATTGACTCCGAATGTTAAATAATTTATTCTACTATAGTTTTGCATGGAACGATTGACATTGGTTATTGTTTGATTGCTTTATTTTCTGGAGAGAAATGGATTTTATTTTCTTGAACCATGTTAGACGATGTCTGTAATTTGTCTTCTAACAGGAAGTGGAAGAATCGTTTACTTTTTGGGGCACCCCAGAAGGTGACCTGGTTCATCCTGCGGAGTGCATGGAGCAATTACTTGAGAAAGTTAGGCGTCACAGAGTTAATATTGATGGCAATGTTTGTACTGTCATGGTGACAACCTTGGTTCTTGAGGTAATTGCTTTTCTTCATTTTATTGTGTTCTCTAAATAGTGTGATAAATATACATGTACTGATACAGCCAAGGAAGAAGATAGATAATACTTATTCCTTTCCCATATACTATTTCTGTTTGCTGATGTGATTCACCTTTTTTAATTTGTAGGGTTGGCAGCGAAAGCTTGATCCTGGTTACAATGTGATGCAGACACTGCAGACGCTGTTACTTAGAGCTGATTGGGCAAAATCTCTTTCTTACACAATTGACGGACTCATGGCCCCTTGAGGAGGAAGTTTCTTTCTTTGTTGAGGCTCTTGAGAAACAATTTTGACTAACATAAAACCCTAAACAAACACATCTGTCTTGATGGCTCTCCCACATTTTTTTGTTTTATTTTAATTTTTGAAAGTTTATCCCCTGTATTCATCTTGGTTAATTACCAAGTTATTTTTGTTGTGAGCATCATAGTTTACCAGAAGAGTGGAAGTAGAAGTAATAAAACGGTGAATATACGTTTAATGCCCTCTGCATATTTCTTATTAAAGTGAAATGAACAAAAAGCTGGTCTTAAATGGCGAGTTGATACTCAAATAACTAATTTCTTATTTTCTTAGTAGTAGTTCTATGTAAACTTTCTTTTAGCAAGTACAGTCATTTTTTTAATTCTTCGCATTTTTGTTGCGATTTTATTTTATTAGTAGAGAAACATATGATGCAATGACAATATCTCCTTTATAAGGGAATCGGTGGTTTGAGAAAAGTATAATTTCTTTTTGTTTAATTCATATATTAGAAAATAACATTTATAAAAAAAAAATACGTAGTTTATTTTCCGAAATCATGATTGCTATGTATTACAAGTTTTCTCTTGTACTAAATCCTGGTTTATTTTAATTTTCTTTCTAAACCCTCAACTATGTAACAGAGCATCGCAACTTTATTTATTTACTGGAAAGTGTAAATACACGATTTTCATTTACTTGCTGCAGCTATAACTAAGACAAATATGGCGATCAAACTTAACGAAAAAAGGAAAACACTGATGATACACCATCGGAGGCATTTTAATTATTGGGAAATCTTTTCAACATGCTTTTTCAATATACTTTTTACAACTGGGTAATTTTCACGATTGTTTAAAAGGATAAATTTTACCATATAATAAATAATAAATTTTTCATGTCATCAGTACAAGAATTTCATATCTGTCATCTTTTAAAACAATTATTATTAAAGTTGATAGTTTTTAGTTATGACAGTGTAAAAAATTTTACACTAGTACACATTCCGGTTAAATTAATAATAAAAATGTATAAAAAATGGTTAACGACTATTAAATTACACCGATAAACATAAATCAACTATCGCACCCTTTAAAGTTATTGCCTTCAAATCGTATGGGAAAGAGAGAATAATACTAACATATTCTTACTATATAGTACAATTTATATAAGATTGCTAAATTATCTAAATCATACTTCATATTCAATAAAAATATATAGAAAATTTTGACTAGGAAGAATGATTCTGGTGCCCGCAAATCACATTAGAAAGAAAGAGTGAAGAATCCTAATATAGTGACTACTAAATCTCAATTATTTAAAAGATATGAAAAAAAAAATTAAAAATTTGTAATGCTTTTAAATTTAAACCTTACGGAAAAATCTGTTTGGAACAGGCAATTGTCTAGCAATTGTCTAGAACAGCACCCCCACCATGCGAAAGCTAGTTACGAAGTGATATGAACTTGATAACCACAACGAGACACCCATTAAACAACGTTTGAAAATGCGGAATCCAAATCTAATTAATTAGAACCTAAAAACAGATTTGGATTAAATCCACTCCATGAAAATAGATTTGAATAGTATTGGCTAATTGGAATTTTCGCACAGCCTTAGAGAAATATATACAGAGCATGTAATTTTTATTTCAGATTCTCAGCTAAAGCATAGATGTCAACGCAAATTAAAGAATAGAAACAGGCAGCAACCAAAGTTTGAGAATTAATCTGTACACAAAAGAATACATGATATGGAGCTTAGACATGAGAGGTACAGAGGCATCTCAAATTATACTTTAGCTCGTGCAATCATGTTCTGCATGTAAGTTCATGTATTTCTTTTATTGCTGTACTCATGCTATGAAGGGCCATTTTTTTCACCTGTATTCATAAACCCAAAAAAGAAACAGGCCTTGTGAATTCAGGGCAAACATCTAACAGGACAAAGGCTAAATTGCTAAATAAAAGTATTATTACGAAGGCTACCTCCAGTTTTTCTACTTTTGCGGGGTGGTCTTCTGGAAGCAGCCGGACCTCATCAATCAATTGGATAGACTCAGCAACATTCTCAGGGGACACAAATTCCAATTCCACACGAACACAACACTGCAGATCAATAATAAAAAAAATGTCATACACTAAAAAACAGAAGATAAGTGAAACAAAACTCAGTGCCTAGATAATATCATATTCTCAATCAGCAATTACGTGGAATGCAAGGGCATCGATGGTGTGCTAATATTTTTGTTTCCTTTTAAATGTATGGGTACAATGTATGCTTTGATAACTTCATATTGCTTGAAATTCACTTCAAATTTGGCGTTGTAAGTAAATTTCCAAATGTGAAAATCACATTCAACAAGGATGTACATCAAGTTCAAGAACAGTTTAAAATTTCTGTTGTTTAACTTGACTACAAAAGAGACAGACAGGGTAAGAATCTTTGATACAAACGCAACAGACCTTAGGATTCCTAATCTGGTATGGACATCCAGAAGGAATGATGACAGCTTCTCCAACATGTTGCTCAAAAGTCCATGGTTCAATTTCTGACAACAGAAACAGCTGAGTCAATTTTAGTTATGCACAATTACAATACATGATAAAACACGGGTATACTTACTAAATTCCTCCTTAAGTCTCATCTTGTGAGTATTGTCAAGAAAAAAGCTCTGATCTAGAAGTGGATGAACCATCTGCATACGAGATATAAAATTAATCATCACCAACTTCGACAACATCATGTTACGAATTATCTTCTTGTAAACATACCTTCTCGTGCTGTTCACTAGTATAAGAAAATTCATCAGAGTGTATTTTAAGATATTCTAAGAGCTTTGGCACGTCTTGTCTTCGAAAGACATCCCATTGAGCACCAGCATTCTCTGCAGGCTTCGCCCTTTTATCATTGTCTAAATTTTCAAAGGAATTTCTAGGATTATGATCCGGAGACATTTCAGAACTTAGAACTATGCTGTGGAAAGATAAAGAGCGTTGTGCTTTTTGAGTTTCAGAATAGGAACGGCATTCTTTATCACCAGAAATGTTGGTGTCTAAATTCTGATTGCATATTGTTTTGGCTTCACTAGAGATGCATGATGTTCTACTAACTCTCCTTAAAAATTCAGTTCCTTCTCTAACCAAACTTCGCATTTCATTTTGTTCCCAGTCTTCTGCATGCTCAGTAGTGGTTTTAGATGACACCTTTTTACATAGAACTTTGTGCTTTTTCAATAACTTGCTTATTCTAGATAGCTGATCAGTGGACAGAGGAATCTCCATGGAATGTGCCATAACGTTAACCTGGAATTACACATCAACCATAGTAAGTGGCATATTTGGCTGTTTTGGTTGGAATATATACTTTCGGGCATAGTTGAGTAACTATTCAATATAAATATGAAAGCCATGGCTATTAAAATAAAAAAAAAATGGCAAAATTTAAACAATTACAAGAATGTATTAGGTACAGCCATATTTGTACTGGAAAACTTTTCATGTTTTCACTCAACACCTGAAAACAAGCATACATACAAGGAACAGGGTTTCCAAAGCATACAAGGACACAAGGCTTCCTGAACAGGCAGCATTTCAAGATGGTGCTTTTTACTTCAAAAGGCGAGATTATCTAAGTTATCAACCGGTTACATGCATAAAAGAGGAACGTGGAAATTTTGCAACCAAAAGGAAATATCAAAAGACGGAGCATATTCCATAAGATGAGATATTGTCTTTCCATGGTAAGTTTTAATTAAATAAACTAATTCAAGAAATACTACACACCATGTCATATGAGTCATAACAGAGATTTGTCACGGACTCGGCTTCATCATCAGCACAGCCATATGAAATATAAACATATGGTCCTATGTCATGCTTTGTACTCCCCAGGGGCAAATTTGCAGCTAAATTCAGAAGACCTGACGAGGGATTCATGTATTCTTGAATTGGAAGAGCATCAATTACTTCGGCAAAATGAGCTGGAAACTGTTCTTCGAATAGTTGGGAAGACAACCACCCTTTAAGTTTCAGCATCTCATGCCAAGTATTTTTCTTTGGTTCACATTTAAGAGACCCAGTAAAATACTGCCTAACGTTTGTCTCCACCTGCCAAAGTAAGAAATTCCGTATTTAATATTATACTTTCAACAATGGTCGCTCTGTTCAAGACTGAACAGAAGGATCCATCATTTCTTCATGTTTCACTGATCTGAGCATATGATGTCTTTATGCTGCATGATATTGCAAGTTACAAATAGCAAAAACTTCGAACATTAAAATGCATTTTATACTACCAAGTAGATTAATTGCAATAAATAGTTTTCTAAGATGGTGCTTATCCTTTTATCTCAAACAACATAATAGTATCAACTTAAAATGTGTTTAGCATAAAGAACATATTGATAAACTGACCTCAAACCAATCCAAACAAGCTTCAAGTAAGTCCTTGTTATTCTCATATCTTGTCATGCTCCTCTCAAGATAAGTGCAAAACATGAACAGTGGATCCCAACTAAGGTTTGGTGTACTTTGCAGCACATCTCTCACTACTACAGGATGGCCTCTTCCCCAATGTTTCTGAAAGTGTTCAAAATGATTGCTACCGATGTCCAAAACTGTAGGATAAAATAAGTAATTATCATTAGAATCTTCCCTCTGAGCTGCTTCCGGTAGCTGCTTGTTTCTGCTAGTTTTATGATCTTTGTCGACACACATTGGGCAACTTGAAGTTTTATCCAGAGTTTCAGGAAAGTCATAGCTGCAAATTATTTCTTCTGCCTTTGCTTCCATTTCTTTGATCCAACTTAAGGGAAAAACGTAGCTCAGATCAAGGTGGCTATTACCACAATCACCAAGCTTTGTAGGTGGGCATGATACCATAGAAGCACCATTACAACTTGTCCACCCAGTCAACATTGAGGTATCAGTTAAGTTGCCATTAGAAATGGCCTTCTCATCCAATAGGTACCTTTCGCTAGAAATGCAAGCACTTATCCTGTCAGATTGCTTGGATATACAAGAGTTGTTTTGCTCAGAGATTCTTCCTTGACTTAATGCGTGAGAACAACTTAAGCAAAGACTGTATGAACAACTAAGGCAGCTTTTATGAAGATCCAAAATGGGTGTTTTGCAGTGATTGCTGAGACAAGGTTTCAATAGATACTTATAATTGTCAGCAAGCAACTAGAGAACCATTTTAATTTTCTCAATAATATCAACAAAAGAGAACTTACCAGTAATTTTTCCCATTGCAGCCAAACTTGACTGGTTTGATGATAGTATCATTCATTCTCTTCCCTGCCATGCACAATGTAAGATAACCAGGTTGAAATCAAAAAGACTAATTTACAATCCATCATATTAGAAGAAAAATAGTTACCACCTTTAATTTTCGCTTTTGTTTCTACACCCACGTGGTGATCTTCTTTTATTTGTTTCAGTACAGGAAGGAGCATACAGACCAAATAATGAAAATGCAATATCCTATCAACTCTGTTTTTACTAGCTAAATGTTCCTGAAAACATAAGGCACAAAACCAATCTGTCAGCAAGTGCTGCTAAGAAAAAACTGTAGTAGCTGTAAAAAGCATTTATCTTTGATGTCAGACCTTACTTTCACTGTCTTCATATTTAATTGCCAAGCAATCTTTACAGGTGCAAGTTCCTCGGCAAACTGGACATGCCATCTTAACCTCATTTTGAGTGTCAAAATACCTACAGTTTTTTCAACAGATAAATTGCCAAATATCTCATATTTTGATCATAAGCATAAAAGATGCTGGCAACACCTAGTTCTAGCCATTATTGATCAATGTGGTTATGCAGTAGCATTTGGGATTTGATACATTTTTGTCTATCTACCAATTCGTATTACAAGATGAATCTTAAATGACTTTAAATCCCATGATACATGAATGAACAAATGTAATTTTGTATCACCCAAATAATTCTTATGTTTTTAATTTTCACCAAATCTTACGAAAAGGAATTTCAAAGAACACTTGTGAACTTATCCTATTTGATTATTCCAAATTTATTTGTTACTCCTTCACTCAATGTGTGTACTCTGTTTAGCTATTTCATTGGTCTGCTTCCATTCTTCTAAAATAAAGATTTCATAGGCTTAGATATAACTAGTAGATTTGTTTTTGTATGCCTTTTGTTTGTGTTGTTTTATCTTCTTCCAGTTTAAATTGATTACATTATATTTTACACACACACACACACACACATTTGAGGTAACTTTTCATACCTGAAAGTTACTATTTGATACAAAATTACGATTCACGGAATAGGGCGGCAGTTTACAATTTGAATCTCGGTTCAATAGCCTTGTGTAGTAGAACTGATTCTAGAAGCGGCACAAAAATAACAGGGAACAGGAAAGTGGAATGGAATTGGATGTACAAGACATGAAGTCCTTTTCTTTTTCACTTAATCTTTTATTCTTATCAACCTCTGTTGACATTGATAATCATTCCACACATCTCTATGAACCAACGTTATCAATGGAAGATGGTGGTTATAGCAGAACGCCGAAATTCCACCATATAAACAAGCCATTGCAGTCTAGAGTGCCGCCATGGCGGACCTCCCTTTACAAAACGCAATGCCATGTTGCTATAGCGGCGCTTCTCGGTTATTTAAGGGCATTGCTTCAAAAGGGGCATCTAAGAAGTTCTAGAACTGCACCAGAAGTAATGTACAGACTACAGCTAGGTAATAAACTCTGATCAAGCAACACGTGACAGCACTGTCCAAAATGTACCATAATCTATAACATTGACGATACTTAAAGAAACACTTCATAGGCAAGGACAACAATGAAGCTATAAATTCACAGTGAAAAAAAAAAGAACATTTGTAAATGGTAGCGAAATAACGAAACAAGTCCAAGTTCCAACCTTTGTTTAATGCAATCCATGCAGAAAAACTCTCTCTGGCAGTTTGAGCACCTTATAAGACTGCAAGAATCACTTCTCTGACACCAATGACACTTCTTCCTCCTCCCCTTCTTCAAATTTCGTCCACACTGCACAACCTTAAAAGAATCAAACAAACACACCGATCACTAGAAAGAAAAACAAGAAAACGAAAAAGTCAAAAGTCAAAACCCACCTGCAACTTGCCACCAGAACCCCTCTCAACATTCTTGGACCTGAAGTAACGAGAAAAAGAAGCCACATTGGGCGTCGAAGCGGAAGCAATAGCCATAACCCCGTTCGGCAACTCCCTCCTCAAGTCGTGATTGGAATGCAAATTCAAATTCACAGGCAAATTCAATTGCGATTCCTTCTTCTTCTTTTTTTCAACCTCTCTCTGCAGAACCATCCTTATGAGTTCCAATTGGTTCCTCCTATTGACCAATGCCTCTCTCGAGTTGCCCTTCCGCTTCGCCCCAATCTGAGTCTCAACGGCGTCGTTTTGGCTCTTTCTCTGAAGCTTCAGAGACTCCGGAACCTTTTCCTTGTGCTGCCGATGCTGACCTTGCAGGTAGTGAATCTCGCAGAGCTTTAGGTTTTCCATCACTCTCCGCCGGCACCGCCATTGCCGCCCGTCCGACCGGTTGCACCGCAGATGCTCCGGTACCGCTTTTCCTTCCTCCTCCGGCGTCGATTTTTTCCCCATAAAATAGTAATAAGAGTTGAATTTTTATTATTTCTTTTTCTGGCGGAATTGGGATATTTTGTGGTAAAAGTGGGAGTGAAGGAGGGAGAAGAGAACAGGAACAGAATAAAATAAGAGAAAGGGAATCAGGTTAACGCCTAAAACTAAAAGAGTGTGTGATTTTGTGTGTGTGTGTATTTATTTATATAGCAGGAAAAGAAAATACTAATAGTCCAATTCTCATAACATGGGTGCGCGTGGCATATTCGCGTTATTATTGGAATCCTCATTTGATTTGATCGCTAATCTTTCAAAAACCAAAATCCTTATCTTTCGCTAACTCACCTCATAAGCTGCAAACTTTTCTGTTAAAAACAATGCTTTTTAATCTCTCTCTCTCTCTCTTTTTTCTTGCCTTTTTGGTGGTGCTCTGATTTTGGATGCTTGTGAATCGTGTCACTGCAAATTTCAGGTTCCTTGTTGTGGAAATGCCAGCGCTGAGATGAATGCAGCGTTGTGAATTACCATTTGAGAGATTTTGTAAATAAAACAAAACACATGATTGGTGGTTAGAATTAGATACCTATTTTTCATGTCTATGATATTAGTATGTGTGCGCTTTTGCTTCTCATGCCATCTTAGATCAAAGTCAATGTTTTTTTATGTGCTCATTCTGTGCAATCTCATGTACACAAAAACTGGTGTCTGATTGTAACAGTATGCCAAACACGTTTGCATTATAAATTCTACTCTAAAATTACTTGTTTGAAAGTGATAAACTTGACAAGCTTTCAAGTACCGATTTATGAGATGTTTTTTATTTTCCTGTTGATTTCTGGTTTTAGATGATAGAAATCTACAAATATATAAAACTTGATTAAACCTGCTTGGTTTGTGAAACTTGAACTTATATCGATCACAGGTTCATATATGTATAGACACATGTTTTGGTGAAAAGTTCGTTACGTATAAGGTATCACATGAAAGGTCATATGATTAAGTTAAGTTTGTTTGGATGTTTTTGGTTCTCTGAAGTTTACATTTTAATGATCTGTGCTGTAAATTTGGATATTCATATATCTGAATCAATTAAAAAACTACTTTTCAAGTATTTAATATAGTTAAATCTTCAAAATTTAAAGTGTTATCACTTAAACTGAGATAATTTCATACTAATTAATCACATGAAGTGTATATAGATAGATACTTTAAAATGGTGCAACGTACATGAGATGTTTCCTTAAGCAGGATATTAGTTTTTTTCTTCTTTGCAGTTGAGATGCATAAGTTATTAGAGTACCAAATGTACTTTATTATGGGCCGAGAAATTGTTTGATGAAGTCCAGTTTTCTGTGTTGAAAGGTTGGGCTTAAAATTAGATGTCGAGAGATAACTGCATATATTTGATAAAAAAAAACATTCTTTTATCATTAAATAACTTGGATTGTTCTGTTTTCTTAAAACTGCAATCTGTTTTAGCATCTCTAATACTTTGTTACAGTCTTGAAAGCTGAAATTGCTTTGTTTATTTTTGTGAAATGAGAAATGATCATGAGAGTTTTATCTTTATAGAAAATTCTGAATAAGTATATCAGCATTTTCTAAAGGTTTTTTGGTTTGGTAAGTAATGTGTCAACTTTATCACGAATAAGCACTTCTGCATATTGGTTGTTGTCACTCCAATAATGTTAAAGATCAGCTCCTTTTTTCAGAGATATAAAGAGATAAGCACTTATATTTGCTTTTAAACAGATATAGTTGATATTGTGCATGCATGCACACAAAATTCTAAGAGAGAGAGACAAGAGAGAAAAATCATGTTTCCATTTGTTTATAAGGTTCAAATAAAGCTTCCAGATGTATTCACATATATTTATCAATAAAATCTTCAAATCAGCAAGGAATTTAAATATGCATAATCTTGTTGGTTATGAATGTGACGTTTATTTATTATTGTTCCAGAATAGTACTTACTACCAGTTTCATATAGAATACGAGCATGCAATAACTTATGGTGAAAATCTTCCAACAACGACTATGTATTACATTGTGAAAATCGTGATTGAATCTATCTAGAACACTATGTAAGATTCAGATTAATATTTCATATGATTTCACGTTTATATGCATTATGCTAATATCTTTCTCAGAATTCTACAGGAATGAAATCTTGTACTGCTGTTCAATCTATTTATAATTAGGTCCAGAATTATATTATTCATTTTAACTTTAAATTTTTTCTCATCCAAAAATTTTCATATATGGTACAGTATTTTCTTTATTTATTTATTACTTTGTTTTATCTCATTCTATTTCTCTGTAGTTAATTGTATTCATCTATGACATGTACATATTATATCTTTTTTCTGGTTTCGGTATTTGCATGTTATTTTTTTTTTACAATAATTAAAGACTTATTAATTTAAAGACCCTTTGTTTAGCTGATTCATGTGAATAGAAAAACATACTCTTCACTGATTATTTGTGGCATATGCAGTTGGCAGATGCAACTTCAAAAGTTGAAAAAGCTCACATATCGTAGGTACGTGTATTTGAAAATCTGTTCTATATTACCTTAAAAAGTGTAACATTTGTAATAACTAATTTTGTATTGAACCTCTCTACCAGTATACGGAAATTCATTAATTAATTGCAGTATTATAAACAAGATTAATATATGTTATATAGAGAGGAATTTTTTTTGGATAGAACGGTTATCGAATGTGGGCTTACAAATGGAAAATTCGCCTCTTCAAAAGCATTTTTATTTTTGGCACATACACTTCATTTTATTTTACAATTTTGCAGGATTTACACAATTATTCAACTTACTAAAAAAAATCATATTTAATCTATTTATAAATAAAATTCAAGATTAATTGAATAACCAACCTAATAGATATCCAAAAATTAAAGATAAAAAACCATGCCATAATTATATATGCGCAAGACTTACACTTTCAGTTTTAAATTATATTGTTCAAAATACACGCTACAGAAGGATCATGAGACAGAGTGTAAATTCGATTAAAGTTAGAAATTATCCATTAAGAATCCATATGCATCTTACTTCCAACTCAAGTCACTTTCATGTCACTCATTATAAAGTGAATACACATAATAATTTCCTTTATTGTTTTATTATTATGTCATCTCATTAGTTAATTTCTTCGGTAATTGACCTCCATAATAAAATAGCATGTTGACGCCATTCATTCAGGCTACATGTGGGTTTGTGTGAGTAAAACTTGGTCAGAATATTTATCCACATTAATCATTAACATGATCAAGAAAAGAAGTTATACACATTAGTTAGTATTTGAAAATTGAACATTGCTTCTCCCAACTTAGCTTTTCATTTACATAAATACATATGTACAATAAATTACAATATTTACACGTCAATTCTACACCCAATGTGATAGTTTATATCACATACATTATTTGAAAACAAAATCATATATTTGCATATATACTAATTAACAAGAAGAAAATGAGTGTGATTTATCCCTTTATTCTAAAAACAATTGTACCTTGAGCATCTTGAAGCAATTGAGTGACGACTTCTTCAGGAGGAATGAGTCTCCAAATTGTAGGATGGTCCAAGTGATGACCCATTTGAGCAAATTTATGAGCAGCTCCATTGCCTTCCCTGTATATGTGACTCACCAAGCACTTGTTAAAGTCTGGTAGCATAGATTTTATGTCACTGATATGTCTTTCTACCTCCATGCATCTAACTTTTCTCCCTTTCTCTATTATCTCAAGCAATGTTTTCGCATCTCCTTCAAGCCAAATATCATTCCAACCATTTTCACGAGCCAGTTCAAGGCCTCTTCTAAGTGCAGTGAGTTCAGCAATGGTGCTGTTGGCTTGTCCAATGGGTTCTGCATAACCGAGTAAAAATTCTGCTTTGTTATTTCGAACAAGCCCACCAATGCTTGCTTTTCCAGTTAAACTTTTGCAGGACCCATCAAAGTTCAGTTTTGTCCATCCAATGCTTGGTTTCTTCCATTCCACTGGGATTGCTTCCTTGTGGAAATACCTAATCAACCCACAAACAGGACTTTGCACTGGTTTTTGGCACCTAAAAATGTTTATCAGACCCAACATTATGTGTATTATTTGTTTTCCTATAGTAACCACTCAAGCTGAAGCAAATGACTGGGATCTCTGGAATATTGGAATTCGAGATAAGTAATTGAATTTGGAGGGAAGGAGAAGTTCAATATATCACCACCATTTATAGGAGAAATCTTTGTTTTTCTCTTCAATTTCCACCAAAGAAAAAAATAACAGGGAAGACTAAAATTAAGACGTACCAATTTTGAGACTAAGGTTTGAAAAAGAACGAAGATGTAAGGTATGATGCGTGCCTAGAAGAAAAACACAGAAACCTTGAAACATGAAAGACGAGAATAATGGTAATGAAGGGTTGATGAATGGGGTAGTGCTACTTATTATGAAAGTAAAATAATGGTTCTTGCTTCACGGAAGTTCGCATTAAAAGAAGTTGGAGTGAAGAAAAGGGAAAGAAGATTCAAAATAATGAGAAATGGGAGAGGTTTCTTCTCCAGGAACTCTCTCAACTAAGCATATTCTGATGCTAAAGAAGATTACGTGCATGAAGTACCATATAAAGATTGCAGGAGAATAAACAAGACTGCACGTTCTTTTTCCCTAACGTTAACGTTAACCATTGAATTGTATTTTAGTAACTACAACTATTATAAACAAAACCTAAAAAACGCATTCATCATCCAAATATGGGAAACTCTATTACGGCTATATTTGTCTGCACCACCAACCACCATAGAACAAAAACAACGTGCGTACGTTAAATAACTTGAACAAAAAAATCACTGTAGAATAATTTATGTGTAATAATACATGTCAATAAGAAGATATCGGTTTTAGTGCTCCTTAAAAAACAACTTCCTTCAGTGATAACTGCACGCACAACAACTGTCACACATGCAAACAGAAACTGCTTTTTTTGTCGGCTGCGATATAATCAGAAATTTAATCATAATAAAATTGACTAAAGATTTTTTCTATTTAGTTATAATTTGTCGTGAAGATTTAGACTGCTATACCTAAGATCATTTTTTTTTCAGTTAAAAATTCTATAATTAATCAACCAACATAAAGTTGATCTAAGTGAAATTAGTTCAAAATTTTGAATGAAAAATTAGAGTTTGAACACATAAATAGAGAGCATATGATTGAAGTTAGAAGCTTAGTCAAATTCTGTTATAATATCAACAAAGTTAGAGAATATTTTACAAGAAAAAAAAACATTTATGAATACTTCACGCATAAATCATAATAAAAAAAATCTATAATTAATTTTTTGAAGGTAAGAATTTGACTAAGTTGGCTGACTTGGTCAGATGGATAACAAAAATGAAAATATTTCAATTAATCATTATTTCTAGCATAAAAGGTTATGCTTGTTAATATCAATGAGACTATTTTTCACAAAAATAAAACAGCATAAAATAATCAACACATTGGGCTTATCTGAAACGAAATTATTGGGCTTTGGTTTGGATGATCCGTTGACCAGAACTGGTTGACGTGGACAAATGGATCATTAGTGTCGTGTGGTTAAATATATTTTGATGTCGGATGCTAATTACTAATTAGTGCTTCATGCCAAGCACTTGCTTCCGCAATTTGTCATCCGTACAAAACAAATATTACCATTTTTTATACATTTCTATCACATGCCTTTTTATTCCAACGATGCCAATGATGGATTTTTTTTTTCTGTTCATCTAAGTAGTAATATTTCAGTAAAAAATTAAGAGTGGGAGAAGAAATTATTTTTAAGACTTTTTAACGAAATGACTATTTCTAAAATTGAAGAAGATAGAGAGAAGAAAATACATGTTACATGTAATTATTAAAAGTCTTGTTTATTTTAGTGAAATTTATTATTTGTTAAATATATTATTTCATTCGATATCAAAATTGTTATCAAATCATTATTGTTGTCAAGTTTCACTTACAAAATATATATCTCAACTTGAGAAGATATATATTTGAGAAGATGCGTTGAAAGTTTTATATTAACTAATAATAATAAGATTAATTTAAAATTTTATTAGAATTGAATTAAACTTAAAATATAATTTTAACACTTATATTGGAATGAGTATTTTAAAATAAGTATTCAGAAATTAAAAGTAAAAATAATTTTTTGTTAAAATACCTCAAAAGTAAGGAGCGATTTTTAAGGTGCAAAAAGTTTGACCCTTGATGATATGTAATATTACTGAAAAACAATTATAACAAATATAATTTGAAATGTATGATTTTTATAGTAACTGTTTTAAAAGTTAATAAACTTACCAACACACTAATTTTAAATGGAAGAATAGCATAAAATTATCCTTCACTATTTACATATATTATTTTTTGTCATCGATTGATACCAGTAGGTTTTCAATTATTTAAGTTTTATCTCATTTAGGCGGGATATTTACATTAAAACTATTTTGTAACTAACAATCTAGGTCAAATAGGTTTTATAGAAAAGCAAATCAATTTTTTAATCCACCAAAGTGTATAATGTTGTCAGATTGGTCTTTGAAATTCAAATAAAATTAAATGAGTACAATTCATTAAATGTATTAGTTTAAAATTTTTAAAAATACTTAAATAATAATATGAAAACTTGTATAAAAAAATATAACAAGTGATTAAATTTAAAAAAAATCATGAAAGAATTACAAATATCAAATATTTATTTTAAATATTTTAATTCTGTTGATTGATATAACACTGCATTGCCCTCTCAGAGACCAACTAATAATTTATCTTGTTTTATAGTTTGTTTTAGTCCAACCTGCTTGGCCAACCAATGTGCACACTGATTCCCAAAAGAGTGAACAAAAGAGAAAATCATTACTTAGAAATGTAGTTTAAAATGGAAGCAAATGGATGGTTGCATTGTTAATGGAGATAGATACTTCTAAACAGCACCAACATAAACATGTTGAAGATTGGCTTTGAGACTATATGTACTATTAAAACATTCAAATGTTAACTAAATAACAGCGTTCATTCATTCATTCAGAGACAGTAACCTATATTAATATATCTAGAAAGACTTAAACCATAAGGTTGATTAATGACAATAAATATAGATTTAGGATATCTTCAAAATGTTCCATTACCAATGATCCATAACCAGTCAAGAACAGCTCCAGCACATATGCCACTTAAAAGACATAAGACAAGCAAATTACCCAAAGCATTCTGCTCTGGACCCTGTAATGCAACACCACAAACTCCAAAGTTACACTTGTCTCTGTCATATAAAATAAAAAAATATATATACTTTAATTCATTTATTTTTTTAAATTAAATTATGATAGCCATTGGTGAACTTGCCTTGTAACCTCTTGGTGCCACAGTAAGAACACACACAGTGAGATAGCCATTGGTAAGTCCCAGAAAGGAGGTGAGTAAAATCATCCATCCTTGGTCACCATATTTTGCTGTAAAGTAGAATGCTGGAATCAACAAGAATCGAGAAAACACTGCTATCAGTAGAGCCTTTCTGGATTCCAACTTCAGCCATGGCACAAGGGGAATATATCTTGATATCAGATCCACTATATTATACATAGCTATCAAAACAATTGGGTACCTGTAAACATATCCAGTGCTCAAATAAAGTTACTTTAACTTTTTCCTATCAGTTTCATCAGTCACCAAAGGACAAAACAGAGAAAAACAGAATCAGAGTCTAAGTATAATTACACACCAGTGCTCAAATAAAGTTATTTTAACTTTTTTGGATCAGTTTCATCGGTCATCAAAGGACAAAACAGAAAAAAACAGAATCAGAGTCTAACTATAATTACACACCAGTTTTCAAATAAAGTTATTTTAACTTTTTTCTGTCAGTTTCATCTGTCATCAAAGGACAAAACAGAGAAAAACAGAATCAGAATCTAATTATAATTACACACGTCTAACCGATCCTAACTATGTGATATAAGATCACCTAATAATTTCAAGAAACTTCATATCTACATTTGCATAAAGTGAAAAAAGTGGGTCTCATCTATTTAGTGTTTTTTTTTTCTCTTCCACTGGATTGGAGAGGAGTTTGTGCTCCATGAAGTCATGTCAAAGGCAATTGGATTAAATAAGACTTAAGCATAAAACACTTACCATGTGCCTAACCGATGTGTTCCCGTATTTTCATACAAAAATCCAGGGAAGATTGACAGTGTTACCGCATATATAAAAAATAAATCAACTGCATAATCAAGATTCTCATGAAATAATTGTTTGTTGCTCAACCGCTCTTGTTGCTTATCATCATATCCACCCTGCACAAGTTCCAAATCATTTTAGGAGATGATAAAAAATGATTTCCACGTGAGTAAAGTATTATTGTTGTTTTAGCATAATTATATTACTTGATCTTTAGTCTTTGTACTAATTCCAGCAGCAGCAAGATCAGCTGCAACAGTTTTTGATCCCTCTAATGCTGCTTTTGAACGGTAATATTTCACTATGGGCAATTTGGTGAAGTAGATTGCATAGAGGAAGATACAAACCAATTCAATGAATGAGGAAACTGCCAAGAATAGTACTGCAATGCAAGATAAGAAACCATCACCTTTATTTTAAAGAAACAACTTCTACTGCACTAAGAATCGTCATCATGTCATGCTGTTTGAATTGACAGGAGCTTTATACATGACAAAATAATACTATATCAAAATCAACCAATCAAGACAATATAAGATACCAGTATAGATGATCATTGTAAAATAAGAATAAAAACATACTTGCTCCTTTGCGAAGTCCATGATTAGATTTCTCGAAAGCTGCCTTGGTAAGCATTCTCAGAATAGAAGTTAGAGCCCCTGATGCTGCCAAACCAGCAAGGTAGGACTGCATAACAACGTGTATTGTTTAAGTAAAAAAAGATAGCAGAAGACCGCAACTTACGAGTTTGTAAACCGTACCTCCAATATATAGGAATTGTAACTAGAAAGGTTATCACTGAAAGATACTGAATAAACTATACGAAAGACAGACCTGGATAAACTCAGGGCACATAAAACATAGGTCTCCTACCATGCCACCTTCGACTAGAGCATCTGCTATTCCAAAACAAGCAGCAAGCACACATATACCAATATAAGGTCCAATTCCACCTTTCCCTGATGTTGCTAGATCCACCTGTCACAACAGATCGTTGAAGCTTTATAGGAAAATAAGTCACTGATTCACTACGGAAATTACACATATCAGACGCTGCAAATTATAGAACTGGAAATGGTATACTTACAACAAGAACAAAGAAAGCGCTAAAGAAGAAAAGAGTGAATCCAGCCAAATTCCGCCTTCTAGTATTGATCTTCGACTCATAGTAGGCCAGTATTATCATTGTTCCAATTGCAAATGGTTGATAGACCAAGGTAAGTACCCTTGCAGGATGGTATTTCTCCAGAGTCGAACCAAAGATTCTTTAGAATGAATTAGGCAACTCATATTTCAAGAAGTATCGATCAATCACAATTAGAAATTTTCTATTTCCCATCTTTTATAGGAGAAACATTTATTGTTGTGAATAAAGACATTGTACAGTTATGTCAACTCCTATCAGAAACTGAAAGAACCAGGCATTACTTACGGGAAACAGTGTGTAATAGTAATCTCCTATAGTCAACATGCTGTTCCAGGAAACAAGGGACCCAATTCCAAGAATGAAACAAATTGTCATTGCTTCATATTTTCCCTGGTTGCATTGAAAACAAAGCGACAAGATAACAAATTTTATTCTAGAGAAATATTACCGCTACACATAGCAGTAAGTTCTTTAGTGAAAATTGCTCTGACCTTGGGTTTGTTTGGTGCTCCACCGTAATCACTGGCATCCATGGCTCTCCTCTTCAAAAATTAACGCTGAGGATAATTAATATTTATCGACAATAACTGCTAGTCCACGGATATCTGAGTCCTTGGATAAGAAAGTACGTTTTGATTAATACATGAATAAAATTCTGTGAATAAATTAGACAGGGAGAGAGAGAGAACAAATATAGATGAACAATACTATATTGGCGCAGTTCAAATCTTCAAGCACGAAGAACTTCAAATTATACGGTTCACCCTATTAATTTCACTGCACCTGCAATTGTGTTCTTTTTTAAGGTATTGAATTACTGGTGCCTACTGTGGGAATTGATGGATCCACAACAAAAATTCCAGAACACGCTATGTTGAACTAGACCCAAGCAAGATGGTGTTATGGTGTTGAAGCTCGTTAACGCAACAACCAAATTTTACTTAGAGAAAAGCAGCATTGGCGTTATCTGAAGAATATATTGTACGCTTTATGTAGATTGAGCTCTATGCAGAGGTGCTGTGGGGTACACACTTCGATTAGTTAAGAAAATACACGAATGAACAACTCCTTCTTCAGTGATTGGTTTGATCCATTTCTTATCAGTGGCTTGCTATTAAAAATGAAAAAGTGAACTGAGATTTAAAAGTCAAGAAGACGAATAATTAACGAGAAATGAATAACATTCACTTGGGTGACTCGCCTATTTGATGCCACAGAAGCTGATTCGGATTTAATTAGAAATATTGAACGCAAATAAGGTTTGCAGAAATTATTTGACGTTTCATTTCCATTCGGAACTGTATTTTGATGCGGTCGGAGATGGATTTCTATTGCACCCTTTCACTGACCCAAACTTCCTAACGTGCTTAAGGCTGGTCAGATCTTCTTTCTTCAACAATCATCGTATTTTCTATAAACTACATGTAATTAATCGTAGATTTGTGTTCTACTACTGTGCCTCAGTTTTTAGTACAAGAAAAAAAAAACATCTTAAAAAGATTAATAAAATTTAATATAGTCTATTCTTTTTAATATTCCTGAAGTTAATTTCTTTTTATAAAGGACGACCAGAAAAAGCATTAATAAACAATCATAAGATCCAACCTACCACCCACAATAACACACTCATAAAATAGGCTCCTTTATTTACAAATTAACTTTATAAGTATTAAAGTGGATTTTATTTTATTTTAGTCTGAAAGGTAATCAATTGGGAATCAATTATAAGAAGAAAAAGAACAAGTTTGACGGGGTTAAAAGTTCAATGGCTTTTATTTTATCATTATAGTTATTTTCTGATTTCATATCACCACTTTAAATGTTTCCAATTTAATTCTACTCTTTTAAAATAAATTAATTTAATTCCTTCAGTGATAACAAGTGAAATCAACATTAACTATTATGATTATATTTATTATTATTATTATTATTATTATTATTATTATTATATTTTGAAAACAAGGATTACATTAACTCATTCTTTTTAAAAATATAACTAAGTTAAGAAGATTCAAATAAAGTTACGAATTTAAAAAAAAAAATCACTATAATAGTAGAAAAAACAATTAAATCAATTTGTAAATTTTAACTATTTTCTACTCATATAAATAATATTATTGTAATTAATTAATATTTAACTTTTAATGTGTTTCTTTCTGTTGTTGACATCAATTTAGAAAAAAGGTATTTTAATATTTACAAAAAGAAAAACTTATTTTTTTGAGATTCTTGCTAATTCTTTTAACAAAAATGACTAAAAAGCTAATCTAGATCTGAAATTGTCTTTAGAGATCTAATTTTAAAATAGATAAATAATTAAAATTTTATAAATAAATTATAATAGTTATTTTTTAATTTTATTACCATCTCTTTGTAACTCTAATTATTTTAAAATTTTATAAATATTAGAACTTTAAATATTGTGATTCTATATTGATATAACTTAAGTAGTGAATTATCACTCGAACAACATGAAAAATTATTTTTTAACAAAATTTTTTAATAAATTTTTTAACGATGTGGTAACATTTTATTAGATAAAAGAAAGATTTAATATAATTTGAAAACAAAAGAGAAAACTTTAATATGAATTAAAAATAAAATTTTATCAAAATTTGTTTTTCAAAATATGTTCGACGCTTGGATGTATAAGTCGAAGTAATGGTTACTTGCATTGATATTGTTTAGACGATGTGAGAGTCGCTTAGGAAATTATAAGCAGTGAAAGTGATTGATTGAATCTTAAGGGTTGATGTGTGTTTCTAGAACTTATTACGTTATATCCATGTAATGCTTCAGCAGTAAGAGAAGATATGAAGCTTATAGAATCAACAAGAGGACACTTGAACAAGACAAATATTGTATCTCTATCACTTTGAGGTAGTAAAAAACAAAAGTAACAATAAATTATTGCAAATGACAACATAATATTTGAACTATTTTGTAAAAAAAAAATAAGAGAAACTATTTTGTATTTAAAAATATTTTCAAATAGTTTTAGACCATTTTTTATGTAGATAATAAGTTAAAAATCAATTTAAACTACACATGTACATATATTTCGTAATTCCCTTGCCTAAAATTCAATTCTATTCTATTAAAAAATTCTCCAAAACAAATCGCGTACCCTTTGAACTTCTTACAGCCACATTCATGGCTACTTTTGAACCCAATAAATAGAGATTTTCAACTTCAAAACACAAATTTATGCTTGGGGTGTATGCATTCATAGAAATGATTCCATCAACTCCTAACTGTGAAAAATCATTTTCATACATCAAATAATAAAATATAATATAATAAAATTAACCCTGAACAGATGATTAAAAAGATCTGGCCGTTGGTTTCTAAATACAGATAATTCTAGTTCCAGTTTCCTTATTCATATATCTAAATAGTCAAATATTAAATTATTGTTAACAGTAAGTAATTGCAACGCAAATGTGAAGAAAAATAAATGAAAAACTGAGTGCAATCATCACAAAAACGCGTAATCAGAAGATGACGTTTGGGACGACGAGAGTAATCCATTCACAAAAGCAGGAATCCATTATGCAGTGAAAAGAAAAGAATAGAGTGATAGGGTTTTGGTATTTACCAGAAGCAGAATTGTTGTTGTGAAGATGAAAACAAATCAATGGCAGAGTTTGGTTCTTCTCCTTACCCTTTCCTCTTCTGCATACGCGCTCAACTCCTTTTTTATGCCTTGAGCGGTGGTGTGTGCTCGAGATCTGCACATTTTAAATAAGAATCTCACTTGGGTCAACTTAATATTTATTATTGTTTAAATATTAAACAAATAATTACATTAATTTCCATGTAAAACAATTTACTCATGTCAATATGATGGAGGCTTTAATAAAATGATTTACTTTACCTTTAATTAAACAATTTATTAAATATATTTAGAATATTTTAGTTCTTTATTCAATAGTTTCTATATTAAGTTTATTCGACAAATATTGACAATAAAAATTTTTTAAAGAAAAGAATGTCAATGTACGATTAATATATTTCCTATTAGCTCCACTGAAAACAGGATGCTTTCTATCTCAAACAAAATGACCAATATTATCCACGTTATTATTTATAAAAAAAATACACACACGATGTATTTTTTTTAATCGGGTAATTTTATCTTTTACTAAATAAAAAAATAAATAGTTGATTTAATATAACAAGAATTACTAAATTTTATTTTTAGAACAATAAAAAATAGAATTTGAATAAAAAATTTAATTATGTTAATTTTTTTTGAATTTCATTAGTTTTATTAATATTTAAGATAATTCAACACGAGTTTATTAAAAAATTAACATTAGCATGTTATTCATCTCTTAATTAACATTAGTTTTTATTTTAATAAATACTCTGATAATTACTAAATATCAAGTGTTTAGTTCAATTATCTTAATCATTGGGTTGAAATTGACAAAATTAATGGAATTAAAGTTTTTTAATAAGACTATTAAATATGTTTATAATTCTTATACATAGATGTGAATTAAATTTTATCTTTATTTTGTTAAATTTTGTCACGTGTTGAACGACATTTTAAGTTAGCACATAAACAACTTAATTCTCAACTTGTTCTTTAACATAAAAATAAATCAACATTGTTATAGTTACGTAAATAAAACTATCAATTATCTTTAAAAGTTTAATGACCAAAATATATAAAGTCTAAAATAGAAATGAATTTCAATTTCACCTACAATTTTAGGAGTTAAAATATATTTAATTTTTTTATTTATTAAAAATAAAATATGACTATCTATTATAGTCAATTAAACTAATTATTTATTAAATACAAATTTTCCATTTATTTATTTAATACAATAAATAATAGAATAACTTATGTTTTTTTTCAAAATAACTAAATAACTTATATTTTTTAAAATAGCATATACATATTTTTTTATTAATATTTTTACAAAATTATATATGTATTTCAAATTGTATTGCCTTTCTATTTTTTAATTATTTACTCAGAAAATATAAAAATAATCCAACATCTTTAGTAAAGATTAAGCGAGCAGATTCTTAAAGGAAAATTTATTAGATCCAAAGTAGAAAAGAATATTTATCCTAATTAATTTTATATTGAGAATTTTCTTGTGAACAAAATAAATCATAAATAAATATATCAGAAAAAGTAGAAAAACAAAATATTTATACCCTACAAAATATTTTATGTAATGAGATCGAATATTTCGTTTCCTAAATTATAATATACGATTTGAATGAAATCACAAAAAGAATATATTTAACATTATGATAAAATAAAAATTACGTTGGAGATCTAGATAAATTTTGAAGTTATTGAATTGAAAAAGTTAAACAATTGAAAGAAAAAAAGTAGAGTTGTGTAATACAAAAAAAAAAAAAATCTATTCTTTCAAACAAAAAATAAACTAAGAATCAAGAGGAATAGTGAAATAATTTGTTTAGATTAACTAATGAACTATCAGTATTTTAGTAAATAAATGAGTATAAAAAGTGAAATAGATATAAAAACAAAAATAACATAAATATGTAAATATTTATATTTCAATATCTATTTAAAATAATTAAATATTAATTATATTTATATTTGGTCCATACATTTTCACTAACATTGAGATGGGTTTAAACAATAGAAAATATATTTATCATCTCTACTTCAGAATTTATAGTTGAAATTGTAACACACTATTGACACTAAAGTCCCAAAAATAAGAGGCTATATATCATATATACATAATACAATAAGACATGTTTAGATAATGGAGTATACAATTAATAGTAATAGTAAAACAATAACATACCATAATTAAAATAAAATGTTATTTAGATAACTTTTTAAGAAAAATAAAATAATTAATTGTTTGGTTGCAACCAAAAATTAAGGTTTAATATAACAAAAGAGTCTGTATGAAGTTAAAAGAAAAATAAATTTATATGAAAATAATTATAAACTACAAAATTTCATATTCAATTTATCTTTTCAAATAAAAACTCTACAACTTTAACTATTAAAACATACAGACAATTTTCTTATGATAAAAAGAGCTCGAACTTTTGAATTTAATTTCCCCAAATATAGGGTAAATAATAAAATGTATTCAATAATTTCACATGCTCGAAGCACATAACTTACTAGCTTCTCATGTTATTTTATATACATGCTTTTCATCAAAGAAAAACTGTCTGAATTTTGGGTCTTTACATACACTACTGAGTTATTTTAAAAGCCTGATTTTCCCATGAGCCACAACCAATCAAGAGCAACCCCAGAAAATATGCCACCTAAAAGAAACAGCACGAGCAAATTACCCAGTGCATTTTGTTCAGGGCCCTGCAAAATCAAGAACCCATCATTACCAACTCATATACTTTATCCCTTATCAAAATTTATCTTTAAATATCTATATTTAAAAATTAATGTTTTTTTTAAGAACCAGTTTATTAGAATTCAAAAAATTATATAAAATAGAAAACAAAAGTATCGTTTAAAAAGAGATCACAAATAGTTTTAAAGTTTTGTAAATAAAACTTTTAATATTTTTGATACCATGTGAAAATTGAACTTTAATTCTAGTTCAATTTTTCAAAAATGGGTTGAAATAAAAATTTTGCACCCATCGAACTCTTGAATAAGGTAAGTTTTATAATTTTCTTTAGTTTAGTTTCTTGCTTTTACTTTTATTTTATTCTGAAACATCATCTCTTATAACAAATAACATTGAATTGTTTTTATGTAACAAATGGCGTATTACGGTAGACCATAACATAATACTCACATGTAGTTTGTTGAGGAGAATGTTTTACATAATTATCATAAAATGTAGAGATGAAATATTTTATAGTTTAGTTTAGAAATAAAATAAAAATATTTTATAATTGTTTGAAAATGAAAAACATATTTAATCTTGAACTTTTATAATTAAGAATACATTATAGTATATTATTTTGATTTGTAAATCCTATTTTATATATATATATTTTAATTTTATGGGTATAAATATACAGGAAAATGTATGTAAACACTTAAACACAGAAATGAGTATAATAATAGAATTTTGATTTTTTTAAAAAATGAGTCATTTTGACCCATTTATTACAAAAATGGATCAGTTTACTAATTATTTACATGACAGAATCAGTTTACTAATGACTTATCTCTATTTATTTTTAACTTTTATAATTTTTATAAAGCTTAATATATTCTTTTAAAATAATATTTTAATAATTTGATTAAAAAATTCAAAACAAAATTTTATTAAAATTTTGATATTTTAAATCTTAATATTTTAAATTTTATTATTACATGTTATTATAAAATTTGATTAAAAATATTTTAAAAAAATTATTAAAATTTTGATATTTTAAAACTTAATATTTTAGATTTTATTATTACATTTTATTATAAAATTTACAAAAATAAAATTTGATTAAAAATATTTTAAATAAAATTTTGATATTTTAAAACTTATATTTTAAATTTTATTGTTTCATTTTATTATAAAATTTACAATAATAAAATTTTATTTAAAATATTTGTAATTAAATTATTAAAATTTATTTAAAAATATATATAAAACTTTAGAAATTATTATAAAAGTAAAAAAAAGAGAAAAATCAAATCCTTAGTCAAATTAATTATTAAACTGATCAATCTTTATAATAAATAAATAAAAAATATCTGAAAAAACTAGTCAAATTATTAACAAAACTGATTCTGCGTGTAATTAGAAAACTGACGCATTTTTATAATAGATAAGTCAAACCACCCATTTTTTTAAAAGGATAATAATATTTTTTTTGACAAATATTTGATAAAGGTGACTTGGCAGCCATTTTTTTTAAATTTTAATTACGAAACGGTTAGTTTAACCTAGAATTTTAGATAGATACTGACCTTGTAACCTTCTGGTGCGATGGTAAATACACATACAGTGAGATAACCATTGGTTAGTCCCAAGAAAGACACAAGCATGATCATCCATCCCTGGTCACCATATTTTGCTGTGAAGTAAAATGCTGGAATCAACAGGAATCTAGAAAGCACTGCAATGAGTATACCCTTTCTGGATTCCAACGTCAGGCATTTGATAAGGGGAATATATCTGGATATTAGATCAAGCACGTTGTACATTGCGATCAGAACAAGAGGGTACCTAAAACAACCTCAGATGATGAGCCGTGTGAAAACGCATTTAGAACACCAAAACATTGGGAATTAATACACGCTTACCATGTTCCTAGCTGGTGAGATCCAGTATTTTCATACAAAAATCCAGGGAAAATTGATAGTGTTAACACGTATATTAGAAACAAAGCAGCTGCGAGATCAATGTTCTGTAGAACTAGTTGTTTATTGCTCAGCCTGTCTTGAATTTTAGCATCAAATCCAACCTGCAATAGTTCCGAGTCTTTCAGCCTACTGCAATATACTTCCTGGAGCTTAGTTTATTAATAATTTTAACAGCAGTTACATTACTTGGTGGTTGGTCTCGTTATGAATGCCGGCAGCTGCAAGGTCAGCTGATACAGTTTTAGATCCTTCTGAAGCAGCCTTTGAACGGTAATATTTTACAATGGACAACTTAGGGAAGTAAAACGCGTATAGAATTATGCAGAAAAACTCAAAAAGGGTAGAGATTGCAAAAAATAGAACTGCAAAATGAGGAAATAATCAATCTTGTGTCAAAGAACAGCAATCTTTAGAGTTAATGGATGACTGACAAATCTACCATGCCGTATAAAACTGCCATAATGGAAAAACAAGTGAGTAAAAGTGATCGGTGTCAGTGTCCATTAGTGAATAAGAGTAACATACTAGTTCCTTTCCGAAGACCATTCTTTGAATTCTCAAAACCCACTTTCGTGAGAAGTCTCAAACCAGAAGCTAGAGCTCCCGAGGCAGCCAAACCAGCAAGGAAAGACTGTAAAGCATTCAATTGTAGAATTAGTCTAACTAGTAAAAACAAGACTACTATTTTAAAAGATAGTATATGTGGTTTTGTCTGTATCACGTTCAACCTCGTACAAATACTAGACTTAATAAAATAATGTATTTCTCCGGCAAATAACAACGACTAAATGGTTCTCTTCCTTTGGTATTCTATAATCATTTCCCTGTAGCTTTCATCGCTTATCTTCTATTTTGGGGAAAACAAATTATTAAATTTAGTTTTACTGTTTTTTCTTCATTCTTCTTCAAATAAGGGTTGGGGTTGAGATGAGAATTTCTCAAAAATCAAAAAATAGGAGCGACAAAGAAATTATGAGGATAACGAACCTGGATGAACTCAGGACACATAAAAGATAAGTCTCCGACCATGCCACCCTGGACATGAGCATCTGCAATTCCAAAACAAGCAGAAAGGACACATACACCAATGTAAGGTCCCATTCCCCCTTTTCCTGATGTTGCTAGGTCTAACTGTTACACAAAATATTCAGTAGCTATTATACAAAAAGCAGAAAAAATGAAATTAACAATCACATAAGCCAGTCGTAGCAGAGTTGAAGTGGTATAAGACAATAGATTTTATCTTTTCTAAAACCAAACTAGAAAAACAAAAAATGAAAAACAGAGTTGTACTCACAACAAGCACTAACAAAGTACTGACGGAGAATAGAGAGTAGCCAATTAAGTTCCGCAATCTTGTGTTGATCCTTGATTCATTGTACGCCAGTATTGCCATAGTACCAAGTGCAAAGGGTTGATAAACAAGGGTGAGTACACGCAATGGATGGTATCTCTATGGCAAAAAGTTGTTAGACAGACCAAAAAACCTCGTAATTTATTCACTCAATTTCAATTCAAGTACACAACACAGAAAGAAGAATGAAGAATTTTGGGTTCATGAGATACTCACAGGGAACAGAGTGTAGTAATAATCTCCTACTGTCAACATACTGTTCCAAGCAACCAAAGATCCCAATCCAAGAATGAAACAGACCACCATGGCTTGGAATTTTCCCTGCTTGAAACAAATTAATCAAACTATTATAGACAAGCATTGCAACAATGGAGGGTGAATACAAAGAAAATATCATAATAACAACAACATACCTCTAACCTTCTTGGTGCTTCATTGTGAATAGAAAGAGTCATGGCTCCAAGAATCTGCTTCAACCAAGTTATCCTAACAATAGACTTGTTAATGACCAGTTATAAGGTTTGTCATTGAGAAAAAGAAAACATAAAGAAAAAAAAAACAATAAAGAAAAGAGAAACAATGTTCACAGTTGGGAAAAACCTGATACGCCTCTTGAACCGAATTACAACTTTGTAGGTAGAAACGAAAAAGTCTGGTGTCTGGTGGCAAAAAATTTATAGTAAAGAATATTCTCTTCATTCGATCAGTTTTATTTTTTGTTATGATTCTGTTCATAAAATAATTAAAAATGTGTATTAAATTACGTGTACCAAATAATTTAATTAAAGAAAGATTTTGAAAAAATGTGACGTTTAGTAAATATTTACCATTAGAATTAAAAACATGGTATATTAATAATATTCAATAATTAAATTGTTTGGTTAAAATGTGTTCACTTACAATTTTAGAAAGTATTTAATTCCTGATTTGTGTTCTGGTTTTTACTATTTTTACTTATAGAATAAGATAATATATTAAAAAGAACCGTTGTAAAAATGAAAAAAAAAATGTTGATAACCACTTTTTTTTTCTTGAACAACTTTTAAATTTTTAATAATAAAATATTATATTTAGGTGATGATAATAATAAATATAAATACAATTTTAAAATAAAACAATGATATATATATATATATATATATATATATATAACGATTGAATAGAGTAATAAATGTGGTCAAAATATCATACCATTATAAAAATGTAATGCCTTTTATTAACTATTGTGGAAATGCAGTTACACTTATGTGTTTATATTTTTTATGGTAATATATATTAGTTAATAACAATATATATAAATTAATTAATACAATTAAAATATTCAGTTATTATGATAATTATCAAAACATTGACAGTAAAAGTGACAAAATATATGTATACTAAAAATCAGTTACAAAAATATTTCTCCCTCAATAATTATTATAAAAATAAATATTTATTTTATTTTTTAACAAAGTCTTAAATGAATATGTATGACATGATTCAATTGGATAAGAAATAATTAATATATATATATATATATATATATATATATATATATATAAAATTAAAATTACATAAAGTGTGGATATTTAAATCTTAAGATATGAGGCAAAAACCACCTATCGAGTTTAAGCTTTCAGACTGAAAACGACATCAAACTTAAAGCATTTATTTTGGAAGACAATAATATCTTATTCTCCCCCAATTTTGGAAATAGGAGATCCTGTTCCCTATAAAATATTAACTGTGTGTTTAATCACCCAATCTTAAAAAGATAACTCTGATTCACTAATAACATGTTATATCAATAATTATCATCTGTTACTGTTAAAAAAAATATTGTAGATGATATATAATATAGGGAAAAATGATTTATTTTAAAAATTAAATATGTAGAAAAAGGAAAAGTAAATCTTATTTTAGGAAAACAAAAATGAAATAAAAAAGAATTAAACCGAATTGGAAATGGATGGCGTGTTTTGGTGGAGGAGTATAACCTAATAATGATGGGTGATGTGATGTTAACTAAAAGGTCAACTAAAATGGATGTATATGCCAAAATGGTTATAAATTATTTGAATTTTCTGATTGTGAAAGCGAATCCTCCCATACCTTTTGTCTACTCTACATAGGGAAAAAGACGAATTCTAGACTCTGGCTATCTTCTTCGTGATCAAATCTCATCATCAAAAAGCCATTGTTCACGTCCACAAATGAAAAAAATCATTGATTCAATTTTTCTTTCATTAGATTATATCCAATGTTTTCACAGGTAGTTTGATTGATACATAGGAAGTCTGTTAGTGAACAATTAAGGTAAATATATTGCTCGCACGTAAAAATAATAGATCGTAGTAAGTAATAAGTATTTTATCATTTTTTTAATTAAGTAATAAGTATTTTATCATTTTTTTAAAGATTTTTATAACACATGATATTCTGTTTGTATTTTTTATTGAATTATAATTTGTCAATATTAGACTTTATCCACTTTATTTTGATGCATCATCAATCATCTTAATTTCATATTTATGTTAAAATCAACTCACAAAAATATACTAAAATTCTATCTCCTATCCATAGTGACTTTGAGCCTATAATTATTTATCAAGTTTCAATTCCTTAAATTCTTAACAAGTGGAATCATGCATTAATTTCGAGAGTCTAAGGTTCTGTTTACTTGAAAAGATGAATTTAGATATCGTGAGTGGATGAATTTGAATGAATTTGGGAGTAAAAGTTTTGTGTTTCTTTTAATAGATTTGAAGGTGAAAATGAGTAAATTTGAATGTAAAATTTGTAAAAGTTGATGAGTGATTTGATAGATGTGATAGATAAAAAAAAGTTTTAATAAATACAAATTACAAATTTGTCCATATAATTAAAAATAATATAAATTAAAATTTGATGACTTTAAATTAATTTAAAAAAAAATGTTGATGAATAGTTGTTAAATAAAAATGTAATAGGTGCAATAAATAAGAAAATACAATGTACTTTGTGTACACTTACAAAGTAAACATGAGTAAAGATATTATCAGCTAAGTTTATGTATTCTTTAGTAACCCAAAAATACAAATTAATTTTTCTCTTGAAATATACCATTAGAATTAGAAAATGGAATGCGTAAAATAAAAAAACGTTGTTCTATATGATGTGATGCAGCTTCTTTATTTTATCTAATATATGTATTTAAGTGTATGAAGAAGGATATATGTTCGAATATTTTTATAATCGAATCTAGTCGTATGCAAATTCATTCATAACCAATTACAAAATTGGGATTGTAGCTTGAAATCACATTTTTTAACTTCAAATCTCCTCTCTTCAACGGGATGGATTAATATGCTAATCTTGTAAATCAACGCTCTTTTTTTTTTTACACAAATCATTGAATTCGAACGTATTATTTACTTGTAAATTTATCTTACACAATCCCTTTTAATAGTAATTTGTGCTAAAAGAACACAGTCTCAAATTACTAATGAACCAAGTTCTATTTCTAAATATAAGTATTCATTAAATATTTAATTTAAAGTCTAAATTCTAGAGATATTTCCTAACACCTAAAGAATCATAAATAAAGCAGGGGAACAAATCACTTAAATTGGAAAAACATATATTTTAACAACACAATTTTACATAAAAATTCAATGTTTTACATCTAATCTCAACAAATATAATTGCTCTTCATGGTGGAAAACCTAAAATTTTACAAAATTGAATAATAGAGAAGAAATTAGAACCATGAAGTAGAAGTAATCCCTCACAAGGTTCTTCACAACTGCTTTATGCTCCAATTGTGTCCCTCATTCGCATGTCTGCCTCCATAGCCCACCATCCTCTCCAACCCAAGAGGGATAAAACCTTCATGGATGAAGAAGGAGACCCAAGAAGGAGAATGGAGAGTTTCCCAATATCCCTAGCAGCCTCCAATAGCTTTTTCCAAACATCAAAGGTGTTTCTATTCATGCAAAATGAGAAATGTCCCAAAACTCTTTGTAAAAACATAATTAAATAACTATATTTGCGTATCGAGGTCGGTAATCTTGTCCAACGGGCTTCATTCTTGACCAACGAGGCCTAAAATCGTTGCTCCCATACTTGTAACTCTTGGACAAGTCATATTTTTGTCCATAAACAAAAATATTGTAGTTCTGTGATTGTTTTCCATGCTTCCTTGATTTTCAATTTATTTTACTCCACTAGAATTACTTATTATTGACCTGTTTCACACACTCATAATAATAAAAATTATAAATAAAAAACATAAAAAAATTAAAATATAAAAAAATATGAAAACAACAAAACTTAAAAATTAAACAAAATAAAAATTATAGAAAAATTAATTTTATTCACAAAAATTAACACTAATAAAAGATAAAAAACAACGTCCTAAGATTCACATGCATATTTAAACACACTATCATCACGAATCATATTTAACAATATATGTTAAATCAACTTTTATAAAGTTTCAATAATTTTAACAGTAAATCATGTTATTGTTTTCAGGTTCACTGAACTATTGTCAACCTTCCAAATAAATTCAATTTTTCTTTCTTCAGATTATATACAATGTTTTCACAGGTAATTTGATTGATACATTGGAAGTCTTCACAGGATTCACATGCATATTTAAACACCCTGCCATCAAGAATCATATTCGACAATATATGTTAAATCAACTTTTATAAAGTTTCAATAATTTTAAAAGTAAATCATGTTGTTTATTATTTTCAGGTTCACTGAATTATTGTCAACCTTCCAAATAAATTCTTAAAAAATAAAAGGTTAGTTAGTCAATTTTATTAAAAAAGAAAAGATCCATTACAAATATAATGAAGATCCATAACCCTTTTAAATAAAGATGTTTTAAGATTAAAATAATAGATAGGTATTTAATTTGATTCTTATATTAAAATTTTGATTAGTTATGTTCCGTAGTTTTTCTTTTTTTACAGAAAATTCAATTCATATTCTTTTTTTATAAAACTCGGGTTATCCGTTAAATTGAGATAAATTCAATTTGAAAAATAACATAAGTTAAAATTTGGATCAGTAACTTATCAAAATTTAAAACATTTTTTATTTTGGACACTTGACACACCTTTCAAATTAAAGTCAATTTAGTCTAATAAACTACATTCATTCTATTTAATCAATTGACACTCAATTGAAAAAAAAAAATTTGTAACTCAATTAAGTAAACAAAAAAGTTAAAAGTTAAAATATTTTTAGTCCTTAAATTTTGATTAAAAATTAGATTTCGTTTCTTTCCTATATTTTTAGATACTTTGATCTGCAAACTTTAAAATTGAATAATATAGTTCTCCAACCCAATTACATTCAATTTGATCGACATAGACGTGTCAAATGGCGTTTCAATCTAACATTTAAACATTTAACACGTGTTACTCTAATGTCACTAGTCTAAACACTCTTAAACTTGTAAATTAACACAATTATGTTAACAGAAATATATCTGTTAATTTTTAAAATTTGAAATCAAAATGAATCTCATTTTAGAACATGAATAAATTTCAGTTTCATATTTAAGTTCATATTTAAGTTCAAGGACTACAAAACATATGTAAAAAGAAAAAATCAAAGTGTATTATAAATCTAAATATAGAAACACAATTACTAATTAAACCAAAATAATTTAAAAATAAAATAATATTTTAAATAAATAACACTCAATTATTTTATTATTAAAAAATAACATGATAAAAAAAATGTTCTAGTTTCATCCAATAAAAACCGTTATATCTAAAATATTTTTTTATACTTTCTACATTTTTCTGAAATTCTGACCCATTCTTATAATAAGAATTTTTAGCTCTAGTTCTACATATCCAATTATTTATCAATTACCCCTTTTTTTTTTGAAAAGGAAATATTAATTTAGTCTTTCAATCATCTAAAACATGTTTATATTCTTTTAATCTTTCAATCTATATAACATTAGATCAACAAGAACGAAACACGGAAGCCATACAAACAATTAACTGGAAAAAACATTTTTCTGTATTGAAAACAAACAAACAGATCTTAATATTAATTGCCATTGTTAGTCATATACAACTGTTTCAACAACTAAATAATAATAAGAAAAACAAACATAGCACTGAAAAGAAAGTTTGAAAGAAGATTCATAGAGCAATGGGTGTCAGATTTTGTTACCTAGCCCCAGAAAAGATTAGCAATATGCATTTTTTTTTTGCTTGACACCAAATTTATAGCATTTTATTACTTCTGATTGGGATTTTTAAGATTACCCAAACATGTGTATAGCGTGGAATTCTTTTTATTAATGAACGGGCCTACTAAAAAGCCCATCGATTTCTTTGAAGACACGATCACAGTTAAAAAGAAAATTCATTTTAATTAAGTCATAATTAAAATTGAAAGGTACTTAGTAAAAAGAAAATTTATCTTAATTAAGTCATAGTTAAAATTATAATTACATTATGGTAGCGGTCAATTTTCCCTTTTATGTTCCTAAAAGAATATCATACAAAAAGTTATAATATAAAAAACTTCTTATACTATATCAAATGGGGGCAAACTTTTGTTTGTTCAAAAATAGAATAGAATAACTAAATTAAGAACTGAAATAATGAATTTGCATTTTTTTTTTTTCAAAATCAAAAAGAGTCAGTGGCGGAAGAATGAAGGAACACGGCTCCCCAACCATTTTTCTTTTAACTTTTTTTATATATTTAAAAAATAATATTTATAAATTATTATTTTATTTATATTTATTAATTTTTATTTTATTTTCTATATATTTTTAAAAAATATTTATACACTATTTTATTTATATATTATCACTTTATTTTTATATTATTACTTTATTTATATATTATTATTTTATTTATATATTATTATCTTATTTATATTAATTTTGTTTGATTTTTTTAAATTTAAAAATCACGTTTTTTTTTTCTCTATTATAATTTCTTATACTTTTTTATTTGGTTTCTCTCTTCCGTGTCTCATCTCTTTCTCCCGTTTTATTTTCATATCAATTTTTACCATCAATTCCTTATTATTTTCAAAATTAAATTGCACTACGGCAAAATTGAAGAGTTAAGGAACATTTTGGACCGAACAATTTCTTCTTTTGAGTAAGTTCATCTTTTCCTTTTTATTTTTGAAGGAATATGTTTCCATCTTGTATGTGACTTTTCTACGCTCTAGGCATATCTCTATCTGTTAGAGATCATAAAATCATACTTTAATTGTTGATCAAACTCTTCTTTGTGTAGATAGAGCTATTTTAGGCTTTGAAGTTGTGTAAGGAAAGAACAAGATTAGTAATCTACTTTAAGGTAAGGGAAGCTAATCATTTAAAAGTTATTAGTTTTCTTAAAATATTGAGTCTTGCTTTTAAGATTTAATTTCGGATATTCATAATTTTATCTTTTTGTAAATAGGTGAGAGGTGAAAAATTTATATTAGAAAAATTATGATAAAGAGTAAAATAATTTATTCTTTTTCCAAGAGGAAGGCTTGTGATGAAGATGAAAAAAATGCATCTACGTCATCTAAAATTGAGAAACTTCATGAGAATCCAAATATTGAAGAAAATAATCAAGAACAAGTTGAGAAATAAGATGGAGGCTGAATTTTTAGCAAACACTATGATACTATGATAATCTATATTGAAAGGATATTGCAACTAACTTTAGCTTTGATTCAATTATTGAAGATTTTAAGTCATTGAAAGAGTGTAAAGGAGCACTCTGAATAAAAGTAACTTTTGTTTTTTTTTTTATATATTATTGTTGATGATAAAATTTATGTTACTCTTTCATATATATTATTGTTATAGTTTAGATTCTATTGTCATGAGTAGGGATGGCAACGGGGCGGGGCGGGTACGGGTATCATGATCCCATCCCCATCCCCATAATAAAAATTCATCCCCATCCCCATCCCCAAACCCAACGGGTATACAACTTTTGACCCATCCCC
>Ga0214543_1000917_pt1 | contig 54205 bp, 33 predicted proteins | sample CNSS2metaG_FD_160094 | JGI IMG/M metagenome (GOLD analysis project Ga0214543, IMG submission 160094) | Root nodule microbial communities from cowpea collected in UCLA plant growth center, Los Angeles, California, USA - CNSS2 | ecosystem: Host-associated > Plants > Roots > Nodule | place: USA... | reverse complement strand
AAGCGTCCAGTGAATCCGATCTTAATATATGTATCCGGATAATCGAGTCATAGTGTTTTGCTTGCTTGTCATAGCATGAATTATGTGCCTCTGTGTTGTATGTCTGGGAATGTTTACGCACTGGTTCTTTTATACCATGATAAGATTAAATTGCACTAGCTTACCCTTGCATTTTGTGTTGTTTCTGTTATGTTTTCTCTTTTGCGATGATCACCTTCTGGTGGGAGTAGATGAGAGGGAGGTTCGAGATGGATCCGGGAGACGCAGCGGTGCGGCCTAGATTTCCTTGCTTGGATGTCTTAGGAGTAGTTCGTGGCCATGAGGCCTTTTTGTATTAGTTGCCTTGAGGGCAACCCTTTTGCAAGACTGTTAAACTTTTAGATTTGTGTTTTCTTATGGCATGGTTGTATGTCCAGGTTTTCCTCTAAGTACTCCTATGGATGACTGTAATAGTTACTTTTCGTACGTCTCATGTTGATCTGATTAGTTCTCGTTATCAAAATTTTGTGATGCTTTATTTGGTAGAGTAATCTATTAAAATGGGACGTCACATCTTTATTATTTTACTTTTGAAGTGCAAGAATCTTTAAAATTTTTGCAACTACCTAAACTATTGTCAAATCTTATTATTTTATATTTCATAGATCAATGAAAACCTAAATTACAAAATCATAACCACAAACATTTGTCTTACCATATTTTTTAAAATCTGGAAGACCTTTTACGTCAAAAAAAAGTTTTTTGAAATTTCAATTGAATACACCCCCTTGATATATATTTACTTCAAAACACATGCTTCTTAAAGATAGAAAACCTATTAACTACTGTAAGTTTAACATAACCGATGAAGATGCATCGATAGGTGTGTGTGTGTACTTGAAGGTCTAGTGTTTGAAAAATACTAATCAAGTTATAAAAATGTAAATAAACATGTGTTTCACAAATCCGCATTACAAATTATTGCTTGAAACCGATGTGACTGATATATATATGTAATTAAAAAAACATGGCTTACTGTGATTGGAGCGCTTTCATGTGATAGACAGCCTGTCTCGTGTTTGGATTTTAGTATATTTTCCACAGTACACCTCTGCACGCATTTCTCACACTAAATAGTCATGTTCAAAAATTACAAAAATAAAATCAATTTTTTCCTGCAAAAATTATTTTCTCTGCATACCTTTAGCCACACAAGATTCCCCGTTGCTGTATTTTCTTTTCTGTAGTCCTTCCTACTATAATGGCATCGTTAATATAATTAATGAACCTTTTGTAATATTTCTCACGTTATGAAAACACATTTATAGTACAAGCCGTAGAGTATTATAATACGGACATGTTTATTTTATTCTATTCACCATAAATGCTGTTACGCGATCTGTGAGTTTCATTTTGTAGCTTGCACTTTCACTAAATTTTTATTTAAATACAACGGAGCAGGTTTAATGTAATTTGATGTAGTAAAACATCACCAAACCTGGACTCACACGACATAAACATTGAAGGAAACAAACAAATAAATGCAAGTTGATAAAAACGATATGTGATGTGATGTGACAGATAAATAAATGAAGATACTAAATCTTGGAGGTTATCCTAAACCTTCCGATCCTAAAATGTTTCAGATCAAACCCTTTGGCTTCCCCGTCCGCCGCAAGCTCCGTCAAGATCCTCCCAATAACCGGAGCCATCTTGAAGCCGTGACCCGAAAACCCGCCTCCGATTACCACGTCCTTTCCGAACTCACCGCCCAAGAAATCAATGACGAAATCCTCGTCCGGTGTCATGGAGTACATGCAAGACTGTTTTATCACAGGCTCACTGGAATCAACCATGCCCGAAAACCTTTCTTCCACCCACTTTTTCAACTTCTCCATCATCACCGCCGGGCCCCACGGCCTCTTGTCGGGGTCGCACGGGTTCCCTCCGTGCACCCCCACCTTAATCAACCCCGGAAACTCCAACGTTGGTGTTCCGTAAATGTAAGTGTCCCCAAACGACGCAAACGTAGGGAACCCGGTTCCTAACGCGAATTTCCCTTCCTGCCCCTCCTTTATTCTCCAGTAACAAACGTTCGTCTCCACGGGCACTATCGGGAGTTCGACCCCGCTAACCGTTTTAACTAACCTCTGCGCCCACGCGCCCACAGTCACCACGCACTTTTTACCGCGGAATCTCTTGCCGCTTGCGGTGAAAACTTCCACGCCCTCTCCCTCTTTGTTTTTCTTGATGTCCACCACCTTGGCTTTGTCCACCAAGACGGCGCCGTTTTTGTAGGCGAGTGTCTGGAACATGGCGACGGCTTTGGTCGGCTTGATGACGCCGCCATACTCGTTGGAGACGCCCACCCAATCCTCCGGGATGTCGATGCGGCCGGCGAATTTCTCCGCGACCTGGCGGCGGCGGAGGAGTTGGAAGGGGATGGCGTGGGCCTGGCAGTAGTCGACGACGGAGCGGATTGTGGGGTCGTGAGAGTGGGCCATGTCGAAGTGTTGGGCTTTGAAGTAGACCTGGTAGCCCACTTGGGCCTCGAGCTCTTGCCAGAGTTTGTAAGACTCGATGACGAAAGGGTAGTAGTGTTTTTGGATGTAGGTGACGCGGATTGTGCGGGATTCGCCATGGGAGGAACCGCAGTGGTGGAGGAAGTCGAATTGTTCGAGGAGAAGGGTCCTGAGACCGCGTTTGGCGGCGTAGTAGGCGGTGGCGCTGCCCATGACGCCAGCTCCGACAATTATGACGTCAAACTGGGAATCTTCCATGTCTGATACTCCCTCTCTCTCTTCCCACTCACTGCAAAATGCGAAGCTACTGAGTGTGGATACCTTAATATATAGAGGGTAGATTCTTCTGTTTTCCCCTGCCACCTATTTTCCTCTCTTTTGAGGGTGTCCATTATTAAAAGATTCGTCGACAAAACTTTGTTAAAAAATATATTTTAAAATCACAGAGAAATAACACAAAAAAGCTCAATCTCGTACACACTTAAAATTGATGAAAGTGAAAATAGCTTAATTTATTAAATCAAGGAACAAAACCATTATTTGTTTTTATCTATTTCCACCTTAATCAAACAAAGCCTTACAGTGTTTCTACTCATTAGACTTGTTTCTTTCTTAATTTTGTCAGAATTTGCTCTCACTTTTTTTGTTCGTACATATATTATTTTTATCATTCTATTGCGTATTGTCAATTTGTTTTTGTTTTTTCTTCTTTTTGTCACCGTCTACTTTTTAATTTCATCTATGCATCCAAAGAAATGTATCATGATTATTAACACTTTTCTGCCATGCAATGGCTTATGTTTTTATTTGGATGAGTACAATATCCTTTTTTGTTTCCTAGAAGTAAAAATAAAAGAAGAATCACAAACATTGATTTAATAAACATAAAAAAGACGAATGTAATTAGTAATGTGATAAAAAAATGTCAAATGAAAAAAGTGAGTGGACCTTAAGTATTTATTAAAAATAAATGAAATAGGAGTATAAGAAGAGAGGGTGATAATTTTACATAATTAGATTACAATAACTTAAGGAATGACACATTAAATATACATTTAATAATTTTTTTGTTTTATTTAATTAATTATATTATTTAAAATTGTTAAGAGGAGATAATATTATTTAATTATTAATATATATATATATATATATATATATCATTATTTAAAAAAAATCAACTGACCATTAATTCAACATCTCGTCGTTGCACATAATTAATACAAATTTCATAATTAGTATAATAGAAAAATATTCATCATATATTATATTTATTTTTATTTTTTCAAATAAATGTGGTATGAGTAATCTGATTTTCTGGATGAAGATAGTATAAATATGTTAAATGTAAAAACAAGAGAGAGATTAAGGTATGTAATAACAATATTTTTTCGTTGTCTTAGTTGTTAGATAGCCATCGTGGTTAGGGTGATTATGGATTGAATTTTTAATGATCCAATCCACATTCATTTTGGATCCAAATAATTAGATTAGATTTTTTATCCAAATTCATTTTTTCAAAAAAAATAGATTGAATTTTTTAAAAATCCAGATCTAAATATTTAGATCAAGTTTAAATCAAGATCTAAATATTTGGATTAAATTCAAAATCCAAAATCCATTTTTCACAAAATAAATTCAAATTAAATTTTTTAAAACTTGTGTCCATAGGGTTGACACCATAGAATTTTACAGATTTTTTGTCGAGGCCAACGAGGCTAAATTTCAGCATGGGATGAACTTGGATGATTTTCAAACGAATTTCGGTCGGGGACGACGTGACCAAATTTGGACCAAGGTCGACTTGACAAAATTTCAGTCGAGATCGACTTGATTGGATTCGACTGAATTTCAGTCAGGGCCGATTTTGCCTAATACGACCAAATTTTGGCCAGAGCTGACTTGACCAAATATGGTCACATTTGGGCCAGGGCCTGATCAATCAAATTTCGGTCAGGGTTGACTCCATTAAATTCGTCAGCCGGGACCGACTTGACTGAACATGGCCAATTTTTTATCACAGCCGACTAAGTTGAATATAGTCAAATTTCGTTCAGGACTTACTCGACCGAATACGGCTAAATTTGGGCAAGTGCCGACTTGACCAAATTTTGGTCATGACCAACTCGATTGAATTTGGCCAAATTTAGGCCAGGACCGACTCGCCTAAATATGACCAAATTTCGGTCACGATCGACTCTGTCGAATACGACCAAATTCAGGCCACGACCAACTCGATCAAATTTTGGTCGAGGCCAACACAACCGAATTTTGACCAGAGCCGAGTCGACTGAATTCGGCCGAATTTTGGCCGTGGCCGACTCAGTTGAATACGGCCAAATTTCGATCATGACTGACTCATTTGAATACGGCCAAATTTCATCCTATGCCGTCTCAGCCGAATACGACCAATTTGGGCCAGGGCCAACTCGGCCAAATCTCAATCGGGGCCAACTCATTTGAATTCGACCGAATTTTGACTGGAGCCAACTAGGCTAAAATACAAGCAAATTTTGGTTGCGTTTTTCTCAGCCGAATACGGTCAATTTTTTTCTAGGTCAACTTAGCCCAATGCAGTCAAATTTGGGTAGGGGTGAACTCAACCGAATACTTCCAAATTTTGTCCAAGACTAGCTGGGCCAAATTTTGATCGGGATCGACTTGACAGAATTTGGCCGAATTTGGTCTCGATCAAAATTTGGCCGAATTTTGTCGAGTCGACCTTAGCCCAAATTTGGTCAAGTCGTCCTCGATTGAAATTTCCGACTGAAATTTGTTTGAAAGTCATCCAAGTTCATCCCATGCTAAAATTTGGCCTTGATGGCCTCGACAAAAAATCTGCCAAATTCTATGGTGTCAGCCCTATTGAAAATCTAATCCACATCCATTTTGGATCCAAATAATGGATGTGGATCCAAATTTATGTTCATAGGGCTGACACCAAAGAATTTGATAAATTTGGCCGAATACTTCCAAATTTTGTCCAGGACCAATTGGGTGAAATCTCGATCGAGACCGACTTGACAAAATTTGGCCTAATTCGGCCAAATTTTGTACAGGGTCACGCCAACTCAATCAAATACGACTAAATTTGGACTAGTCCGTCTCAACCTTTAGCCTAACTTAACTAAAAATATAAAGTGAAAATTTGGATTGAATATTTTGGATTATCCATTTTGAAAATTTAGATTTCGAGAATGGATATTCAATCCATAAAATATATAAACTGTAGATTAGATTGATATCCAGATTCAATAAAATGGATTTTAAATGGATTGAATTTTTAATAGAATGGATTAGATCATAAAAAAAATGGATTGGATCATAAAAATTGAATTTTTTGTCTACCCTTAATCGTGGGTCTTTCGCATTATACGTTATTTTGAGAATAATAAATCTAATTTACAACATGAAAATATTTAATGTTGTATTTAATAAATGCTATGAGCGTAATATTGATATAATCATTAACTAATATTATTTATTATATTCATTAAACATAATATATAATTAATATAGTTACACTTTATTAATGTAGATTTTATATAAATATTAAATAATACATTATATATACTTTTTAAATAGGTTAAAATACGTTTTTGGTCCCAATTTTCATAAGTTTTTTCAAATAAGTTCTAATTTTGGTTTTGTGTTCAAATAGATCTCAATTTTCCTCAATTTTGTTCAATTGAATCCTTTTTTGCTAACACCGTTTAAATCATTAGAGATCATGAATAGTGACTGTCACGTGCCACATGTCAAAAAAACCACGAAGTGACACGTGGCAGTCACTGTTCATAACCGTTAATGATTTAAACGGTATTAGCGAAAAAAGACCCAATTGAACAAACTTGACGAAAATTGGGACCTATTTGAACACAAAACCAAAATTAGGACTTATTTGAAAAAATTTGACAAAAATTGGGACCAAAAAGATATTTTAACCTTTTAAATACAATAAAAACAAACCTTATTAGTACAATATTCATATAAATATTAAATAATATTATTATTTATATATTAAATTTAACATGTACTTAAAATTACACTATTAGTTAATATTACATATGCGTATTTACTTGACGTATGTATTTATCACACAATAATAATATTTATTATATTTAGTATCATTCCATTCATATTTAATATTAGATTTGCGTTCAGTAGTCTTTTTATTCAATAAATATTCAACATAATGTTCTTTTTCACCCCATTATAACTTTATAGTTTTGCATTTTTTTGAATTTTTTAAACCGTGGCAAAATATTTTATACCGTTAAATTTAAGAATCTTCAAAACTTCTTGACCATTTTTAACTTACAAAATATTTTTTAACATAGCTATTATTAATTTATGGCTAAAAAATGTGTTTTTATTTGCCATAATGAAAAAGAAAACCTCCATGCCTTTAAATTTCATTTTGGGTTAAATATGTTTTTGCTCCCTCAAGTTTCAGTGAATTTTGGAATTAGTCCCTTTTCGAAACTTTATACCAATTTAGTCATTTATATTTAGAAATGCATTAATTTAGTCCTTCTTACTAATTTTTATTAAGTTTATTTACATTTTAAACATATTTTATGATAATATTTGAGTTAACAATTAAGCAAAAATGTGTTAAACGGTATAAACAATTCAAATAATATCATGAAATTCACTTGAAACGTTAGATAAACTTAACAAAACATGGTTAAAAGGGACTAAATTCATGCATTTTTAAAGATGAATGACTAAATTAATATAAAGTTTCGAAGAGAGACTAATTCCAAATTTCATTGAAACTTGAGGGACCAAAAACATATATAACCTTTTTTTTTAAGTTAAACAATAGTGATATTTACATAAAAAAAATTCTTAATTTGAAATGCATATATATATATATATATATATATATATATATATATATATATATATATATTATCGTCTAGAGAATGATCGACTTCAACATACTCATTTTAATTCCGACTCAATAAATATTTATCATAAAACGACGAGTTTCAGTCATAGGCCGAGGTGATGAGCAAGATTTGGACCGTGCTCAGATTCTGACTTTGTATGGAACGTAGATGGAATGCTAGTGATCGGATTCCGACCTCATGTGGACCCAATACAAATAGGCCCATCATCATTGAAGAGTCAGGCCCATGACGTAATTTATTAGTGGAGCTCATTAGGATTCATTAAAAATATGTCAATTGGATAATGACGTGGGTAGTTCGTTCCTAAAAGGAATGAATTTAATATCGAGCGAAAAAATAAAAATCGGTTGTTGATATTTTGTCACACTAACACATCATTTTACAAATCAGGTAAGTAGGAGACCTATATAAAGAAGAAAAGAGGAAAAAATAGAAAACTGTTTTTAAAACTAAGAACTACTAAACTTCAAAAAAGAAAAACACATATCTACCCGTGTAAGAGTCAAAAAAATAATTTATTCTTAATTTTCATCCTCCTAAAATTCGAGACCGAAATATATATATATATATATATATATAACCATTTAAATATGATTAATATAAGTTTGTGCATTAAATATTTATTATAACTTATCACATACTAGTGTGAGATCAATATTAATATTAATATACATGTATTAATTTAGAAACAAAATTATAGTTACGATATTTGCACCGTCCCAATTGATTTGATAATGACTCGATAGATTAGTCAAATAAATACTAAGATCAAAGATATATTTGTTTTATTTTATATAAAATTTTGTCAAAAAAAAAAAAACACTAAAATAAGACCAAAATTTTAATGTAATGACTTTTATGTGAATTTGTCGACGGAGAATCTATATCCAATAGCGATAAGTTAATTTATAGTGGGATAATTTTTATATTATAAATCAATTTTTGTGTGAAAATAAAGCAAAATCAAATTTATTTTTTAATAATCTTTATTTTAAAATTTATAAGAATGAATTAAACTTAAATTTGTTTTCTTATGTGTGTTAATAAAATTATATTATTCAACTTTTGTTTATAAACTTTTATTATTATTGAAATCTTTATTTTAAATATCAGTTACAGTTTCAGTGCAATAGTGTCAAGTTATTTAAAATTCAAAGTCAATAAAAGTTAAAGAAAAATATAATTAAAATATGCATTTATTTTTTAATTTTGTAATGTGTTTTTTAAGAATTAATTCTATGAAGAAATTTTAGCTTACCTCAGATGTAAATATTCACCTTCTCATACTTATTTTAATTATCTTTTTAACTTATAAATACAAAAAAAATAGCTGGTATATTAATATTATTATTGTGTTTTTAAAAATCAGACTATAATCTAATATAATTTATTATTTAATATATTAGTACTTTCTGATAATAAAAAATTATATCTGAGAATAGAAACACATGTGTCTGACGTGAGATCTACTCGGATCCACGCACACATGTCCATGTTTTTTGAAGTCAATTGTTTTGTTTCGTAAAACGACTCAAAAATTTGTCGTTTGCTCCTTCTCCAATTTTTTGCTCATATAGTAATGGTTCATTTGGTCTCAGATTTCAGACAGCTAAAAGTTAAAAAAAAAAAAAAGTTAATAAGAAGAAAGTAATTCAAAGAATGTGAGTATTAAACCACTTAATAAAGAATAAAGAATTATATTTTATTTATATAAAAAAAAAAGTGTCTTTAAACTGAGTAAATTTGAATGGTCCATTTATGCACAACTTGTTTCATGCCTCAACCGCTGAGACTTAACCAATTTGAAGAGGAACGATAATAGAAAAGGGAAGAAGGACCACAATTCAACCACACTTACAATCATGAATATAGCACTAGTTGTACCAAATGAGACATCACTCTCACCCACTTCTTTTCTCATTCACATAATCTACCAACAATATTTTGCACAAAATTTTCAATACACAGATTTTGTTTCCATGAATTTAAACACACATCATAATTTAACCCCTAATTGTTTCACATGGAAACTTTTATTTGGTAAAAGATAGATTATTGGATGAAATATATTATATTTAATTATTTTTACTAAAATATAGATCATTTTGATAATAATGTTTTAACATTTTATATATATGGTAATCCAAATATTGTTTCATTAGTAAGAAAAAATGGATCTAAGTCTAACATTAAAGTCACTAAAGTAAGACAACTGCAGATACCAATTTTTTATCCAAACAAAGGGGTAAGTATAACATGAAGAAAGACACCCCACACAAATATGAAGAACTTTAATTGGGCTTGTTTAAGCACAAAAGGTACAGAGATAAAATACTGGGCTTACATATTGAACTGAAGAGTTTTTCTTCCTGCATCCATGATTTTTCTTCCTACACCTTCAAGTTTAACCGTAAAGACTATTATATCCTTCAAAAAATAAAAGTAAGTTATAAATTAAAATCTTCGAAGCCTGCACCTCCAAAAATGAAATTCCATATTCCAATTTTATAACACCGGTTTCTCAATAACACAGATTTCTAAAAATCGTAACCAGAATTTTTGTTTTTTATTTTTTTATATATTTTTATATATTTTTATATATTTTAAAATTATATTTATATTATTTATATTAAAGATCTATCTTTTTGTTATTATAAAATTATTTTTCAATAAATCATAAAGAAAATATTAAAGTAAAAAAGAAAAATAGAAAAATAAATGTTTAATAAAAAAATAGAAAAGGAAAAATAAAAAAATTATCATTAATATTTAATAAAATTAAAATTTATGTATCTTAAATTTATAATCACAAATATACGAATATAGACATTGGGCTTCCCAATACAAAATAACATCTAACCTTAGACTATAATTGCAGGATCTAATAAAGATCCCTTTACAAAAATAAGCGTATGCCGCTTAATGTGACAAATACACGGTATTCTTTAGTAAAAGACGAAAGAATAGTTCGCTTTGTATTTATCACACGGCTCCGTGCTTCTGACATTCCAAGCTTTTTCATTTTATAACATATAATTGATTTCCAATTTCTGTATTGAGCTGTGTGGGCTTTCAACAAGTAGCGAACACCACAAACACAAACAGTACCTGTCATGCGGCTAAGTCCAGAGTATCTTTTATTTTAGGTTTTTCCTCTTTCAACCCAAAGTCATTTAAAATGTCATTTTTTTTTTCTGCAATGCTTTCTCCAGTGATGAACCTAAAGCTTTTTATTATAAAATACTGTTTGAAATTGGTAAGATCTGATTTTTCTTTTTTCTTCTTTGCTTAAATTCTTTTCTGTTACCGAAACACATCTTATTTGAATATTAATAAATAAATAAATAATTCTTTTTATGTAGATTGAGGAGTCAACCCACTTAATCCATCAATTCGTGGTGGGTTGAACTGAGTTACAAAATTTTTAGTTCACCATAAAGTGAGTCGGATTGGGTTCACTCATTTTCAATCCGGCTCGTGGTAGGCCAACCATATACTTTGACATGTCTACCATTGATGTATTGTATGATTAATTGGATGAATACAAATTATGAGAAGATGAGGTTGAAATAGAATTTCAAGGGAAATCCAAGTGGAATTGTAGTGTGTGTAAGGATGTAAGGAATCTATAATGGTTGGTATCCTGAAACTCCAATAATCATTCAAGCTCAAATAGAGCAGAATGGATTATGTCGTGAGGAGTACCAGGAGGTCCTCGTCGTTGGACTTGATCTAGTCTAGACGTGGAGGGGACTTACCCACCTGGGAACGGTCAGGTGAATACTCCATGTGTCCAGACTCTGCAGAGTTTGGAAACCGTCACAGGTGCAAGCCACCAAGAGATCCGATGTCGCTTACATAATCCGGATATTGAGTCTAGAGTCATGTATATATGTTGTGGTGGTCTATATGATTTTGGTGATAATGAGAAAGATTGCATGGTTTCTGTTTATAATTGAACTGCATGATTCCTTAATCAGATTAGCTTACCCTTGCTTTTTGTGTTCCTGTCTTGTGTTGTATGTTTTCTTTTGCGATGATCACCTATTCGGTGGGAGCAGATGTGGTTGCAGTGTCAAAGACACTTCTAGAGGATGAAGAACCATCGTGTTAGTGTTGAAGAGGAGGTTTTCAGTGGGAGCTTTAGCAGTGGTCAGTAGTACATAGTTTATTAGTTTAGTTTAAGTGTATAAGTGATATATTTTTATAATCATACCTTTTGTAAGACTGTATTAAATATTGTGTACACTGGATTATCTGTTTTGGAACTATGATGAAACTTCCTATTTTTATTAGTTTTAAGCTGCTGAAATCGGGATGTTACAACGACAAACAATTTTTATATTTAAGTGTTTTTTTTATATTTTCTATTATATTTTAATTTAATATGGTAGTTTTCATTATTTTACACTATATTTTAATTCGTGGAATGTTTTTGTTATGTTAGTTTATTTTTTTTAATTCAAAGTGTTAAAGAATAATGTAAAAGGTGTTGGATATCAGGGTGATTTTAATATTTTGCACTGTAAGAACTAAATGCATATGAAATTTTGAAAATTTTTAAATGTGAATAGGTAGTGGGCCATTCCCCGTTGATTTTAGAAACATTATTAGTACTTTTATAAATAAAGTTATAGATTAAATGATTAAATACTTTTGAAACATTAAATATTTTGAAACCTTCTCCAACACATAATATGTATATTTAAAAGTGTCTATCTAACCCTTGAAATAAGAATATTGATTAAAAATAATTAATAAATATTGAATTTTACAAACGTCCATAGATTAGTGTGACACATTAAATGAATTTTAAATTTTGATCTCAAATAATTATTAATACAGTTCTACTTTATTTAAAGAATAAAAAATGTCGATAAATATTATACAAAGATTAATTGATAATTTATTTGGTGTAAAAGAAATTAAATATTTACATAATTTTAATGTTGTGATAACCATTTACTTCCTTTTCAATCGTTTCTCTTCTATTTTTATGTTGTTAAAATATTAAAAAATAATTACACGTAAAAAAATCTTAAATTAACATAAAGAACAACAAACGAGAATAACAAAAGTAAATAACTGGTTATATCAACTATCATTAATAAAGTGTTAAATATCTAAAATTTAATTTATAATTTAATTAAATTTTTTCTCTCTAACTTCTTAAGAATCTGTTACAATATTTCTATTAATTTAACAAAATCTCATGTATTAAATAAACAAATGAACATTATTTTAATATCTAAAATAATTGATTATAAACACAAGTAATATAAAAAAATTAGTTTAATAACTGATGAATGAATCTAAACTTTTAAGAGAAATATTATATTTATACTTGGATCTTCACAAATTTTGCATGATGAACATTTTCTTTAAAGAAACATTTAAGCATAAAAGACAAAAAAAAATATTTTTGTCTTTAAATAAATATTATATGAATTTATATTATTCTAATTAATAAACTAATTATGTTATATTTTAACATAAATATAATAAAATTAACTATCATTAACTATACCTCGACGCTGATAATAAGAATTTGAAATAAAAAATGAAGTTAAAATATGACAATTTCACTAAACATAACCTTTTGTAGTTTTAGATTTATTATTTAACCTTTATATTTTTATAACATATATTCTTCGTTTAGATTTACGGTTAAAATATGACAATTCCACTAAACATAACCTTTTATATTTTTAGGTTTATTATTTAACCTTTATATTTTCATTAGATATATTCTATCTAGATTTTCTATTTACACTTTTGTATTGTTTAACATTTATATTTTTATCTTTTGTTTAACTTTTGAATTGTTTAACCTTTATATTTTTATCTTTTGTTTAACTTTGTATTTTTATAAAATATTCTATTTACATTTTTCTGCTGTCTAGTTTTATATAATTTCTACTCTTCATATTTTTATTTTTGTATTTCTTTTACTAAAAAGTTCATTATATATATTTTTATATATTAACTATTTTGTTTAAAATTAAATTTGAATTCATAACTTGAACTAAATCATTTTAAAACAGATAAAAATACAAGTTACTATTATTATTTCATATAAATCATGATCTTCATATACACAAATACCAAAGATACATGAAACAGTATAACAGTATAACCAACTACATTAAAACAAGGGCTATGATATGTTAACAAATATTTTTGACAAAGTTTTGACATACTTTCCTATTTAGGTAAAAAAATATTATTTTATTATTTTATTTTAATTTAAAAATAAAAAATTAGAAACCTTGTTAAAATTTTGTTTGTCAAAATTAATTTTCCTTAAAACAATTTGTAAACAGGAATACTTCAAAACTTTAGACTAGCAGTATTCTTTAGTAAAAGGCAATTTATCACACGGCTCCATGCCCTCGACATTCCAAGCTTTTTCTATTTATATAACATATAATTGATTTTCGTTTTCGGTATTGAACGGTGTGGGCTTTCAACAAGTAGCGAACACCACAACAGTATCTGTCATGTGTCTAAGTCCAGACTCACTCTTTCAGCAATTGTTCCTGCTTTCTTCTCTCTACTTCTTTGTCTGATTATCTTTTATTTTAGGTTTCTTCTCTTCAACCCAAAGTCATTTAAAATGTCATTTTCCTTTTGTTTTCAGAGTCTCTTTTTGCTGTTCTACATTCATCCCAATAACTGGTACTCCACCCTCCCCTCTCGTGGTGTGAAAGGCTACAAAAGCCGTTAATCGAATCCATGTTTGTAACCTGTGTTCAGGTATTATTGGGAGAGATATTGGAAATAAATTCCTTTCTCTTTTTTGGAAGTCATAAGAAGAAGGTTAAAAATTCCTTGATAATTTTGCCTTCCTTTTCTAAAATTTAATATTTACAAATAAAAAAAGAAAGAACCTGAAATTTTTTGAACATTTCTCAACCTGTTTATCTACAATACACATAATGCATGTTTTTTCTCTGAAGTATAACCATTTCGTTTCATATATATGATGTATGATGGAAGTAAGTACACTATTGTTAATGAATTTATATTAACTTCGTGGAATGACTCTGATGCATTTGATACAGAGAAATTGATCTTTCACTTAATAGTAGAGTCCTCTGATGAAGACCCTTAATCAAAAATTGGCGTATGCCGCTTAAAGTGACAAGTACACGGTATTCTTTAGTAAAAGGCGAAAGAATAGTTCGCTATGTACTTAACACACGGCTCCGTACCTAGTCAGAAGAATGTAGCTCCAATTTATAGCATAAAAGTTAAGTTCAACTTCAAAATTCTGTGATGTGGGCTTTGCTAGGCAACACTTAGTCATAACCACAATTCTTCAATTTCGTGATTTGTATACACAGGAATACTTCATCTTTAAAGTAATTTCACTGTCTTCGCTTTTAATTTCTTTAATATCTCAAAATCTCAAAGTAGAGATAGAAGAACCTAGACCGGAGTTTAACTGAACTTCACACACAAGGAGATTTGCTCCTGCATCTTTTTGCAATATCTTTTATTATAATTTGCATTACCTGGACTCAGGAGTTACCAGAGAGATACACCAAAAAATAAAAATTATGTGATATTTTTGTCCATAACATAAATAAAAGTTTTCCTTTAATCACTCATTAATTCAGATAACTAGTTTGTGCCTTATTACTGTTTAGGGTTTGCATTTATGGTTCCCATTTGATGCCTCTAACTGGTATGGGCCATATTGCACAGTTTTCTGTTATTCAAATTTTGTTGAAATTTTATAAATTATTACTGTTAACAATAAACAAACAATGATTTAGATCAGTCATTTATTAACATTATGAAACTAAGAAGACAAACAAAAACCTTAAAACAATTTGAAATTTTATAAATTATTACTGCTAACAATAAACAAACAATGATTTAGATGAGTCATTTATTAACATTATGAAACTAAGGAGACAAACAAAAACCTTTAAACAATAACAATAAAATTATTCACTAAATAGCAGGGCCCTCTAGTGAGGTCCCTCTCCCAAAAATTGGCGTATGCCGCTTATTGTGACAAGTACACGGTATTCTTTAGTAAAAGGCGAAAGAATAGTTCGCTATGTACTTATCACACAGCTCCGTGATTTCAACATAGCATTTTGTTCCATTTTATAGCATAAAATTTAAGTTCAACTTCAAACGTTTCTGATTTGGGCTTTCTTAGAAAAACACTCTGTCATAAACACACTGCTTCAACTTGGTCATTTGTATACTGGAATACTTCATCTTTAAAATAATTTTTCTGCCTTTCCTTTAACTTTCTTCAATATCTCAATCTAACCTAGACCACAGTTTAACTGAACTGAACTTGTGAAAAAGGAAGAACCATAGAGAGAAAAAGATAGAAAGAATGTATTGCATATCTGTGCAAAAGTATCTTAATAGAAGAGGAAAAACATAGAGTTTATTTGTTGAAGAGATTTTTCTCACCTTTCTGTTTTAGTGTTCTTTCTCTAAGGATTTCATAAGCCTACATAAGCTGCCATATTCTCCTTTTCCTCCATTCCTGCATTGACTTGTGCCACTGATTATTATTGATGTTAATAATGTTTCACATGTAAGTGTACTAGTTATTATTGATGAATTGAGAGTATTTTCTATTTGTTTTAAATTGTTTTATATTAAATTTAAAAAAAATAGATTTTTTTTTTTAAATTACCAGTTTTGTAGTTTACATTGTTTTTCATTTCTTTATATCTGTATTTCTGACAATTCAATACATCTGCTTGTGAATATGCATCAGCTCCCATTATCAATGTGTAACATGACATCTACATTCATTTTGTCACAATTAAACACTTCTCCAATAAGATCCACAATTACTGATAAAAGTGTTGAGGATAAAACGCATCAACAAAAGATATTTTCTCTTTCCATTTAGATAATGATGGCTTGACTCTATAGATCCAAAAAGTGAAGAACTTTCTACATCACCACACCAATCACTGCACATGTTAAGAGGTGCAAAATTGAAATAAGAACTCCCAAAAAACAGAAACTACAAATCAAAGACTTGGAGTCAACTCGTTGGGTTTTCCTCTGTTTCTATAACAAGTTTCTGCAGGATTCATTCTATAGTGTTAATCAAGCTTTGATATTATATTTGTGCTCATCACACTGGTGCCGTTGATTGAGGTTTAGCTAAAGCTAATGAAAAATCTTTAATATTCATAACCTTCTCATCAATATTTGATTATTTTACTACATATGTTAGTTATATCTGAATCACATCAATCTTTAAAAAATGTTATATTTGTTAATTATATATGCTAATTTTGTCAACTATTTAATGGTTGCTTCTTATAAAACGTCAACGTCCACCTCATGAGTGCAGGCCACAAGTTCATATACATTATTTTGGCCTGCTTCTTCCTATTTCTTCTTTACTCAGAAAAGAACCATTAAACTTCATAAAAAAACATGTTCATCTCTTAAAAATTATATTAAACACATAAATCAGTTCACAATATCAATATTAAAACGTGAAAATGCAAGTTGGTGTATATTTGGTATATGTATATATATAGTTTTGTCATGGTTCCCACTTCCCACGTTTACGCTTGTCCATTGTGAGCTGTGTTAATGGCAGGCCGTTTTGGTGGTTACTCTTCCGTTGTCCACGGAAGCATTCAAGTCAAACCCTTTTTGTCCAAATCCAAAACCGTATCTTTAAGCTTTGGATTGAATCAGAGCTTGTCATTGATCCCCTCCTTTACCCAACTTGTCTTTTTTCTTCAAAATCTTATTTTGGTTGCATTTGCATATGAAGAACGAGACTTGTTTCATTGATCAGAGAAGAAGCATGCAGTGTGTTTTTCTTCATTGCCATGTTGCAACTTGCAATTCAAAGCAATGAATTCCTCAGTAGAAACAGTATCTCTGTGTGCTTTTGACTGTAAAATTTAATCATAAGCATAACAATGGAGCAGAGATATGAGAAGCTAGTGAGGTGAGTTCAAAACCGTGGTCCTTTTCTATTATTCTTTTTCATTCAGTTCATATCCTTTGTTACAACTTTGATTAGTGGTTTTGAAAACTCACAGGTTCTCCAGTGATGATGGTAAACAGAGTCTTGAACTTCCTTGGGAAAAGCTAGACTCTCACAAACACCATGAGAAGGCATTCACAGTCTATCCAGAATGCAAAATGAGTATTGGTGACAAGAACAGAATGAGCATCAAAATTCCCTCGCTTGCAAAGTTCAAGGTTTTCCCAGAAAACCATGAGCCATGGAAGAAGAAAATTCTTGATCCAGGGAGTGATGTAATTTTGGAGTGGAACCGGGCATTCCTGTTTTCCTGCATTCTGGCACTGTTTGTTGATCCACTATTTTTCTACCTTCCCTCAGTGGCAAATGATGGGAAATCTTCGTGTATGGCTACTGATTTGAATATAGGAATTGTTGTGACATGTTTCCGAACATTTGCTGATGTTTTCTATCTGCTCAACATGGCCATCAAGTTCAGAACAGCCTATGTATCACCGAGTTCTAGGGTGTTTGGAAGGGGTGAGCTTGTTATGGATCCTAGGCTTATTGCAAGGCGATATTTGAGATCAGAGTTCTTCCTAGATCTGGTTGCTACACTACCTCTTCCCCAGGTATCACATATGCTTCTGCTTTAGTACTCTCATGTTGTGTTTAATGCATAAAACAGCAGAAATAGTTAGTGAATAGTCCCACATCGAATAGACATCAAGTAAGTTTTTGTATTAACCTGAATTCAACCTTTTTCTTCGTTCTCCTTTGGTATTGTTTTGTTTCTCTGGATTTGTATATTTGTCCCTGGAAGTGATGTTAAATGGCATGTCTTTTCTTTGTTGGTAGATTGTGATTTGGTTTATCATGCCAGCAATCAGAAGCTCCCATGCTGATCACACCAACAATGCACTTGTACTCATTGTTCTGCTTCAATATGTCCCCAGATTATATTTGATTTTCCCATTGAGTTCTCAGATTATTAAAGCCACTGGTGTAGTTACAAAGACAGCATGGGCTGGGGCTGCTTACAATCTTTTACTTTACATGCTTGCTAGTCATGTATGTTATGTTTTCTTCAATCACAAATTGTCTTTCATAATTACTACAAGTTAATTGTTACCAAAAAACTAATTATAACTCCCTTTTTGTAGGTGTTGGGGGCATCATGGTATCTGTTATCAATTGAAAGGCATGCTACTTGCTGGAAATCTGAATGCAGAAATGAAAGCCTCCCTGTAAAATGTGCTCTTAAGTACTTAGATTGCAGTACTTTAAACCAGGATGATCGCATGAAGTGGGTAAACAGTACTTCTGTGTTTGGTAACTGCAATCCTGAAAATACCACCAATTTCAACTATGGAATTTTTGCAAGTGCAGTGGAAAATAATGTTATCTCCTCCGTGTTTATAGAGAAGTATCTCTATTGTCTCTGGTGGGGCTTGCAGAACTTAAGGTTTGGTTCCAAGCTATAGATCAATATTTGACATAAATTAAACTGCACATCACATGTCTGTCTTCACTGTTCACATATGATTAATCTCTTCCTTTCTGTTTTTTCAGCTCCTATGGCCAGGGTTTGACCACAAGCACATTCATTGGGGAAACTGCATTTGCAATACTCATGGCTATTCTGGGTCTGGTTTTGTTTGCCCACTTAATTGGTAACATGCAGGTAATTAGAATCTTCAGATCCATGAAGCTCTACTTTCAAAATTAAGTACCACCCAGCACACTTTTTACCCTTTTACTTAAACCATTACATATGAATTCTTTTTGTCTTCAACAAAAACTCTGAAACAGTTTGCAATGGTTTGTCATCTTTTTCATTCTCATTTCAGAAAGAGTTAATATCATCATCAAACAAGTTAGATTAAAGAAAACTGTTTCCTATAGCCTAAGCATCCTAAATTTATATGAACACCAAAGAATGCTGAATTCAGTGCAGACCTATTTGCAATCTATTACTGTGAGGCTTGAAGAATGGAGGCTCAAGCGACGTGACACTGAAGAGTGGATGAGCCACCGTCAGCTCCCACAAAATCTGAGAGAGCGTGTCCGAAGATTTGTTCAATACAAGTGGCTTGCAACTCGCGGGGTTGATGAAGAAACAATCCTACGTGGCCTCCCTATTGACCTACGTAGAGATATCCAACGCCACCTTTGCTTGGACCTTGTTCGACGTGTAAGTTTTCTTTCAGCATGTAGAAATGTTCAATAGTTTAACTCGTCCATGCATAAGGACTCACGTAAAATCATGCTATGTATATATATACGTAATGTAATGGCTTCTTTTTCACCAATTTCAGGTTCCTTTTTTCTCACAAATGGATGCTCAGCTACTTGATGCAATATGCGAGAGATTGGTATCATCCTTGAGTACTCAAGGCACGTACATAGTCAGAGAAGGAGATCCGGTTACAGAGATGCTCTTTATCATCAGAGGAAGACTTGAAAGTTCAACCACAAATGGAGGCAGAACTGGTTTCTTCAACTCCATTACCTTGAGGCCTGGTGATTTCTGTGGAGAAGAGCTACTTGCTTGGGCGTTGCTTCCAAAATCCACTCTCAACTTGCCTTCTTCTACAAGAACTGTTAAAGCCCTTGTAGAAGTTGAAGCATTTGCACTAAGAGCGGAAGATCTTAAATTCGTGGCCAATCAGTTCAGACGTCTCCACAGCAAGAAGTTACAGCACACTTTCCGTTTCTACTCTCACCATTGGAGGACATGGGCAACATGCTTCATTCAGGCTGCTTGGCGCCGGTTCAAGAAGAGAATGTTTGCGAAGAGCCTTAGCTTGAGGGAATGCGAGTCCTTCAATCACGATCAACATAATGAAGAAGAGCACAGTGCAGTGACTTCAAACACTGCACAAGTAAAACAAAACCTAGGTGTCACTATTCTGGCTTCAAGGTTTGCTGCAAACACAAGGAGAGGAGTTCAGAAGATGAAGGATGTAGAGCTGCCCAAGTTGCAAAAGCCTGAAGAACCAGACTTTTCAGTAGAGCCTGATGATGATTAGATCAGCACTGCAATCTACAGTTCCATGACCATCTTCAAGAGTTGAAGTCACTGTTTCTCACACAAATGATTCGGGTCCAAACCTACAATACGTGTGCATTATTTGTTTGTTGATGGAGAAGCTTTCAGGTTTTCTATTAGCCTGAACTTTTGATGTCGAACTTGCTTTATGATGAGTGATCCTAACGCAGTCAACATAGTTGATGTCCATACGCATCAACTTCTAGCAAGAAGATGCTCTTGTGTGTTTGAAGTTTGGTACATGTTCACAAAAAACGATTTTTATCTTGTATATTACAGTTACCTGACATATCACTTGTATTGCACTGCACCATTGTTCTTGCTTGTATATTTTTTTACTTGTTCTGGTCATTGTAATTTAAACATACAATGTCTTTTTACTACTGTGAAGGCTTAAAGTATTGTGTCATTAAGTTTCTTCATGTTATATTCAGATTAAAAGAATTTCACAGTTGAGATAGGCAAGACAAAAAATTATATGGGGTGTTGAATATTATGACCGACATATCCATCCAAAGAAATGGGCCTATTTTGTACTTGCTTGCTAATGGCAGGTGGATAGGCTGTGGTGTCAACAGATTCAGTGCCATCAACATTTTGGCCCAGTGATGTTAATCTCACATTTTAGAAATCAGTTTTAAGAACACGAATCTATTGGAGGGACCACAGCAGAAAATGATTAAACCACTTAAGCTTTGTTTCCACTATTTGCCTGCCGACACAATTTCATTTACTCGATTATAGCCATGCAATTATAACACAAGAAAATTGCCAAGGAACAGAGAGCATAGGGAGGAGGGAAGAGTTGGAAGAATAAAATATATTGTTTAAATTAGATAACAATGAATGTACAGAAAGATGTCCTGTTTTACACACTCTATTTACCATGAAGGCACCTATGATTCGACATATGTCAAGCTAGATGCACTACATCCAGACATTTGGAATGAGAACTCCCATTCCCAATAACACAATGAAGAAAACTGAAGATTTTATACACTTCCTATACCAGTAAACAAGAATTCAATACCTGTAAGAGTACAATGTGAGTAGTGCCATATAAGGAATACTTGTGATGAATCGTGTGAATGCAAAATGGATATAGAGTTGGATAACTGAGGAACCTTGCTTTGGTACTTGCAATCAATTATGCCTTCGATATACGTACACCTGTACTGTGAATTTTTGGAAAGAAACGAAAGAAAGGATTTAACTATACTTCTTTGTTCATTTTTTTTGCTGGACTGCAACTTGGCTGATAAACCAGTAAAAGGTGTTTTTCATTCATCGTTTATGCTGTTTCGAATGAAAACTAGCTCATCTGCTCTCCAATCAAATCAAGCCCCACAAGGAGGAAGGTCACCCCTTGGAAAAGCAGGAAGTAGAAGTGAACTCCTTGTGCAGATAACAGACTCCTGATAGAAGCTGTGAGAAGGAGGAATGCCAAAGTCAGCTCTTTCTTATATATCTTATTAGTTTTCTTAACAGTTGTTGGAGCTGCTTCTTTGTGCTCCAAAAGCTTTTGTGACTCCATAAGGTCACTGTCGGAAGCTCCTCTATGAATCTTTTGTTGTTCTATTGACTTGGCTTCCCTTTCTGCAGCCGCTAGTAAATCGGACTCTGAGGACCTGCCAGCTTTCTTTGTCACAACCCATTCGTAAGAGCTTCCTAATTGGAAGAGCCCAGATACCATTGCATTGAATTTGGTGACGGACATGGTGTTTTCGAAAAGGAGGTAGGGAACAATGAAAGGAAAAGATTTTGGAGCAGGAAGAATGTTAAGAAGTGACATAAACACAGGCACATAGCAGATCACCCACAAAGGAAGCTCTGCCTCTGGTACAAACATGGTTAGAGGAAGAATTATGCAAAATAAGGTGAAGGAGTAAAAGGGAAGGATCAGTTTCCTCAACAGAAAAAATAGCAGGATTAAGTTTGCTTTCTTCCATGCAGACACCTGCAGTTATAGAGCATTTTTAAGTTTTTTAGGCAGTGCATATTATAAGCCAGAGTTCTAAGTTATCAGAATATGCTTTTCTTCATCACTACTCTAATTATTACTTCAACATGAGTATCAGATATACCTTAGATTTCAAAATTGCCGGAAGACACAACCTAAAAAGTTGCATAGGACCTGAATGCCAGCGGTGTTGCTGCTTCCTGTAAGCTTCATATGACTCTGGAACTTCACATGATACCTGAAAATTTACAGATTTAAGAAATTCACTATAGTACTCCAGGAACTTCTGGTGAACATTCAAGTTACTTACAATTCAGAAAGGTGACATAACTAATCATATCATGCATATACAAGAATACTACTCTACAAGTGCGTTATCCACTTCCAAAAGAAAGGAGATATGGATGGAAAAGGTTGTCATCTATGATCACCTTTACATCATTTAGGAAGATAAATTTCCAACCATTGAGATGAGCTCGGACAGCAATGTCCATATCTTCTACAGTTGTCCTCTCTAGCCAGCCCCCGGACTCTTCTAGTGCCTTGATTCTCCAAACACCAGCAGTTCCATTGAAACCAAAAAAACTGAGAAATACCCCATTCACCTGCTGTTCTACCTCAAAATGAAAGCATAAGTTTATGTTTTGGAGGCGCGTCAATAAATTCTCATCCTTGTTCACAAAAGACCATCTAGCTTGGACCAAACCTAGTTCGGGATTGTCCTGTAATAAAAAAGCATTTGCAAGATATAAAAATACGTTAAACATGCTTCCCAATAATTTTTCTGAATATGTTAGAAGTTCTTCACTCAACCTTGAAATGTGGCACAGTTCGCTTAAGAAAATCAGGATTTGGTTGAAAGTCTGCATCAAAAATAGCAACAAACTCGTAGTCTTTCACATAGTCACAGCTCATTGCAGAGTTAAGATTTCCAGCTTTGTATCCAGTCCTTATTAAGCGATGCCTATAGATTATATTGATCCCCTTCTGGCTCCATTTAGAAACCTCTTCCTTGATTAACCACTGTATGCTCTCATCATCAGAATCGTCAAGTACTTGAATCAGTAAACGATCCCTTGGCCAATCAATGCCACAGACTGCAGAAATGGATTGATCATACACCTGCATCAAATCAGTACATGCAAAGTAAGAAAATTATCTGTCTATCAAGTGTACTTATACGTTGCCATTCATTATGGGAGTTAAAAAATTACTAAACACAACACAACATCATGAGAAAACTGCTTCTCCCTTCTTAATTACTAAGGTGGTGTCTATTTCAGAAACCAAAAATAATGATTACAATGTTAAGTATCAACCTAGATGGAACAAGATGTCTGGATCCCAGATTATAAATTTACTTCCCTCCTACTTTCCTTTCTTTTTTTAAGGTGCATTCATACAATTCATAAGCATTGCAAAAAAAGGTAATCCGAACATTCTATTACTAGGTTCTATTTTATTATGACATTTGCGAAATCTATTCTTCGCTTAGATAAATACAAGCTGAAACGAATATATTGAATTCGGTGCAAGCTTATTACTGAAAAAATAACTTGAGTTGGCACAAAGGGAATGCCGAAATTTGTTGCAATTCCTACCTCCCTCTCATTGCACATTGGAATTTGAACCAGAACCATGGGATAATTGCTTGCAGATCCTTCAACATCATCACTCTTGAACGGATCCCCATTAATCTTTGGCTTGACCTTCCTGTATTTGATCCAAAAGCACCCCAGGCAAAGGACCATGCGGTCCACAGACTGTATAAGAAACAAAACAACACAAAATTTGGAAAGTGCCTGTATAGGAGGAGCAATGTACTCAGCACGAAACGTCAACCAAGCAACATAAGCCAAGTGGAGCAATCCTTCGAAATCAGAAGTACGAGGAATGTGCAAAGTGGGGTTCCCAAAATGCCAACCTTGAAGGTAAGCAACAACCTCAAAGGCCAGAACTGCCAAGGATGTCACTAGGAACACTCTAATGACTCGAAACAGCAACTTGCCTTTTTCCAACTTGTCACTCTCACTCTCCATAGCCACACCCTGTCCATGAATCAACCTCTTCTTAATGGCCCCCAGCAACGCCCAAAGCACGGTGGCAAACCATGTGACACAGCCAACAGCACGGTGAGCCCTGAGAAGCAAGACCCATGTGACTTGCTTAGCATTCTTGCCACGGCTTTTCTCAACTGGCCTGAATGCAGCATCTGCACCATTGATCTCCACAACAGAGAAAGCGGGGTTCTCCATTTTCACCACTACCGGTGTTCCCTTCTGTGTATCCTTCGTCCACCAATTGGAAAAATCCAGCCTCGGAGCCATTTTCACACAATGGTGAATTGGACACAGATTCACACTTCACACACTGAACACCACAAGTATGCTAGTATGTGTGTGTGTGTGTGTGTAGATACACTCAGAGCAAGGACTCAAGACACCAACCTCATCAATATTTTCTAGCACACACCATTGTAAAGACTAAAGAGAAAAGACTCAGATCTGGAAACTCATGTAAAACACTGCCCTAGATTCGATGGAACCCTCTTGAAGGCTCAGCATTTAACAAAATGCAACACATAAAAGCCTAGAACGTGAATTGAGTGAGGCTCTTTTGTACTTCCAAGAATATCTAGAAGGCACCTAACATGGGAAAGTCACATTATGAGGGAAGGTATCAGCAGCTGTAAGACTAAGACGCTAACTTCCAAGTTGGTTTCCCTCACTAAATTCACTTACCGTTCCCATCCACTTTGACTCCAAAGAAAAAAGAATACAAAAGAATAACAGAAGTTTTCCTTTCTACAAACACCTTTCAATCATGTTTGAGAATAGTAAAAGAATTATAGCAATGCAAAACTTTTTTTTTAGCATTTATTTAAACAGTTGATTCAGTTTATTCACTGTTCTCAGTGGTTACATAATGTTCACGGAATCCCCTAAGCTAAGGCAAAATTAAACTTGACTGAGAAATTCCACATGAAGGAAACATAGTTGAGTAATTTGACTGGAACAGAAGATAAGATAACAATCATAAGACTTTGTCTCAGAGTAAAAGTAACAGTTTAGAGCATATTAAATTTTAACATAAAAATGATTAAAAAAAAAGTTACACAACAGATGGAATAGTTGGAAGATAAGATTGAAGATTCCAGGTGCAGTGTGATTTATGAGTGTGGCTACCAGAATAACAATCTTTATTTAAAATATTTGAATGATAAAAGAACAACTATGATAAAGGTAACAATAGCAATAATGCCAATAACCAAAGGTGGGGATGAGATGCGTGTGAAAGGCTAAAAAGGGAACGGTGACTATTAAAAGGACCATGGAGATCAAAGCAAACTTTGCAAATGACATACGCCAAGCCATCATCAATGTTTAAACCTTTTACTTTTAATTATTGCTTACAAAAGATGCCTTGACTTGGATTATTAGAGGCCAAGAGGGGTTAATTTGCATTCTGTAAAAACCAAAACATTATCTAATGGAAGCTTCTTCAAGAATATTCCTTTACATTACCAGGAGACAGAACACAAACAAGGGTAAAAACTAGAAAAAGAAACAAAAAAAAAACCTCACATAAACTCTGGTCCCACAAGAGAACCCCATGTTACCCAAAATTGTAGGATAAGCATTGTCAAATTAAAGACAAATTTTGTGTTAAGAGAGATCAGTTCAATTCCATGAGTTGAAATTTACATTTATAAATACGAAATCATTTTATTTTTAGTCGATGTGAAATTTTAATACATCTCCTTCACATTAAGAAATATATATATTGAATATAAAATTAAATATTAATAAATAATTTGATAATAGTCTGATAACAAGTGATAAGACAAGATTAATTAAGAATAAATTTTGCTAAAATAACTTTAATATATAAATCTAGTATCATATTTAAAAAGTAGATTTTAAACATAGAAGCAAATCAGTGGATATGTCGCAATATAGTTACTAGTATTTAGTTGTCACCAAAAGAACATAATTAATTAATGCAAATTCAACTAGAGTAATAAAGGGCAACCAGAATAGCACAAACAAACAATTGAAAAGTATTTATTGCAGTGGGCATTTACACCAAATACACAGGTTAGTAATTGCTAATTAGAATATGTGTGGATAAAATTAATTTGATGCATGGAGCAACTAGATATATGATCAATGAAAGATTATTACCAAGTGAGATAAAGTTTCATGTTCACGTTTTTGTTTATTTTTGTGGTATCATATATTATCTTATCTTACTATCATATGACTGAAGTGAACACCGACCCTTTTATATCTGGTAGTAGTTGTTGAATAAATAACCTCAGAATGACACTGTATCTATCAGTGTATATATGCCATGTGTGGTTTCATTGTAAAAGTATACAATATAAATGAATATTACATGTAGCCAAAATAGTTTAATTACAATTTTATTTTGACAAAAATTACAATATTATTGTTAGATTAATTACCAAGATATATTATCTCTAAATTTAAGATCCACTTTCTGTGTTAAACGTTATGGACCTAGCCTTCTTCCAGGGTCACCCACTTGTTACCTCCTAAACCCCCTTCCAACCACTTACTTCCTTTCTTGTCTCACTTTTTCAAAGCAGTTCATTTCCTTTCTCTCCCTACTCAAACAAAAATCTCTATTGGGACATACGCTTCTTCCTCTTTCGAACTAGCAGAATGTTTTTCCTTCATGTAAGTTAAACTAAATCTTTATCTTTTTATGTTTGTTTATGTTCCTAAACTCTAGTTTAACGTGACCATTGTCAAGGTCTCATTTTTTTTTTCGTCTTCCTGTGTCTGTTTTCAACTCCTTAAACTGCTTTAGGTCCTGGTGCTCCTCCACTAACGGTTCCTTGAGTCAGTTTTCAGTTTCGAGGTAAGGGAAGCTAGATTTGTTCATGTTTTTAAAGTATATTGTGTGTTTTGGTTCCCTTTCATGATTGAGATGTATGTTTGAGGTATGTGTTTGTATGGAAAATAAACTGGATGTTGCTTGGTATGTAAAAATATATAATCTATGTAGTTTCCATTTTCTAATCAATATAAGAAACTACTCTATTATAGAAGAGGAACGTTTAGGAATTATGATTCTCACAATTATATTATTAGAAGAGCTTAAGAACTTACCTAGATCCATTGCAAAGTTCTCTTAATCAATGTTTTCCCTTCTCTTACTTCTCTTTAATGGCTTGTTGATGATATAGAATTACCAAGTACAGAGTCTTCTCCTGTCAAAGTCACATTTCTTTACATTCTCTTGAAACGTCAAAACTCTACCGCTTTTCAGGAGCAACTATCATTCTTTTCTTCTAGTATTTTAAAACTTTAATAAAATACTATAATACCCCTATGAAGTGAGAAGTGAGGGAATTAATTTAATAAGTCTAAAATAATCCCCATAACTTTAATAACTTATATTCTAATAATCATCACATTAGAATCTTTACATTAAAGTTATTCTTTAAATTACATGAACCAAATATTAAATTAATATATAATTTAACATGGTATTGTTTGGATCTGGCTTGCATGTGTGAACAGTGGGAAAACCTGCTATTGTCGCCTAAGCGAGTAACTCTCGCGCCTATGCGAGAGTAGCAAAAACTCACTTATAGTTTATACTCGAGTTATCGCTCAGGCGGTGAGCTTTTGTTTTGAGTGAGGAGTAATCTCACTCAAGCGAGAACTTGCAGAACCTGCAGTGCTCACTATTTGAGCTCTCGCTCAAGCGAGAATGCCTAGTTTAAACGAGAACACTCTGTCGCTTGAGCTATGGCTTCTAATTTGAGCGAGAATGAGGCAGATTTGTTTTATCTTTGTGATTTTACATGTGGATTGATTTAATTATTCTTAAAAGTATGGACTTGTGACTATGTATGTTTTATGTGATATTGATGTGCTTGGTATGAAATAAATCATGAATTGAGTGGTTGATTGAGTATTGACATGGAATTATGATGCTTTGAGATGACATGTGGATTTGGTGTGAGAAATATGGATGTGGTATGAGCTAGACGTAATTCCATGAAACTCTTGACGAAATTTCATTGTGGTGTTGTAGTATATATAACTACATAAGAATTCAAGCAATGTTGCATCCCAAAGCTCTAAAGAATCAGTGAGTCTCACATGGATTTAACTTATAAATTCAACTTATAAAATAAGGAATAACATTTTTTTGGTAGATGTTATTTTTTTAATATAAAGTCAAGGGTTTAATTTAGTTATTGTGTCAGATTTCACCGATTAAAATCAGTTACAAAGTGTTTTAAGTAAAGAATGAACATTAAAGAGAAGACAGAAGAATATTTGATTGTAGAAAGAAAAAAATTAAGAGATACACATTCTTTTAGAAGATATCAATATATAAAGATCCATATTAAAACAAATGTTCGTAGATATGCGAAAGAAAATTTATAATATTAGTGAAAATGAATAAAAGTTCAAATAATTTTAAAATAGTTTAATTCATATATTTTAAAAATTAAAAAATTGTTAGAAGGGAGACAGAAATATAAGTGGGAGGGGCTTTAAAACAAGTATCACTCTCTCTTCTATCCCTTTCAAACTTTGAATTAAATAAGTAAGTTAAAAAAAAATCCCCCCTACTTTCCTTTCTTTCAACTCATTAAGAAAACATTACTAAAATCCTTAAGAGACGTTAAAATTATAATTAATTATTAAAAATTTATCATAAATTAAATTTTCAAAAATAAGTTTTGAGCTAACTTTGGACAAATTTAGGGATTCTTTCTCTTAAAAACTGGTCATTTAATTTGTCTCGTTAGTCATTATCGTGCCTTTGTCTCCTAATTATCAATCAATTGTTGTTTTCATTAATTAGCCTTGTCTGACCAATTATAATCTATTGGAGTATTTAGTACCATAAATATTCAAAAAATAATATTTTATTTATAAAGTATTAATTACTATAAATATTGCCTTTTTTTTATTCGTTGAAAATTGTTTAATTTTTTAAGCAAAAGTAGATTTATTTGGACTAAAGGAAAGATGCTGAGATTTCAAGAAAAATGATTTTTTTTTATCAAAATCAATGAGTTATATAATGGATTTGATAGATTAAAAATAATAATTTAATTAATAAAAAAGGTAATATTAACATTTTACTCTTATATATAAATTAATTTAACATGTAAATAGTATAAATTATGTTATAATAAAGTAACTTATTGTTTAAACTGAAAAAATCAATATTGATAAAATTATATTAAATTAAAATACGATTTTTAAAAATTAAGATGAAATAAGATTTTGAAAATTAATTTAAATAAAATTAAGTAATAACTTGACGTTGTTAAATTATTTTAAATTGAAAAGTACGACAAACATAATGAACAAGGCAAAAAAAATACTGTGAAATAGTAAAGAAATAAATAAATATAAAGACAAAATAATTGCATAGAATTGATATCACTTTCGACCCAAAACTTAAAATTATAAATTTATGGGTTTTTATCATTATATAGTGCTCCACTTTTTCATTTATAATGAACGTGGGAGACTTGAATTTTTAACTTTTGACTTTTCTAGTTCATTTTTCCAAATTCATCTTTACAAATTCTTGTAAATAAATCGATACAAACACAACATTCATTTACATTTTCATCATCATATGCTACATTAAATAGTTAGAAACAAACACAAACTTACCTTTTTTACCTTCAAACAATTTCATTTTCCACTTTCTTTTTCATCATTTCCTTCTCTTTCCACCTCCTCCCTTTCTAACAAAGCATAAAAGAGTTAAAGGATACATTTATTCTCTAGAGTTGATATAGATGTTACTTTAAGAGCAGCGAAAGGTATTTTAGGTTGCTTGAAGATGGTTAAAAGAAAAAAAAAAAAACTGTATGATAGGTTTTGTAAGTGTAGTGTGATGAGTATCGTAGATCTTGCATTGTTGCATGTGAGACAGATTGGCCGACAACCTAAAATCTTGACAGACACTATCTTAGCTGGGTTTCAAGAACTGATTTGAAGTATGAATGAACGTGTGCATCATTCTGTAGAACCTGTTTTTGTTTCCCCATTCTAATCTCTTATCTCACATTTTCGTTATCACCACCACCATGTGTGCCATTTTAATCTCTATCTCCTTTCTCTTCCTTCAATTATAACTTTCCTTTCTTCATTATAATCTAAAAACTTATAAACTTATAATTGTTTAGGACACATTTTTAGGATTTCATGCCATAAATGATAATCTATTTTTAAAAATAGTTCAAAGTTTCGCACCAGATCTTTTCAATAGTTTTTTTGGCTTATATGTAGTGCTTTTCAACTCAACAAGACTTAAACATTATAATTTTAGAAATTTCATGAATCTTGACACTAAAAGTATCAAACTCGGATAACTTAGGAGAAAGAAAAGTTGAAGGTATCATGTGAGTAAATATTTTCATGCTAGAAGATATTATTCTTATCTTAAGGTAAGAGCAAAATCTGGAAGATAATTTTTTATGAATATTCTTGTCATTCACAGAGGAAAATGGAAAAGGAAATAATCCAACATCGGTCTCTTGTCTTGCACAAAAGTGGGGGCGGCTGAATTAAATTTCACACTTTTCTGCCTTTTCTTTTTTAATATTAATATATTTATAATTAATTAAAATAATATAATAAAAAAATAATAAAACATATCACGTAGCCAGCAGCCTATATTTTCAAGAGAACTGCAGACAGAACACGAGGTGGAGGTGGAGGACATAGATGTCACAACAAACCCTAATTAGATCAAATATCTTATTTTCATTATTTCCTATTCTCTACACCTACATCAAAATATCTCACTCAATATTTTCCTTATTTTATGTATGGGCATGCACTATAGGATACCTGTATAATTATGTTCTAATTTTAATATCGTATGATTCAAATGCAAAGTTGGAGTCTATGGTAACGAGTAAATTAAATCATATATATCATCCAACGAATTTTGGATCTGAACATTGATATTTGTAAAAATAATAAATTCTTTAGTTTTCTAATAGATATTTATTCCAATATACTCAATAGTCTCACGTCATTTAAAAATCGAAACCAAGAACAATTTACTATGGAAACGTGACCATAAACAAAAATAAGGATTCACTTGAAGAATTTGAAGGACATATGATAAGGGTTAGAGCAAGAAAAGCAAAGAAAACTCTTCAACAAGTATTGTATATATTATTTGAATGCAATTCCAAGTTTCAAAGAGAAAATACCAAGATAATGAATTGCATCATGACCTAAGTCCGTCATGTTCCATTAATTTAAATATTTCTTCCTTCTTTCATCATCAAATTTTTTGTACAGACAATACTTCAGATGTAGTAATTATCACTCAATAAATTTGAAATTCAAACATTAATGTCATTTTAATGGAGATAAAACAAATGCTATGTATATAAGCGTGCGTGTGCATGTTCTACGTGTGGTAGCCTTTGATTCTCCAATATAGTGAGGCCAATTTTCTTTAATTAGTTTGGTTGCCTTTTGGGATTAAAATAAACAAAATTTATGAGAAATGCTAGTTGTATTATCTTTCAACACTTTCTTTCTCACTTACTCTTTTATTAACTGAAATTATTGCTTATTCTTCCTCTCATTTTTGTGAGTTTCACTTTCAAATTGCTACTTTTATGCACCCACAAATAGTAAACATATAATAACTAATTAATTTGTCACTTTGACAGAATTGTGATGTATCATTTAAAATAATTATAGCAATTTTTTTTAAAAACTTATTTTTCTAGATTGATTGTTAACAGCATGATCAAACTTACAATCTTTCCATTCCTTCTTTTCTATCTAACCAGTGATCTTATAATTTAGTAATGCATAAAAAACTTTAATAATATTTTCCTGGCGAAAATGAACACCTAAAAATTCTGCAATTACCTTAAAAAGCTTTCTAAGAATGAAGAAACGACAATTAATTTAGTACAGAATGTTAAAAAGTTAAAGAAATATACATGTGAATTATCTTTTAAAATTGAAACGAAATGTAAATAAATTATTATGGACTACAAAATTCACAACAAAAATCTAAAGACATATAATAATAAGAAGCGTTTAAACTTTAATTATATTTATCAGAATAAAAGTCTAAATCGAAAATAATTTTTCTAGATCCTTTTTTGAATATAAAGTTGAAAATTAAATTAGAATATTCACTATTCTTTTAATTACCTGTCAACGTCTTTTATGATAAGTTCTAGCATATTAGAAATCAGAAAAAGATTATTTAATACATCAAAAACACTATAAAAATGATAATAGATTGAGTTTAATGTCTATACATTATTTTATTTAATATATATATATATATATATATTATGATCACTATTTTTTTCATTAATAATTTTATTTTTTTATCACTTAATTTTTTGAAAAAATACTTAAATAAAATTATTAATAATCATCCTAAGAAACTCGAATACTTTCACATTTTATAATTAGTGACTATTGGATTTGGACTATGTGTGCTTTGCTATCTAAACACCCATTTTTCCACATCGAAAAAACAAGTTAACCATGAAATTTAACGGATTCCATTGCCAGTAAAATCACACTTTTTGATGTCATTTAAGTCATGTCAATTATTATTTTTTGTTTACCGGAAATTTCCTTTAATCGTATTGGGTAATGTTTAATAAACAATTTTTTCTTGCTAGATTATTCTTTTCTTGAAATAATGTTTGGAGTGTCAATTTTTTTTTAAATTTAACTTTTAATCTTCTATTTATTTAAAAATAAATATCGATTATATTTATTTTTAATGTTTTATATACAAGATCAAATTATGTTTTTTTTTCTTCTGCCAACCATAAGGCTATTATTATTTATTTATATAAAACTGAATTTTCTTATTATTTTTTCCTTTTATTACACAACATATTGATAATCATAAATAATATTTTTCTTAATTTACTGTTAACTTTTTTTATATTATATTACACAGCCTATTTTAACGATTATATCTTTTTCAATGTTTATTTTATGATTTTGGTATTGGACTTGAAGATATTGGAATTGATATTAATACCTAATACTTGCTATTTTTTAACCATTGCACATTACATTATTTTTCACATATTTATACCACCATGAGTTGTGCTGTTATTGGGCCCATTAGCCCGATTTCTCTCTGGCATGTAAATTATTGCTATTAGGCATATTTTGTTTCCCTCTTTTTTATAAAAATGACACTGTACAGTACACTTCCTGTCTGAAGAGTTTAACAACAGTACACATTTATTTATTCATAATTACAAACCAAAACAAAACACTTCATAACAAAATTAGGCATAAATTACCACAAATATAAGGCCAGAACTATGTCGTACTGTTTGTCAGACGCTTTATACTTAATTTCTGTGTTGAGAACATTGCACAGAATAAAATGGACTCTGCTTACAAAATTCTGGAAAGCATTTAAATAAAAAAAGTACAATTATTTTACTCAATTCCGAATATCATGTGTCAGTATTACAACATCTTAGGTTCAGACTATACGAGACTGTATTACTGTAAAATTATAAGAAAAAAAAAAACTAAACTATCAGTTCTTACAATCAAGTAAATAAAAGTAAAGCAACAATTTATGTAACTGTTAGTTTGCACCACAACTTATCAAAATCACTTCTATTTACGATGAGCCTCCTCGTCAGGTACAAGCTTCGTCGACTTACTTTTTTTCTGCTGATATTTGGCAAAAGAATACCACACACCACCAGCTGTATTGATAACCAATCCAGACACATTCAAAGCATGAACTTGAACACCACCCAGTAAGAAGAAACCAAGGGTCTGAAGAAGCAAAAATCAATGGGTTTAATGCTTGCAGTTAAAACTATATACAAATAACATAAAGGGTATGCATGCAAATTAAACTACAAAAAAGAAAAAGATGGATAGATAATGTGTATGTATGAAATGAATTTGGCCTGCTGTGACAGTTTTTCTATGGCAAACACATAGTAGCTTACCGTGGAAACAACCCCTTTGAGAACGCCAACAATAGTTGTAGTTAAGGCTGAATTAACAATTGTACACAAGAACATGGTGAAGTTGAGAACAATGCCCATCACCAATGAAAGAATAAGAATCATCAAAAATGAAAAAGAATAACTCTGCAAAGGAAAACAAAATATTAGCTTTGACGTCAATTTATCAATAAATAGAACATGATACAGCTTTGCCATATAATTAGATACTGCAGATTTTTAGCTTTTCCAAGATATGTTGCAAGCTATGGCTCCAGCTGTCGACCATCAAAACGACTTTTTTATGATCCTTCCACAAAATGATTGCTAATTTAATTTAGGAGAATTGAAGGGAGTGAATCAAGTAATCTATTGATTTAATTTACAATTGTAGAACATCTGGTAAATAAAAGGACAATTGTTTTATGGAAGAAAAATGGGCCCAGATCATGCCAAAATCAAAAGTTGCTGCTTTGTCTTGTTTTCCACCATACAACAAGTGATCTTGACCTCACAACCCCCATGTTCTTTTTTCTAGTTCTTAGAAACATACCCAATCCTAGGAAACTCAAAAGTCACATGCCCAATGGACCAATACATAGAAAATTTGCTCAAAACTACTGAGCAGACAATATATATCAGTAAGAGGAAGGAAATATTAGTGAATATATAAAATTTCTTTCGAATTGTCCAACAACATAGAAAAACTAACATAAGCAAAATGAATATATCTGCTATAGCTATCACTGAGGCATTTACCAGTTCCTTGTGAAATAATTGAATTTATTTGATTGTTCCTTGTGAAATAATTGAATTTATTTGATTGTATATACAAACAGTTAAATGTCCAAATATTCAATTCATTCTAGCATAATCATGAATCAATCCAAATACCAAGAACCAGGTTAAGATTCTGACCTGTGCAAATAATAAAGATAAAGACTTTGGGAATTCCCCAGTGGCTATGATGAGAAACATCAAAAATGGAAGAGATAAAAAACTGTTATAGAACATGATTTCCAAGGATGAAAGTCCATCCTCAGCACCAGATCTTTCCACCAGCACAAGGTACATGGTCTGCATATATGAGTAAGCAGCACAATGAACAAACAGTGCAAAATTACAGTGTCGATTCCATTATAAAATTAAGATTTAAGAACTACGATAGGTCAGCATATCACCTGGAAAAAAACGGAAACAAAAGCCATGCTATACCCAAAAAGGTCAAAGGAAAAATCTCCAAGGGCAGCAATGAGAACTCCAGCAGCAATCAATATAACTGAAAGAGCCACCTGAAATTTGACAGAATAAAGATGTAAGATTTATCAGCTCAAGAGAGGAAAAGAACAAAAAGCTACCAATCATTATAATTCGCACCCAAGGCTATACACTTTATATTTATTGTACAAGAAAATGAGCACAGCTTTACATGCAGTTCATAGTTTACAAGTACCATATCCAATTTTAGAGTCCACCACTGATCAGTATTTCCAGATCAAAGTTTCTTCTTGTTTTGCTGCAATATCTAATTGTTAACATCGTTTAAATTCAGTTACCAATGATTCGCCCCCCTTTCTAAATTCCACAATTTCTTTTCTGAAAAACTCCTTATTGCAACTTAGTTCAACCAATAAATTCCATAGTCTCTAATTCTAGTACATATAAAACTATTTTGATAAGGTGGACAGAATGAACAAAACCTCAAATAACAGCCAATACCTGATACGTAGGTCTCCCCTTTCCTGAGAAGTACCCAGCAATAAGTACAGCAAGAGGCGTAAGCCTCTTGATCGCAATATACATTGGGATATTGACTCCTTTCAAACTGGCCAAAGCAAAAGCAACATTGGCATTATAGAAAATTGAAAGCGGGAGAAGTCGCTTGGCCGTTGCCATTTCCAGTCCTCTAGCCTTTGTGAATCCCATTCGTCTACCAGCATGGATAAGCAAAGAGGTAGCCAATTGCTGAAAAATAAAAATGCTGTCACTATCAAAAATCCAGCAAACAATAAAGAGAATAAATAACCAAAGGGTCGAAAATCTGTTATCTTAGTAATTAATGTTAGTACCTGCAAAGTGAGAAGAGTCATTGAATATGCATACTGCATAAGAACAGCCTTGTTGATAAAAACCATGGCCATGGAGGCAAACCCATATGCCACAGCCGCGAACAAACTACGTGCAAACAAAATCTCAGTCATGGTAACTATTACAGACCCTTCAATAATCAAAATTTCTAAGAGCAAGATTTAGCGATGAATCTGAATGAAGAACAAGTCATTGAAAAAGGAGAATTGCGAAATAAGGAGGAAAAAGAGAAGCAAGTGGAAAACCTTGTGAAGGAGCTGGTTTCTGCATCGGCACGGATCTCCATGAGTAATTAATGGCGAAACGAGATCCAATGAATCAAAGATTAAGAAAAAAAGAAGAGAATTAAATATATAATTAGGCGTGTAGATGGAATAATTAATGGAGAATGGAGAAATTGAGTTGGAAAAAGGAGTTTACATGTCTGCAAGGGAAGAGAAAGGGATAAAGGAATGAAAATAGTAAAAAGAAAAGAAAGGGACAAAGGAAGAGAAGAGTGAAACAGCTGGCGCAGTGTGGCGTTTCATTCTCGAGTCGAGTCTTCGAAGATGGCATGCACCAAACTTCACCATCTCGTTGCCGCCATCGCTGTCACTCACCTATTTCGATCACTTATTCATATGTAAAAAAAATAAACAAAAAACTTTATTTTTATTGAATAATCAAATAATTACTTACACCCTTGTAATAACAAGTTTCAATATAGCTTAAAAATTAATTTTAAATATTTCAACTGATTTGTTATCTAGTGTGGTCTAAACGTAAGCATGTGATTAACTATAATTATGACCGTTGACATAATGCATGTAGAAAATTGAGTTTGTGTAATAAATATAAATATCATTTCATAATATCACATTATTTAATTATATAAGCATTATTCTAACGTATAAGAAAAATAAAAACAAAAACTATAATTAAGTATCATAAACCAAAAATCGTTATTCAAATCTAGGCTAGAATTAGTGGTGCGAAAGTTAACTAAAATAAGTACATGATATGTAAAATAAGGAAATATGTGGGAGAACTCGAATTAAATGTTTGAAGCAAGTTTCAAATGATAAAAACGTAATGTCAAATGTAAAAATATAAAAGTAAATATTGGAATTTAAATTATGTTCAAAAATGGTAATTGTAAGAAAACAAACAAGTAAAACTATCTACATAGAAAACACTTTTTTTTTTCTTTTATATTCATATAATTCGACTTTTGATTGGAAAGATAATTTTTTAGTCCTAAATAGGTAGATGGTTAATTTGTGCTCACTAAGCCTCGTGAATCTATAACTAAGTTAGACATATGAATTATGATGAAGAAGTGAAAATTAATATATATATATATATATATATATATATATATATAAAATGTGATTTTCTTGTTTCCTATTAAAACATAGAAGTAAAAATCTATTTTGACTTTCTCATTTATGTGTGCTCTTACTAATGTATATCGTGACACATTATACATACAATGATAATGTTAAAATGAATAAACTTGGTTATTATTATTTATTAAAACCTAAAATCAAGTTTTACATTATACATTTAAGTCACGCCGGATCATAATTTCTTTTTATCAAGATCCGAATAGTAAAAATATAAGGATATTTTATAATTAATATAAAATATTTGAGGATTAGTTATCAAATTTAAAAAATTTTAAAGATTAGTACCATTATAAAAAATGTTTAAAAGTCAATTAAAATTTTATAGCAGACCAAACTCACTTTTACTCTTAGCTATAATTGACTGTAAATAGATTAGTTCACTTATTTAATGAATAAATGAAAAACAACTTATTCAAAAATGGATTAAGATTACCTCATGATCAAATTAAATTCTCTAACCTTATCAAATTCAAGTGAAGACAATGAATATTTTCATTAAAAATGATTGGTCTGTTTCATATAAACCATCGCAATGTTTAAATTAGTTCTAAAATATATCAAGTTATTAAAATCTTTAACGGTGAATATAACAAAGAATTAAAAACTATCACACATTTAAGTTAACTATATTTAAAATACAGTTTTCATTGTCATGATTTTAAGAATGATCACACTAATTAGCACCAATATGATTAATACCATTTATTTAGACGATAGATGCTAAAACACCCTTTCCATTATCCAGTATTAACATGCTACAAATTAATTTGAACCATTCCACATTATCACTGCAATCATAATTTTAATATTCAAATTTAGTCTCAGATTCCCTCTTACCAACATCCTCAGACCTCAAATTCTTCCTTATTTAGATTTGTCTTATTCTATATTCCAGAGTCAAAATCTAAATTGACTTTACAATCACTCAGAACAATTAATCTTTTTTTTTCCTCCAAATTTTGACATGCATAATCAAAAGAATTGACTAGTCTTTAGAAATTACAGCGAGAGAATTTGAAGTTCAGATAATTGTGGGATTGCATTTTTGAAATTAGAGTTTGCATGTTTGAGTGAACTTTTTTAGTAAAAGTTTATTGTTATATTTGATTGTTGCATGTGTTTTGTTAAAGATTTTACGTTGTATGGACAGGTTTTATTATGTTCGAAACTTCAACCATAATTAGATTCTCTAAAACAACACTATAAAACATATAATAACGTAACCTCTTATAATAAAAACATTGTCAATGTTGATTTTACACAATAAAATAACCAAATTAATTTATTTTTAAACTTAAAAGGTTCAAATAATAATTTTAAACATGACACATAAAAGAAAAATAATTGCTATAACATTAAAATTGTTTATAATTGTTTATAAGATTTGCTTGTAATAAAGTATTATAATTATTTATAGCTATATTAAAATATAAAATCAATTTGCCGAATATGCATTTAAATGATGATTTACGTTTTATCATAGTTATTCTTGGGTTAGAAGAATTTGAGTAATAATTAAAAAAAAAAAAATTGAAATCTCACTATGTTAAGTAATTTATTATTAGTAAGAAAGAAACAGTACGTTGCTTTATATTTTTTAAGAAAATAAAATTAGTATTATGATTATGTAAAAAATTATGAATGATTTGTATTATATTGTATTTTCAAATTATACAAATATTTGTAGCATGTTTTGTCATGAAATATGTATTATCTTACTTAGGATTTGAATATTTTATCTTCTTTATTGGTTTTAGTTTTAAAATATAATTAGTGATAAAATGAAAATATCAAATGTTTAAAAATTTTCTTTTTCTATATACTATTATAACTATTTTTTTACCTCTAATTTTTATTTTTAAAACATATTATGAATAAAAATAATATTATAAAATAGATATAACAAAAGAATAAATATCTTTATATATTTTCAGTTTCATTGTTATTATCAGCGAAAACATATATATTATTTATGGTTATTTTTTTTGATAATAAAAAATAATAAAATTATTATTATTGTATATTATTTTAATTATGACATTAAATATAACAAATTTATAATTTTATTTTAAATATTATTTATTTATTTTATAAATAATTTTATAAATAAGAAGATAATTAAGTTTAAAAACAGTTAAATTAAACAAATTGATAAAGGGAATCTCTATAGAAACTGAAATAGGAAGAAATATGAACTTTAACATGCATTATATTAAATATTTGTTAAATATGTATTATTTATTATTTAACTAATAATATATATTAGTTAAATATGTATTATTTATTATTATTACTTAATAACAACAAACAATACTGAATCAATTTTATATAGAACGTAAATCATGAATGAGGTAACAAAAAAAGAGTACTGATTTATAATTTTGACTAAAATTCACAAGACTATGCTAAGAAATAAACATTGGTTAAAATAAATATTTGTAAATACTTAGAAAATTTGTCCAATAATTTTTTCATTTTTTATATTAAATATTTATTTCCAATTTTATTCTGCTTTTGGTTATCATTTATTATTTCACAACAATTTGACAAAAAATGATTTCAAGATGTAAAAAATACTATAACTTCATAAAAACTTATTATCCAAATAAACACTCACCGTATTAATTAATTAACAAATATCAGGTTATATGGCTTAAAAATTGATTAAAAATATCACGAGGTTGTTGACTAGATGTGGAACCTTTAAATAAGATTTAGGTTTATTAAAAAAAAAAGAAATTATGTTAAATAAAACTAATTTAAGATATTAAAAAAAAAAACCAAGTAGGATGAATTTGTAGTTGATATAAATTACAGGTAAAAGTAAACGGGTTTATCCGGTTGAGTTGGGTCAGACGATCCGGGTTAAAATACAGTGGAAGTGGATGGACATGGTTATGAGATTGGCGGAATGAGGTTGGAGAATTGATCGCGAGTGCGGAACCAAACTCCAAAACCAAAACCAAAACGCACGAATTGGGTTGGGACCATTCACCTTCTTCTTCTTCCGTCTCCGATCGATTCACGGTCAGAAAAATATCAAATCCGTTCCCCTTTTCTATCTTTGCCTCACGCGCCTCCTCAGATTTCAATCACCGATTTCACCATTATTATTAGACTATCGTTACAATTATTTCCTTGTTTTCTTCAGATTATTACGAAATAGTCGCGGAAACAATTATGAGTTTTTTCCTCTTCTCAGGAACTATCTATCTGAATCGCGGGTTAAGATATGCAACAGAGGCTGAAGTTGCAGCAACAACAAGCCCTCATGCAGCAAGCCTTGCTTCAGCAGCAGCAGATGTACCATCCTGGCATGCTCGCGGCTGCCATGTCTCAGGTTAGCCTTTCCCTCCAATTTTTTTTTTCTTTGTGTCTCGTTTTTCAATTAACCCTGCATTTCATTTCCCTGTCGAACTTGTGCATCGGACGCCAATTGCATTTGCCGTGCTGTTCCGTTGCCGTAGAAGAAGGAAATAGGGCTTGTGGATTACAAGAAAACATTTAATTCGCGTAATTAGGGTATTCGCGTTGTTGCTCTGGTTTTTATTTATTGCAGGTTTCGTGGTAGTTTAATTTTAGGTCACTTCACAGTCTTGCAGGGTACAATTGATTCCCGTTGCGTTACTGTTTTCTTATTCTCTCAACAGGAATGATTATTCCTAAATGAAAGTTGTTTTGTTTGCTTCGATTTTATTTGGTTCATTTTCATCTAGTTTTTGTTGTCGAGAAAATTGCTGCTGCTCTGGTCTATTGTTGTCGTTTAAATTATTCTGAACTGTCGATTTGATATAATTGTTGCTTCTATTACCGAGTGCCGACTAGTGTATTATATGTATTTGTGATTTACAATTATTTTTCTCCCAAACTTTTACCTCTTCAATATGCCAATGATTGTCAAAATGTTAGGTCGAAGTCAATGGGAATATGTCGAGAATTTATAACCTGTTTGCCTATGAAGCATAGGATGGTTGTCTCATTTAATGGAGGAACTGTTGCAGAATAGTTTTTGACGATTATGATATGAACTAAAATTGTTTTATGCATTTGGTTGATTTACTATCTGGTTCGTTAGAAGCATATGAGAAATAGCTCAGTCCTTTACTGTCTCTAAATATTGTGCTGTATTTTTCTCTATTTGTTTCTATTCAAGGTTTCTGTCTGTGCTCAGTTGTTTGGAGCTTCTTTCTTTTTGTCCGTTTTGTTTATTCTTTGTTGTTTTGTAAACTTTGCAGATGGAGCCTGTTCCAAGTGGAAATTTGCCTCCTGGTTTTGATACTTCTGCATGCCGTAGTGTGTGAGTGTTTTATTTCTTTCATATTTTAGCTGATTTTTGTCCTTAGTTTCATCTTTATGCCCAAGTATGAGAATTTCCATTTTAACCAAATTTCTAATAGCTGTAGATTCAATTTGTTTTTGCAAAAATGGTGTTTTTATCTGACCTGAATTTCTGAGAGATAAATTTGATGCTACTGAAGCAATGTCATATTAAATAATCACTGCACTAGAATTAGTATAGTTATCCTCTTTGACACCTTATTGATCTGAAGCTATGTTCTTTCAGTTATGTAGGAAATATTCATGTAAATGTCACTGATAAACTTCTCGCAGAAGTTTTTCAGAGTGCTGGTCCTCTTGCTGGCTGCAAGCTCATACGAAAAGAAAAGGTTTTTGATTCAATATTCAACTCTATTTTCTTTGTTGGTGGCCATTGATGCTATTATTATTATTATATTGTGCTTGTAAATGAGCTCTTTTAACAGGCTTTGTTGCAAAACTAGAAAACCCTGTTATTTTTCCTATGTTTCCTTAATATTATGAATATGTTGATTATTAGTACTGATGAGCAAGCTTTTAATTTTTTTAAAATAAACCTGGTTGGCACAAGAATTTAGAGTATATAATTATTTTACTCTGAACTTCTCTAATGGGACTCGTTTTGGAATCCTTATTCTACAAAGGTGATATGTTTTCTTGGAGTTATGGAAAGATAATTGCATTTCAGTACACAATTTGTTTGGTGATTCCGGCCTTTACTAACAAAATTATAGGTTTCATTGTCTCCTAGAATCTTGATTTCTGATTATTTTTTTGGCATTTTCTAATTGTGCAATTGATGTTACAGTCCTCTTATGGTTTTGTGGACTACCATGATCGAGCATCTGCGGCCCTTGCAATAATGACATTGCATGGACGACAACTGTAAGCATTTTTGTTTAATACGTGTTTATTCAGCTTCTCTGGCATATTTGCATAGGTTTGTTTGTTAATTGTGGATAAATTCCCATCTTGATTTTCTGGAGATAGAGGAACCATTATCGTTTTCACTTCTATATTTTTTTTTACTGATAGACCAATTATTTAGTTTTACTTGGCATTGCATAATATTTTCATGGCTCGAAGATGTCTAATTGTAAAATCTTGAGTCCTGGCAGGTTTCTCAGAGTTCACTTTAATATGTAGCTACTTTGCATAATTTTTTTCTTTTTATTTCTGTTTGCAGATATGGTCAAGCACTTAAGGTGAATTGGGCATATGCAAATAGCAGTAGGGAGGACACATCAGGTTAATTTTAAGAACAGTTCATATATTTTTGTGATTTCAATTATTTTGCTTCTTGGGGGCATTCTTTTTCTTTTTTCCTTTTGATTGTATATTTCTTTAATTTTAGTTTAAAATCATCAGGGCACTTCAATATATTTGTCGGTGATTTGAGTCCAGAGGTTACTGATGCAACTTTATTTGCTTGCTTCTCAGTCTATCCTAGTTGTTCGTGAGTTCCTCATTGCTTTTTTTTTTTGTTTTTTTTCTTCATTGTGAATTTTTTGGTCATTGTAGCAAGGTATATTCTGTTTTTATGGTGACTGTTGTAGTCCTCATTAGTGGTGACACGTTGAAGATAGTTAACTGGGGGGAACTTTTCAACAAGTTACTCAGCCTTGAAAGGTGTTTCGGTTTCTGGAATTTACTTTTCCATCTTCTCTCATTATTTGCAGTGATGCGAGGGTTATGTGGGATCATAAAACTGGTCGGTCAAAAGGATATGGTTTTGTTTCTTTCCGTGATCATCAGGTAATGAAGATATCAACCAATGAACCATCCTAAAAGGGGGAAAAAGTTAAAGCTTTTTCAGGAGCCACAGAAAAAACAATCATTTTCCAAAATAAACTGGACTTAATATACATATGTATGCTATAAAAAGATCATTAAGTTTTCCTTTCAAATTAAACGGGAACAGAACAGTCAATATTTCCAGATCTCAACTTCATTTCAAATGCCATACAATTTTTATTTATTGTGTTTTTGTTGGATGTGAGTATGAACTTTTTTAGAATATCTTCCAAGTTAAATTAACAAAAAATTAGGTTGGTGCAACTATGTTAATTATGTGTTGAATTGATGAAATGACGCCTCTTTATGCATTTGATATATGCAGGATGCCCAAAGTGCCATAAATGATATGACAGGTTTGGCATTCGGTTGTATACCTTTGTTCCCTGCTTCTGTGTCATGTTTTATGTTCATACCAACTTGTGGATTTCCTTTATCATGTAGGCAAGTGGCTGGGAAATAGGCAAATACGATGCAACTGGGCAACTAAGGGTGCTGGTACCAGCTCCAATGAAGAGAAGAGCAATGAAAACCAAAATGCTGTTGTGCTAACAAATGGATCTTCAGGTATCACGTACCTTTCTGGATAGAAGCGCCTGAGCTTATATTTCTGAAACCATGAAAAATATAGATGAAGGCTCAAGTTTACATTTTTTTTTTCCTTCTACAGTTCACGCTGTGCTTTTGTCTGGTATGTGCTATTAATTGTGCTGAATGATGCCATACTGATTGAAAATATAACGGAATGATGTACCACACTGATCAGAGTAGCATGTATATTTTGGTGGTTTAGGTTGGAGATTCACAATGCCTAAAGATATTATCAAATTATAGTATATAAGTGGATTGATACCTCAATTTGTAAGTTAGTTTTGTAAGATTGAGTTAGGTTTAGAGTTCACTTTCTTAGATGGTATAAAAGTCTATCTTAAAGTTTGTTGGAATTATTTGGTCATCCCCTATTAAGCCATTCCTTGGTGTGAGGGGTGTGTTTGAAATCCTATATGAACAACTTTATTGAAGCTGAGTTAGACTTAAATTTCATATTTGCTAGACACCAATGAAACTGCACTTTTAAGTGTTTGATTTAACGGGCACCAGTTTTGATGCGTACTTGGGTCTCAGAAAATAGCTTAGGTAGACACAAATAGCATAGCTACTTTAGTTTGTTTGGGATGAATGTGCTTTTGCATGGTGAGCATTTAGCGAAGTTTGTTACCCACTACTGTGGTATAATTTTTCCATTTTTATTTTTTTAGTTACTAAATGGTTATGCTGACTAGAATTATTTCTAATTTGGGATCTCAGTGAAGTAATTGTTTCATTTGCTTCTCTGTTTCCTATGCACTCGTGTAACTAAATTTGCTCATCTACTTCCTGTGTGCTTCTGGAAACCGCCATGGAATTTTAGAATTGTTGACAGTGACAGATATTTATAATTAATTTTTTCTTATGTGTTTTACAGATGGTGGTCAAGATAATAATAATAATGAAGATGCTCCCGAAAACAATTCTTTATACACCACTGTTTATGTTGGCAACCTTCCTCATGATGTAAGTTATGTGGATTGAAGAATGAAATATTATGGTTATTATTTTCACATTGTAAGGACAAAAACTTTGTTTAATTTCTATATTCAAAAATATGGAAAAAATATTTAGGTATTTTCTAGGATTGATCTGGCTTATTAGAATTAGCTTTAAACGTAGTTTTGGATGGATTGCTGAGGGGTGCATATTTTACAATGGTGTATATCTGAACCACCCTTGTTTAAAGTGCCAGAAAAATGCCATAAGATGTATAAGTTAGTTCCCATTGCAGGCTTTTCAACATAATGACTTACATGCAGTTAAAGGACAGACATGCTTTGGCCTTTCAAGCATTAATTGACCCGAACTTAAATTATTGTATTCAAAATTCGTGCTTAATTTTGTTCTAGTTGTCGATCCATGTGTTATGATATTTCTTATAACTTTTCAAATGTGTTTTTGAATTTGGCATTGGCAATAGTGACCCAGGTTTCTTAGAGTGTCACCTCCACCCTAGATTGGTATTGCAATCCTGTAAAAAAAACGTGTCTTTACATCTGGGGAGCAGTTATCTGTCGTGGTTTGTGGTTTATTCACAACTTCATCGATCTCTTTCATCATTGAGTCTTATCTGCTGCCTCTTGGTTTGGATCTGTTCTCGAAGAGAATGAGGGCCATCCCAGTGATTTGTGGGGAACTGCTGATATGGTGAAGGCATTTGTTATGCGTCACATGTTTGCCGAACTCCTTGCAACCATATTATTGTTTCTTCTTCGTCTGATGCAGTCCATAATTCAAAATCCTGGTTGAAAACAAATTTTGTGTTAATTTATGAAAACCTTTTTCCAGCATTTAGTCCTCCTTCCTAGCATCTACTTGTTGAATGTGTCAAATCTGTAACAGCATTTCTCCATATTGATTGATCTGAATGTCAGTCTTGCATTTTATTACAAATCATGAACTGTTCCGTTTACACGATTCTTACACGTGGTTTGAGGGTAACAGGTAACACAAGCTGAACTCCATTGCCAATTCCATGCACTGGGGGCTGGGGTAATTGAGGAGGTTCGAGTTCAAAGGGATAAGGGTTTTGGATTTGTTAGATACAACACTCACGAGGAAGCTGCGTTGGCCATTCAGGTGGCTAATGGAAGAATAATCCGTGGGAAGAGTATGAAGGTGAGAATTCTTTCACTTACAGCATTCTTCCATGCCTGTTAGGGACTGATTGACCCAATTTGATATTGTTGGAAAGTTAAAATGCTTTTGGAATATAAATGTAATTTGGTGGTTGTGATGCATTGATGAGATGTGGGGGAACAAAAATGATTTGATTTGATTTGTGCAGTGTTCGTGGGGTAGTAAACCAACTCCTCCTGGAACAGCATCGAATCCACTACCTCCTCCTGCTCAACCATATCAAATACTTCCGACAGCAGCAGGGATGAACCAAGGTTATTCTCCTGCTGAGTTGTTGGCTTATCAGCGCCAACTGGCCTTGAGTCAGGCTGCTGTGTCTGGTCTTTCAGGTCAAGCTCTTCTACAAATGACCGGACAACACGGCCTAGCTCCGGCTTCAATGGGCGTAAACTCTGCGGGATCTCAAGCCATGTATGATGGATATACCGGTAATTCATCAAGACAGCAGCTTATGTACTATCGTTGATGCCTGGGCTTGTGCAGATTCACAGTTGCTTTACTATCTTCTGGGGGACTTTCATCTCTTTGCTTCCCCACACCATGTCCTTTTCATACTCGGCTTTTTCTATTGGAGGTATTGTGGCTTGATATTTACTTAGTTTTTACGTCGTGTTGTAATTTGTATTGTTTGATCTAACGAGGATTTTATGACTCAGAAAAAGGGATCTATGTTTTGCTAGAAAGAGAAGCGAATTTTATGTTTGGGTAGTTTTCATTTGTTATTGTGTATTATAAGTATCGACTCAAGATCATGTTAATAATTTTATGCCTTTTCTTTTCTTTTCTTTTCGTGCCGCTGCGTTATATCAGTCATGATATTGATGAACTTTAATCCGTGTCACCGCCGCATTCAAAATACCTTCACTTTTCTTTTGTATCACATACTTAACTTTGCCTTTATATAATGTGTCAGAAACACTCTTTTAATAATTAGTCCACAACAAAGAAAGATGGTTCGTTCATATTTTCTAGATTTTTTCGAGCTAGCCATTTTTTGGTCAATTGCCAGTTAGCCCTTTGGGCTAATAGGAGATACGAAGCGACCTGTGAAATTAAATTACAATTACTTTGCTAAATTTTCCTCGTTCAGTAGTAGTTTACTTTTAGGATAAAATAATTAATTAGTGAGTGATATTTAGTTAGTGTCAAAGTAGTGGTTCAAAACCACCATATAAATTTTCCTCAACTTACGCGGAATGAAATTTAGGTCGGTAATTTGCGTTTTGTTTGATACTACAGAAAAAAATTGTAGATAAAAATAAGGAAAAATAGATAAAAAGGAGAGGATAATTCTGGATTGTTTAGTTTAAAAGAAATAATAGGAAGGAAATTGGAAAACAACATGACTTGTTGGGTTTTAGATGGAAGGAAGAGAGATAAGTAATGCTATAATGAAAAAAATATTACTTTAAACTCAACGCATTGTATAACATTAAATGCACACAATCATATAAAACAACCTAATTGTGAAAACCAACGCATAGCCAACTATGAAAAACACAAGCAATTATCAAAGGCAAAACGGAAGAAGCATAAACATTGACAATCACATAATCCATTAAAGAACAGAGTATTATTCACCTTTGGTTGAGTAAAGTGGAGAATAAAATAGCGAATAACTAATTGGAACAGTAACAGTCTTTGCAAGCACAAGAAAATAGATAAGATGGAGGCTAATTTTGAAAACAAACACGAGCAGCACATTAAAACACATTCTATTTCTCCATTTTTATCATACTCTGGACACACCATAGAGTGTTGATAAAAGGCTTTTATTGCTTTGACCTAAAAATGATTGATAAAAGGACCACTCATAAACAAACATTCTTGTTTTCTAATATGGACGTGAGTTAAGGTTAGCCATAGTTTCTGCTTTTTACGGATTCATTTTTCTCATTACCGCTCTATATATTTCTTTTTCCATGTCCATAATGTTTAAGCCAATAATAATAATAATATATTGAACGAAAAATGTTAAACGATTAAATTGAGGTGGGAATCTTGGCATTCTTGATGGAATCTTAGCCCATGACCGGCCTAAATTGTGTTTGAATTTTTTGTAAAATTGTCAAAGTTTTTTTTTTCTCTTTAAACTAATTAATCTAAATACGTATTTGATTTATATCATATCATCAGTTATGAGTCATTACTTTCTCCCAATTCCAGATCTAGAGTTAGCTACTGAATTAAATTAAAATAAATTTTCAATGTAAATTCACATTATTATATGTAACAATTGAAAACTATTAACAATTACTTTAAACATTGTATTTCTAAATGTCACGCTGAAGTTAATTATATTAAAACAAACCTCCTTAGTTATATTGAACATTGCAACGAAAGAAAAATGTATGTATGTTTCAAAATTATTAACACGAATACGTGGATAATACATTACGTGTTCCTCTCAAGTTTTTGGATAATTACTTTTTAAAACTCTCCGAAGAGTGAAGAAGTTATAGGAAGAAAGCCTCGTTTACAACATGGCTTGGAATCGAGAAAATATAGTTACAATTTCTATACATGAGTCCAAAACTGTGTGGAGAACCTATTTCATTTCTGCAAACAGTGACACTGTAGCTCAAAAATATGCTACGCTTTTGGTGCAATTTACAACCACCTAAGCAATTTACACTTTATCCTGGACATGAATCCATTGAACATATTTTCTTGTTTGGGTCAATTGTTGTTTTCACTTCTCAGAAAGCCACTGAATTATTAGCTCTAATTTCCCCCGCGACAGCATTAGGAAATGGAGGACAATCTCCTTCCTGGGAAAATCAAAAATCAGAAACAATTTTTCATGTTAGCATAATGCATATGTAACATGATTTTCTGAGAAAGAATAACAACATATCAATAAGACACATGAGTCTAACTCATTTATAAAATATTGACGATGAGTCTATACGTTATTTGTTGCTTAATTTTTTTATTTTTCCTTAACGTGAAACTTAGACTAATTTAGAAAAATATATGCTTTGTTACTGTATTAACTTGTACGATGAAAAGAGAGAAACTTACCAGTACTGCTGAAACTGGTCTGTCAGACATGTCTCGGGGTATATTGGTAGGGTTACCCAAAGCTGAAATAAGGTGAGTATCTTCAGCAAGGTTTCTTAGTCTGTGTAGTTCTGGTAGGACAACCTTGCCAAGATCAGGTCTGTCTCTGCGCCTTAATTCAGCACACTGCACTCCCAACTTGGCAAATGTCAAAGCCTCCTCTTGTGGCCAATCAGAGAGTGATGGATCCAACAACTCAGATAAAGTTCCCTTCTCAATGGCCCTTGCAACATGATGGGTCAAACCCATTGGTGATTTTGCTGTCAAAATTTGCAAAAAGATTATCCCAAGGGAGTATATGTCTGATTTCACTCCCAACATTCCTGTCTGCTGGTACTCAGGATCTATGTAGCAGAAGGTTCCTGCTGTGGATGTCATGTGATACTGCGTCACAGAGTCTGCCACAGATGGCGGAACTAGCCTGGCCAAACCTACATCACTGATTTTGGACACGAAGTTTCTGTCAAGCAAGATGTTGGCTGGTTTCAAGTCCCTGTGCACCAGAGGTTCCGGTTTTGTCTGGTGCAGGAACAGCAGGCCTGTGCCAATCTCTGCTGCTATCTTGAATCTTAGCTGCCATGGAAGTGGGGGAGTGTTGCCTAGTCGAAAGAGCCGATCTTCCAAGCTTCCATTTGCCATGTATTCATACACCAGACATCCATATTCTGGACATGCTCCTAGGAGTAGAACCATGTGTGGATGCCGTATGCAGCTCAATACTTCAACCTGTAATGTAATAACAAAAGATTGTATAGTTTAGTTAGGATCAGGCAAATTTAACCTGCATCCATCCAGAAGATATAAGGTTGACTTAATGGTAAAGTTGGAAGGGAACGTGGGAGGGAGAAGTTGTGGGTTCAACTTTCCTCACTAACACTTGTGAAAGATATAAAGTTGGTTTGATAGGTTTGGAAGGAAGGGTGAGAGAAAATATAACATGTCATCCAATCATAAATTACCTTGTATGATGATTGAATTTTGTAACTTACAAGTCAAATAGAGGGTGATTTTGATTGTTTGTTAGTGTAAAAGTTTTACACTGTATGCAAGTCTTTGAAAATTGAAAACAAAGGGATGTCTTACAAAAGAAATGAAAATATAGAACATTTTCTGTAACTAAGTAAAATCTCAAGCAAGCAAAATCTCAAATCATTGAGTTGAATTTTGGTGTTGAAATGTAGTGTTTTGTTTCTGTGCATGCTTACCTCTCGCTGAAACTGTGATCTTCCTTGTTGTGCATCAGGGCGTAGAACCTTGACTGCAACAGGGGTGTGATCTAAGAGGCACCTGAAAACGGGACCATATCCTCCTTCTCCAATTTTAAGGGATTCTGAAAAGAAATTTGTTGCTGCTTCAATCTCCTCAATACTGTATTTTCTATACCTGACATCTACATTTAAAGATTCAAGCACTTTTCTTTTCTCTTCTGATTCTCTAAGTGCTTTCATTTCTGCATTGAGTCTCTTCTGTGCCTCCAGTTCTGCAATCCTCTTCTGTGCTTCAGCAGCTTCAATGGCTGCTTTTGACTTTGCTTTCTCCTTTTCTGCAATTGCCAGTGCTGCTTCCTCAGCCAGCCTTGCTTCTTCCAATCTCCTCTCTTCCTCTAGTTTCCACCGCTGAAGTTCCACTGCCTGTCAACCACACATTATTCAATTTTTCCAGAGATAAACACAATTATATAATTAAAAAGTAATAATTACCTTCAAGTGATTTCTAATTGGTTAATGATATGATAACCAGTGCATGAAAAATAAATTCTAAACACAAACCATATGTATATATATTCACACCTTCTGTTGTGCTGTGAGTGCTTCTTTACAAGCTGTGTTATACATTTCCATGGTCTGCTTCAGCTCCAACTTCAATCTTCTCATTTCTGCTTCCATGTCATCCTACAATTGCCACAACTTCAACAATTTAAAAAATCTCATTCTTTTTTTACAAAAATGGGCCTAAACTATGGAATTCTCTTCAACTCCTTAATCAGTGCAGGAACTGTTATAACATGTTCAAGCAAGCCAGAACATACAAATGCATGTGAGAATCTGGTTTTGTAAATAACTACAAAGATGCTACTTACTTTACCTTCTTTTTTTTCCATTTTCAAAGACTTGCACAATAAAAACAAAAATCCAGTTTTAACTAAACAAAGTGAAAACAAGATGAGATTTTTTTTAGTGACTAATAAAACATAGGAAAAATGTTTTCTCAGACCAAACAAACAGATCTCTACAGCACTGCCAAATTTCCTTACCGCTGTTTGTGAGGAACTAGATGATTGCTTATCACTCTCAAATGAGAATGATGATAATTCAAGAGGAGAGCTCATTTCCACTGACTTCCTTGGAAAAGGTGCTGACTCAAAGCTGAAGTTTGCATCTATGTCTGAACTATATGATAGCCGACTGTTGGATATTCCTGTATCTAAGTTCATTGAAGGGATCAAACGATCTGTGCTTCTCCTTCCAGAGCTTACAAAGGATATGTCCGTATCTAAATTCGGAGTGTCCCCATAATGTCTGCCATTGTAACGTTTCCTAGTAAATGGTGACCTGTTTCCAATACATTTAGTCTTCATATGCCAAAACAAATGCTATTTAGTCTTGCAAAGAACAAATGCTATTTAGTCTTGCAAAGAACGTGGATGGATTCAGTGACTTTTTCTCGGGAAAAGTCATGTAGCTTTTGGAGAATTGAAGTTGGTCATTCAACTTATGAAAATTAAGAAGTTACATGACTTTTCACGGAAAAAAATCACTGAATCTCACAGAACTGGTTCGTACTTACAAAACAAATGCTTAAGTAGTATGTATTCTGTAATGTCACTGACCTGAAATTTTCGTCATACTGTGATGAAGTATCAAAGGAATGCGCTTCTTGATCTGACAGAAACCAACTTTCTTAGTGAGTAGCACATTTCACAATATGTTTAGGGACATAGATGTGTGATTCTTGAAAGGATGAATCTAACCTCTTATGCTTTGACCTGAGTACACATTTGGCTCTGAAAGGTTTGACCTGCCATTGTTACCTTGACAGAGCTGGTTAGAGAAAATGGCAGGTGCAGGACGAGTAGCAGATCGCATAGTTTGGATCTTTCCTTTGGCAATAATATAGACGGTGCAGAAATCTGGCGCCCCTTTTGAAATTTCTCCTGGAATATCTGATACCTTGAACCTTCTGATGAGAAAAAAACATTCTTTAAGAAATGGAATACATACCGACACATCCAAGCTAGAGATTCAGGTTTCTATCTTAACAATAAGTATTCATAAGCAGTGACAGACCTACGTGTAAATGAGAGTGGCAAGCACACTTCCTAGATTTGTTAAAACTATTAGTGAGTCTATGAAAAAAATTTATTTTGCTTCCTTAATCTTATATATTTTTTCAATGATTTAGGGACCCTAAGTTATGACAATATAAAGTCTTGAGCAATTGTTTGTATCAAGTTGAACATGACAAAACTTGAGGTAAAATTTGCAAGACAAAGTAACATACTTGAGCAAACTAGTTTTTGCTGAAGAGCCAAGAACCAGATGCTCAACTCCTGTCTGAGAAGCATATTCAATTACAGCTCTAGGTACTTCTGAATCTTCTAGTAGGACATCCTTGCATTGAATCTATGGCCCATCCACCACACCACACCGACAAACAAAAACAAAAGAGATGATAAGAATTCTAAGATGAACACCATCAGCAAGATTGTTGCTTTCATTTCCACAAACATTCATCTTGGAAGGAAAAACAACTCACATCTTTCCTTGTACAGAAGACACGATATGGGAGGAAAACATTTCTGTTTTGGCCGTCGTGTTCTTTGCTTAATGCTGAAGGATCATCACCAAGGAAAGAACTTATCCCTGCCAAGGTAATCAACCAAATGAGGAATCAATCATGTCGCCATTGTTCCCATTGCTGCTGAAAAACTTTTCTTTACACACACACACATGTATACATATCTATGTGTGTATTTCACATGTTACTCTAAACTTTCATAAATTCATAATAGAAATTGAGATCTGTTTAGCTGTGTCATAAAACTCTATCAAATTGAAATAAATTATGCTATTTACTAGATTATTTTTTAAGTTGACAGGAATCAGTAACCAATGAAGAAGAAATCTGGTTTTCCAAAATTTACTCAACACCACCACATTTTTTAATGGTCTACTTAGATATCAAAATCAATAATGAGGGAGGAAATGATATTTGGTTGATGTGTACAATAACACAATTTCTCCTATAGGCTAGCACCTAGGTGAATTCACCTTTGTAGGAGTAGATTCGTGATAGGTTATATATATTTCATATAGGTTATGGTCATGGTCATGGCATAGTTATGGTCATTGAGAGATTGTGGTTCTATATGGTTATATGACATTAGTCTTACACATATAAGACCTTAGACACCAC
>Ga0214543_1000916_pt1 | contig 54212 bp, 26 predicted proteins | sample CNSS2metaG_FD_160094 | JGI IMG/M metagenome (GOLD analysis project Ga0214543, IMG submission 160094) | Root nodule microbial communities from cowpea collected in UCLA plant growth center, Los Angeles, California, USA - CNSS2 | ecosystem: Host-associated > Plants > Roots > Nodule | place: USA... | reverse complement strand
ATAAAATAAAAAAAAATATATATTTATATATATATATATATATATATATATATATATATATATATATATATATATATATATATATATATATATATATATATATATTATGAGGATTTCAGAATGTATTTTTACATTCTAAAATAACTATTAAAAAATTAAGTACATATTTATACTTCTAAATGGTCATTACATATATGTTTTTTTATATTTTAAATTTAGAGTATATATTATTTATACTTCTAAATGAAGATTTCAGAATGTATTTTTACTTTCGAAAATAACTATTCCAAAATTAGGTACATATTTATACTTCTAAATGGTCATTACAATATTTTTTTTATATTTTAAAATTTTGAGTATATATTATTTATCCATACCATTATACAAACAATGGTTTTTTGGCGTCATTTTCTAAATGAAAAATGAAAAGTATTTTTTCTTTATTTTAAAATAACTAAATGAATTATCTTCTTAGAAATGACTGTTGTATAACTTTTTTAATACCATTTCTAAAAAAGTATTCATATTTTTTCATTATATTATTTTCATTATTTTTGAATTAATTACTCATAAAAATAATAAAATTATAAATATGTTTTGGAATCAGCATTCCAGAATTAAAATATACTCAGTAATAGACATTTTGGAAAATGGGTTCGTCGAAGCCCAACTACAAATCAAGATCCACATAGATTAAACAAGGGTCTCTCTTCCTACACCTCCAGCCATTTCTTATGCACCTCCAAAATTTCTTTAAATTTCCAAAATACACTTTGACCATTTAAGAAAACTTACGGACATCACACCCAAAAAATACTTTTGGAAGTCTACTTCCAAAAGTCAAAATATATGACTTCCGGAAGTCAAAATATATCACCGGAAGTTAACTTCCGAAAGTCAAAATATATCACCGAAAGTCGACTTCCGAAAATAAAAATATATCACCAGAAGTCAACTTTCGAAAGTAAAAAATCATTACTGGAAGTCGACTTCCAAAAATAAAAAAACATTACCAAAAGTAAACTTCGTAAATAAAAAAAATTAAGTGATTTTAAATATTTTTAATTCTTTTTCAAATTTATATTTTCTAACTTATTTTATTTTATTTTTTAAAAAACATATTAAAAATTATAAAACATATAAATTTAAAAAAAAAAAAAAAAAAAAAAAAAAAAAAAAAAAAAAAAAAAAAAAAAAAAAAAAAAAAAAAAAAAAATAAAAATAAAAAAAAAAAAAAAAAAAAAAAAAAAAATATATATATATATATATATATATATATATTTTAATTTAAAGTTTTATTGTTTTAAAATAAATTTAAATATTAAATAAAATAAAATGAAGGAGAATAATTTTTTTTTAATTTTTTTATTTAAAGTTTAATATTATCTTAATTTTATATTTATATTTATTTTTCAGTATATTAAATAAAAATAAAATTATATATAGATATTAATATTTTTAAAAAAATATATATTAAGAAATATGAAAACATAAAAAATAAATAAAATAATAAACTAAAAAAATCATTAAAAGTTAAAAAGTATAAATTTTAAAAAGAATTAAACATATTCAAAATAAATTTTGTTTTTTTGACTTACGGAAGTCAATTTACGGAGAATATTTTTTGACTTCCGAAAGTTGACTTCCGGAATATTTTTGGACTTCTGAAAGTCGACTTCTGGGAATACTTTTTGACTTTCGGAAGTCGATTTCTGGGAATATTTTTTGACTTTCGGAAGTCGTCTTCCGGTGATAATTTTTGACTTTCGGAAGTCGACTTCCGGTGATACATTTTGACATTTGGAAGTCGACTTCCGGTGATATATTTTGACTTCCGGAGATCGACATAATTTTGGGGGTGTGGTGTCTACCGGTTGTCAAAGAGTTTTTTTGAAATTTAAAGAAAATTTGGAGATGTAGAAGAAATTTTGGAGGTGTAAGAAGAAAGACCCTTAAACAATGCCCATAGAAAGACCCAACAAAACATTAAGCTCTCAGCTATGCTAGGACAAAGCAAAAAAGAAAATGCCTTTTGTACGTAAAAAAAATTCTATTATTGAAGATTTTTAACTTTTTATTATTATAAACACATACCTAATTAATGTATCGCTTATAATATTATTTTGAGATGTATTAATTCTTTTAAATTTTTACATATTAATATCTTTAGTTTTTAAAATAAACCGTTAATGATAAGTGACCGTATAAATCAAACAATAATTACATAATAAATTTCATAAATACGATTAATGAATGCGTAATAATCATTTAATGAACACGTGAATTTAAATATTCATTGATAACACCTTTAAAACCCACTATATCCCTTCAAATTTCGCATAAAAACTTGGTAGTTACTTTAAAATTTAGACTTTTTTTACGGATGAAATCTTACAAAAACAAATTCATAATTAAATGTGATATTAAATAAATTTTGTTTAGAGGATAAAAATGCTCACAAAATATTATATATTTTATTTGATGCATACCAATACAAAGTTAAAAAATAATAAAATAATTATATTTTAATATTATTAAAAATTATAATAAAACGTAAAATAGTTTAAATTAATAGAAAAAATAAAAAGAAACAGTGTTAAACATTTAAAAAGTTAAAAAAAATAATTAAAATATTAGTTAAATAATAAAATAACTATATTTTAAATTGCTAAAAATTTCTATGATTTTTTTTAAGAACTAATGATCTTAATTTTCAAACATTTAAAGTTTTCATATTTCAAACTTTGGATGAGCCAATCTTCAAGTGTAAGAGATGTTTTTTTTTTTTTTTAGTAGAGACCTTTGAAATTTCATAGTATTCTTGTGAAAGTGATATATCACTTAAAAATTTCAAAGAATAATTTTGTTTTTATAAAATCTACTATATGAATTTATAATATAATTAATTAATAAACTTAATTACTCTAGTTTTCAATGTAAAAATATGATATCAATAATCATTAATTATACATTAATCTGTGTCCCTTGACATTGATTAGTATTCTCCTAAAATTTATACCATTATATAAAAATGGAGAATGCTAACTAGTGCCCTAAAGACATTGGTTAAGGAATAATTAATGCGTATTGTGGAATAATTAAGTCTATTAATTAAAATATTATAAATACATATAATAAATTTTATAAAGACAAAATAAGCACTTTAAAATTTTTAAGGTAATTAAACTTTTTTTATATCGTTAAATTTATGTATTTATAATTAATAATTTTAGATATTGAAATATCGTTTGTATTTTTAATATAGGGGATTTTGTTGGAAAAGGTTATTAAATTAGAGAAAAGAAATTATGAAATCTTGAATTGATACTTTAATTTTTTTTTTTCAACTTTTAAGATGTTTAATACTATTTTTTTGTTGATTTTTATATTAATTTAAACTTTTTTATTTTAATTATATTTTAATATTTTAATTTTTAACAATATTAAAATATAATTGTTTTATTATTTAATTGTTTTTTAATTTTTATGGACGAACACTAAATAAAATATTAAACAGATTTGTACAATTCTTAAAGACATCTTTATCCTTTATTTAAAATAAAACTGTATTAATTATTATTAGGTCGGATTTTATTTATTAACACAATTAGTTATAAACTTTTACAAAAGTATATTAATTATTTTTAACCATGTCCTAAGAGCAGTAAGACCCCATAACAATATTCTTCTTTTTTGTGTATATATTTTATTTTATAATTTGTTATAAAAATAACAATTTAAATGAGGTAGAAATTGTTTGTCCGTTTTGAATTTTTTAAGTTAATTCTTCTTTTAAATTAAAACTCGTTGACAAATCTTTTAGACGAAGTAGTTTTTCCGTTGTAAGTAATTAATTAAATTTAAAAAAGTAAATTATACAATTTAAAATATAAAGTAATAAAATCATTTATGTTAACAAGGATAAAGTTAAAAAGAAATCTATACATTAAAACATAACTCAGTTACCTTTATTAATAAGTATATATTAAAAAAACAAAACAATACAAAGTATCATGTACTAAAAATTATTTTATTTAAAAGTATTCTTTTCTGGTATAAATTCCTTTATTTTATAATTTTTTTATAAATAGGTATAAAATATAAACTTATTGTTATTTGAATTTATTTTAAATATTTATAGAAAAACCTTTTTTTTTAAATTGCTTGTTTCTAGTAAGCTAAGAAATAATAAAAACCACGTTATCAAACCAAATAAATCGTTGATTAAAATAATATGTTTGTCTAACAAAAATCTCTTCTTTTTTATTAAAGGAATACTTTTATTCAATAAGTCATTTTACTAGTTTTTCATTTGACTCGAAATTATTCTTCTTTTCACCTTTCAAAATTTCTGTACTACATTAAACATAAGCTATAAAAAATGGGAAATAAAAAAAAATCAGCCTATGCATAAAGATAGGATAGAAGAAGGTAGGTCATTCATTAAATTATAAATTATTAAATAAATATAAATAAATAAAAAACTTGGCTAATAAGCAAAACAGTCATTGTGTCTTTTTTTCTCTGAAGTTTTTAATCTTTTAGTTTTGGTAATGATTGCTTATACTTGTAAGAACTTATTTTAAAAATAGTTTGGGCAAAGTCTCTTTCGAAAGAAACAGAAAGGGTTAAAAATATGATGGGGGAAAACATCCCTTTCGTTAAACTTTAAATCAGAATAAAAAATCAGAGGATGTGCCCAACAATGACTACATAGCTTTTCACTTTTCCACTGAATCACTTTTTGGATCTTCAGAGTGGTGGTCCACCACCTCCACAATGTCGATGTTTCTTCTGAGCCTAAGAGGGACTTGTCTTAGCTGCATGTGTAGCTGCACGAGTGGTTTGAAGTTACAATCATGAGATTATGCAGCTACTATTTTGAGAGAGACTATACTACAGAATATTAGATTCTCGTTTTACTCTTTATGCCCCTTTGACCACTAAGAAAAACCGTGTCCAGATACTGACTATGAGTGTATTATCAATAAAACAGAGAAAATAGACAAGATATAGTTTTATCCTCATTCCCGAATCAAAATTTTGAATTGCCCCTAACAAGGAAAAACACAAATATACTGCACTTCTTTCATGTCTTACTCTTATGGCATACAAATTCCTACTGCATATAGCATTTCTCGGGACTTTAAAATAGTCCAATCATAAACAACGTGTCTGTAAATCACTACTAAACTCAAGATGTTGTCATCGCAACTCTTGTAGACAGACCGAAAATAACACAGCTAAGCTAAGACTGAATGTAGTTAGTAAGAATGTTTTGGCATATCAATTCAGTTTCATCTCGATGCTACACTCTCTATGCAGGAGCTTCTCTGACTCTGAGTATGTGGAAGAATATTTTGAATTTTTCGTCATTATCTGTACAGGGTACTGCGGCTAACAAAGTACAGGTAATCTGGGTGGTTCACCTGCAAATTCTGTAGCCAGTCAGTAGCAGCTTCCAATAGAGACTCCACTTTGTGCCATTCAGAGTCTCTACGAGGAGCTAGCATTGAGCCTCTCAACTTATAAGCGGCAAGGCCAAAAGTGGGAAGAGATATATTTAAGGATCCATCGTCATCACGGACCTTCCTGCTACAAAACTCCGGTTGGTTTTTCCCTGAGAAATATAAGGCGATACCAAATCAGGTACAATTGTTGGGAACTTCACTACTTGCGTGCTTGAAATGGTCAGAAACTAAGAAGGAAAGAGAGAAGCATACTTTTTGAGTCAGCTGACAGGGAATGGTAGGTCAGGAAAGATGCATCCACCCTCTTCATTGATGATACCACTGGTATTTTATATATTGGATACCTGGCCGAAGTTCAATTTGTCAAGAGGACAATGAAGAGTTTAGTGATAACTTAAATGACAACAGCAGATGAACTTTTTGACACCTACCAGGCCACAGAAAACCAACTAGAAGGTGATATATCGCAGCTTCTATAATTCTTGAGTGAAGGAAACTCAGAAGCAAGAATGGAAACCTGAGAGGAAAAGGAAATTGTTAGTGTTCAAGCCAAGGGAAATTTGAATAGGTAGATCTGAAACGACAGACTTGCCTTATCATGTAAAGGAGGCCGAATATGTGGCAGAGCTCCCTCGAAGAATTCATAGACAAGCTGCTCAGCTGAGCAGTTTGTCTCCTGAGAAGACTCGGAGCTACTGTCCTCTTCAAGTCTCCTGCACAGTTTTATTCCCCCAGTTAAGATGCTAATAACCAGGCATCATGTTAAACGTCGTAATGGTGGTGCTATGATGATGTCTTGTTGTCAAAGAAGTAATGTAAAACAATATCATGAACTAGAAGCATAATTTGGTTGGGAGCAAGTTAAATAGTGGAAGGAATATCCGTCCTTCTGCAAGAAATTTACGAAATCACGAAGAACTGACACATAAAATGAGAGTGAACTGTGAAAGCACAAAACAAAATTTACTAGAGAGTTTCCCAAAATCTATAATCCATCAAATAAACAGGGAATAAGACATAAGCAATCGAAAATATAGTGCTCATGTGTATAAAATGATTGTCCTGCAGTCTTTCATGTGACACTTTCAGGTCAATGTGCAAACACTTGAGCAAACTTCACAATCGAGCAATACCATACGAATGTAAACAATGAAAGATGCAAATAGAAAGATCCATTAAAAGTTTAGTCAATCAACTTTTAACACCTAAAACTAAATACCATAATTCTAAACAAATAACCATTTAACTAACCAAATTGCTTCAGGGAAGGTAGAATGAGTGAACTGATAAGTTACAACTTGGTTGGCAATAAATGGTCATCACCAAGATGACATTTTGGTATAAATTAGTGTGAGGCATTGGTACAAGTCAAGCAGCACTTCAAGCATAAAAGGCCATGAAAACTATAGCTGTTGTGGTGCTGGATTACTCCTGCCAAAACGATATGAATCACAGAAAATCACAAAATCCATCCAACCAACCAAGCATGAACCTTTGGTTCTCAGCATTTTGTTAAATCAGACAGAAAAAACGGTAAGAAATCAGTATGAAACACAACAGTTCCATGATCAGAGTCAGAAAATAGAGCAAAACAGAAGCAGGAAATCAGTAAAAATCAATTTTGACAAAAACTGAAAGAAAAGTTTGATGTCAACCAATGAACAGAGTTATGACAAAGGGACAAATTATAAGCATTGGTGAAGCAAAATGGAGATAAACAAACAACCTCTCAGCATATAACTGAATTGCAGAGAGGGAGGGCGCATAGTATATTTTTGTCTCCTCCTCTCCGTCATGGCTTACTGGCACCTCTACACCGTAAGCGCTCCATTCTCTATAGGATTCCCACAGATCCTCGAGCACAATATATAGGCGTCCACTGCTATTGTTGGTACACGAGTAACCAGTTCCGCGTCCCTTCATTTTGGGCTATACAATCCAAAGCCAAGGCACAGAAGTTAGCAAATGAAGTGACAAAAATAAACAATTAAAAACAATTTCAATTATGTGCAATTTTATTTTTCAAAATAAGAAGAAGAACAGTTAAAAAACATTGGAAAAGCATCATGAAACTTGAAAGTCAATAGCCTAAGGAACAAGGAACACAAATGAAAGCATGTGAATTAAACGATTAGATTGAAGACCTGGCAGGAGGAGTGAGCAGGGACGGAGGGTGTGAATGCGTCCAAAAGACGATCCAGATTACTGAGACAGACAGAGGTGGACAATGCCGGTTCGTAAGAACCGGTTTGCAAATCCGGTTGGACCGAGTGAGAGTTGAACTGTTTCTGCTGCTCTCGCTGCAGTTTTCGGAAAACCGGAGGACTGTAGAAACGGTCGAAAGCGGTGGTCCTGTTGGAAGAAGAACCAGTGCAGTTGGACATTGTGGAGATACGAAAGGGGAGCGAAAGGATCAGAGAATTTTTGCGGAAAAATAATTGTGAAGGAGGGATAGGTTTGTGGATGATGAATTGATGTGTGAAATGGTGAAGAATTGCGAGGTTTGGATTTGGGCAGAAGAAGCAGTGAAGTAAAGTGAAAGAGCAAGGGACTGTGTTTAAGTAGTGATTGATATGATGAGGGTCGTAACATGAACGAGAAAGATGACGGATTGGACTAGAACTCAACAGTGTGTTATTCTTATAATAATTACTATTTTATTATTATTATTACATTATTTGTTATTATTATTATATAATTTTAAAAGTTAAGGAAAATTTAGAAGGTAGACCATTGTAGAACGTTGTGGATGTCTTTTTTTGTAATATATATTTGACAAATTAATATAAACTTATTTATATGATCATCTGAAATTTATATTTATTGTAATTCATACCACTAAATTTTTCTTCTAACTCTGGTAACAAACTAACAATTATGGTTATTTCCCCTAAAATTTTAGCATATGTATACTTTGTATGAAGTTATAAAGGTTGATTTTGATTTTTTTTTTTCCTGTGAGTTAGAGTTGTTATAATAGATTATTTCTCTGACCGATGTGGTCCACCATAATTTAGTGGAGTAGACTAGATTAATTAAAAAAAATATAATCTTTTTATTCAATCTAACATTTTTTAATATCTAACCAACATTCAAAAAGCCAAAATTATTTTAAAAAATTATTATTTTTTATTTTAAACAATAAATAATAAATCATTCATTCAAAAAACTAAATCGTAATTTTTAATAAAATCTAAATTATACATAGGGATGGTAACATGTTGAGTTAGGCACACTACCCCTTACCTGACCTGTAACAAAAAAAAAATCATTTGTTATCCACATTTTTACCTGTTATATACCTATTTAAAAAATATCCACATATTTTTTTAAAATCTGCGTGTACTTGTGATACTTGCGGATATTTAAAAAAAGATATTTTATAATTTTTTAAAATAAAATTAAAAAAAATAAACTATAAATTAAATTAAATTTTAATTTTAATTAAATTTCATCTAATAAAATATAAATTAATTTTAATTAAATTTAACTTAATAAAATATAAACTAAATTTTAATTTTAATTTTTTGGCGGGTAATGGATACCCACGAGTACGAGTAGTATGTGTATGATACACGCACTTAATCCATTTATAAACATGTACTAGAATACTCACTACCCACAGACAGTGGCGGATCTTGACCAGTATTGTTGGGGGAGCCAAAATAATATGTCCAAAATTTATACATTTAATTATTGTCATTAATATAATAAAAATAAATACATAATTTAGTATAACGATAACTAAAAAAGAAATAAGACTACAAATGAATATATGGAATAGTTGAATTTGTATATCTATTTAAAAAAAAAATTTCATAATCTAATAAAAAACTGAGAGACATAAATACCAAAAGAAAATTCGATGATAATCAAACCACACTTAAGATCCAGTTATAAAAAACACACAGTACAATATTTTTTCTTCTATGTTCATAAAATAAAAAATTAATATACAAGCTCATTAAATAAATTATTAAACTAATATTTCACTATCATGTGATACAAGGTAAAATTACCTTCTCCTTTATTTCTTCGAGAATGGAAGACAACAACTTACATATGAGAGCAAAAATAATAGATCTTTTTCTCTTCAGAAACAAAAGAAAATAGGTGAGAATGAGAGATGAGAACAATTCGTGAGAAACTCAAGTCATATAATGGAACCACAATTAAAATCCGGTTATAAAAAAACACATAGTAAGATACTTTTACTTCTTTGTTCATAAAATAAAAATGAATATAAAAGAGACTTATTAAATAATTTTTTAAACTAATATTTTACGATCAAGTAAGATGAAAGAATTACATCATTCTTTTCCTCCTCGTGAATGAAAGAGAATAAAGTGAAATAAGAGCAAAATAATAGATATTTTTCTCCTCAAAAACAAAAGAAAACATGTGAGAATAAAAAATGAAAATGATTTATAAGAAGCTCAAACCATAATGAAAAATAATAATAAAAATATTTTGATAAATCTTTTTATTCTTTATTTTTATTATGTTTAATTTCATATTTTATTATTTATTAACATTAATTATTATATTTATAAAAGAAATAAAATATTTAATTTAATCATCATTAATTTATAATATATTATATAATATCTATAATATATTATCTAATATCTATAATATAAAAAAAATTAAAAATACCTAAAATATAAAAAAAAAAGTCAAAATTTTAGGGGGGGGCCATGGCGCCTCCCTGCCACCACAAACATCTGCCACTGCCCACAGGTACTAATTATCTGTCGCAGATTTTATCTGCGACCACATACACAAATATTTTTATCATCCCTACGTATACCTTACTACCATAGGAAAACCACCAAAATAATTAATGAGAAATAAAGGTAGAGAGTGAATGAAGTGTCATGGGTGTGGGTCTCTCTCTCCCAAAATTTCAAAAAAGAAAAATTGCTTATGTTTTAGACTATTAAGAGTAGGCATGCCTTTTTTTTTTTTTTTATCTTTGAGGTGGTGAGAGAAAGGTTCAACTGAAGTTCTTAGTAGGCGTGATCTATTTTTAGCTTGTACTGAAATTTGTAAATTTTTTTATTTTTTTAACCCAACATGACTGAAACCTGTGCATGAATTTTAACCTATTTTGACAACTCTAATATGAGTACTTGATGCAGAATTACTTGGCTAGCCTCTCACACACTTGTAATTCTCGAGAGGAACTTGTTCATAATATGATATCCATTATCATACAAACGTCTACACCTCTCATAATATGATATCTATTATCATACAAACGTCTACACAACCTTCCCTCGTATGTACTTAGTAAATTTGAATGTTGGATGTTGGTATATATTTTTGGATATAGGGCTTAAGGACTAATAAACTAAAGTCCTTGTTTTAAATCTTCTAAAAAAATTAATAAAAAATAGTATTAATATATTTTTATTAAATTAATTGTAAAACTATATTTGAAAATAAAATTTAATGAAAATATTATAAGTGACTTTTAATTTTTATTGATAATAAAAAAAATATTTAATGAGTTAACATTTTTTTCAATAAATTATAGTTTTTAAGGAAAAAAAATAATGATTAGTTATTTTTATGCACCGGGAAGTCATAATACTAATGAGACCTAAGTTTAACTCACATAAGGGAAGGGTTGACAACACTTTCAATCTAATACTAATGACAACACTTTATGGGTCTTCTACCTTATATGTTGCAACTTTCTTATTTATCACTTAAACTCACACTTGAATTCTCAACACTTTTCTCTCTCCATGACTTCTCATCTACTTATTCTACTATTTGATTCCTTGTTTTCTTCTTGAATATTGCTACAGTAGTTTAGTTTGATAAATTAGTCAATACTCATTTGTTTATTTGCATCTCTTATGTGTTGTGCATTTGTCTCATGATCTATTTTTCAAGGAGTTAGTTGGATTTTAGTCTTCACAATCTTATTCGTTTAGAAAATATGTGTGGTGCTCCTTGAATGAACAAGATAATAATAATATAGATATAGGTGAAAGCAAGAATAAAGAAAGAGAAGTAGTTAGTGATAAGGATAATTTTGATTCTCAAACTCATGGTAGCGAGGAGGAGATTGAGAGACTAAATAATGATTATACTTTTGATGAAAATATATATGATCCAAGCTAATGGAAGAATATTGACAAAATTTAAGAGATTTATGCCCTATTAAAATCACTAATATAGATTTTCAAAGCACAAATATTTTAGGCACTTGAAAATGTTTAAACCTTGAAAAAACTTTGAAATATGATAATTTGTCAATTTTGATGGATTGAATTTATTTGCAAATGTAAGTATCTTAAAGGAAATTATAAAATTGGAAAATGATAAACCAATTGACATTCTTATTTGTGAGGAGTTTTTTAATGTTAAAGATAAAAAAAACTTATTTAAGATCAACATTGTTTCAACAAAGATTAAACAAATTGATCTTATTATCTATTGAAAATGATATGTTAAATAAAATTAATTATGACAAATTAATAGATAATTTTACATCACAAAAAGCTTAAAAAAATAAATTTTAAATAAAATTATGATACATTTTAACATAATGTAAGTGCGGGGTGTATGGGACACAAGATATATACTTTTTACTTTAACATTTTCACAAGAATAGGAAATGTGTCAAAGACTTAGAAATTTTGTTTGAAGGGTGACTGGATTTTAAAATAATGAGATCCTATTATTTTAATAATAAAAAGCTTACGTATAATAAAAATTTCATAAAAGGATCTCATTATTTAGAAAATTTTTTATATCTCTAAAAACACTTTTCTAAGAACTATTGTCCTTCTTTTTAGAGTTTCTAATCCTAGGTTCATCCCTTTGAAGATCGAAGACCGCTAAAGTGATTCCTGTGATGAGCTCTTCACTTCTATCCAATCAGTTTCTTCATTTGAGAAAGTTGGTTTTATGCTATTTTCCTTTGGGTCAGTTGTTCTTAGACATGCATGTGAGAAATTCTAGCTCGCATTTGGCTTCTAAGTCCTCCTTGTGAGTTTATGTTGGCCAATGGTTCTAACGGTATGCCCTCATCATGTTTGTGTTGTTCCTAGGTTGAGTTTGTGTGTTTTGATAATTTGAAGGGGGAATTTGATACTCCTTGAGCATTTTGAATCATCTTTCAGATAAGGGAAACTAATGGTTGTTAGAGTGAGTGAGGTTGATGTTGCATGTTTGTGGTTTATCTTAATTTGATGATTTAAATGATAAGTTGGGGTAAATTATTGGTGTGTATGGTTGTGGTATGTTGAATTTGTGCTTGATCATTTGAAGTCAACTGGTACTAATGATTGTATTGAAATTTAGTTATGTATGTTTCTAGCATCTGTAATGACTATTGGACTGCGTAGACTGGACTTGGCTGACTCAATTATGCAGAATCATGTTCTGCAGAATTATGTAGACTCACTGGTCAAGTGTAAACTCATTGAGAGAATCCTAAGTTAGGGAGTTTTTGACTTGGTAGTCGTTGAGCGAGTATATGCTCGCTGAGGGAATCCAAAGTCAAAGGCCCACAGACTTGAGAGTCGTTGGTTGAGTATATGCTCCCTAAGCGACTCCAAAGTCAAAAAACTTACTGACTTTGTAGTCACTGATTGAGAATACACTCGTTGGGCAAATTTTGGAGGAATTTACCTCTGTGAGTTCCAATTATTCACTCACTAGGCAAGCAATGTGGTCATTGGACGAGTGGACTTTTGTGCACTTTCGCCTAGCGAATAAATGGTCTCGTTGAGCGAATGCATCAAAGTCTAATAGTGTTTCTTATTTGAAATTTTGAAGTTTTGTAGCAAGTGTGGAATATTGCTTAGATAATGGTTGTGGTGTGTGAGACTAATTTGAGATTTATTATATGATTGTAGATATGAAATATAATGAGGTTGTCAAGATTTCAAGGAGAAATTCTATGATGGTGGTATTTTTAGTGTATGCATTGACATAAGGATTCAATATGGAGACATCATTTCTTTAAGAACTACACAGACTCAAGTAGAGTATAGTAGGTTATGTGATGAAGAGAAGAAGGAGGTCCTAGTCACTGAACTTGTTTAGTCCTAAACACGAAGAGGACTTATCTTGTGAGTGGTTGGGTGATAATTCCTTGAAGTCAAACTCTGTAGAGTTTAAAAACCACCACATATGCACACTACCAGTGAGTTCGATGTCAAGTGCAAGTATCCTCACTTGCATCCTCCTTTACTTACACAATAAAATGATTATTGAAAAAGAGATAACCAAACACAAACACATAACAAAGTAAACTAATATGAACAAGAATTACTTTTATAATTATAATAAGTATTTTATTTTATTTTTATCATGAAAAACAATAAACATATATGTAATACAAGTGTTTTCAATAGTATTTATAAAAGTAAATATATTTTTCTAATTTTTATTATTTTATTACACTAACGGCACAAGATAAAAAAACGACACGTAAGTCTTATTCTTACAATTTTTTTTTACTTATTCTCTTTATTGTATCCACTCTAACTCTTTCATACCATTATCCACTCTAACTCCTCCAGATTCGTCACACAAGCAATACCGTTACACATTTTTTTTGTTTTGTCAATCTTTCAATGCAAATTGTTGGAAACATATTGTGCAGTTTTCTTATTTTGTAATCATATCTTAGGCCCAAAATTTTCGTGGTTATTTTTGAATCTTTAATAAATTTAAAAAAAAAAAAAACATTGTGGTGCAATTAGCAATTTGTGTTTTTCTGTCTAAAAGGTCTTATGTTGTTCAACTTGAACAATAAAATTAAAAGTTATTTTTGATGATGATGTTTGAAAAATATTATACTAATTAATTATTATAACTTTTATGGTATATGTTTGTTAGTCTTGTATATAAATTTATCACAAGAATTTCATATTAGTACATCTCCAAATTTTAAGTTTAATGATAAAATTATCTTTAAAAGATTAAAAAAAAGATTTTAAAATTATTTTAATTGAATAAGGTTTATAGAATCGATTGATCCGTTCTTGATATGTTTTTAGCATAATCGACTCATTTTGATAATTGATTAAAATAGAGAAAAAATAGTATGTTTTTAATTGGTTAGAGAAAAACTTAATACAAATTTAATAATCGTTTAATATTGTTTTAAGTTATTTTCAGAAGTAAATGAAAAATAAGACAATTAATTAACTAGTTAAAAAATAAATTAAAATAAATAATTTTTTTGGTAATATTCATCTTTTATAAAAATAATTCATTAACAACTTCAAATAATCAATTAAATATGTCTAAATCTATTTTTAAGCAACTCTTTAAAAACACTATAAATAGAATCTTTAATTTATTTTTTAATACATTTTATCTTTTTAATAAAACTAATTCATTAACAAGATAATCAATTAAATATGTCAAAATCTATTTCTAAGTAACGCTTCAAAAAATCTATAAATAAAAGCTTTAATCTATTTTTCAATAAATTTTATCATAATTTACAAAGTAGAATTACAAACCTCTAGATAGATTATTTTGTTGTTTTCATTTGCTTCAATAGTGTTTCCAAGATTTTTCAAGAATTATTTCAATTCTCTCCTAATTTTTCCAAAGAATTATAAAGGTTGTGTATTACTATGTTATTTATCTTGTGACAACTTCTTTTGTAACTACTAATTTCCTTTCATCTCTATGTTGTTGAATTAATTTCAGTTTGTTTCCTCTTGATTGTTCAAGATTTGTTTGATGCCTTCTCTTGGTGTGATTTAAGAGTTAGATATATCCTTCTTGATTGTATTCAAGAGTTTATGTGTTTAAGTGAAACTAAGAGGTTTTTCTATGATAATTTTAAAATGAAAGATATGAATGAAGTATACTATGTGATAGGAATAGAAATATTTCATGATAAATCACAAGGACTGTTAGGTTTGTCTTAGAAATCATATATTAATAAAGTTTTAGAAAAATTTTGAATGGATAAATATTCAGCATCTCTTGTTCTAATACAGAAAGGAAACAAGTTTAATCTTATGCAATGTCCAAAGAATGATTTGGAATGGAAACAAATGGAAGATAATGTATGCTTAAAATTGTATGAGGCCAAATATTAGTTTAGCAGTTGGTATGCTTGGTAAATACTAGAGCAATCCAAGACTAGAGCATTGGAAAGTTGCTAAGAAAATTTTAAGATACCTACAAGGAACAAAGAATCGCATGCTTACTTATAGAAAAGTTGATCACCTTGAGATGATAGGTTATACAGATTCAGACTTTGCCGATTGTATGGATATAACAAAGTCTATATTTGGTTATGTATATCTTTTAGTCGGAGGAGCGATTTCATGGAAAAGTGCGAAGGAGTCTGTCATTATTGTATCTACCATGGAAGTTGAATTTGTGGCGTGCTTTGAGGCCATAGTTCAGACTAATTGGTTGTGAAACTTTATTTCAGGACTTGGAGTAGTTGACAATATTACCAAGCTACTGAAAATTTATTGTGATAATTTCGCGACAATCTTCTTTTCTAAGAACGACAGGTATTCCAAAGGTGTTACGCATATGAAGTTGAAATACTTTGTCGTTAAAGAAGAAGTTCAGAAACGTAGAACATCAATAAAACATATTAGCACAAATCTTATAATTGTTGACCCTTTGATAAAAGGTTTACCGCCTAAATTGTTTGTTGGCCATGTAAAGAATATATGCATTATGTCTACTAGTGAATTTTAATGTTATTAATGTTTTTGTGGCATTCTGAGCTCCTTAATATATATAAGTTTATGAAATTTATGTTTTCTTCTTTATGTTTATGTATCTTTATGTTTATGTATCATTTATGCATGCAAATTAGGATGAAGAAAACAAAGCATGTTATGTTATTGTTATAGAAAGGGATGATATAGTAGTACATGGAAGGAAACACGTTGACCGAATGATGTGCAACCGCCATGATTCTTGTTATTTTTGTATCTTTGATTATGAATACTGATGGAACCAATTTATGTTAGGTCATTTGATGCACATTATGTTTATGTATTAAATCATAGAATGTTATGGCATCATATGAGTCAAGTGAGAGAATGTTAGAATTAATTGACAAATTAATTTTATTATGTGACTTATTTGAAATATTATGATAGGTCCAAATATGATTTAATAAATTATAAGGACCTATTGGTTATTATGGGAAGTCATAATCAAATAAAATAAAGATAAAATGAAACACAACCTAACTTGACGTTAGCTTATAAGAGGGGATTAGGGTTTTATCTCTGGTCATGAGGTTCTTTCACAATAAGCCATCAAGAAAGAGGGTGTGAGAGGAGAAAGAAAGGCAAAGAGATAGATTGAAAAAAGGAGATTGAAGAATAAAGATTGAAGAACACATCCTCATTAGATCTCTTATGGATCAAGGTCAGTATCCTATTATGATTTATGTGTGTAAATGTGTGAGACTTATAAATCTTAAGATCTTATAGTAGTTTTCTATAATGTATTATTGTCAAATGAAAACTACAAGACGATTTAAAAAAATGTATGATAATGAATTTTGAGTATTTCATAAATTTACTCAATATTCTTTTTTCAATTAAAAATTTACAATTATAAGGTGGTTTTGAGGGTCAATATTTTAGTGTCATCATAAAAAAAATTATTTATTATAATTTCTAATTGAATAATATCATTTACTTTTTTTTCGTTAAATAAATTATCACTTAAAGATGATTGATTTTAAAGTATCCAAATAATAGAGTAGAAAAGAGATATAGCCACTTAGAAAAATCAACTTTAGATAAACACTTTTTCACATATTTCATATATATCCATAATTAGTTGTGGGTACTTTAGAAACAACTTTATATATGTGATTTTTGAATGCATTGTTATTAGATAACCACTAAATTTTTTATGTAAATTGATCTCCAATTTAAACACGAGTTAATTTAAAAACACCAAATATTTTGTAGTTCTGATGCAAAAAAAGAATATTCGACCTTCCTTATTTTTCATATAATATTGTTAGTTATACATGACTTAGGGTATAAGATATAAACATTATTCATTTTGTTGTTGTGTTTGGCTTTCTATATAAAAGTTTCAGATCCTGTTAAGCATTCTTACCACATTTTATTTGTACATAATCTCTAGATATTGTCACGTTGATGCTGTCCCTCTTGTACTACATTTCATTATTAACTAGCCACTAAAAGATATGAAGTGTCTTGAATGGATTTTAAGAGATTCTTTTTGGATTTGTAGTACTCTGAAATGATATAAATAAGTTTTATGTATACAAATAAGATTATAAACAAAACATACACCCAAACTATGAAAAGTGTACTATGATTTTCTACTTTAGGAATTTTTTTTTAAGGAAAGTAATGAGATCTAGGGATTTTAATTAGTAACTTTTATGATTTATAAAAGGTTTTTGGTATTTAAAAGTATACAAATTTCGATTAACTATTTTTAAGATGATTTGGATAGATTTCACGTAATATATATTATTGATTAAATAATGATTTAATTTACTCTATTAATTCTAAAAATATGTAAATTTAATTATTTTAACCCAATTTTGATATATTTATTTAATATTTTAAATACGTTTTATAATAACATTTGAATTTGTTTAACACATTTTCATTTTAATATTAATTGAGAAATATTTTTGAAACAATGAATAAAACTCCACAAAATTAAATTAAAAAAGTAAATTTAGACAATGAAATACTAAATTGATTAAAAATTAAAAAAAATAATTCTAATTTTTAATAAAAATAAACGGACGAAAAATATATTTAAGTCAAAAAAATGTTACAATTTTTTCTGCCTTGAAGGGCCCACGTAAGGCTTTCATTTTGCAGCCCAGATAATGTACTTGGTCGGTCCATGGGACCTTGCCCACAAAATCCGGTGTAGAACTTTTTTTCGTTGGATGTACCTAGCCCAATTTCCGAATGGCGTGGGTCTGTGTTGGGCCTGATGGCCCATCCCCTAAACAGACGAAATGTGAGAGGCAAATGTGACCCTCATCGATTAAGATTCTGTAACCCACCAAATGATATATACAGTACGAAAGGCAGAGTTAAGAACGGAACAAAATATCTTCGGTGGTTGTATACGTCTCTATCAGCACATCGTTTTAATTCTTAGTTTTCACCATTTAAATTTGTTACGATCAGGTTTGTACATACTTCTATATATTTATTTTTTGACTTTGAACGAAATTATACAGAAAGATATTTGTTATAAATAGATAAACTGTCACAGAGAAGTTGACGGTGAAGGATTTTCTGTGTTCAGTGGATTGTTAATTTTTTCCTAGGTTGGAACATGACTAATGTGTAGTGGTACTAGAAAATTGGACCAGAATTTGGTCGCGCAGGGGCACCTATGTTACAACTCAGCACCATTGTTGCTCTAGTGCTTGGTAATTGGATGGTGTGTGTGCCATAGGGGAGGTATTGAATGTGACCCCTTACCATAGTGCCCGATAAAGGTGTAGAGACCAGGGGCAATCCCAACCTTTAGGACTGCTTGTAGGACATCCTCAAACTTAGGTTCAACGCAACTGCCCTAAAAAGAAAAATATGCAGTGTTGCTCACTTGTTATTATTACTGTTGAAGGGATATAGATTCAGATTTTGGAACCCAGCCTGAAGAAAGACCAAAATAAAATATCACGCGTAACAAAAGGATATGAAAGCGTTCATCATTGCATTTCCTTTCGGATGTTCAAAAGTTATGTGAAATAAATAAACAAACAAAACGTAGTGACTCAAAATGGAGGGTCCATGGTTTTCCTTTTTTTCCTTAGGGTTGTTCTCCTCATCTTAAATCCTAGTATTAAAACCATGAAGAAAAGATGGGATTAGGTCACAGTTGTTTTAGGATAACTGCATATTATGTTTAAAGTATTATTACATTATCTTGGAAATGAAACATTATAGGGTTAATGTGGCAGTTTATTGATGCAAACTAAGGTAATGATGATCCATAATTGGACAACTCATTAGTGAATATAAAGTGGGGTTACCGACTAACTATGAAGATTAAAGAGTAAGGATTGGCATCGAGTGTGTGGTATCCAAAGTTGAGACATCCCTGGACAAGACACATAGGATTGGATTCGTTTGTCATGTTCTATCACATCCAGGGGAAACAAAGGAAAATTTACTGTGGCTTTTTCAGCTTTGGTGAAGGTATGTATGAAGACGATTAATATTTATAAATTTTGGTCAGATATGGAAAAGACACAGAGAGGGCATAAAGTTGGAGATGACATTAGTTGACATTGGGGACTCATGTTTTGTAAGTGGCGTTATTGCTGTTGTGAGATAAGAAACAAGGTGTGAGCAGAAGTACATGGTCATAGGATAAGTCAGAAAAAAAAAATGTGTAGGAGTAGGAGTGAGATATGAGGATCAGAACGAATTTGGATTCTTTATTAAATCTTTTTTGTATTATTCTTCTATTATATTTTGAAAATATATTAAAACTAATATTAAAGTCTATTTTTAATGTTCAGCATATAAGATTATCGGAAAATTCAACGGAAAATCTGGTTTCACCCAGACTTTTTCACCTTGATGATTGCATGGTCGGCCCAAGAGGGCCTAAACCCATTAAAACAAGAGGGAGTGACATGCTTTGATGATTCCTTTTGGAATGCTGGGTACCCCACATCTTCGCAAAGTGTGGTGCTTGTGGGGGAGAAAGAGTGACAAAGAGAAACCTTTTTCTTTCCCCTTTTTTCTCGCAGAACCATTGAACAACTTATTCCGTTAATTAACTAAACGACTAACTAACCTTTCCTCTCTTTCAAACAAAGAATTTAAACCTACCTACTGCCATTTTGGTAATGTAACACCAAACTGTGTTTTTTACTTAAGAGTAAAGGTCGGGCTTTGAGAGCCTTCTCTTTTGTTTGTATAAAATATTTACATGCCATGTTTTCAAGTTTTGTGCAGTTTTAAGAGATTTCGCACGCAATTTATAGCTGGTGTAATGTAATCTTCCAGAGAAGGCCAATAGAAGACATAAAAAAATAGTGTGTCTCGGCTTAAAGTTATCCTCCAGAAAGTCATGGCTATGATGAATAGGGTAGGTAACAATGTTGTTATATTTTGGGGTCATGGCCAAAAGGTACACTACATTCATAAAGAGTAAAGAAGAATAGCAACCAGATTGTAATAATGGTAGCATTTTTGTCCTGTTTTGAGTTTGGACAATACGGAACAAACATGGTGATGGAGTGAGTAATTAGTTCTTGATGTAGTAATTTGAATGTATAAGAAAGAGAAAAGAGGATTTGGTATGCACTAGAGGTGTTTGAGTAATTGTCGATTTAGGGTGATGGGGATGAAGCATAGCTTTCGAGAAGATGAGAATGCATGTGGTTCCATGGTTTGATGTGGCTTGCCATCTTGAGAGTTGACAGCATGAATCTGCACATTTTGTGCACCAGAAAGTGATGTAAACCTCACAAAGGAGAGTTCATGAATATAATCATATATGTTTTTGGCACCACCATGTGAAACTCATAAAGAAAAAGCAATAACGCATAACTTTAACCTTTCCTTTCCGTAATAACCCTACCTTTCAACCTTTCTTCCCAGATAACACTTCAACTTCTACCCATATCATTCACAAATGCCTACTATTACTATGTTCCCGATTGAGATTTCATAGTTTTCACCATTCAGTACCATGTTACCTAATTAAAACAACTTCCAAACTTTGAGGGGCGTACAAGAAAAAGGGATATAACAATCATTTTTTTTAATTAAGAGAATTATATGTTATCACAAAATACTGAAATTGAATTTTCTTTTAATTTATCACTCTTACAATAACTATTTTGAAGATCATACTAATACTAATTTGTAAATATATAAAGGTAAGATTGTTTTTATTGTCGTGTGAGATGTGAGTGAATTAATATTGTGATTTTATATTATTACTAATAAAACACTTGCTATATATATAACAATTCGTTGTTGAATATCAGTCTAGAGAAAATTCAAGTCAATAATTCATTTTTTTTTTCTTTTTGAAGTTCTTAAATTGACGAGTATTTAATAAAAATAAAACCCATCTTCCTCATTCTTTTCTTTCAAAACCTAATTTTAAAATATACATTAAAATTGTTACTTATTCTCTTATAGTTTTAATAAACTCTTTAATTTTAAAAAAAATATTGTATTATGAATTTAAATATATAATAATATGAAAATTGTGATCAAATCCTTGCTAAATTATCTTATTTTGGTCGATTTTGTTTCAATCACACTAGAAGAAATAAAATCCATCAAGAGAGAAACTAACACTTTCAATAATAAAATGTGTTTAAGAAGTGTATTATATAATCATCATTACTTATAATAATTAACTTCTTTCTTTTTCTGCACTTACGTACTTAGTTTATCAAATTAATAATTCATATAAGGACGCAATTAGCTTAAAAAAATTATATATTTTCATGATTTATATCCTCATCATCATCATTTTTTTTACACAATATCATCATCTATATATAAATAATACTTATTTTGATCTCCACTTTCACTAAATCATTATATCTTTTATTCGACTTGAAATTATCAACTAAAAACACGCGTTAGTAATCTAAATCACTAATCAGTAGCAACTGAGGGGTGTGGCAAATATAATACGTGTTTGCATTGACGTTTAAAAATCTCGGATATAATAAATCATATTTATTTAACTTGATAACGAAAACAAAGTTGTGTTTTATATTCAAATAAATATTTGGGAAAAGTGGCATTTGTTAGGCACGCGCTTGAGGCGAGAGTGGTTTGGGTGAAGGAGAGGCGATTACTGAGAAGCACGTTGGCAGTTGCCGGCGGTTATGATGAAGAAGGGAAAGGCGCCACGTCCAAACCATTTTCCCACTCCCTCTCCACGCTGTGGGTCCCGCTTTAGATGCTCTTCCTGTCCTCTTCCTATGCTCCCGAACCTCACTGCTCTGGTACCAAACCAACATTTTGAATATTTTGAACGTTACGTGATCCTCTACGTGAATTCACCAGTATACCACCATCTCTTTTTTTATTTGCTGCAATTTTTTATTTTATTTCTATCCACTTTTAAAACAACACCCTTCACAAATCTGTTTTTTAGACTATTTAAACAAATTAAATTATAATGCATACACAAAATAAAATTTATATTATTTATTATATATTAAATGTATGGCAAGGTTGTTAATTAACTTTAATTTTTTTCATTTTAAAAGCTATATATTTCGAGTTAAATAACACTGGAAACAAATCGTTTAAGTACACTAACTCCGTAAAGGTCTTCCATATTATATTACTTTTTTTACTAGTTGGTAATATAAAATATTTATTTTAAAAATCTTTAAAATGACAATGTGTAGAAAAGTAAACTCGTGAAATTATGATTTGTGAAAAATTGGCTTCTAAAATTAAGTAAAAATACAGATAAATTCTTGCATTTAGTAAGTTCCAACAAATATAACTTGTAGAAGCTAAACTTTACGGTAGGTTGGAGGATTTTAAATAATTTATATGATACTATATAGAAAAATAATTTACATGCCGACCGTATGAAAAATGTTTTATATGTTATTTAATCATAAATTTTCTGGTGTTTTTGCGACTATTTCAAACATTGCGTTAATGGTAACTTTTAATAATTGATTGATAGTTAAATGTTTTGTTAAAATAATTTATGAAATATACAGTTAATATATTTGTCAAGTAACATAATAATGAGTTTTGCATATAACAACACAAATTCAAAATTTTATCTTTCTTTTATAGGTGAGGCAAATGAATTTTTTTATGAATATTTTGAGTCAAGAAACTTCTCCTGACTTAGATTTTGGACTTAATATCACCATCACGCTCTAATTTTTTCTATAACCAATAAAATAAACATCTATAATTATATGTATAAAAAATACATAATCCTCTTTTATTTTTCTAATTTTACCTTCTTAATTATTTTTTTAAATTTAAATAATTATTCACAATAAAAAACTATTTTCAGTTTTATTATTTTAATATTTTTTTAAATTCAAATAATTACTTATTGTAAAATAATTATATAGTCTTTTATTATTTTAATAACTATTTTTCAAATTTAAATATTCAAAATATTATTTACACAATATTATTTATAATATTTTTATTTTAATAACTAAAACTTATTTTATTTATAACTATATCTATAATTGTATATAATTTTTGTTTTCCAATTTCCAATTTTAATTATTACTTTTAAAATTTAAATAAATTGTAGTTTTTAAAAAAATCTTACCCACGGACGCGACCAGTGAAATATAAATCGTATAGTTATCTAATTATTAGATCTAATTAACATGTCATATAACTGTTTAAATTATTATTAAACTACTTTAACTATGTTCTCATATTGCGATGAACATTGCAACAGAGTGAGTCATCCTTCCGAAAAATGGATATAATTTTTTAGACGACGGATGAATTTCAGGATACCAAAAACTGTTAAAAGCATGTGATATGTCACAATGTTATAAAAAATACGTTTTTTTTTTCATAAATACAATTATTTTTGTCTGAAAAAACAAAAATGAACAAACTATGGTTTTATATGTTTTTATATTTGATTATAATTTATTTTTTATATTATTATTATTGTAGTAGTACTAATCATATAATGAACCTTTAGATAATTAATCATGACACGAATTTGTTTATGATATGGCAATCAATGATTAAATTAGCACCATAATTTGTATGACTACAGACTACAATTAAATTTGTGCTAGCCTTTTTTATAGGATAATTTTTATTACAAGTAAAAAATTCAATCCAATTCAATTTTTTTCTTATTTGATAAAAATATTTTATGTACTTTTACTTTTTTTAGGTTCAACAATATTTTGAAAAGATTTACAATGTTTTAATGTTTTATTTTTAAAATTAAGTCCGGATAAATTTCATATTTTATGATTAATAAAAACTAAAATTTAGAGCGGTCAAAGTGGGTCAGAATCCTTAGTTAACTCGATCCATAATGGGTTTTGGTTGAGTTGGATTGAAATTATTTTATAAATTTTAGTACGGGTTAATTTTTGATCCGGTCCACCAAGAACCTGACTCACTCAAGTTGAATCCATGGTGTGCTGGGTTGGTGAGCCAACCCACTCATAGATAAAAGGTCACACAATTTTTCTATATTCGGGTTGGGTTGGGCTGTTTTTCTTTAAAGCCAACATATTGGGTTGTCATGCAAACCTAATATTTTTGTGATTTTGGTTTGTATTTGGGATTAAACATTGTTTGGATTGTATTGAAGTTTATTTAGGTTTTAGTTACAATTATAATTTAGTTTTTTTTGGGATGGAAGAAAAAAAAAATTAATTAGGTGAGTGATTGAACCAACTAGTTTAACCCATCAATCTGTGGTGGGCCAAACTGGATTTGATTTTTTTTGACTCGCTAATAAGTGAGCCAAGTTAGATTGACTCTACTAAAATTGACGTATGAAGTAAAATTATATATTATATATGACAGACATTTACTGTTAATCACATGTAATTATATATCTTAAGTTAGAGTTTACTTTGAATTTAAATTATTTACATTTCAAATGAAGATAAAATTAACTATCACAAATTATTTATTGGTATAAAAATATATAATTAAGATGTTTTTCAATGATGATTATTGGACAACTATAGTTGAAAATGACGTTAAAATATTTTTAAAAATACATATAATTTTTTTAAAGCTAAATATGGTTTTAGTCTTTGTTCGAACTTTGATATATTTTTATTTTCAAATCTTAAAAATGGATTGATATAGTCCTTATATACCAATTACGTTAAATTTTGTTACGTGCGTGTGTTTCTTAGCTATCATTGAAGCGAGAATGTCGCTTTAGACACGTAAAGAGAAGATTTAATGTAATTAGGTTATAATGATTATATCCTTTTATAATGTATCAAAGTTCCGGATAGAGATAAATTCCAATTTCACCTCAAAATTAAAGGACTAAAAACATATTTAATTTTTGTTTTATATGATTGTCTAGAGTTTTTCTTGAAAGAAATTTTTGTTAAAGAAAGTTGATACTAATTATCCAATAATTGTCATTGTTCTAGACTTTTAACAACATCATTTAAGAACCACCCATTGTCAGATTATTCTTATTGAGATGATTTATTGTAAAATTGCAGTTGTATATGTTGTAAAATCATTTAACAACCCCATTTTATGTATACTGTTTTAGCATCCACTTACGTCTTCTTTGTTATCTTTGTTGTGTCCTTCTCTTTTAGACCACTGAATCACCACCGTAATTCAAGAAACCTACATCATTATCCCCAGTACACTCGACAACAACTCAAACCAAAGAACCATCCATGAATTGAATCTTCAAACTTATATACCTTAGTTTGTCTAAATTACAACTTTCGTAAATCTTTAACAATTCTTGAATTATCCAAGATTCTTTGAAGATCTCTACTAAATCCTAGTTAACTTTCGAGCCATCCTTACCCTTCCATAAGAATGCAAATTATGGCTTCCCCAAGCCAATAACTCATCTACACCAATCCAAAATTGATGTTTGTTTTTCTTTCTTATTTATCTTTATGTCTTGAGTTGTGAATCTTGTTTGAAAAATCTAGCTTAGGATTCTCCTCACTAGAATTAAATCAATATCATTAATCAAATAATACCTTTAAACAAATTCATTTACCTATATACACATATAAAAACTTCTCGATCCTAAAACATATCAACTTCCTGATATACAGTTTCTTGAGTAATACAATTTCACCTGAGCAAAATTTAACAACAAAGAAAAAGTTTATTTCTACGAGATTGTAACTTGAACAAGAATTTAACTTGAGTGAGAAAATATCAAAAGACAAATACTTTTTCTTCCTTGACTAATAATCACTATCTTGAGGAAGGGGATAATGGAAGCATAACTTACACAATAAAACAAAAGAAATAACCATACAATAAAATCAATATAAATAGTTTCCAACCACTCCACCAAAGATCAAATAATTAGGGATTGACAAAAAATCCAATTTTCTTGATCTGATTCACTTTTGTTCAAATTCAATTCATTTTATTAAAAATTCAATTCATTTAAAATCCATTTTATTGGATATGGATTTCAATATGATCTACATTTTACATATTTTATGGATTGAATATTCATTCTCTAAATCCAGATTTTCAAATATGGATAACCCAAAAAACCCAATCCAAATTTTCAATTTAAATTTTTAGTTGGGTTAGGCGAAAGGTCAAAATTGACTAGCCCAAATTTAGCCCTATTCGACCAAGTCGGCGCGACCCAACTTTATTTGTATTTGACGAAGTCGGCCCTGTACGAAATTTGGTCGTATTCGGACAAAATCAATCGAGTCAACCTAGGTCAAAATTTGGCAGAGTCGGCCTAGGACGAAATTTGGCCTATTCAATTGAGTCGACACATACCCAAATTTGACCACATTGGGTTGAGTCAGCCCAAGACGAAATTTGGTTGTATTCGTCTGAGTCGGTAGCGACCAAAATTTTGTCATATTGAGCCTAGTCGGCTCCAACCAAAATTTGGTTGAATTTAGTCTAGTCGGCCTTGACTGGAATTTGGTGTAGTCGGCCCTGGTTCAAATTTGGCAGTATTTGGCCAAGTCAGCCTAAGACGAAATTTGGTCGTTTCGGTTGAGCCAGTCACAACTGAAATTTGGCAGTATTCAGTCGAGTCATCCCCGACCGAAATTCAGCCGAATTAAATCAAGTCAACCTCAATCAAAATTTGGCTGAGTTGACCCCAGACGAAGTTTGGTTGTATTCAGCCGAGTCAACTGTAACCGAAATTTGGTCATATTCAGTCACGTCGACCCTGATCGAAATTCAGTCGAGTTGGCCTAAATTTAGCTGAGTCGGTTCTGACCTAAATTTAGTCGTATTTGGTCGAGGCAGTCCTGGATATAATTTGTCCGTATTCAATCGAGTCGATCATGATCTAAATTTGCCAGTATTCAGTCGACTCGGTCACGACCGACAAATTCAAGCAAGTCAACCCTGACAGTAATTTGGTAGAGTGGGCCCTGACTTAACTTTGGCCATATTCGGCCGAGTCGGCTCTGCCCGAAATTCAACCTAATCCAGTCAAGTCGATTCCAACCGAAATTTTTCCGAGTCGGCATAGGCCTAGATTTGGCTGTATTCAACCAAGTCGTCCACAACCGAAATTCGATCTCATGCGGCCAACTTTTACCGAGTCGGGCTTGATCAAAGATTTGACATATTCGGCCGAGTCGGTCCCAACCAAAATTCGATCAAGTCTGCCACGATCGAAAGTTAGCCAAGTCGATCCCATGTTGAAATTCGGCTGAGTTTGCTCCAACCAAAATTTTGTCAAATTTGATCGTGTCGGCCCTAAGGACACTAGTTTTAGAAAATTCCATTCAAATTTCTTTTCTAAGATATGAATTATAGATTTTGAACTTGATCCAAATATTTGGATCTAGATTTAAATGTTGATCCAAATATTTGGATATGAATTTTAAAACAATCCAAATTAGTTTTACTAAAAGAGTGAATTTGGATAAAAAAAATCTGATTCAATTATTTGGATCTAAAATGGATATGGATTGAATGATTAAAAATTCAATCTATAACCACCCCTAAATAACTTACATCTATTTTAAACATCAGAACATTAATCGGTCATTTCTGGCTCAAAATTAGCTACTCTAATTAACGTTGTCACATTTACATTCCAATTAGTTACAATAATGCTCAAAAAAAGTTAATCTATATGAATTAATTCAAATGATTCGATACAAAAGAATAAAACCTTTCTTAACTTAATTCATGTGTTATTCAAGGAGTTACTTCAAAGTTAAAAAAAAAAAATTAGAAAATATTAACTTGGTTTTAGAATGCTCTTATTGAATTTTGATCGATCAAAATTGATTCTACTTTATTAGTGTCTTACAATGAATGCATGTGACTTTCAACAATGATTATAACAAAAATCATTTTGAAATAGCAGTGAAAGTGAGCTAGAAATTAAGGAAAATAAATACAAATTGTACAACAATAGTTACACCTACAAGAATAATTGTATCTCATACTTAGAACAAGAATTACACAAGAATTAGCATCATCTATCGATATATAATGACAATTTCTAAACCTTTATTGGATACCTATTTCTTTTAACATCTCAAATAATGATGATTTTACAAAAGCACAATAAAAATAATTTTTTGTCATTTCCCTTCATGTGATCATATGAGTTGCGCAAAGTAAGAAATACTGTTTAATGAATAGAAATTACTGGCTTATGCTGTTACCAATGGAGTTGAGGCGATTTTGTTCCAACAACCACTCACTAACCGACAAAGACGTTCTGTCTACTAAAATGAAGTTAATAGATAAATTCTATCATTTACGGTAAAAGATTACAACAAAATTAATTTCAAAGTTTGCAACCTTTTTAACTATCTCACGCTAACATTTTGTCAAAGTTTATCCCTAATCCAGTTTCGTAATTTCGAAACTTGATCACATTCCATCTTAATGCATCAAAACGTTGAAATGTGCATGATTTTGTGCATTCTGACGCGATAACTTGGTGAGAAAAAAACCAGATCCTTAACATCAGACAGTGACATGACACTCACTCAACGAATTGTTCACAAAATTCCCATTCATCAACACAGGTTGGTTTAGTTAAACTGCATAATACTATAGTATTATCTTAAAGGTAGAAGCTGCTCCTCATCATCATCATCATTGCTATTATCTTATTATTATAATTATAGAACTATCATTAATTTAAAAATTCCAACAGTTTATAGGGACCCACTGAATTCTTGCATGTTGAAATCAAAGAGCAAAATAATTGTTTGTAACAAAGTTGATTGACTTAAGGTGGTGTTTTGTGGATGAGCATTACGGAAGTAGACAAACCCAACCACCTCCAACTTCTCAATGAGATTTTTTTTTTTGAGTGTTTGAATATTTTTTTGAATCCAAAAGGAGGGATTTTATTCTAAGTTAAGTTAGGCAGAAAATAGTACACCACTTTTCTTTTCCTGGATTATATTTTTTTTTTCAGAGTGGGATTGAAATTGTAAAGAATAACACAGAGGTGTCTCAAGTGACTCTCATCATATCATGTTTCTTAAATTATACACTTAATTTTGTTTAAGAAAAAAATATAGAGAAAAAGAGATTATGACAACAAGATATATATATATATATATATATATATATATATATATATATATATATATATATATATATGCATTGCAACAGTATTCATATTTTTGCTTTTTAAACAATTAAACTAGAGAGTGCAGAAAAATGAAGATAATTGGAAGCCTTTTTTTTTTTTCATGTGCATGAGTTGGAGCAGTATCCTTTCAAAAATAAAGTTGGACCAGTAAAAATGGTGGTCCCAGAAATCACCTAAAAAGAATGTTTCAACACCACTCTTCATGGTTTACCAGCGCTGCAAAATATCAATCTCCATTTTTTTTTTTTATTAGTGTTTGTGGCGATTAAATATGGGATGATACATGTTTTTTACCACTCTAATATAGTTAAACTTCAGATATAGTTTTCTGATATTTTTTTGTCTGCTTAAAATTTTTAAAATTTTGAAATATATCAATATTTTTTGTTCTTCGAGTGTTATTTAAACAAATTTTTTTCTTATTTAAAACAATACCTGAACGATGACAAACAATGGTACATATTCTTAAATACACTAAAAAAATAAATTATTATTTTAGAAAAATTAGGACCGAACTTTAAAAAAATGTATAAATATAAAAATATTTTGCTTTTAAATATATTTATTTTTTTATTTAAAACTCTCTTTTTTTATCTATAAGTATATATAAATTAGTTTTGAAAAAAATATAATATAGAAAAAATAGATTTATGTTTTCGAATAATTTTATTTATGTTTTTTACTAAAGAAGATTGGTATATGAGTAGAAAAACACTAGATTAAGTAATACAATGGTAAAACTATCGTGTAATAAGTAAAAAAAAAAAACATAAAAATAAAATGGTGTTCATAAATTCACAACACAAATTGTGAGAAAATCTATATTTGATTCTTAATTCCAGAACGAATCCAAATTTACGATAAATTTGTAGTTTTATTAAAAACATTTTTAATAGAAATTACTTATAAATAAAGTATTATTTTAATATAAGAAGAAAGTTACTATCTTTTTTTTAGCTTCAAGCAACCTATATATGAAAGCATTCTCTTCAATATAAAACCACTCATATATGTAAGACTCATATTAAAATAATATTTTACTCACAAACAATTTTATAAGTGCTACTGAAAATATTCTAAGAAGCTAAAGAAAACCATAATCTTAATAGTTAAAAAATTTATACATTTTGAAAAGGAAAGCAATCATTTATTGTAGATTAATGCTTTATTTGTTACCATGTATCTGGATGGATGATAATGAATGGAGATAAACTTTTTAGCATGTGTTCCATTTTGGATAAATTAATTGAGAAAAAGGAGAGGAGTTGGAATTCATGTACTATTTATAAATATTTTTCTTATACAGTGATTTTTTTTCTATTCATCTCACTTTTTTTATTTAAAAGTATTTATAAAATTTTATACAATACTTGTTTTTTTCCTCAGTCAAATATTGTAAAAATAAATATTCTAGTTTTAAAGAATGTGATTGATTTCGTGGGTTTTGCGGTTGATTTCGAGGTGAAGATGGGTAAGCAGAATGTGGAAGGGTTTGCGAAATATCCAACAAAAAATTCCACTGACGTTGAAAAATATTAAAAAGATAACTAACTTAAGAAAATAAAGTGTAGCAAAAATATGCAGTTTCCTAGGTTGAAGTGCACGCGCCTTGGGATGAAGTGAAAGAAAAGATGATGGAAATCAGAACGGTGTTAGGAAACAAAACAAAACATTAATACGTGTTTATTAAAGTTTAAAACATAGGAACGTGTAGGTTCGGAAGATAGAGAGGTTCGGAGTTGAGGCATGGGAAGGTGAGAAGCAACAGAGTGGTGGTGGAGGGTATAAAGTGGATACAGAAAGAAAGAGAGAGGAAGAAGCATTTGAGTTGTTTGAGTACCACTTTGTATCTGTACAGAGAAAGAGAAAAAGCAAAAGGTCAAATTGAGAATCTCTGTGTGTTTGAATTGGTAACAAAGAAACCTCAGCAACACTCAACACCATCATCATCATCATCATCATCAAGTGTTAAAATCAGAGAGACATAAAGAGAGCGAGTGAGAGAGAAGAGACTCAACTTTTGTTATATCCCTGCATTGCTTCTCTGTAGTTACTCATCGATATTATTTTTCTTTTCTTTTCGGGTGCTGTGGAATCCAGCTTCTGGTGAGCACAATGTTGATGAGTTGAATTGCTGAGCATAGTCTCTGGTGGGAGATAAAGAGATTAGCTTAAGGCTCGGTTGGTGTGTGGTGTTGTTTGTTATGGCGGCATTGTCGTTTTCAGTGGCATCCGTGGTGGAAGATGTGCTTCAACAGCATGGTACTCGCCTCAAAGATCTTGATTTGGAATCTAGAAAAGCAGAAGAAGCTGGTAATTTCCCGTTATTTTTTTCTGGGATTTTGTCAAAATTCAGTTCTCGAATTCCGGATTCGTTGCATTTCGTTGTAGTGTTTGATTGTTCCAGGTCTAGTTGTCATATTTTTCCATGAATTTGTTTAATTATAATCCTTTTTTGCTATGATAGTTTTGCTTTTACTGAAGGTTAAACGGCTTGATTCGTGCTAGTTTCTTGTAAAATAGTTATCCTGAGATTGAAAATATTTGAAATGCAGCTTTCAGAAGGTATGAAGCAGCAGGGTGGCTGAGGAAAATGGTTGGAGTTGTTGCAGCTAAAGATTTGCCAGCAGAGCCCTCTGAGGAAGAGTTTAGGCTTGGTTTGAGAAGTGGAATCATTCTCTGTAACGTCCTTAACAAGGTTCAACCTGGTGCTGTACCGAAGGTGAGCATGGTCTTAAATTTTTTATACTCGGTTATAAGTTCTCCATTATTTGCTAATGTAAACTCTGTATTACTCTTAAAGGTTGTGGAGAGTCCTCTTAATTCTGCACTGATCCCTGATGGGGCACCCTTATCGGCATATCAGTATTTTGAAAACGTGAGGAACTTTCTGGTGGCTGTGCATGAAATTGGAATTCCTACCTTTGAGTCATCTGACCTTGAACAAGTATGTACAGTACCACATACGTATTTTAGTTTCAAAATTTTGAGTGACAAATGTGTCAACGTGAACTGAATTTTTAATGACGCATATAACAACAGATAATTCCTTGGCACTTAGCAACGTCGAACATTGGAAATTGGAAGTTTGATAAGGTTTCGTGTTGGTTTTCTGCTAAATTATCGATTTGTATTTCAGGGAGGAAAACCAGCCAGGATTGTGAACAGCGTCTTAGCACTTAAGTCCTATAGTGACTGGAAACAAACTGGGAGTAATGGTGTGTGGAAATTTGGTGGAACTGTCAAACCCACAGTCTCTGCAAAATCTTTTGTGAGAAAAAACTCTGAGCCATTTACTAATTCTTTGTCGAGGAACTCATCCATCAATGAAAAATCCATGAATGCTCTTACATCTGATACTGAGTCTAATAAAATGGTTGGTAAGCTTTATTTTTGGCCATGGCCTGTTCTCTGGATTTGTATAGTTGAACAGAAATAATAACTAAATGAATTTTTGTTTTCATTTGTACACATGCAGTCCGGGCCTCATTCTTTGAGTATGCTTGTTCGTGCAGTACTATTAGATAAGAAGCCCGAAGAAGTTCCACTGGTAAGGGGCTACGATTTCACAAGATAGTTTTATTTATGCATTTAATAACTCTACGGATGTTTATCATCTAGTCTTGCATTCCCGAATTTCAATCTTGTCATCTGTAATGCAAGAGAGCTTTTGAGATTGCTTGCTTTAAATTATATTGTCTTCTCCATGGAACAGTTAGTTGAATCAGTCCTAAACAAGGTAGTGGAGGAGTTTGAACATCGCATTGCTAGCCAGGGAGAACAGGTACAATATTCACCTTATTAATGTATATTGTCATTGTTTTCTGGTGATGGTGGGTAAGTTTCTGTACAGAAAATGGGTCCATTATTAGGAAAGAAAAACTTGTTGGTTAATCATTTTGACAAGCTGTGTTCTTGGTTATTTATTAATATTTTAATTCACAGACTAAAATTTTAAGAGGTGCTGTGTCCCAAGGCAATGGATCTGTATCAAAGTTTGTTATGGCAGATAAAAAGGTAATAATACTGATCCCGAGCTTAACATATTCGAAAACCTTCGTCAAATTTGAAAACGCTCATACTTACCCAGTTTTTTAATTGACTAGATGGATAACAAGATTCCCTCAGTAACAAAGAAAGAAGGATTCCTTCATAAAACCCTTGTTGAGGATGAGGAATCAAAAAGGCGACTTTTGAATCAGCAAGTGCTCTTTGATCAACAGCAAAAAGATATTCAAGTAGGGAGGAGCTAAGATAATACTAATCTCTTTTAACTTAGCGATTTTTTTATTTATAAGTAAAATAATGCCTTCTGTGTATTTTTAAGGACCTAAAGAATACAATTCAAACCACCAAAGCTGGTATGCAGTTCCTGCAAATCAAGTTTCACGAAGAGTTCTCCAATCTAGGTAATATTATGCTTCTGATTAATTTCTTTTCTATATTGTTTCATTCCTATATAATGTGCATTATCATTGGTGAATAAGGTGCTGCATCTTTTTTGATTTTCCATTTCTCTGTATAGGCAAGCACGTTCATGGCTTAGCTCATGCTGCTTCTGGATATCATAGAGTACTTGAAGAAAATCGCAAACTATACAATCAAGTCCAGGATCTGAAGGGTAAATCACGCTGATTGACGAGCTTCTTTAAGATTATTACGACTTATATTTGTCTCGATAAAACTAAGATGGTTGATTTTGTTTAATCAGGAAGTATTAGGGTGTACTGTCGAGTAAGACCCTTCTTATCTGCACAACCAATTTATTCGAGCACGGTGGATAATATAGAAGATGGATCTATCACAATTAGTATCCCTTCAAAGAATGGGAAAGGGCGCAGATCCTTCAACTTCAACAAAGTATTTGGACCAGCTGCGTCCCAAGGTTGGTTTGGTTTTGAATTTCAGTTATCTCAGGATCACTATGTCTAAGTAAATATTGATAAAAATGTATGTCTTGCGTTCAGCGGAGGTCTTCTCTGATATGCAGCCACTCATTAGGTCTGTTCTTGATGGTTACAATGTTTGCATATTTGCTTATGGTCAAACAGGATCCGGAAAAACTTACACAATGGTAAGTTACTTTTAGTTGTCAGTTGTCACCTAAAAATACTTGAAGTTTTAATGACACTTTTCTTATTTATGTTTTTTTCTCGTAGACTGGACCGAAAGAGATCACAGAGAAAAGCCAAGGTGTAAATTACAGGGCCCTAAGTGATTTATTTCTTACCGCAGATCAAAGAAGAGACACTTTTTGCTATGATGTGTCTGTTCAAATGATTGAGATTTACAATGAGCAAGTCAGAGATCTATTGGTTACTGATGGATCAAACAAAAGATATCCTTTTAGTTGTTAACTTAAAATGAGAAAGTATACATGTGTAATTGCCTTTTCTGTTTTGAATATTTTTTATATGGGGTTAGTTAAGCATAGGATGAAAACAACCATTATACTAATGATGCATTTTCCCTTAACCATTTATCACGTTGGAGATTCGTAGTAATTCTCATCGAGGGCTCAGTGTACCAGATGCATGCCTAGTTCCAGTATCATCAACAAGAGATGTTATTGAACTAATGAACCTTGGCCAAAGGAATCGTGCAGTTGGGGCTACAGCCCTTAATGACCGTAGTAGCAGATCACACAGGTATATCCTATTCATTGTCCTGTCGTCCACTCTTGTTTATTTAGTGTTTTTATTGACTTCTTAATTATCATATTGGCAGTTGCTTGACTGTTCATGTTCAAGGAAGAGATTTAACGTCTGGAACTATTCTATGTGGATGCATGCATCTGGTTGACTTAGCAGGAAGTGAGAGAGTTGACAAATCTGAGGCCACAGGAGACAGATTGAAAGAGGCTCAGCATATTAACAAATCTCTTTCAGCTTTGGGTGATGTCATTGCTTCCCTTGCTCAGAGGAACCAACATGTTCCTTATAGAAATAGCAAGCTCACACAGCTACTCCAAGATTCACTTGGTAAGGTTTAAGCTTTTCTGTACACTTTTCTATTCTTGGATGCTCAATTTTCTCCAATTTGATTATCTCATTACGTTGGTGGCGTTTTACTTCAGGGGGACAGGCCAAGACACTTATGTTTGTTCACATCAGTCCAGAGGTTGATGCTGTTGGAGAAACAATTAGCACCTTGAAGTTTGCAGAAAGAGTTGCCACTGTTGAACTTGGTGCTGCTCGAGTAAACAAGGATGGGGCAGATGTCAAAGAGCTCAAAGAACAGGTTCATATTCAAATTTCTCTGCTGTAGGTCTTCAGAATAATCTTAGAAAGTTTTAGCACTTTAGTTAAGCTAAATTTATGAATAATGTTTCAGATAGCGAGCCTCAGAGCAGCATTGGCACGAAGGGATGGTGAATCTCAGCATTCTCTGTCTGGAAGTTCTGAAAAATATAGGACAATGGCTAGTGAGTCATCGCCTTATCATGCAAACCAACGGGGAGTAGATATTGTGAATGATCGCCTAGGATGCCGGCAACCAATGCTTGATCTCGGAAACATAGAGGTATGTATACTTTGAAAGAATGGTTTTGTATGTAGGAAAAAAAAAACAATTCATTTAAATTTTAGAGCATAAATCCTGAGATGTTTCTGGACAAGAACATGTTTTTTAATCAATAAAAGTATACAAAGAGATGTCTACGAATTCACCATTGATGAATCTGAATGAACAATCAATTTACTTATCGTTCGTTGAACATTGATCCTGCAGCTTCACAGTAATACCCCATTGAGACAAAAAAGTCAAAGCTATGATTTTGATGAGATGTCTACGAATTCACCACCGTGGCCACCAGTGAACAACCCTGGACAGAACTACCGGGAAGATGACAGAGAAACTGGTTCAGGAGAGTGGGTTGATAAAGTCATGGTAAACAAGCAAGATGCAAACAAAACTGACAACATCTTAGGCTGTTGGGAAGCAGACGGTGGGAACTTATCCGAGGTGTTTTATCAGAAATATCTCCAAGATTCTTCTAAAATGTACTCAGATGGATCCTACAACATGTTCGTGGGGCACAACCAATTTAAGAGTGCTGGTTCAGATGACATGGATGATCTTGATGATACAACCACTGATTCCTCGGAGCCTGATTTGCTTTGGCAATTTAATCATTCCAAGGTTACCACCATAGCCAATGGTAATGGATCAAAGGCTAGGAGACCTGTCTCTAAGCCAACAAATAGCCCCATATTGAGGTAATGCTTCTTTATTCTAAACAGTTTTTCTGTAGCTTTTCTTCTTTGTTTAGATTAAGATGAAAGAAACATGCATGGTGATAACTTAACTGATGCAATTTTTGCAGCAAGAATAATTCTTCTCTTGGTCCTTCACCTTCACGAAAACAACCAAATGGTGTGCTACATCGAACAGGAAGACATCCAGCTCCAGTGGACATGAAACGCAAAACTAGTAGTAAAAAGTAAGCATGTTATTATATTGGACATTATTATAAGAGTGATTTTTTGTTTCTTTCAATTTTTTAGATGGAGAGCTTTTGCAATAATTTTTGGTTGGGTTTATGCTTGTAAGTTTTGTAAGTTGTATTTACACAGATAATGGAGGCAATAATGCCCATTGCTTCTACCATTGGGATCCATGACGTTTTTTTTTTCATCTTACACTGTAGTTTTTAGGTGATGTAAAAATTCCAAACCATTGCAATGGTCAAGATTGCAACAATGATCTGATTTGTAAAGTCTATTTTTTTTTTCTTGTTTTGGTTGCCCTTTTCTCATAAAGGCTAAAGTTGTACTCCTCTTGAATTTTCTTCTATTTCTGTCCTCTTCTTGACTCATGTATATATAACATGATGAAACGTGAATTTATTTTTTCTGTGTTAGAAAATTTTTATTTTAAAATTTGAAAAAATAAAACACAATCTTATTAGATTTCTTTTTACTTTTTATTATAATTCTAGAGTAGTGGATTGTTATAGAATATAAAGAGAGATAATATGAAAAAATAACATAGCAGGAGAAAATACGATAAGTAGAAAAACAGAGAGTATGATAAAGAAAGCTTCACATAAAAGTTAATTTGAAGCATCAAAGCAACTTATTTTATTTTAATTAACTTCTTAAAAGTATTTTAAGTTAAATATATGGGTTTTATAAGATTTTCTAAGTAGAATATGTATGACATAAAATTTAGGACATGGTGTATTAAATAAGAATGTTATTTCAAAATGTAACAATGTAGAACCTTTCAAAAATTACATTGCTACATTCTTATCTTTATGATCAAAACCTTTTAAAAAATGTACCAATGTAATTTTTGAAACGTTCTGACAGACTTAAATCCCTCACTTTTTTTTTAAATGTAATTTGTGATCCATTTATGTATTTAAATTGATATAGTTACTTCTACAAATTGCTATTATGCATTGGTTATGAATTATATCATGCTTAAATTAATTTGATAATATTCATAATTTATTTTATTGTTAATTGGGTAAAAAGCAGTCTCATTACTGTAATTTTTATAATTAAGAGACTTAATTGAACTTTTTTTACTAATAACGAAATCAGATAGAATAAAATCAATTGATATTAGAAGTAAAAACGTAGTTATTTTTTCATCTGGAACAGACCCGAAGGCATAATAAAAGCCTAGCCCGGTAGTGTTGTGGGGCCATGTTATTTGTTTTGTGTGTATGTGTTTGGCAAATCTTGCACTTAGATATTTTTGTCCCAAACAATTATAAATATAATCTAACAATATCTGTATAATACTGGAATTTAGAATGAAATTTGTACTATTTTTTTTAGGACATACATAAACATCAACAGTGAGAAATGACTTGAATCTATATAAGTGATATTTTTTGTCATTTAAAATTTTAACATAATGAAATTATATGTACTTACTTTTTTATATTTATTTAGATTTAAACTCATAGTTAAATTTTTAATAATTATTTTATATATTTAAAATACATTAATTTTAATATTTTGAAATATGTTAAAAAAATAAGGATTAAATATGTTTTTGGTCCCTCAAGTTTTAGTGAATTTTGGAATTAGTCCCTCATCAAAACTTTATACCAATTTAGTCCTTCATCTTTCAAAATGAGTGAATTTAGTCCTTTTAACCAAATTTTGTTAAGTTTATCTGACGTTTCAAGCACATTTCATAATAGTATTTAAGTTAACATTGAAGCAAAAATGTGTCAAACAGTGTAAATAATTTAAATACTATCATGAAATGCGCTTGAAATGTCAGATAAACTTAACAAAATTTGGTTTTAACAAAATTTGGTTAAAAGGACTAGATTCATGTATTTTGAAAGATGAAGGACTAAATTGGTCAAAAATTTTGATGAGGGACTAATTCCAAATTTCGCTGAAACTTGAGGGACCAAAAACATATTTAACCCAAAAAATAATATATCAAACATATAGTATTTTAAATGAATGATAGATAAATAATATAAAAAATTCTGTAAATATTACGACTCGTGCATTCCATTCATATTTATCAATATATACTTTCAACTTTGAACTAAATTATTCCTTAGTAGATGTCTTTAATTATTGTAAAGTTTGCATCGTTCTTTAAATTGTTTTAAAGAAGGAAGAATAATTATGAAATTTGTTGATTTGTATAGAAGAGGAGATATTGTATGTATGTAATGTAGAGCACTACTTTAAAGGTGTTTGAATGTATGCTTACAATGTATGTACATTGTACTCGCAATAACAACATTCTCATGCAATATTTCTTTCTCTTCCAAAACATTGTTTAGGAATATTTTCAAATAGGTTACTATTACTGTTTTTATATTAGCAAAGACATTTGGTTCTAATTATTTTGTTTTTTTAAACTTTAACTCATATTTGTATTATCATTAAATTGTAACTAGTGAAAATAAATGTGCTAGGAAGTGGACATTGAGTTTAATTTAACCTTTCAAAAATGGTATTGTAATACATGTGTGTGTACTTTTATCTTATCATAATAAATAAATAAAAAATTTATAATTATTATTAAAATGAAAAATGTTATTAAATATATAAAAAGTATGTCCTAAAAAATAATTATAAAAAATAGTTATAAGATTTAAAGGTAAAATGATTAATAAGGTAGTTTATGTTGATAAGGGTAAAATGGATGGTGAAAGATATATAAAAAAAGAAGCTATCAAGTAGTTACCAAAAATAGTACCCTGTATTAGTAGTTATAGATGTAAATGAAAAAAAGTTATACAAAATGAATATTTAAAAACACATTTAAATTCTTTTATTTATTTCATGTAAGAGATATTGAACAATGAATTTTGAATTGAGTAACCGTGCTGAACTACCCGTATATACTTTGTGTGATGGAAATATTATATGACTAATTTTCCTTTAAAAGAAATTATCATTTCAAAAAGAAATCAGATTTACAATTCAAGCATATAAATTAAAATTTAACCATCAGTTATTTATTTTCAAATCTTTATTATCTCTTTGAACTGTTGTTCTCTTAAGTTTTTTATTTTATTTATATTTATCTTTTTGGAATCTATTCTTATCATTTTGATAGTGATGGTCAATTATAATCGATTATAATTTGAATCAAAATAATTTTGTTTTCTTATGTCTCAAATTACTTTTTTGTGCTTTTTTATATAAGTTCAAATTTCTTTTTTTCTTCAAAATGTAGGTTTCAGTCCCACATATATGAATACCTTCACGAATTAAAGAATCACTTTTAAATTAGCTTATTCAAGTCAAATTAAACTTCTCACGTTCAATCTCAGAAAATTCACAGTAATCCTGCTGACGTTTAGTCTTTAAAATTCTTATACTCCGTCCAAATTTACAATTAAGAATCATAAATTTAACTTTGAAATTCAAAATTGCTTTAACAATAAGTTTAGTTTCATCCTTCGAAGAGTTTTGAACGAAGTCCATTTCTTCCTCTTTTTCTAAAAAACAAAAAACTATAAATTTTAAATCTTATATTCAAAGAGATAAAATATTAAACTTCATCTTCTTTAACAGTTAGATCGACATCATATTTGATTAAAATAACCATTTCAAGTAAAAAAAAAGTGTAAATAACTATAAAATTCAAGTATATGACTATTTATCATCTTGGTTAAAAAAAAATGAATATATTTCTCTCTAACCATATATTTGTGTATCTGATTAAAATGTGAGACATTATTACGAAATTTGAGCTTATATTTACTTGGATCAACATTATGTTAATTTATTATTAAGATTAATGAAAAGGTCGTAAATAACATGAAGAAATATAAAATAAAATTACAATTTAGGCACAGAAGTATCTCTTTCATTGGAGGTGTGTTTGGTTTCTTTTAGCAGCAATGTTGCAGAAATTAGATGGCAGAGCATGTCCCACCCGATTAAACAAAGTGGAAACAGAAAACATAGGTTGGGTTGCAGACAAAGTGGAAGGCACTTATATTCTATCGCTTTTATTTTGCTTCATCTTTTCACTTACATCTTCAACAAAAATGGTTGGATCAAACAATCTTTAAAAGATTCTTGTAATAGACAAACTTTGCTTAGATTCGGCTTAAAGGGTTGCCCACATGGCTTTGGCTGTAGTTGGGAGTTCACAGTCCTAACCCATCACAGTTGTAACTTGCATTTTTATGATAAAGATTAACACTATCCAATCAGAGGTTGAGATCCCTTACAAGCTACAAATTTTAGCATTATTATGTTACCATCACACCAATCCTTCGAAAGTGACGTAGATTTGATGATAATGATCAACATGTTTACACGTAAGATGTTCTTTTTTTATCGTCAAATGTCAGTTGTTAATGTTTTGATAGCGGAAAAAGTTGAATCAGAACCTATCTCACCCTCTCTTCTAAATTTGTCAAATCAATTTTATAACTTCCAAACGTTAATGGAGAAGTTGAACTCATAACATTTTTCTTCCTCGTTTCCAACTTTACTATTAATCACTTTATAACTTATAACTCCAGGGGAGATGGGATTTAATGTTGCTTCCTAGAGAAAGTTAACGTGAATTCTTTTATGGATTCCCCAGATGGCTGGAATTAGTGGTGACTAGTAATAACCTTCCCACTGTCACCATGATAGGTTCAGTAATGAATAGCTGTCTAGCAATTGCAAAATGCTTGAGATGAATCAAAACCACTAACCCGACACTAGGACAAGAATCTTTCATCCTTAATTCTGGTGCACTACCATGTTCATTTGGATTTGTAGTACTTGTCGTCTCATCTTAATATTCAAAGCTGATAATGTCAGGAAGTAAAAGAAAAGGTTTTGTAATCTAATAATCTCTTTAGAATGTGGTGTAAATGTAAATCTGATGGTAAACATTTCTTAGACCCAAAGGTTTTTCTCTCCCTACTTAGACTGGAAAGTTATCATTTATTCTAAATTTTATCAATCCAAAAAGAATGCAATATCAAGAAACAATGAACAAATATGATTAATCCAGTGGTCTAACATAAAGAGAACTATGCAAAGAAAACCTTAGTTTTGTCAAAACCAGCACACCAACACCCTCACAATGGCCTGCTATGAACAAGAAAACCATGTAGCACTCCATATTATACACGGTGAGTTGAAAGAAAGTAGCGTCTTGGGCTGTACACCAACATCAAAAATTTCTTTTACATGAATGAAGAAATCGAGGCTGTACATAAATAGAATATTCAGAATTGACACCACTCTAGACGGACATTTCATGCACAGACAAGAGGAAGGTTCATTGAAATGTTGAAGAGAAAGAACATCTTTACATCAAGAATTTGCTTTTATTGGAAAATTGTAATGAAGTTCCTGATGGAATATGAATGCTGTGTCTCATGTACAGGTTGAATCAAAGGAATGACAAGATTCTTAGAGATGGTTTCTCATGCGCTTGAGACATAACTGTACGATGGATGTAGAGAAGAAAAGATGGACGAAAAGTTTGACAGCGTGTTCTGCAGGTCAGGACATGGCTCGGGAAACACCTCCTCAGAGACTCCATTTACATTAGAACAAAACCATGGAGAAAATGACTCAGAACCGGTAGAAAAAACCACATTTGAAAGGAATATAGGAGTGAAGGGTGAATCAACTATTCCTGAAAAATTCCCAGCAATAGCAACATTTGCACCAATCACATTCTCAAAAGTAACATTACCAACGACCGGAACTGCATTAGGATCATACTTGTCGTCGGGATGAGACCCAGAGAATCCTGTCATGCTAATACCCAAGTAAATATTTTCCAATGTTGTGCTAGAAATGGAGATGTTTCTCATATAGCCACCTCGACCTCTAGTTGTCTTCAATTCAATGCCAATGGTCGAGTTTATAATATAGAGATGCTCAGCTGTTATACCAGATATGCCTCCGGACATCTCGCTCCCAAATGCTAGGCCAGCACCAGATGATGATTGCAGATAAACACCCTTGATGTGGACATTCGAGGTTGGTTTGCCATAAGCAACTCCATATTGATCCCAACCACTCTTCAGCACAATTGCATCATGACCGGTGCTAATATTGCTGTTGTCAATGCAAACGTGCTCGGAAGAATCTGCAAGCAGCAAATACTAATGAGTTTCATCTAGAAAAAATAGTTCACAGGACAGGTTCCAAGAAAACCATGTACATGCTAAACCACGTTTGGAATATAAAAGTATAGAGAAATATATCTTAGAATCGCATAAACAAAATCAGAAAATGGATACACGACATATGATATGATAGTTGAGAAAGGTACCTTTCTTCAATTGTTCTTAAAACTCATACGGCTAGTTTACTAAAAATTTTAGACAACTAAAAGTTCAAGATTCAAATGTGAGGGTTGTGTATTACATAAGAAAATCTGAAGTCACATAATAATTTATCAATTTACCTGGAACTATACCACTTGTGTAAGGGAACTCGGGTGGTGCATGAGCTGTTATGTTTTGGATTCTGACATTGCTGCATGCATAGTAAGAGATTCAGGTAAAACAAAACAGTTCCATTTAAAAAATAGGTCAGAGACACAATGATGAATCACTTGTACCTGCAATACACTGGATGAATGCTCGAGGCAGGAGAGTTTAAAAGGGTCAAATTTGAGATTACGATATCATCAGAATTAACCAGTTCTATAATATGTGGTCTGCTGTGGTTTAAGGAATGAGTTCTGATTAGGTCCCACCAAACAGAACCCTGCCCATCAATAATTCCATTGTCACCTGTTTCAATTATTAATTATTAAATTCACCCATTTAAGTATGATAGCACAGGAATGTTCATCAATCTACGAACACTTCAAAAAGAGAAATAACAATATTGTAATGGAAGAATATCCCTGCCTGTAATCACCACATCACTTAAGTTGCGTCCATAAATCAAACTGCTATATCTCCCACCTGGAACATCAATTCCCCGACCATACGAGGGTAGGGGATCCACTGCAGGCCAGTGTGCATAATCCTGAAATGATACAAAACAAAAGGCGTGTGTAAAATTTTCTGGAGTAAGCAGAATTGGCATTCCAGTAAACATTGTATATTGGCAGTTTCCGTCTGCAGATTGTAGAAAAATCACTTCATGTACACTTTTTATGCTCCAGAAGACTAGCAGGATTACAAGATTAAACAAGGTTAGAAGAATGGTGTTGAAGATTTTATTCTGTTTCTCCTTCTGAGTTTTTCTTAGCAGAGCTATTAGATACACACATAAAAACACTCTACTGGTAAGAATTTGAATAACATTAGCCTTACAAGCGCAACATAGATTTGATTGAAAATATAAAATGCTGCCAAATATTGAGTGCACGAATTTCCCACCCTGATTGAATTTCATGAGACAATTTTGATAGAGTGCAAGAAACAAATGCATTAGGCAACCCTTAGTTTTTGTCTATGAAATGGAGGCTAAAATTCAAGTTAATGATTAAAACCTGCGATGCAATGATGGTTGCGCCTCTTTCAAGGAAGAGAGTGAGGTGGCTGGTAAGGTTAAAACTTCCGGTAAGCCATTTCCCAGATGGAACAAATAATTGAGCACCACCTTTGTCGGCAAATGACTTGGCATAAAAAACTGCATTTTGGAATGCAACTGTGTTCAATGTTTTTCCATCTCCAACTGCCCCAAACTCCAAGATCGACACACTGTGAGGCCTAGGATTCAACACTTTCTGTTTACACGGTCCATGATCATCTTGACCTCCCACACCAGTGCTTAATACTATGAGTAAAAGCACAGTTACCTAAAAAGAAAAAAAAGAAAAGGAGAAAATTTAAAGCACACTGCTAATTGGGTAACAACAATAACAAAGGCAATGAGGACATCAAGACATAATATGATGAAATTAATGTCATTAAAAAATCCAAAAAAATAGAGCTTCAAGAGCAACATAGATACTCCATTTGGGCTTCCTCCTGAAGAGATTTTGCCTTCTGGCCAGAGAACAAAGCGATTGCTAGCTAATAGTAATTGCAGAAGCAAAGGACAAAAGACATAATTTGATATTAAAGGTGCGAACAATTCACATTTTCAAAAGGAAAGAAACCAGGAATATTTGTGGAACTACCTAACAATTAACAACACAAATTTAAAGCAAGCTTACTAAACCAGATATAACATTCAGAAATGTTCGAGGAAAAACCGCAGGTCAATTAATAGGTACAGTCAGGATAATTAGAAACCTAATTGAAACATGTAATTCAAACTAGCATAGGGTTGATATTAATAGAAAAATTCCAGCTAGAGACGTTTATTAAAAGGCATGGGATAGGAGAAAGCAATAGACCATAAACATTGATGAACGAAATCTCTGGACCCATTTTTCAGAGACACGAAAACAATGTCACAACCAATCAACCACGGCGCAATCAATCACCGACCAATATTCACTAAATTCGCTTCGGCGAGATCCCTCTCGATTCGAGAATTGATCTTGACAACAAAGGGTTGACATAATTCACTACGAAAACCCAAGGCATTAACCACAATTTAACCTCGGAACTCACTGCAAAATCCAGAACAATCACCGAGATCAATTGTGGGTGTTGGGTAAAAAAAAAAAAGTTTTTTTCTTTTACGGGTAGAAGATAAATGAAAACAAAACAACCCCACCATGAAAAATCTGTTTTTTTTTTTTTTTAATTTCTTAACAACGTACTTACTAGCCTCTTCATGGGTGTGTTCCCCTCTCCGAGAAAGAGAAATAGGAAGGTGAGAGGGAAGAAGAGTGTGGAGTGAAGAAGAGGGTAGAACTAGCGGAGGAAGAAGAACATAGGGACAGAAGAAGAGGAAGAGAAGAAAGTGGTATTTCGTATATAATGCCAACCAAGTACTAGAAACAATAAAACAAACAGGGGGAGGTAGTCGAAAGCGACTACAATAAAGGAAAATGCCAGCTCCGCATTTCATTTTCCTTTTTTTATTTTATGTACTATATTAATTAATATCAATTAATAAACAATTTTCCACGCATACAACAAGGACACTGGACTATAAAATATCAACAATTCTCACTCTCATTTTCTCCTTAATCTTCTCCGTCAACCACAAAATATCAATTTTATGGTTCCCTCTTGCCGACACACAAAAAACAATTCCTTGCCACTCTTTAACATATCTATTCATTTAATCTCTAAATTTATTTATATATATATATATATATATATATATATATATATCTTTTTCAGTATTGACACTTATTGGAAATTATTTGTTTGATTTTATTAATTTAGAAAGTGTTTGATAGAAATAGCATATTTTAAGAATGAAATTAGCGGTTTATTTAATCGCTGAGGTCAATGTGATTGCGAGTTTTAAGAAATAATAATTTGGTGTGGTGAGTGATATATAGAGTAATTAATTACGTAATTGTTACTTAAGTGACATGTGAGTGTGTGAACAGGTGCCAGATTTGATCACTTCTCCTCCCTCTGTCAATCATTGCTCTGATATAATATAATAATCTTTCAGAAATGCTGTTGGCTGATTTAACCTTGTCTCCAGTATCAAAAATAGATAGGGGTACCACAAATTTTACCTTGCTTTCTTTGGAATAATTTCTGCATTTCTCCTCTCAGGAAAAAAAAATAAAAAAAGAGATTCTTTTTTCTAATGTGTCATATTTTCTTTATCAAATACTTGGAACATAATATCTTCTTCTTTTTCTGAACTACTTTTCTTTTCTCCATATTTGTATAGATTATTTAATTTAGTTTCTATATTATTATTAAAATTTTCAATCAAGCTTTTAAAATTTTTAAAATAACGTCAACTTTATTTTTCAATCAAATTGGTCCAATTGACGATTAAACTGTGTATAAGTGATAGAAGAATATCAAATTAACTGATCCATTAAACGCTGATCATAATCTATTAAAGTGTATCTATGAATTATAGAAGATTTAAGATACCTACAAAATGGATCAACCATGTACGGTTTATTAAATACATATAATTTTTAAGATAAAACATGGTTTCTAATTTCATATATAAAACATAATTAATATGCCATAAATATTCATTAAGATAAAACATATTTCTCAACATAATGAATTCTGGTTAACTTTGCATCCAAATCTCTCTGCTAGTTTTTAGTTTTTTTTTTTTACTTTTATTCTTCAAATTGTTTTATTTAAATTTAATTATTTTTTAAAATGTAATTTTTTCTTTAAAATTTAACTATTTTTTAAATTAAATAAATAAATAATATTTTCAAAATAAATAAAATTATTTATAATTAAATTGTAAAAGTTTTATATATATATATATATATATTCGTAATTATAATTTTATTTTACAGATACACATGTGTATTTCCACTAGTTATATGTAAAAGGTATATAGTGTTAGTACTGTTTTATAAGTTAAAACAAAAATAAAGAATGCAATGAGGAAAATATCAAAAAAAAAAAAAAAAAAAAAAAAAAAAAAAAAAAAAAAAAAAAAAAAAAAAAACCAACATAACATATTGTCACAGAATAGAAAATACTATGAGAATCAGGCTATAAAAAAGTTACTAGTTAAGCGAATGGAGTAAAATACATAAGTTTGGAATTGTTGGATTCAATAGTATCAAATCTAAAAAGAGATAAACAAAGTTATACATTATGCACTAGAGTTACATCAATGTGAAAGCGTTGGTGTTATTAAATTGAAGAAAGTTATAAGGTGAACTTGATTTTATCCATCTAGTATTCAACCCTAGAAAACGTGCAAGTTAAATTAGCTTCCAAATTAACACAATGGTTGACCAAAAGAACATATATAAATGGAAAAAACATTATAGACTTCTAATAAAACACAAGACACTGCTAGGTGTGAAACTTGATTTTCAGTTGTCAATGCATTATTCGGCCATTACTACAAGTACCTCCAACAATATGAAAAATCACACCATCCATTAAACCTATAGTCAAAATAAAACCAAGTTTCGGTATGATAATGGCCTACATACAAACAAACATGTGCATGTCTTTAAAAAACTTGACTTGCTAAATAAGAATTGACTTTAAAAATAACAATGACAAATGGAAATAAAATTAGTTAACTATTAACAAAAAAAAAAACTAGAGGATTGAACTTATATTTTATATTTGTGAATTATTAGAAAGTAATTATTATTTATTAACATGTTCACTTGCATTATTTTACAATTATTAGACAAGAATATAAAAGAGGGACCCACAACAATAATGTGTGGAAAATGCTAGGCTGGAGTTACTTGGCTTGCCAGATCAGAACATGAGGGAGTTTCATTGTCTTGTCCCACCAAACCTATCTTCTCTTCACTCTTTCTATTTTTTTATTCTCCAAACACTATGCAATTCAAACCTATCTTATCAGTTTTTTTTCTTTTTCTTTTTCACAAAATATCCATAGAAGAGAAAATAAAACAAAATTCAAAATTTTTCATATAATTTTTGTAAGTTTTAATTTTAACCTGTACATAAATTAATTTTTATCTTTTATTATAAAAAAAAACTTACTAATATTTTTTTCTTTGGAATACATATATATTGTTATCCCAATATTGAAACTTATTTCAATGTTAGGTTACTTGTATTGGGGAAGACTATACCCTTATTTCACTAATTCATGAAAAATGCTAATAAACAATAGACTCTTTGTTCAGATTAACTTTCTTCTAAGTGTTGCTTGCCATGTTGTAAAAAGTGGTTGATTTGAAAAGACAAAAAAAAAATATAACAAAAATGAACTTTATGGTATAACTGAAGAAAAATGTTGATTTATTTGGCTTCAAGTTTATCCACTTCACCAGATGAAAAACCTGGGAGATTTAGGTTTTAGAAGAAGAACTGAGAAACCTAAGCAAAAGAGACAAAAATACAGAGAGAGAGAGAGAGAAGAAAAACTTGGTATGATAATTGGGTGATGATAAGTGGTTGCGGAGATGATAAATTTGGCAGAAGAAGAAAGTTGAAGAGTGTATTTGGAAATAGCATAGCAGTATGAAAGGATTAGGGTAGGTGAGTGAGAAAGTGAGAGCAGTGACATGTGCAGCATTTAAATTGTGGCACTATTCTTCATTTAAAACATATTTTGTATTTTGGTTATGATAATATGAGTTTTGTCATATACTCCTTTAAAGGTGTGATGGTTGCAGCAATGTCAGGGCCCATCCTTCTAGAGCGACAAAGAATCCAATGGTTTTGCATTTATCAACTCATTGCATATTTATTCATGTGCTGCATCTTTAACTAATAATATTATTATATCTCACACTTTCATATATTATAATATAATATGCATAATGCTTCGTTGTTGCATCTCAACTTCAATTATTGGAGTGCCATCACCTCCTTAATTACAGCCTTCCACTTCAATACTGCTCACCTAAACTTTTTTTGGTAAAACACAAATACTGTCATCTTATGCGTCTGTCTACAACACTCTTCTTACAGGTTAAAAGAATTTGAAGAATGATTAGTTCAAATAACATTAAATTTTAATATTAATATACTTTTATTAAATTAATTATAAAATTATATTTATAAAAAATATTTTAAATTTTTTTATACTGATATATTTTTAATAAATTAATTATAATTTTATGTTTAAAAATAAAATTTAATTAGTTATTATTAATGTCTATTAATTTTCATTAATATTAAAATGATGTTTTATAAGTTATATTTTTTTCCGTAAATTATAATTTTGTTTAAAAACATATTAATTATCTTTTATTTATTTTATAATTAATTTTGATTTCAATTTTATTTTTCTATTTATATGGGTACTAATTATACTTTTTATCTTTCTTTATTTTCTTTTTCTTTAGACTTCTTCTTTTGAGGATTTTGACATATTTCATTCATTAAATCTCATGTTGTCTATATGTATCAATCTTTTTATCCTCGTTTTAGGTTTCAGGTTAATATGTTTTTCTTTTTTTGTGTTGATGTTATTTTTATTCTATTTGTTGAATTTATATTAGGATTATAAATGCGTTTCTTTTATACGGTTTTGTTTTTCAATATTTTTCGATTTATGGCTTCCGAAAATTTTTCTAAATATATTGTGATGATGAACTGAAACTTTTGCTTGGATTGGATTGCTTGGATTGGATTGCAAAACTACTAACCAGATTAGGGTTTAACCTTTTGGTGGATAATAGAGATGAAATCTCTAATGAAATAAACGATGAACAAAAGTTTGAACGGAAGAACAGTGTAAAAGTTAAATAAAATTAATTATGACAATTTAATAAATAATATTATATAAAAAAAGTTCAAAAAATAAATTTTAAATAAAATGTCTCATTCTTAATTTTGTTTCGAGCCTCCCAAACCCTTGAGCGGCCCCTAAGTGGTGTGGGTTGAGACTCGATGATGGGTAATTTGAAAAAGATTTATTAGAAAGATATAATATTAACGATACATTTTATATAAGAGACTTATATTATTTTTAACTTGATTTACATTAAGTTGATGGGTCTTCATGTGGTATGTTGTTCGATTTTCTTGTTTTTACATGTGTAAAGAAAAGAAGAAATAAAGAATTAGGAAGGATCAAAGATAGAGAAAGATGATTGTATTGTGTGTTTAATAAAGAATATATCACAATCACAATAATACAAGAGAATAATATATATATATATATATATATATATATATGGGTTAAATATGTTTTTGGTTCCTTAAGTTTCAGCGAAATTTGGAATTAGTCCCTCATCAAAACTTTTGACCAATTTAGTTCTTCATCTTTCAAAATGCATGAATTTACACTGTTTGACACATTTTTGCTTCAATATTAACTTAAATACTATCATGAAATGTGCTTGAAACATCAGATAAACTTAGTAAAATTTGGTTAAAAGGACTAAATTCACGCATTTTGAAATATGAAGGACTAAATTGATATAAGGTTTTGATGAGGGACTAATTCCAAAATTCACTGAAACTTGAGGGACCAAAAACATATTTAACCCTATATATATATATATATATATATATATATATATATATATATATATATATATATATATATAATATGTGTTTACATAATATGTCCCTTAAACTTATGATTGGATTTAGAACGACCATAAGTTTAGTAGTAAATTTTTGGAAGGAAGTTGTTGAAAGGGGATTTGTGAGATTGTTAGCTACAAGGTAAAAAGTAGGAATGCCAATAAGTTGTATATGCTTTCATTGTACTTGCATGAACATAATGAAGATCTAGAGCAAAATGTTTGGACTTAAACTGTTGAACAAGATTGATAATTAGCAAAAGAACATCCAAGTTATCATAGAAGACTTGTGGAAGAGAAACAGGAACATGAAGCTCATGAAGAAGGGACTTGATCCAACTATTTAACAACCACCACTACAATTGATCGATGTTTTGCCTTGATGTTGTTACGGGACAAAACCTTTTTCTTGTGTGAGGACCAAGAAACCATATTTGATCCAATAAAAATGCAGTAGTCAAGCATTGATTTTTGATCATCTAAATTTTTGGCCCAATCAGCATCATTGAAACATTTGATAGAGAAATCAAGTATTAGTTGAATTAAAATTTCGTAATGAATTGTTCTAGAAAATAATATAAAATCTTTTTTACCATTGTCCAATGATTATCCTTGGGATTGTGCATAAATTAGGCACTTTATTGACTGAAAAAGAGAGTTCTGGACGAGTTATAATAAGGTACTGTAAAGCACCAACTATTAATCTATAAATAAATGGGTTATAAAAGGCATAAGATCCTTCTTGTGTGAGACATGGATATAAGACCATTAAGGTGGGTTTTAGTTTTACATCCAACATTTGAGTTTGGGATAGAAGATCATATGCATATTTGGATTGAGATAAATGAAGAGAGCCTTATATAGTCCACAAAACCTCAATGCCTAGAAAGTAATGTAATGAAATGAGATCCTTCAAAGAAAAGTGGGAGCTTAGAGACTCAATTAAAGAATTAATAAGAGAATTATTAGTTCTAGTTATAATGATATCATCCACATATATTAAGATAAGAATAGATGATTTAGCATAGAACTTAGCAAACAAAGAGTTGTCACTTTTGGTGGTCTGGAACCCAAATTGAACTATAGTCTCACTAAGTTTAGTGAACCATGATCTTGGAGCCTGCATAAATGGATTTGTTGAGTTTGAGAACAAGGTGTGAATTTTTGGAGTCAAATCCAGGAAGTTGTCTCATATAAATAGTCTCAGTCAATGTCTCGTGAGGAAACACATTATTTATGTCAAGTTGGTATAGTCCAACGTTGAAAAATAGTGAGTGTTAGAACAATACATATATAGAAGGTTTTACAACTGGACTACAAAATTCATTATAATCTACACCTTTCGTTTGATGAAAATCTTGTGCAACATGACATGTTTTATGCCTTTGAAAAGAACCCACCAACAACCAATGATAATAATATTATTTGGAGGTGAAACAAGCTCTTTGGTGTTGTTTCCAACAAGAGCATGATACTTATCTTGCATATCCTTTAACCAACCAAGAACATTAAAAGCTTGTTTATAGTTTATTGGTTTATCAAGAGAACACATGTCAGTTTCACGTGTCAATTTCTGGATTTCCGTTAGTGGTGTAGTAAAGGTATTAAATGGGGTACCACGTGTCAGTTTCTGGATTTTTTGAATTTATTTATTTATTTTTTTGAATTTTTTTTATTTTGAATTTTTTTAAAATTTTTAAATAAATTATAAATTTTCCACGTGTCAAGCTGACATCGTGCCACATGGCAGTGATAGTGCCACATGTCACTATTATGCCAAGTGTCATTTTCCTATTCTCAATTTGGTCCCAGTATTTTAATTTTTGTCTCAATTTAGTCCCAATTTTTGTAAAAATTGTGCAATTTTGTTCCTCTTCAAATTTAAACCAAATTTAATTTCTATATAAATGTGCACAAATATTTCTATCAAAATTGATATTTCAAGTAAATATTTTTAACAAGATTAAGTTTATTTTAATTTATATTTTACATTAAACTTTATTTAAAATTGTTTTAAAGTTATTAATAGAAAATAATGCAAATAAAAAAAATCATAAATTATATTGATATTTTATTACATCATACTTTAATATTGTTTTTTATTTGACTTTATATTTTAAATAATTGCATATTTTAAAATGTGTAAAATTCAATAATTTCTATACAAATGTTTTAGTTGGTGTAAAAAGATTAATTATATAAATTTAAGAAAAATTAACTAGTTTATATAACAATAAAAAACAAATAAATTTAAATTTTGAAATGAATGTGAAACAAATTTAAATAAACTTAGTTTTGTTGAAAATATATAATAAAAATATCATTTTGAATAAAAAGAATCAAATTTAATAAAAGTATTTGTATAACATTTATATAAAAGTTATTTTTTGTTTTAATTTGGAGGGGACGAAATTGCACCATTTTTACAAAAATTGGGACAAAATTGAGACAAAAATTAAAATATAGGGACCAAATTGAGAATGGGAAAATGACCCCTGGCATAATTGTGACACGTGGCACTATCATGGCCACGTGGTACGATGTCAGTTTGATATGTGACAATTTTTTAATTTTTTTAAAAATTAAAAAAATAAAAAATTCAAAAAATCCAGAAACTAACACGTGGCATCCCGTTTAACACCGTTACTATGCCACTAATTTTACCAAGATAAGATAGCATTCAACATCAGGGACAAATCTTCTTAGGAGCATGGAGGGGCTATGCCCCCCCCAAAATTTTGAAATTTTTTTTAATTATATATATATATATATATATATTTATATAATATAAAAATATTTGATTTTTTTTTAAATTGTAGGTAGTATATTTTAGAAATTGATGAAAATTAAATTGTGTATCTTTTTAGTTTTTTATAAAGCATAACATTTAACAATAGATAATAAAACATAAAATTAAATATAATAAAGAATAAAAATATTTAGGTTTAATTTATCTTTTGGTCCCTGTTTTTGTCCAAAAGTTGATACTAGGAT
>Ga0214543_1000915_pt1 | contig 54241 bp, 37 predicted proteins | sample CNSS2metaG_FD_160094 | JGI IMG/M metagenome (GOLD analysis project Ga0214543, IMG submission 160094) | Root nodule microbial communities from cowpea collected in UCLA plant growth center, Los Angeles, California, USA - CNSS2 | ecosystem: Host-associated > Plants > Roots > Nodule | place: USA... | reverse complement strand
GCCTGGCGGCTATGTATAGCCCGCCAGGCGGTTTCTGGAAAATTTCCAGAATTCAACGAAATCATGATCCAGTCACAGCACATGCTTAAATTACATAGTATTTCATACAATTCAGACCAAACAATCAAAATTAACGTAGAAAGCTCCCCTAACCTGGTTCTCCTTCGCTTAAGCTTGACAATTTGTAGGATCCCCCTTGATCACCCACCTTCCTTGCTTCCTCCCTATTCAGCCACGTAAATTCACCCAAAACCTCTCACACTCTCTCAGATTTTCGTGCTCTAATTTAGGTTACTATTCCAGCTTGCCAAAACCTTGCCTAAACTCCAACTTTTTCCTTTTAAACTAGTACTTTAGGTTACTTAAAATATTAAAACGAATTTAATTTCATTTACCTTTTAATAACTCTCCATCTCTCATCATGAATGGGAATGCAGCCCCCCCCCCCTTGGCCGTACTGCTTCCCATGGCCTCTGTTAACTTTTCCCATTTCCCTCTAAAGTCACCATTAGCAAAATAAAAACAAGCATAATCGCTTGGCGGGGGACACGTACCGCCAGGCGCTACAGAACCAACAACTCTAGGCTGCAGTAGTAAAATCGCTTGGCGGGGGACACGTACCGCCAGGCGCTACCAGCTTCCAGATCGCCTGGCGGGGGACATGTACAGCTAGGCGCCAAGCGCCTCAAAACCATCAATCACAACAGCCATCGCTTGGTGGGATAGCCCACACCGCTAGGTGCACATACTCAGGGAGCCCACTGATTCTGCCGCTATCGCCTGATGGAACATCCCCCTCCGCTAGGCGTCCCTTACACCAGGGCCCCACTGTTTCCTCGCTATCGCCTGGCGGACTAAACCCCGCCGCTAGGCGCCACACCAGTACAGCGTGTTGTACTGATCTTTCTGCACTCCAGCCATTTTATGAACCTCTATTTTACAGTCTCATACCTCCAGAATATAATTTCTCTTTATCAGGCATTGCTTCACCACTATTCTTACCCTTACGTAGTGTTTCTATCCCATTATACCACACAACTCCTACATCTCATACTACCTTATGACTAGTGTCACTATTACCCACTAGTATCATATTTAATCCATTCATACCCTCAACACAATCATATATTATGCCTTGTAATATACTATTTGATCCTTATGCACAAGTTATCAGTTCCTCCAAGTCAACCATCCTAACCACTAGCTAGGTTTATGAGCAATACATACTAACCTCTGTCATACCTTATACTTCAGTCCTAATACAACCTATTCATAGATTCTAAGTCCACTCATTAGTTCCCATCTCTTATCCTTCACAATTTACTAACCAACTTTAGAGGTCCAAGAGTAGCATTTTCACTTAATTATTCAATATCATTTCATGTCCAGGTCATCAAAGCTTCCAAGTCGAACCCAACGCACCCCAAAATTCATAGAACACTTCTGGTTGTCTCGTTGTCGCCTGGCGGTACCCTATAACCCGCCAGGCGATGCATTAGTCTTGGAAAATTTCAGATTCCGTCACACCACCTAACAACTTCCTTCACTCCCTATCTGCGCTCTCTACCCAATTTTCTCTAGTTCATACTCTAATTCGCTCGTGTACAGCCCAATGGGCAACCCACACTCAACCCTTACAATTTCCCTTTAAAATTTTAGCACCAATTGATCAAATAGCAAAAACCCCCATTCTTTCCAACCTTAACACTCTTCCATTCAAATTATTCATCCACTACATGAAATTCAAAGTCAATTCAACCTCAAATTATCCGTCTACAATTACCATTAGTTTCTCCTCCAATCAACGTAATCCCAGAACCCCAAAATCATCAGAATCGAGACATATCGCTCGCGTCGCCTGACGGCTTGATCTGCACTGCCAGGCCCTTCATCCAAAAACCCAGAATCTGGTAAAAACCCCATGCGTCGCTTGGCGGCCGAGAATGTGCCGCCAAGCAGTTCCTCCCTATGAACCTAAAACCATGTTTAAGTTCACGTGCCGCTAGGTGGTTATGAACAGCCTACTAGGCGGGTTTTGGAAATTTTTCAGAATTACGAAAAAAATGCAACCAGACCCAGAAACATGCATATAATTTATAACATCATTTATACAATTCATACTCAACATAAAAATTACGTGAAAACTCCCCTAACCTGTATCCTTTCGCTTAAAAGTTTGAACGACTCTTGATTCTTCCTTGTTTCCAATAGTCTCCCTTGATTCTCCTCAACTCAGCCTCAATAGTTCACTCACCACACTCTCTACACTATGATTTTCATCTCTATTTTCTGAGTACACTCACAGCTTGCCAAAACCCTTCTTCTTACCTCACATTGGTCTTTTAAAGGTACCCTAAAGCTAGATAATTACCAAAAACGAATTTAAGGTTTAATGGTAATTTTTATTATCATTCATTGATCCTTTATGATTTGTTTCTCAGCCACACTTGGCTGCCCATGCATCTAGGGTTTCCCTTAACCCTTTAAATTCAAGCCAAAACCCAAAATAGCAAAAAAAAAATAAAGTTTAATTTGAGTTCTCCAAGGATTGAACACATAACCACACCAATGCCAAGTCAATGCTAAACCATCATGCCAATTCATGTTTCTTACTAACTAATATAATTCAAATATTATATTATTTCACAACATGATCATATATATATATAAATATAAAATCACATAAATAACACATAAATGGCAAACATAGAACTCGAACTCAAGTCCTCTCACACATTTAAGTACTCTCAACCACTTGAACTAGTATTTTTCCACATCATATAAGTTAGAATTAATTATCATAACTGCTCTCCCTACCTGCATTTATTAATTAATTAATTCTTTAACTAATTATTTAAATTCCACATGTCTTACACAAACGTAGCATCCGAGTTACCTAAATGGTAACATAAGCCCACAAACGCGACACCTGAATAACCTAGACCGTAACATAAGCTTGCATACGCGACACCCGAGTTACCAAGACTATAACATAAGCCCACAAATGCGACACCTAGACTTACTTAAGCGGTAATATAAGTGCACAAATGCAACACCCAAATTACCAATAATGTAACATAAGCTCACAAATTTGGCACCTGAGTTATCTAGGTGGTAACATAAGCCCGCAATGGCGACATTATAACCTATCTATAAGATAGCATAAAAGTTAAAGCCTAACCAACAACTTAACATGTTTTCTGGCATCTAATCATTAGTCATAATGGAGTTTGCATTGCATAAATTTTCATAGTATATAATTCATTACACACAATATGTTATAAGCATTGTATAAATGTACATAGTTCATTACATAAAGAAAAGAAACAACAAGAAGCAAAAATAAATTTTTGTGTAGATTAGTGGGCCTTAACATCCGCCTGAACATTGGTTTAAACATTAACCTCAACATAATCTTAGTCGGCCTCTTCCACATCGTCAACAAGGATGTTGTCAACAACCTCCTTGTCTGCATTAAAGTGCTATAAGTCCAAACCAGGGTTGAAGAGGGTTGCTTGCCTCTTGGCCTTTTCGAAACAAGTGCCTAAATGGCAAGTTCAATAGAAACAAACCTAACTTTCTTTCTTTCAGGAGATTCACCTCCACCTTCAAAATCTTAGCACTCTACTGGGCCTTTTCAACCGGAATGACCAGGCCCTGTTTTCCTCCCTTTAGGAATCCGAGCTCTGAAGTCCAAAGATTGATTTGGCTCAAACCTTGTACGAACTCCAAATCTTTATTGGTGAGGTTTTGACCTAGGACCCGATTCAAGTTAGCCACATCATGCCTTTAGGTCTTCAGCTTGGTCGCCTCCACTTTCAAGGCTTCCAACACCTACTCCTTCCCCTCACCCTGGCCTCCACAACCTTTAAGGTCTTTAACTCCTCTTCCACCTCCTTTAACTTCCTCTTATTATCTTCCTTTTGCCACCTTGGGTAGAAGCTCAACCTTTTCCTTCTCATCTCTTTCAGTCATATAGCCCTTACAATGACACATCATGGCCATGCACTGAGCCATCATTATCTCAGCTGAATCCATCCAATTCTCACCTTCGAGCATCTTAAGGTGCCATAGTGAAGGAACATTTGCCATGGTGGCCGAGACATGCTCTGCACAAAAGGTCGACCTGGTTCCTCAATAAAGAAGCCTAGAATATGCTTGGGACTTGAAGTTTAAAGCAAGGAAATGCCACGAGAAAATGTCCCACCAAATGTAGGCTTGGCCACATGCACTACGAGCTGCACTTGGGGCATCTCTTCAGCCAGGGGATCCTTTTCCAACTCGGTGCCCTCTGACACCCCCTTCTTGGTCAGAAAAACTCCCACATGTTCACCTTAAGGTCTTGTCGACAGTCAAATCCACTACTACCGAGGTAGCCCTTGTTTTAAGATTTAGATTTGCAACAAGAGATGTAGAAACCATCATCGCTTGGTCAACCTTCTATTTTTTAGTTGGAGAGGCCACTACTTCTGGAAGTCAAAATCCTTCGACATTATCTCAACAAAGAGCGAGGAAGTGTTAAAAGCCATACCTACATAAGACACAACAAAGATACCATTAACCTTACCCTCGAAGTAACTAGTAGGGTCATTAGCATCTAGGACACAAAGTATTTCTCGATAATTGAGGGGTCGAGGAAATTGGTTGAGGAAACTTCTCCAAAATGCTCCAATACATAAGAAACCTTGGCCTTTGAGAGCTAGGGTGCAAGAAAAATTTCAGCAAGGCCTCATCAACGAGGCCTTCAACTTGAAGAATCTAGTTTTAAAATTTTTTAAATGATTGTGTGTACATGGTGATTAGAGAACCATACTAAGCATCATTTAGGGATACCCAACCAACTTTGGCACCATGCTTCAACTAATAAAAATACATAAACAGATGGGGAGTTGGTGTAAGACCGAGTTGGTTACACCGAATCTGGAAGGCTTTTGCAAAGGCCTAACTATTGGGATGAAGTTGACTAGGAACTATAGAAAGCAAAGAAAGAAGACCACTCTCGAAGTTGGACATGGGAAGGAGATGCCAAACTCCCTAAGGAATTGAAACAAATAGACGTAATTGTCCTTTTACTCTCGAGGCCTCAAAAAAATCCTATCCGGTAGGGGACATGACAAAATAATGAGCTCGTCATGGGAAAAGTTAAAAGTAGAAACAAGCTCAAAAACCCTATCGACAATATCAAATTATGAAGCATAAGATTCAACCTTGTCTAGTACCTAGGTGTATCTGGAATCCCTTATAGGAGGAAACTAATCATGCCTCTGGACCATTCATTTTGGTTACATAACCTTCTTCATCTTTGTTGCCTTTTTCTTCTTCTTCTTCTTCTTCTAAGGAGCTACGACCACCCAAGGGAAGTGGCAACAGGGGCAACAACGATAAGAGGCTTTGGCGAAGACCCATTACTAGTAGAATCTACAAAAGAACCCTCCCAAATGGGGTAACCTTTTTATCTAATAAAGATCGACGGCAACCAAACCGCGGATGTTACCAGAACCACCATAAACCAAGAACTGGACATCCTAGTTCGCGTCGCATGGTGGGTACAACACGACCGCTAGGCGGTTCATCACAAAACCCAAAAAATTGGATTCAGACACATGTGTCGCCTGGCGGGTCTTTAAGACCGCCAGGCAATTTCTGGAACACATTCACGAAATTTGACAAAAAGAAAGGTCCACATAGTGATCATACAACATCAAATTATATACAATTGAATTTAACATGTAAGGCAACTCCCCTAACTTGGATTCCTCGCTCCAAGAACATTCTAGCTTTCTCCTTGATCTAAGTTGTCCTCCCTTTGGTCTCCCACTCTCTCGTCCTTTAAATCACTCTCAGTTCAGCATTTTAGTACAGTTTGGTGGTTGGTTTTCCTTACTTTTGCAACCCTAAACGAATTTAATTAAATTAAAATGAAATTAACTTCAAATCAATTCCTTAATTGGTCCTTAATAACTAATCAATTCAAATTAATCTCTTTGTCTGTGTCAAGATTCATGGAACCTATCTTTAGCTCTTCATCTCCTCAATTCGTACCCAAGGCAAAAGAAATGTTATGATTTTACTCTTGCTAAGATTTGAACTGACAACCCTACCAATGTCAAGTCAATGCACAACCATTCAACAAATTCTTGTTTCGTGGTAATTCATACTTATCTATGATTTTATCTTACTACTCTAGTCTCAAGTATACCCACAAAACAATAAAACAATTAAATTGACAAACAATTAGTATACTCGGGACTCAAACCCAAGTCCTCTCAACACAACCAAGTACTCTCAACCACTTAAGCTAGTACTTTTTCATGTCATAATTCCAAGTATTAAATGCTATAAATATTCCCACTACCTGCATTTATTAAATAATTATTTATTTAATTATTTAAATTTCTCGAGTTTTACACTCGCAGGTGGTAGTAGCTAGGGCCCTATATTCGACTTTTGAAGAAGAGCTAGACATTGTGCTCTACTTCTTTGATTTCCAAGAAATCAAAGATGTGCCTAAAAAGACATAGTAGCCTATTACACTACGTCTTGTGTTTGGTCATTTAGCCCAATCAGAGTCACTAAAGGCCTTGATTTTGATGTTGTTGGAAGCAGCAAAGAAAAGACCATTAGTTGGGCTTGCTTTAATGTATCTCAAGATGTGTTGGGCTACTTAATTATGGTGGATGGTAGGAGCCTACACAAACTGGCTTATTAAGTGTACAAAATAACTAACGTCAGGTATAAAGTTAGTTAGATATAACAACTTCCCAATTAGGTGTCTGTAGGAATCATGATTTTTAAAAAGCTCAACTTCCCAATTAGTGTTGTTCATGATATGAGTCTGTTTAGGTTTGCAATCTAGCATCCCTCTTTCAGATAGAATATCTAGAGCATATTTTCGTTGACACAAATTAATCCCTTGTTAGATTTAGCCACCTCAAAACCCAAGAAGTATTTTAAGGGTCCTAATATTTAATTTTGAAGGCTTTGTGCAAGGAAGTATTTATCCTCTCAATTTTAGTCATAGAATTTCCTGCCAAAATCAAATCATCCACATAGATAAGGAGAATTGTGAAAGTATTTAAGCTCTCTTTAGTAAATAAAGAGTAATCATATTTGAATTGTATAAAACCAATAGAAGTAAGGAAAGAGGACAATTTAGCAAACCATTGACGACTCGCTTGTTTTAGGCCATAGAGAGATTTGGTTAGCCTGCATACTTGACCTGGTTTAGGAATTTGAAGTCTTGGAGGTGGGTCCATGTACACTTCTTTGTCAAAGTTACCATGTAAGAAAGCATTGTCAACATCTAGTTGGTGTAAGTACCAATTTTTTGTGGTTGCAATGACTAACAGAAGTCTCATTGTTATGAGTTTAGCTATAGGGGAAAAAGTGTCAATAAAGTCAATTCCTTCCAATTGTGTGTAACCTTTAGCTACAAGTCTTGCTTTGTGTCTTTCAATAATGCCATCAGAATTGTATTTAATTTTGAAAATCCACTTACATCTTATTGGTTTCTTTCCCTTAGGAAGATCAATAAAATTCCAAGTCTTATTATTTTCTAGAGCTTTTTTTTTTCCTTAATAATATCATCAACCCACTTAATATCTTGACAAGCTTCAACATAAGTTTGGGGTTCATGATAAGAAGACACAACAAGAGTGTAATTAAGGTGTTCCTTAGATAAGGATTTATATAAAAGAACATAAGTAATTAGGTAATTGGTTTTCTGAACAGATTTGTTATGGATAAAATGTTTAGGTTTCATGGAATTGTTCACGTGGTGTATGTAATCCTTTAGATAAGAAGGAGTCTACCTTTGCCTTTCTGATCTTTGCAGATTTGTATATTATGAGTTTTGATCATTGTTGCTCAGTTAGTCATTATCTTCATTATTGGTAGAATCATCACTAACAATTTTAGGAATGGATTTTGTTTCTATATTATCAGTGGTTTCTCTAAGAGGAACTTGATAAGAACCTCTGTCATTTTTTAGGGAATGACCTTCGTCTTCCAACAAGAAATCCAAGTCATGATTGTTATCATTAGTGGTTTGAATGCATTATTTCAAAGTCTTATAAGGAAAAGTATTTTCATAGAATATCACATTCTTGGTGATGAAAATATCTCTACTCATAATGTTAAGAAGAACATAGCCTTTAATAGCAGTTTTAAAACCCAAAAACACACATTTTCTAGCCCTAGGGTCCAGCTTGGTTCTATTATTATCAAGAGTACTAGCAAAACATAGAGTTCCAAAAACCTTCAGATTGAGGAATGTAGGAGGCTTATCATACAAAATTTCATAAAGACATTTATCACTTAGAACAACAATAGGTTATTTGTTAATGATATGAACAATATAAGTATAATCATAACACCAATAAGCCTTGGGCAGATTAGATTGAAACAATAACTATGTGTTACATTGAGGATGTGTTGGTGTTTTCTCTCCATAACTTAATTTTGTTGTGGAGTTTCTACATAACTTTTCTGATGATTTATCCATAAGCATCAAATATAGCAACATAGTTGAACTTTGGCCCATTATCAGATCTAAAACACTTGATGATTTTGTCAAACTGGTTTTTAATATGAATTATGAATTTTTAAATAAGTTTTTTGTTTTAGATTTAGAGTGCATAAGAGAAATCCATGTGTGCCTAGAATGATCATCTACCACAGTTAGAAAATACTTATGATCATGAATGGAAGGAATAGCTATGGGTCCCCATATATCAAGATGAACAAGGTCAAAACAACAATTAGAAACAATATCTCTTTTAGTGAAAGGCATATTATGTTGTTTGGATAAATGACATACATCACAAACATCAGAACCTTTAGATTGAATATAAGGAAAGGTTTTATAAATGTATTCAATAACTTTATGGGCTGGGTACCCAAGTCTATAATGCCAAGTATCAACATCACACTTAGCATAATTAAGCACAATACAAGGGGAAAAAAGAATGAAATCAACTTGTCCAATCATCTGAGATGTAATAATGTCATGCATCTGACAACACGTAAAGGAAAAAAAAAATCAGATTATAGTTCAAATCCTTGATCAAGGTTTAAACTGAAATTAAATTGAAAGAGATTTCTAGAACATATAATACATTAAAAAGAATGAAATTTTCAGAAAATTGAACTGTTTAACCAAATTTAGCAATAACATTACGATTATTAGGCAGCTTTATATTCACAGGTCTTATTTTGGAAAAAAAAGTGGTGAAGTATTCTTTATTTTGTGCAACATGGTTAATTGCACATGTATCAACAATCCAAAGGTACCTTGGGGGATTTTGTCAGTTGGATTTGCATGTTTCTGTATTTGATTAATACTATGTCCATAATCATCAGAGTCATTCAAGAGTTTTAGCAGCTTCTGCATTTGTTCTGCGGTTAGCCCATTAATAGTTTCATCCTTGACATTCTGCTTGTCATTAGGGTCTTCTTTCATACTCAGATTGCAAACTTGTTGTTCTCTTTTGTGTTGACTTTCTGTTTCTTGGGAATTGTTGTTGTATTCATTCCTTTGCTTATACCATGAGGGATACTCGTGTTTTGAGTAGCATTCCTCTATTGTGTGATTCATCTAATGGTAATAAGAACATTGTTTGCCATAGTTGGGATTCCTTCCTCTTCCCCTTTCTTAAGACCGAGAACCAACACCTCTTCCTTGACCTCTCCAATTGCTTTGTTCTTGAGATTTATAATGCCTTTCAATGGCATTAAAGAAAACCTTACTTTCAAGGTTTAAACCAGCAACACCATTGTTCTGTCTTTCTTGTTGCATAATGAGGGAGTAAACTTTATTCATATTAGGTAGGGGTTCTAACAATAGTATTATAGTTATCATTTAGACCTTTTAGAAAACATATCACATACTCTACTTCCCTTTGTTTCATGAAAAATTTTAGAAAGATTACATTCACAAGACTTACCACAGACACAGTTGGGAACATGCCTACATAAACTCCAATTCTTCCCAAATAATCTTCAGATCAGTGGAAAATTCAGTGATACTCCTTTCCCCTTACCTGGTAAAGTGCATTTCTTGAAGAAGATCTGAAATGCAAAAATAATCCCCTTCTGTGAATCTTTCCTTTAGGTCATCCCAATGGTTTTTGGCAGAATTAATATTGATGACGCTTTTTTCTATTTGAGGAGAAAGAATCCTAATAATCCAAGATAAAATCATGACATTGGCTCTTTCCCAAGCTTTATAGAGGGGTTCATCTTTGGTAGGAATTCTTATGCTGCCATCCAAATTTTAGTTTATTCTTGGACATAAGAGCCCTTCTCATATTTCTACTCCATGAGCTATAATTTGTCTCATTTAGAGGTGGTGACACAAGAACTTGTCCTGGGTTCTCTCTTGGATGTATGTAGTATGGGCTGGTGGGAATGAGAGATTGATCAAGATCCAATCTTTGTGTATGTTGACTCGTATTGTCAACTTCTGATTTAATTTCTTTGTTGTTGTTGACATTCTCCATGGTGCAAGAACCTTTCTTGAAAATAGCAGACCACTAGGACAAGAGGGCAAAGTGGGCAAATGAAAATATAGCAGGCTATGAACCTGCTTTGATACCATATTACAACCTTGGCATCATTGCAGAACGCGTAAACGAGAAAAGCTCTTTCTTCTCTCTTCAGATAAAAAACCCTAGACATACAAATCAAGAGCAAAAATGGAGGAAGAAGAAGGATGAAGAGAAGAAAAGAAGAAAGAGTAAAGTATGAGAACGGTGAGCAAACAGCTTTAGCTCTCTCCATAACAGAAGGGGAAAACAACCCTAACTAACCCTAACAATAGAAACCCTAAATAGTAAGGTTTCAATAGCATGGAATGGAGGCACACAATAAATGAGAAAGGAGAGAGCTAAAACGAACATGCACAATGAATGTGGGACTAGAGAGGGTGCAACGAAGATGAAGCATGAAAACTAAGTGGAGGAACTTACAAATCCAAAATTGGAAAAAAGTGAAAATGGAGAAGATGAAGCATGGAAATGAAAGAGAAATGCACAAATAAGAAGTAGCACGAGCTTCGATGAAAAAAATGGATACTACATTGATTTCCCTCAACACTATGTTTTAATTTTTTTTTTAAGTTTATTGGGATATTACATCGATTGTTCATATGCAATATTACATCAATTTCAATTACAATTAATATAAATTTGTATTCAAATATTACAATAATGGCACCATTTTTTTTATACATTGGTTTTGCTATAACCTTCCTAAAATGTCATTATAATTTCCGTATTTCGTAGCAGTACTTTTCTTTTTGTATCTCTAGAACTTGTCTCTTTATGTATTACTTGATAACACTACTTACATACTTTGCTTCTTCCGAAAATCTCCCAACTATAATCCTTCATAAGTTGAAATAATTCTTTTCATTACACTTTTCAATGTTAGATGTGACGCACAAATTATCGTAACATATTAGCTTGTTGGACACATATGTCAAATAAACACAGAAAAAAAAGCAAAAAAGTGTAAAAAAAAGCTAATAACATTAATGGAGATGAGATCATATTGCAATAGAAAACAAATGAATATTAAAATATACAACTATCAACGTAGTAGAGTCATCAAAGAATACATACACAACTAATTAGCTGACAACTAACTAGCTGACAACTAATTAGGGGTATCATAAATTGGATTTTTAGTCTGATGCCAACTTAGGCCAATACAATTGAATTTGGGTCGAGGTAAACTCGGCGAATACTTTCAAATTTGGTCCAATGTCGGTTGGGTCAAATTTCAACCGGAGCCAACTTGATTGAATTTGGCTAAATTCGACCAAATTTCGTATAGGGTTATGCTAACTTAGTCAAATTTGGGCTAGTCAATTTCGACCTTTAACCTAACCCAACTAAAAATTTAAATTAAAAATTTGGATTGGATTTTTTGAATTATCCATATTTGAATATCTGGATTTATAGAATCGATATCTAATCTATAAAATATATAAAATGTATATTAGATTGAAATCTAGATCCAACAAAATAAATTTTAAAGGGATTGAATTTTTAATAAAATGGATCCTAAATGAATTGAATCGGAACAAAAGTGGATCAGATCAAGAAAATTGAATTTTTTTCCACCCGTTACAACTAACAAGTAAAATACTAGAGTATAATATAAACACTAAATGGTTGATTATTTCATCAAACTGTCCACTGCTAAATATTTTGAATGTAAAAAGCTACAATAAAAAGTTGAGTAACATTTCAAAGTTAACTTATCGTGAAATGATAGGATTTTAACTTTTAAACTTTAAATTATTATTTATGTTGTATTATTATTTTCTTTCCTAATTGATAATAAAGTGTAAAAATTTCTATAAAAAATACAAACATATTTATTATCGCAATTTGTAATCAAATGGAAATATGTTTTCAATAACATTAGCACAACAATCTAATTAAATTTACGATTACTTTGTGAAAATGCAGGTACTAATACGTTTGTTTTTTTATTATGTTACTTCATTTTATTGAGTTAAAAATTTAATTGTTATGATAATTTTAATTATTTTACATATTAATTTTAAAAGTTATATTTTTATTTATTTTGATGTTATTTTTTTAAAATCAAAATGTTATTTAAGAAATTTAAATTTAAAATTAGAGGAATATAAAGTGATAGAACAAACGGAATAGAATGTGAAAGAATAATTTCTTTTTGAAAGATATAAAAAGGAGATCTAGAAAAGGAGAAATAATTAGTTTTAAATGTTATTTAAAAAGTGGTAATTAAAATAATTTTACATAAACTAAAAAATGACTAGGAAGTAAAATGTGTACTTAAAATAAAGAAATTTAATATACATATACTACAATAAAATTATAATAACTATTATAATACATATAGTTGTCATACCTTCTAAGTACCTAACATGAACCAAATTATAGTTTTATTTTTTTTATTTTTTTGTAATTATGATGTTTCAGGTAAAGACTCCGAAAATTTTGATGAGAAGACACAATAGGGGAGAGGGTGGTTTGGTTTATTGTCAAATGAAGAAGGCTCACGAGACACGCATGGGCTCACCCACATCCTATCCCTCCATCTCTCTCAGCTGCTGACTCACACATGTCCGTCGCCGGAAAAACTAGCTGCCACCTCAACGCCTCCGGCGAACGCCCTTCTCAGAATCTCACCCGACGACGTTCCCTTTCTCAATTCCCCATCTGGGTATCCCTGTTTCCCCCAAAGTTCTCTTTTTTTTCGTGATTCAGAAGAACTGGTCAGTGATACCCTTTTCTTAGAACAATGAGAGCAGGGAAAGGGAATCAGGAAGAGGATGAGTACGACGAAGAAGACTTTGGTTCTTCCAAGAAACAAGGCACTTCCTCTGCCCCCAACACCAACAAAGGTACCCCTTTTAATTTTCATGGACAAACATGTTTGTAGTATTACATGGCATTCCTACGTTCTTGTTAGATCCAATTGTCGGGTGGTTCTTTGTTTCATTCGAGGTTGTGGCTGTTCTTGGGTTTCCCTACTTTTTTTTTTTATGTTGTGGGTTGTGTTAAATCTACTGATGTGTGCGTGCTTCTAAAAAGCACAGTTTTTTGTGAGGTTTTCTGTATTTGGTGAAAATTTAATTAGTTGGGGAAGCTTTTGTTTAGCGTCTGAAATGTAGAATTGGATTCATTTGCCATCTCAAGTTCATGTTTGAATGAAATTAGAGTTGTGATTGTTATAGCAGATGGAAAAGCCATTGATAAGGCTAGTGCGATAAGATCGAAACATTCTGTGACCGAGCAGCGGAGAAGGAGCAAGATAAACGAGAGGTATGTCTTGTGTGCAACTCTTATTGATTAGCCAGTGCTCTAGTGCATTGGGTGTTATAGTGTAAGTTGCTAGAAAACAAACAACAACATAAATATAGCTTATTATTGGTAATTTATTGTTTAAAATTGAGTAATTATTGATTGCTGATGCACAACAACAACAAAACGAAAATAACAAAGCCTTATTCCACTAGGTGAGATCGGTTAGATGAATCACATGATGCCCATTTGACTCGGTTAAAGTCCTTTCCGAGATATATGAGAAATATTTTATTTGATGGACGGTGAGCTAAAGGTGGATATGTTCATTAGAAGTTTTGCACACTGCTGTAGATCTTATCATTTCATTGCTTCAGTTCATTTTTTCAGTTTTTTGTCCTGCTGCAGAAGTGGTTATAAGCATTTTGGGAGTATGTTATGGTTTAGGCGCTTCTTCATATTTGGAATGAAATCCATGTTAATGATTGTGACTGGCTTCGTAATTGTGCTTTAAAGAGCAATAACATCGTGAAAATCTATATTTAGAGCAGTCATGTTAATGATTGGTAACCTTTTCCTCCAGATTCCAGATATTGAGGGATCTCATACCTCACAGTGATCAGAAGAGGGACACAGCGTCATTTTTGTTAGAGGTAAATTTTTGTAAAGCGAGAAATAATTATGTTTTTATTATTTAAATGGTTAAGAATATATCTAACAACCTGTCAATCTGTCGTGTACTTTTGTAGGTGATCGAGTATGTTCAGTACTTGCAGGAGAAAGTACAAAAGTATGAAGGTTCATATCCAGGTTGGGGTCAAGAGCCCTCGAAGTTGATGCCATGGGTAAATTAGAAAAACCATAATGTCTTAGGATCTTTTGCTATTGAGTACCAGGATGAAAAGAAATTATCAATGAAAATTAAGGAATAGGAAAATATAGTGAAATAGAACGTTTTCTTCATTTTTCCATACTTTTTCATTATATTCATCTCAACTTTGGTTTGAAATTCTACTTTTTGTGCATTATTTTACAAATTGATAACAATTATTTGATTTGTTATATAGTCCAAGTAGTGTAAATAAGTGAGGGACAATTCTCAAGAGCTAGCTTTTGGAGATGAGTTAAGTCCAGAGCAAAACTTTTAAGATGGCATGTGATGATTTTGTTGAACCTTTCCAGCAACTTTTATCCAATTAGCCACTTGCAAACACACCTGCAAAACCTCAGTCACAAGATGTGCTCAAGTGATAGGTGTGTGATTGAAATCTTGTATAGTCTACTAATATAGCCGAAATAGTGTGTATCGGTGAAGGGGCCAACCCTCACATTGTGATTTTGGGTTTTGTTTGGTTGAAACCCAAATTCTATGAGTAGTGCTTTATCATAGAGAAGTTCTAGCAAAACAATTTCTAACACACTCCTAACAAATTTTATTATTGGTTAAAATTTGTTTAAAACTACAAAAATAGGTGGAAGACTCATTAAATAAGAAGTGATGCTTATGAAAATTTATGATTTCCAATAAATTCCATTCAATAGTAATATGTGTTCAAGAGAACAGGAAGAAAGTGTGCTACTAATATTTTTCTTTATCATAGGAGCTTCCTCCATTGTCATCAAGATTGTTTGGATGACTTGTTAACTTAGGTACATAACTGATAATTTAGAGTAATGTGGGCTTGTTTGGGCGAACTTCTCTATAGGTACTTCTAGGAGAAAAGGGTAAGAAGGAACTAATGTTTGTATAAACTGATTTGTGGAAGCTCTTTCGTATTAGCCTCTTCAAATTTAGATTTTTAACTTATAAATGAGTTAGCAAAACCTTTTTTTTTTGTTCGCATTTTCTTCTCTTGGAAGTGTTTATGGTGATGTTTACGCAAATAAGCTCTATATATGTTTTAAGCTTTCTTACTTAGTGTTAATAATACAGAGAAATAGTCATTGGCGTGTCCAAAGCTTCGCCGGTCAACCTACGGCTGTAAAGAATGGTTTGGGTACTGTTTCACCTTTTCCTGGAAAGTTTGATGAAAGCAGTGTTAGTATCTCTCCAACTATGCTTAGTGGCACACAGAACACGATAGATCCTGATCAGAGCAGGGATATTGTCAACAAGACAGCAGAGAGGCAACCTGATTTAGTGAGCAAGGGAATACCTCTTCCTTTGCCTATGCATGCAAACATGTCCGTTCCTGTCAGAAGTGATGGTGTACTTGCACATCCTCTTCAGGGAACTGTCTCTGATGCACAATCAACTGAATGCCCAACAACTAGTGAACCACAGAATCAGCAGGATGAACTCACGGTTGAAGGAGGGACAATTAGTATCTCAAGTGTATACTCCCAAGGGTGGGTAATTGCTTAAAATTTATTTCTCTTGTTATTGTATTTATTATTATTATTTCTGTAAAATTGTATGGTTTTGTTGATAAAGATGTTTGATACACATATTTTTAGAAGAACTTTCTCATTGTTAAGGTTTTAAAAGTTCTTCATGTCCCATTTTTTTTTTTTTTTTTTTTTTTTTTTTTTTTTTTTTCTTTTTTTTTTTTTTTTTTTTTTTTTTTTAATTTTTTTTTTTTTCTTTTTTTTTTTTTTTTTTTTAATTTCTCTTTTCTTAAATCGCTATTCATTGTTTGAGTTATGATCTAAGTCTTGTCCATATTACATTTTTGCAAAGATCTAGATAGTGTTATCATATTTGCAATTGCAAGGCTACATGTATATAGATTTCGTGTATCCAACTTGTTAGATTTTATTCTCTATTTCACCTATGCATGATCATGGAGGAGAAAGTCTGAGCTGTGGCTTTCTTTATCATGATTGAGGGGACTAGCCGATAGACGGATCTTTGCTTTTATGAAAGAAACAATAGAAAACGGAAAAGGGAACATTCCATGACCACTAGTGACCCCAAAGTAATTTGTTAATTTGCGTTTTTCCCCCATTTTGACGAGTGCTGAATTTAGTTGTTTGGTCACAGTATTGTGTATATGTTCATTGTAGGCATCAACAAAAGCTTGGACAGCTAGTGCTCACATTACTCTCTTTTCTCCCTCGCTTGTCTTTAAATTATGAATGTGTGTGACATTCTGAAAACAACAGTTATTCGGGTTAAAAACTCCAATAAATTGGCATCTGTAAAAGTTAATGTTTCTTGCAGTTTTGTAAAGATTTATAATGGTCTTGAGTATGAGTTCAAGCTGAAGTCATTCATTCTAAATTTCTATTATCATTACTCCTGTTAAGTTCCAGTAGTACTATTTTGGACCCTCTAGATGCTTCTTCAAACGTTTAGAATTAAAGTCTTTTGTCATCTTTTAATAACACCCAAGTTTTAAACCATTTGAAAAGCAGGTTATTGAACAATCTAACTCAGGCATTACAAAGTGCTGGTTTAGATCTGTCACAAGCTAGTATCTCAGTTCAGATTAATCTTGGGAAACGAGCAAACAGTGGATTGAGCTGTGGGACCTCTTCTCCCAAGGTACTGGCTGTTGTTTTTATTTATCGTTGTATCTTCTTTTTCAGGATGTCTAAGAAGATTTTGTTACACTATCAATGTTGTAGGAAGGAATATCATAGTTTGTCCCTTGTGTCATGCACACTTAATATTTTTTATGAAATTATGGGATTCATTTGGCAGATTTTTAATGAAGTCTGAATTTTATATTCTTGAATTACAACCATTAAGACAATTCAAATTATGACCTTAGTATCTTTAATTCATAATTAAAATTAGTTTTGAGACTTTTATAAGTTTGAAGATCTCATATTGGAAAATACTTATATCTGATGTGTTTAGGCTGGTTCTACTATCGATTTAGGGAGAAATTAGATGAATCTTACTTGTGGCTTAAGGTAATGATAAAACTTGTTTATGAACTTTAATACTTCACTATCATTATTATTACATATATAACTGAAAAACATACAAACAAACTTTTTGTTTTTATAAAAATCTCAAACATAAACACTAGATTATTTTCATTTGACATAAGAATTACTTTTTTAATCTGTAACAAATGGACCCATAATCCTTAGAGGCCATTGTAATCATATGAATTGAAGTTATAACTCAAATGTAAACTCAGTCACGAAGAGACATTCTTTTATCAATATGGCTTGCTGATTTTTTCTTTGTTCAGAATGTGACAGGGGGGGGCATAAATATGATAAACATTTGATTTCAATAACTACTTAATGTTATGAGTACTAATATTTGAAACTAAAACTAGATGTGTTCTTTGATAATATGCTTCTCAATGATCTATTTGGTGAAAGTTTGATTAAGTGGTATCCTCCAAAGTCCAAAATATCCAAAATTTCAATGTCTTGGTGTTGTGTATGCTCATCCTTTCTTATTTGTGTTATGCAGAATCATGACAACCCTCCTTCAAATAATCAAACAATTGCACATTTTAGAGATGCAGGCAGTGGAGAAGACTCGGATCAAACACAAAAACGAATGAAAACATACAAGTGATGTAGCATTTTCATGAGCATCCACTTACATCCCGATTTCTTGCTTGTTCCTGGCATAGCACATTCCTTGTGGCTACTGTACATCCTTCCCCATATGTTTGACTTTTTAATGGTTACTTTAGAACCATATAAAACTTGAAAACGACCATTTGTGGAGATATTGAAAGCTTCTATTGTAGTGGGGCATGCCATCTATTATAGCTGTATGATACATATTATATCATAGCAATTCAGTATTATTGAGCTTTTGTTTGAAAATTTTATGATATATATATGTACACGTTTATTTTGAATGCATTTGGAGAGCGCTTGGAAAAAAAGGGTACTTTTATGATATGTTCTTGATGCCCGGTTTGTGTAAAGAGAGACTGTTTTTCTCTAAGGTTGTAGTTTTATTTCCCGAGACAATTTTGGGAACTTGTGCAACGTATTAGAAACATTTTGTTAGTTACTGTAAGAATGACTAAACTATCAATTTCGTCCATAAATAAAGGTTACTCTCATCTCTCACTTAAATTAAATAATCTCCTAAGTATACACTGTTATTCTCAAATATTAGAAAATACTCTAACTGATCAAGTTTTTAAAAAAATACTCAAATTATTCTTTGAATGATAATAAAATACACTTTATAAACACTACTTGTATAATATCATATTATACATATCTACGTGTCATGCTGTTCCAAGAAAAAAAAAATATCTACGTGCCATCTGCTCTACTACAATATAATGTGATAACTTTGTTCATCTTCTATGAACTGCCATACATGCCTTTAATTACTATACTATATTTGCTGTTATATATGTCATGCTTATCTAGTCTTCTACATGTATTTTATCTTTATCTTATATATTTTAAATAATGAATAATCAATTAAAAATTTATAATATAAGTTATCTTAAAAAAAACAGAAATTATAGAAGGCAAGAAGATCTAATAGGGTGTTAAAGCACTACCTTATATGTTGCTAGTAAGTAGATGTGTTTTAGTTAGATATGTTAATTTGACCTTCTTGTATCCGCTTAAAATAGTTCACATCACCAAAAAGCTTTCACTACAAAGCCCACAAAACAAAAATATCAACAAAAACTATCATGATCCAGGACCAATCAATGAACTATGTTATTTTAAGGTAAACAAGTTATTTAAATTGAAAATAAAAAATATTACTTGAAAATTTGTACACATGAAAATCATTTAGTTTAATTCAAATTCAAATTAGGCACGAGTAAAAGTTAGATACAACTTAGGTCAACTTAATACAGGCTAACACCATTTCAAGTTGGTAGAGATGGGTCTACATCACCTCGAGTCAAGTCAAATGCACCTTGGGTTGAATCAAGGTAGGTGTACCTAGGATTGAGTTGAGTAGGATCCACATGGGACTAAGTCAAGTTGGACCTAGTTGAGTTAAGTCAATGTCAAACTAAGTAGAGTTGGGTTCACATTGAATCGACTTGAGTCAAGCCTATGTTCTATCAAGTCAAGTTGGACCCATGTTAAGCTAAGTCAAGTCAAACCCATGGTTGAGTTATTTTAGGCCCATGTCAGGCCAAATCAAGATTGACACACCTTAGATTGAGTCATTTTGGGCCCACGTCCGCCAAGTCAAGATTGACACACCTTAGGTTGAGTCATTTTAGGCCCACGTCAATTCGAATCATTTTGGGACCACCTTAGGTATAGTTGAGTGGAGTTGGGCTCTTCTTAGACTAAGTCGAGTTGAGCCCACATTGCGTTGATTTGAGTTAAGTCAGGTTAGTCTAAGTCGAATCTTATCCACTTTAGGTTGAGTTAAGTCGAACTAATATTTGGTCAAATCATTTTGGGTCTACATTTGGTCAAGTATAATCGAGTCCACATCAAAGAGAGTATATTTGGGTCCATGTCAGGTTGGGTAAGTTGAATCTAAATTGGATCAAGTCTATTCAAGCTCACATTTAACCTATTTGAGTTGGATCCTCTTTAAGTCGAGTTGAATCAAATTCACTCAAACTAAATTGATTCAGGCTCATCTCGAGCTTTTTTGAGTCAAAGTGACATTGGGTTAACTTGAACCCACATTAACAAAGATGAGTGATCCATATCGGGTCGAATCAAATCAAATGCAGGTTAGGTACACATGCAGTGTAGTTTTAGGTAAAGTGTTGTTTATATGTTTCTTATGCACATGTGTTTCATAATTATGTGTATATGATAGTCATGTGCGTCCAATGGTTGTATGCATGCACGTCTATTTATCATATGTTTGTCTATTGTATGTGTATGTGCTATAAGGATCGAAACAAGATATATGCGTCTAATGTCTCTCAATCATGTTGATAATAAAGGAATTAATAAACAAATACGAACAATTATATCTGCACATCAAATTAATCATTCGTGAAAACACATTATTTGATTTAATTCAATCAATTCAAAATATACGCATCATTCAAAACTTCAAATAAGGAAAGGATGGATGAAAATCATATTACAAGCAAGATTTAAATATGATTCATTTTTCATATTGAAAACAATGGAAAAAGAAGCCGTTCACGTGATAATTTTTCATAAGTTTGACATCATTAGTTTATTTTAAGAGGTAAACGGATAAAAAAAATAAAAAATTAGAGGCATTTTCATAACAATCTACTATAAAGAAGCTCTTAAAGACTCTTAAAATCTCAAAATGCTGATGTTGTGAAAGCGATTTTAAACTTTAGGAAAGGAAGAGACAAAACCATTTTGCATTATTCATATAAAAGGAGAACTTTAAATAGAGAAGACCTTTCCGATGTGATGGAATGAATTTAGAACCTGAAGGTATACTAGTAAAGAGGGCGAGTTGTTTATAGATGGAATAAGTGTAATTAAGATATTATTTCATACCAGAGTGACTGAATTTAACTATACATCTATGATTACACAATATGCTCCAATTTCACCTTACTCTGCGCTAAGTTTTCAAGGTTAAATATCCAAAAGACAAATCAGTGTGATCCTTATGTTAGTGAATCTTTTCCACTGTACTAGCATAAAATTTTCAGCTTGAGATGTTAAGTTAATTATGGTCCTTTAACTGGTGGCAAGCATTCTTGTGGGTTTGTGTAGAAATAGTCCTCTTCCTTGGGTTTTCCAGACACCACTGATCTTGTACTTGGCTTCCCTATACGTTCTGCATGAGCTACCTTCACTGACGTCGAGAACTGCTTCCAACTTATGCTCCCATTTTTGTACTCATCTATCAGATTAACCAAAACTTTTCTGTCTAAAACAATTGTCTTCTTGAATCCCAAGTACCTGAAACCATAACAAAGTTAATCAATTCATGTCACTGATAATAATTAATCAGAAAACTTGATTGATCATATCTCTGTTAATCACTTTTTCATCTACAATACTAGAACCTAAAATCTTGTTTAAGGAAATCAGATTCTATGGTCAAAAAAAAGTGAACCATTTCAGTATCAACACTTCTCATGTAACAATATTTATGCACCTTCTGTTGCCCTCAACCAGTTTAGCCATGTTCCCTTGGTAAGACGGTACAAATATATCACTCTCTATTGACACGTAATAATCCAATGCTGCCATTTGATTTGAATGGTTTCGGAAAGGATCAAGTTCTGAGGGTTCCAATATTGTTTCCTTCTTAACCTGTTGAGGTGATTAATACATAATAAGCCAATGTTTCTTTTGTTTGAATTGCCAGAAATTGTTGATTGGAGTTATGAAAAGGTTTTGTTTTGTTTACCAACCAGGTTTGGGAAGGCTTCTTTCAGACTTGCCATTCTTTTTGCTGATTTGTATGTATCTCCAGCTGCAATATAAACTTGAATTTTACTATCTATGTTCAGTGCACTTAGTGTTAGAGCAGTTTCCTCAGGTGTCAGAGGACAAAGACCATCTCTTCTTTTCTTCTCAGAATCTATCTCTTTCTCTTTCCACCATGGATAAGAATATCTAAACAAAATTGCAAAAACTTACAATGATGTTAGTATAATTTACTATTAGAAATGTACTCTTCACAATAATACTTGCTCTTTAAGTGTAAATTTTAATCCTAAATTAACCTTACAAAAACATCACCACGCCGAGACATATACATCTTAAACGTGAAACTAAACATCAATAAGTGATCTGATATCGACTCGATAATAGATGGGACAACAGATCTAACAAATAACAAATTTTGTTAGGATAAGCTTTAACCTACAGCTTTGACACCCGGCTAAGAAGTGGATTTTCAACTTAACTCAATCTTACAAAATCAACTTGTAAGATGAAACTTGCACCTAATTATACACTGTAAATTAGTTTTATCTATGGTATGTGGAACTCCAAACAATTCTTTTACACCTCTCACTAAATGAACAAAGAAAATCAATGCAATTATCAGGAAAAAGAGTAGATTGTTGCTCACCTCATTTTTGTTAACTCATCAATCTCTTCCTTGTTGCATCCTTCATTGCAGCCACTGAAAGCAATCATGTCCATTTCATATCTAAGATGAAGTGACAAGAAAGGCCCTTTCTCCTTAAGAATCTTCACAATCTTCCTGGCCAATTGCTCAATCGGAGGAACAAATCTCAAAGCATGGTAGTTAACCCGGCACCTAAATTTTTGAACTTCCTCAGGAATTCCATTATTTGCAAGTCTTGCATCAGATTTAGTGAAGTGTACTACCCCATGAGCTTTTATCCTGGGAAGAATCTGTTATTTTTAAGATACAGAAATTGAACAGTTAAATGATTTGACCAGTTATACACATTAACATTGTAACTTCATTCTAGAATGTGATTACCACATCATAGTAATATGACATGTTTGACCAACTTATGGGTGGCATGGAAGAAAGGGACCCTGTTTTCATCTTGTGCTTTTGTTGGGGTGGAAGCTGTTTCAGTATTAGAACCTCATCTCTCAAAGAATTGATGAAATAATCCACATCAAATATATCTTTGAATTGGCTGCCATATCAACTAAACAATTTTCAATTTTGGTCCTTACTAAATCTATCATGGCATAGAAGATTTCTTATGATTGAAAAATTCTTGAGAAAATTGTAATTTCCTAAAGTGGTTCCACTCACCTATGATCTTTCCAAAAGGAGGTATTATCCAGCTCAGGAACTATGAGTGTAACATTTAAATATCTTGCAATGGTAACCATGTCACATATCTGCACAATTGAGAAAAAAAAAATATAGCAATGATATGAATGATGGAAAGTGAGAAATTGCACGCATCAGTGATGCAAGGAAAGTATTGAATCAATGTCAAAAGCTTACTCCAGCTCGCATTTGATTCAATCCTCCATTGGAAGAAACCATTACATACCCATTATTCTCGTAAATCCCTGCATCGAAACACAGTGAATAAGATATTTTAATGATGTTATTCAATTTATGGTTAGTGGTTAACAACATTCACAACTCAAATCTGTGTAAGCCAGATTTGGAAACCATGATGTCTGCAAATTCATGCAATATGTTGATATGTACGATAGATACAATGCACAAAAACTAAGTGCTAAGTTACTATTTAACTAAATTTAGGTTCATAACTCTGATTTTGATCTTCTAAATTTATTAATTTTACTGTTTTGAATTTTCTACTGATGGGTTTTATGATGTAGCAAATAATTGATTTTGCCTGATGTTATAATTATAAATCCAAAAAACCATAATTAACTCAATCAGAACTTAAAAGGTTAACATAATACTGATAATCATATTTAAAAAGCATGAAATAAATCTAGAAATTATAATCTGTGGGGCTTAGCCTCTGTTTTATGGAAACCATGATGGGTGGAAATTAATGTGATGTTGATGGCAATGATAGATGAAATGCAGAATGATTAAGTGCTAGTTTTAGGGATTTGCGTGCATATGCAAGAAAAGATTTCAATTAACACGATTGATTTTTAGTAATTACAGATAATTTTGACAGGAAAAAGGAAATTTGTGATTTCATTTTCTTAGGGTGGAAAGAGAATGGCAAATTCGTTTCGGTGGTTTATGCCATAGGGGTATATAGATAACGGAAAGTAAAGTAAAAGTAATATTTTTAATTCACATTATCTTTTACTATTTACATGACATTCTTATCAATTCAAGAAAAAAAACGAAAAGAGTGTAACTAGGTATGGTAAGATATTATCTGTTAAGAGTTTTAAGGAAAGTTTAGAACAATAAGTTCATCATTTGATTATGGATCATATCACCAACACTATTTTTTGAAGGAAAAAGGAAAATTGTGGTTTTGTTCATAGACAAAATTGTGAATGGAATGCAAAAGAATAAAAATCAAAAATCAAAAACTTTAACAGCAATGTAAAACCTTATTTCTTCATGGTGAGAAAAATTTTGTTTCTAAACAAGCACGGACTCAATCGTTGTTTCTTGAAAAACTTGATAAAACCAATAAGGGGACGAATCTAGCTAGAATATTTCAAAATAAATAATACAGGAAAGGAAATATCATAGTCAGAATTAAATAGTATAATTAATTTTTTCTGATTTTATGTATTTTTTCCTTGACATATGTCCTGTAATTTTAGTTACTTCTTAATTTTTGTATGGAATTTTGGTTTTTCAATTTTCTTTCTTCGCGATTTTAGTCCTTATTTTAAAAAAGTCATAATTTTGTATATTAGTCCATTTTTGTATATATTTATTTCTTTTATTTTGATCTAACTAAATCTTACATCTAACATATTTATTATTAAAAATAATAATTTATACAATAAAATATTTTTAAAAAAAAAGCGTATGCAAGATTAAAATTTAGGTTAAAATATTAATTGTTTTTATAAATTTAAAAAGAAATAAGAAAACCAAAATCACATAACCAAAATAAAGGTAGGCCAATATTATAATTTTATGTTTATTTTTAATTTTTAAAAATTGTAATCTTTTGACACAAATCCCTCTTGCATTGAAAGTTTTTCATTCTACTGCATTAAACCATATCAAACCCATTCTCTAGTTTCTGTTGATCACTTCATTGAGTAAAAAGCTTAACATGAGAGACTAAAAACAAACAAAATTAACCAAAACAGACAAATATTAAAAGAACCATGCATTATGAAGACAAAAAACACTGGTTAAGACTCTATTGTTATTATAAAATGACAATCTTGTGATTAAACCGTTTAAAAATAATTTAAGAGTGAGTCAAAGTTCATATCAGATAGAAAAGACACTTAAACATTATATAATAAAGATTCATAACTTTATTGTTTTAAGGTTTTGATTAAAAGTAATATCCATTATTATATATTTGCAAGACTAATGTCATATATATCTAAAATCATCTTTCAATAATGATTACAACTCATATGAAAAAAAATATAAACCCAAGATAAACATTATAGTAATTCGTCCAAGAAACACTTCTGAGTATGAAAAATTTGCAGAAAGTTAAGATATATACGTACTATGATGTGGTAGAGAGGAGAGAGAGTGAGTGTTGAACATGGAAGGTGTTACCATGTCACCAAAGCTTCTGAATTGAACTGCAATGGTCCAAAGCATAATCAGAAATGCAAGTCGAAGTGTCCAAAGCCTGAACATGGATGATCTCTTTGGAGCAAGCATGATGAATCTGCGTTTGTCAACCATTATGGCATCAGACACAAACCCTTGCAATTTCTCATCATTTACCTCTCCAACTATCACACTGATCAATGCTTCATATCTCATCTTACTATGTGTCTTCAAATTCATCTCCTTTTCTTTCATTTACTACATATGTGTGTGTGATGTGGTAATGACAATGAAAGAAAGTGAAAATCTATGTTTTGTATGATTTGTACTACAAGGTTTAGGAATGATATATGAAGAATGAAGAGAAAATTTTGTGAGGGAAAAAAAAGGGGAAAAAAGGTAAAACTAGAGCTTGTTGGTGTTGAAGAGAATTCCCAAAATGAAAAGGTTGAAGATAATGATTTCTAAGGACGAAAAGTTAGAGAAGGAAAAAGGTTATTTAAGCATTATGAGATTTTCGCAGTTCTAGCTAGGTCACACCAGGTAAAAAGTTTGGCAACTTCATTTTCCTTTTTCTGTTGTTTCATGTTTTCAAATACTTTATAAGGGAGAAAAAGATTCGACCAGTCTTAAATAAGTAAGAAAAATAATACTTTAAATGTTTTTTGAATCATAATAATTACCTAACAAATTTAATGAATTCTCAATTTCCCGTTATTTAAACTTTTTTTTATTATATTATGGAAGTTAAGAAAATAATGTACTGCTATATTAGTTGAAAATCCGGATGAGAAAACTTTTGAAATAAGACTTATTTATATTTTTCAACATGTTGCTTATTTTAACCATAGATGCCATAGGTCATAATGATAGGTCAAATCTATATATACAAAAATATTTAAATGAAAAAATAAGGGTAATATATTTTAGGTTACCATTTTTTACCATATCATCACAAAGATCGGAAATACAGAAGTTATTGTAATTTATCGTATAAGATGGGTGGAATTTTTATACAATATAATAAGTGAAATTTAGAGGCTTTCGATTGTAAATTAAATTTTTACGCAATTAATTTAATAATCTTTTCTAATACTGTTTTTTTTAAATGGACGTTTTTACTTCTTCACCAAAGTACTATAATGTTAAGGAATGACCATTTTATGCAAAGTGTTAAATTTAAATTTTTTTTTATCAGAAAATGCGGTAGATTATGTTTTTTTTTAATAAAGTCAGCTAAATTTATTCAACCTAATGAAACTGGGAAATGACCTTTATAACATTCAATCAATCATTTAAAACATGCTTTTAAAAAATCTTAGAAAGAAGGAAAATATAATATTTTAAATATATTTATGAGGTTTTATGCGTTTAATCTCAGTGAAAGAGATTTACAGAAACGTTTAAATTTACGAATTGGTGCAACACAAAACTCATTATACCGGTATACAATAAATTCTGTCAGACCATATATATCTTTTAATTTTATTTATGTTTTTCTCCAATAAAATAAAAACACCTTGCCTTCTTCCTTTTCCATAGAAAAACTGTCATAAGATCGAGAGACTTAAGTTAACACAAAATGATTACTTAAACTATAATCACCATAATAATTGGTTGAAAATGTGGTTTTTTCAGTTTAAAAAGATATTAAATAGCAAAGGGAAAGATTAAAATCAATTATTAATATTCGGATAGTCTCATAAATTTGGATAATTTTATTAAATTTATTTTGTTAGTGGGATTCAAAAATTTTATATTTATTAATTGAGTTTCTATCGTTTAATTTTTTTGGTATTAACTAGTTGATGTGATTGTTATTATATTTTAGAAATGTTAGAATGGGTTCTAATTTGTGAGTCAACCTGGTTAAAATCCGTGATGAGTCGGGTTGGATAGAGAAAAATTCAGTTTTTTTCAAAAATAGATTGAACTGAATTTGGCTCACTTAACCCATGGCTCAAATAGGTTCGACCAGTTATGTGCTGATACTTTAATCTTTAACTATTATCTTTATAATAATATTTCGAGAATTATGTGAACACTTTAATTCAATTTACTCTCATTGTAATAGAATAAATATATAAAAAAATTCGTAAGTCAGCCAACCTACTAATCCACCCAACCCGTGCGTGGTCAAGCCGGGTTGCAAAATTTTTGGCTCACAAAAATTGAGTCGGATTGAGCTGACCCTTTTTTAGCTCAAACCGTGGTGAGCCAACCCACGTGAGCCAGGTTAACTAACTATGACACCTTAGTCATCTTGTTTTTTTGTTTCTAAATGTTTTTCTATTTCCAAGTATTAAGAAATGTAAAAAAATTACCCTATATCAAATTGGAAGAACATTTTTTACAAGTTCTCTGTCTTTCATAAAGAAGATTACCCTTATATGAAATCTACCCCTTGAACACTTTAGCTTTGTGAGAGGGATGGAGTGCTAAGTAAGGTTCTACACCTCTAGAGGTTGCATGGGCTCAAAGTCGCTTTGAAGGTTAAGGTTGAGAAGTTCATAACATTGTAGTACACATGGATGAAAGAGAGAAGATATTTGGTTAGGACATAATACCTGCAATTTTCATAGCTGCCACCCATTCCAGAGAATGTTAGGCACAAACTTGTATTGTGGTGCGTAGTAATTTTTTGTTGGGACAAAGGAGTAAGCACACTAGGATTGCAAAATTTGTCCCATTTAGAAAGGTAGAGGCCCAACCACATTACGTCAATATAAGTTGTCATGTCACCAAAATCTCTTCACTCATTATTTCCCTATGTCTTTCAAGTTCTGAGAGTGCTTGTGAGAAGAGAGTGAGAGAGAGAACTTGAGGAGCTTTTGAAGGAGAGTAAGCAATCGGTGGATACCTAGTATCATCAGGAGAACTTGTTTAGGTAAGGGAAACTAACCTTATTCTTTTGTTTGTGCCTGTGCAAGTCGAGATGATGATTAAATGGCTTAAAGGTGAAATTCATGATGTTTTATATTATCTTTTTTGTTAAACTAGATACTCGTTGTGATGAATGAAATAATGAATGTTGATGGTGTTGTGCTCATGTGTATCCATGGCAAAAGGAAGGTTTTCATCGGACTAACCCACCCAAGTTCGATGGGAGTGGAAACTTGGATCAAGATAAAGCATGGTTGTGAGGGCTAGAGAAGATCTTTAATGTTGTCTCTTGTCCTAAGGACAAGCAGTTGACCTTTGCTTTTAAGAGAGTTTAAGTTTTGGTGGATGGGAGCTCAATAGTTGATAACAACAATGGGAGATGTGGAGGATTGGGAGTACTTTAAGTTGTTGTTCTTTGATAAGTATTTCCTCGACAGTGTGAGATATGCCGAGGGAAGCTGACTTATTATGTTTGGAGCAAGGGGAGATGTCAGTGGCAACTTATGCCTCAAGGTTTAAGTACCTAGCAAGATTCTACACACAAGTTGTTTCTAAAGTTTGGAAGTGTATAAAGGTTGAATACAATCTAAGGCTTGAGTTGAAGAGCGTAGTGGCCCCTATGTGTGTGCAAGAGTTTCCTGCCTTGCTGAAAAAGGCAAGGTCAGTGGAGGGGCTAGAGGGACCATTTTGAAGAGTGACTTGACGCGAGGGAAGACCAAAATGTACTAGGCCAAGTCGTACACAAGGCCTTAACATCAGTTGTTTGGGAAACACCTTCTTGATTGGTGGAAATATCGTTACGAGATAGGATATGTTTAACTTGCCACCAAGTGGGACATTTTTCCCAGGAGTGCTCGATAAAGAAGAACCTAGTGGCTTCTAGTGGAGGGAAAATGTGGGAAGGAATGGTGGAAGGCCCCAAGGAACAGGATGTGTGTTTGTGATGTTGAGAGCTGAAGCTGCAAGCACATGTAATCTCATCTAAGATGTGTGTTTCATAAATGGCAATAATGTAAGTGTTTTGTTTGACTTTGGAGTAACATGCTCCTTTTTGTCTTATGCATGTGTGGATAAGTTGGGTTTACATTTGAGGGAGTTAGAATTGGAATTGGTAGTTTGCATTCTAGCTTCAAGACAAGTAAGACTACTTTGGTATGCATAGCATTTCCAATGGTGATCAAAGGACACAAATTCAAAGTCAACTTGATTTGTTTTCATTTGAAGGGCTTACACATGATATTGGGGATGGATTGGTTGTGTATGGGAATGACAAAAATATCCATGCCGACAGGTATCCGGGATAAAATCCGCTACAGGAAGTGGATACTTCAAACGAGTACCCACGGACAATGCGTAACAGATAATTTAATACCTAATTATAAACTAGGCAGGTGCGGAAATCATACTCCATGTCCATACATGTATCCATTACCCAAAAAATATTAAAATTAAGGTTAAAATATATATTTGATCCTTATTTTCGTTCAGTTTTGTCATTTCAATTCTAATATTATTTTTTTTTTCAATCAAGTTCCAATTTTCTTTAATTTTGTTTAATTTGGTCATTTTTTTTCTAATATCGTTTAAATAATTAATGGTGATGAACAATGATTGTATTGGGTTGTGTAGATCATTGACTTGGATTGGTCAAAACCTTTTAAATGAAAAACGTAAGTAGAACCCAAACGAAAATTAGTCAAATATATTGAATGATTAAGTAAAGTTTGGACCAAAACCTCGTCAAATCTACTCAACTTTGCCAAGGATTCACATGGATTTGCAAAGGTGACCCCAAGGGTGAGGTATCGCCTTGAATGGATGTGTGCATTAGGATGTGAATTGCCTAAGGTCACGATAAGATGACAGTTTCCAAACTCTACTAAGTGCAAGACTTATGTAGATGAAAGTACTTAGTGAATGAGAGTTGATGGAGGTCACTTGTGGTTGGTTGGGTTGTTCTCTTCAAAGTATACTACATATAAGTCAGATCATAAGATGGACTAACATTGTCACACTCGATGGAGTACTGTTTGGTTTGAGTCCAAGCCTTGCTCATGTATGGCTGGTAGGGCGCTAGACATCGTCTCAAGTCTCCCTAGCGTGACAAGTACATGGTCTCTGAGACTTGCTCAAGCCTAGAGGTGTCAGTTTGGCCAATGGCCCATGGGCCAATCCCAACCCACTCTTTGTTAAGCCCCCCTCCCCCCACCCCCCCAAATGAAGTAGTAAAAAAAAATTCCAGCCCGAGTTAGGGCCAAAGTGGGTTCGACCATTAAAATACTTTAACTAATTATTAAATGTAATATTTTGAATCTAAGTCAAAGATTAAGTCGAGCTGTCTTGGGCTGGCTAGAACCGAAGATTGAGACTAGACGATTTGGCCAAGAAACATTTCTAACAAACGACTAAGACATGCTTAGTCCAGCCTAGGCCCACGATTGAGACAAGACGACCCAAACCAAACCAAGTCAAAGACTAAGATGGGTCGGCATAGGCTGACATCCGAGAAGGGTCGATCGGAATGGAGACGGACTAGCCTGTGACGAGCGGAATGGACCAGTTCGGGCCAAAGGCTGAGACAGGTTGGTACGAGCTCACGATTGAGATAGGCTAATCTGGGTCGAGGGGTAGACGGTTCACCCCGAGCCGACGAAAGAGATGGGTTGACCTGGGATGACGGCCGAGACGGTCTAACCTGTGCTTAAGATCGATATCACCTATCTCGTGCCCAAGGATGAGATAACCCAGCCCAACATAGTTCAAGATACACGTACAACACATAGTTCATATAACCACACCTCATAAATATTAGCCTTTGCAAAACTAAATTCAAATGATTTAATTTTTACGATGTTAGTTAATTATAAAAAAAAATAATCTTCATGAAAGAGAATAGAAAAACACAAATGAGGAAAAAAAGAAGACATTATTCAAGAATGAAAAAAAAAAGAGAAAATAAGGGAAAAAAGTAAACAATTTATTAAGTTAAAAAATTGAACAAATGGTGGTTTATGATTATAAGTTTAAAATATAATTAAGTTATATATATTCTTTGTAATTTATAAACCTAATTATGAAAGTCTAAACTAAAATAAGAAAAATTAAATTCATAAACCTAATTATACCGGTCTAAGTTAAAATAAGAAAAATTGGATTGCAAGAAAAATTCAACACAAGTGATAATTGCCAAGAAAAAAAAAAGATTTAATGTGCTTCACAAACTTAACGTCTAAGATCTAAAATATTTAGTTTGTAGTTACACCATTCATTTTAAAATAAACTTAGATCTAAAAACATTAAAATGAATTTTAACTAATGAATCAACTCGATTCACCAAAAATTCAAACCTAATTAAATTTAGAAATTTTTAATTTTTTTAAATATTGATTGAACTAAATTCAGTTAACTTAACCTACAAGCTAAATAAATTTGAACTGGATAAAAGATAGGTAAACTCCTAACCACTAACAACAACACTTTGTTAGCTTTTTATAATCATCTTTTTATAAGTTTTTATTATAATTATTTACTAAAATATTGTTGAATAGTTTAGATATTTAATTTATTTCTTTATCAAATTATTTAAGTTGATACTTTAATTTTCAATTACTATCTTTATAATAATATTAGAAAAATTAGGTGAACAATTTGACCCACTAACATAAAAAAATAAATCGAGTCAACTCATTTTCATTATATGACAATAACTATATCAAATAAAAAAATAAATATGTTTTTGATCTATTAATTTTCAGTGCAATATTGCAATTGGTCCCTTTTTGAAATTTTTGTCAAATTTAATCCTTTAACTTTAAAAATGCGTAAATTTAATTATATTAACCAAACTTTGTTAAGTTTATTTAACTAAATTCACGCATTTTTAAAATTAAAAAACTAAATTAGGATAAAATTTTGAAGATTGACTAATTTTAATTTTCACTTAAATTTAAAAGACAAAAAACATTTTAACCCAAAAATAAATTACAAAAATAAAACATTCATAAATAAATCAATCCACAAATCCACGATCACAATGAATTGAGTTGAATTACAAAATCTCTCACTTACAAAAAATAAGTTGAACTTAGCTTATTCCTTTCTAATCCAAATTGTGCTAAGCCAACCCGTGATAGCTCTATCCATAAATCCAATTAAGTTCTTTTAGTATATAACAGAAGCTAGGCTTTTGGCTTCTGCACCATGAATCCACGACTCCAACAGCGTGACTCATCGCCAAAATCATAATAGCAGGTCGAAAAGTGCTAATTACCAGTTAACTCTCGCTGGCATTAATTGCGTTTCCAATAAAGAATTTTGTGAACTACAGAGTTTCAATCTCCACAAGTGGACAGGGAGCAAGATTCTACTGATAGCATAACGATAGGAAGCTTCTATACAACAAATTTAAAATCCCACATCATATTTTCATTGCCCAGATGTTAAATGTCCTATGTAATAGGAGGATAAGTTGATACAACTAGCAGTTAATATTAGAGGCTAGCAAAGTCAGCATGCATTGAGTTGCTTTTCTTCTGTGTGGATAAGCCATGGAAAACATAACAGGAATCAAGAAACAATTATGCAATGTAAAGCATTGTGAATTGGAGATACCTACTCTGAAAGAAGATACTAGACAGTTCATTGATATGCCTACATAGATAATAATAGATGCTCAAACTTATCTGTGTCTATGGAGCCTGGGTATAATACTAAGGTTGACCTAGTAAAAGTTGGAAAGAAGGGTGGAAGAGGATGTGGGTTCAATTTCTTCACTAACATTTGAGAGATATAAAGTTGGTTTGAAAGATTTGAAAAAGAAGGTAAAAGAGGTTATGAGTTCAACTTCCCCACTAACAAAACTAACAACAAACATTTGTCGAAAAAAAAAAAATAAAACAAGGACAAAATTTTCGTTGACCCAAAGGAATTTCACTGACATGGTCCGAACCGATGACCTAATAAATTATACTCATTCTATTGAAATTCCAAGAGCTTTCATGAGGAAAGCATACTCATATGCAGTTTCGTCACATTGAGCATAGTGACCACCTTCGCCAAAATGCCCTCCTATCATACTTGTTTTCATGATGACACTAAGAGAACAACGAGGGCAGGTACTATCTCGTACTTTAGCAACCCATTTTGCACCTTCCCAAACTCCAACCCTGAGAATGAATGTCAAATACTAACATCAACATTATTGAAGCGATTAGAAGTTGCTCAATGCATAATAATTAGGATGTAAAGTATGCATATCAATAAAATTGTGTGTGTGTAGATGATTCGAAGGAATTAGATTACCTTGAATCATTAACTGCTGCCGTAACCAAAACTGAAGGAAAACAACTGTTTGGAGGAATGTTGTCATAAGGAGAATAACTAAGAATAGAATCCAGATTTGATTGTAGCTGAGGATTTCCGAATTCTTCATAGTCCAAAAGTGTGAGGGGTAGAGTGGGATCCAACAATGTGTTGCATATATCAAGAAATGGTACCTGGTGTGTATAACCCATCCAATTATGAGGGGAAGGTATTTAAAGGTATGCAAATGTGAATAATGTGAACTGATAAAATTAACTATCAGCTATAAATAAATAAAAAATGAGTGAAATTATTTAATTTAGTAAATATGACACTCTATTTAATTGATACATAAAATGCAAAGCACACCCAAATCTATATGATAAATGTGCACGAGAGAAGACATAACATTTTAATTAATGGACATCTAATTAATAGTGTAACTAACATAAGATAATGTAAGTAGCTATATCTAATGATATCTTAACCTATCTAACACATTTTGAGGCTCACCTAGTGAGATATGATTTCAGATTATCAAAAGCTAATTTTGGTCCTCCAGAGGTTATTTTACAAAGTATGTTATTTATTAAAAAACATTTGAAATTAATTCTTCAAATCTCAAGGTTCTTCCTCTCTAAGTAACCTTGTATAATATATTCTATTTCGCTAAGGGTTGACAATTGTTGTCTTCTGAATTCTGACAAAAACATTGCTACGAACGAATTTCAGCCAAACAGTAGAGACATGGTACTAATTGATGGGATTAAATTTGAAATAAGCAAGATGTTTTCGCACTGCTCACCATCTCTGAAAAGCTCAAAAGCAAATCCTTCATTTTTTGTTACAATCACGATTATATTAAACTTACTTTTAATATAACAGCACGAAAGAGTTGGGGACACATATTCACAGCTGCACCAACCAGAAGGCCGCCTGCACTCCACCCAATAGCACAAAGCAGATCACTCTGAACATAACCCTTATTAACTAAGTAGTTGCCACAGGATACAAAATCAAATATTGAATTCTGTTTGTTTAATCCACTCCCAGATTTATGCCATGAAGGACCTCCACCACCACCACCTCTGTTACAACACAGGTTGCCGCATAATTAAAATTTAAAAACATAAAACTTACAAAGAACATAATAAAGTTATCCCATTTGTCATGGTCAACAGGGCCATAAATGTAAAACATGTATGCAAATCATATGAAACAAGTCAGTACTCATAACAGGCCGACATGAAAACTAAACTGTAGAAATAGATGCCAGGTAACCAACCTTACATCAGCAAATGCCAGTACCCAACCACGGTCCAGTATACTCAGGCGATCTGAACACCAGCTCTTATCCAGATCTTCTCCGTACGCTCCATAGCCTACTAAGAGTCCAGGGGATTGACCCTTCTTCCAGGATTCTCTAGAGTACACAATAGTTAGTGGAACCATTACGCCATCATTGGAAATAACTTCCTCCCTCTGACAACAGTATATTTGAGAAAAGTCCTTCCATCTCTGTGAATTAAAATTCGTGGCACATTCTTTCTTATCACTACATGCCTCGTGAATTGTACTCTTATTTAGCTCAAAAGTTGGGATGGACGACCAACCAACAGAATCACAGTTCACTTCCTCTTGATGCACAATAGAGTATGTATGTTTTGACATGTCATAGTCAACAACTAAATCCGGCATCTGTTCACTCACCCAAAAACCAGAGAAAATGAAAGAAGCTTCCAAACTAAAGAAGATAAATCATAGATATAATACTTCAAAAATATGCATTTCAACGAAATCATAAAAATTAAATGATAACATTCAAGATAGTAATACACGTTTAATTAATTAAAATTTCTTCTAGTAATTACATATGCTCATTGAGTAGATTTGAAATGAGCCAATCTACAACAATTGATTCAATTAGTAATGCCAAAAATTACAAAGTCTGGAGCTCAACAATTATCACCCAACGCACTATCAAATACTCAGCTCGCACAATTATAAACAAATAGTATTTATAGAGTGTCTCCGCAATATAGATTATAAAGGGAAATGGTAAAATATTATGAAAAAATCTGGAAGGACAGGAATTGGACAATGCAATTGCTATTAAATTCAACCACGGTCCTACTGTTCTTGCAAACAACTTTAAGCATACAACAAGAAAAAGTCTTAATTTTTTAATATATTAACATTTTACCGAGAAAGTAAGTGGCAAAATTCAGTTAAAATATGATATTTATTGGGTGCTTAACAAATTGATTTTCCTTAATTTCCCTCATTATAGAATCGTTTCTTTTGTATACATTTTTTTAACTGATTTAGGTTAGGGATGGAAAATAAATCTTAAATATGTCATTTAATATTTTTTTAATGCTAGGAATAAATTTGACTCTATTAGTTGAATCATATTCTAAGGAATCAAATGTTATAGTTAAATCTTTAGACTTTCTAGATTCAAGGAATTGATCCAGAAGGATTCTTGAACTTTTCAATAACATTGAGTACCTGAATAAATACACACACACACAATTATTAGTATTATTATATATATAATTAGGAGAGTACAGCAAAATGGAATAGATGAAGTTCAATCTCAGTACTTCTTATAGTTGTTATTCCTAATTTGCCAGTATTTGCTTTTGAAATTGAAATTGGAATCATGTTGAAACACTATTTCATGTAATTTTTACTATAAGTCAGATACAAATTACGATTACCGTAAGTTTGTAATTTGGGCTTATATTCTCTTTATTATAAATACAGTACCCTATGTATTTTATACACAAGGGAGATTACTTTTATACCTATTTTTCACTATATTCAACACTATACATTACAAAGCAGGTTAAATTAAGCATTGTGTTTAAAAAGAAACTTTGAATATAATTTATAATCAAAAATTTCAAATCATGTTTTTAAATGGATCATGGGAAACCATGCAAAGCAAAGCAATAAACACACACCCAAAAACATATTGATAAACTTTAGAAAAATCAAGATGTGAATTCTTACACATGTATTCAGCACCATCCACAGAACACCCACAAAGTTCAATATCAGTAGACTATTATTTGTAAAATCTTTACATTCACATTTACAAACAACACGAATTATGAAATCATCTGAGTCTAAAAATTGTGTATTGCATGCCTAATTGTTAATAATCATACCACGGGTGATGAAAGAACCACACGGTAAACCATACTGAGGAAGTCATGATTTGAACCTGGACTGACGCTGCATGTATTTGATGGCAGAGGAAAGTACCATGGCTTCAGGTCTTGAATATATGATTGATGCTACAAAGAAATTCAAGGTCATATGTTAATATATGTAGGTTTTAAATTGGAACAAAAAAGTTTATTTATGTTTCATCTTAATGAAACTTTGTATAGAAAATAAGCATGGGTACATTCCAAGGTCAATTGCAAACTACTGCCAAAGAAAATGTCTAAATAGTTCACAATCTCAGGAAATCGATCCAATCCAATGAAGTCCATCAACCACTTTGGAGTTCAACGTTCATATTCAAATTCATCAACCACTTTGGAGTTCAACATATGAAGGCCCATGAAGATGATTATCCACCTCTCATCAATGATCTTCCAAACAAATTCATAACAATGAAAATACCAGTAATGTTAAATTGGAAACAACTACACGAATAAATGGTTAATTTTGAACGAAAAAAGGTTTAGAATTTTACTTTTTCTTAGTATTATTAAATTTATATTTAATCTTCCCTTGTGCACAATCCATCTTGTCACATATGAAACCCATTGTGGGTTTTATATGTGAATCTAGTAACCGAAAGACCACCATGGAAGGGACAACAAGTCTAAGGTAAATGGCTACATTCTTCCAAAAGTGACTACCTAATATTACATTCTGAACTTTTCTCCCCACAACTACAATTCCAAACTTGCTTGTTTCCAGTCTTCAAAGCTGAACAAGTTCATGAACAATGTTTTCAATTCAGGAAAGCAAGCTAGAGTCTGATATGACATGGCAAAATCTAGTTATACCAGTTTTATCAAGTCTCTTCCTTTTGTAAACTTCTTCGATGGTTGATTAGCATTGCTTTATCATAAATGGAGGTGGTCATCCTTCTTCCCTTCTTGATAGTAAATTGATGGACCTATAAATGCTTCTCAAAATCTTCAAATATCAAATCAATGCAACACATAGCATGTGGAGTCTAGTACAAATACTTGCAATTTTACATCAACAATTATCCACCAGTGTTGAAATTTGCAGCATTATCAAAAACCATTTACACTACATTCTCTTCTCCTCTCTAACAAATTCCATAGCATCATTCCGCATCTTAAGATGTCTGAGGTAGGCAATGAATAAAGAAACATACCTCCTTTATGGTTGTTCACGAGAAAGTTAAAAATTGAATGCCCTTTTTTTTTCTATTCACTCATAAGACATAATTGTACATCGTATTCTCTTCAATTCTTCCCTATACTCTTTAAAGATAAGATCAATTTTATGCACTACTTGTTTTAAAAGTTTTTCTCTAACGTCATAATAAGATGGAGGTTTATAACCAACACCATATCTCACAATTTTTCTAAAGTTGGATTTCTATTAACATTGAATGGAATGGCACTTGTGTAGAAAAATTCAACAGTTTTAGCCTCAGATTTTTCCTTTATCCCTTTTTTGTACAATTGATTTAAAGTAAATTGTACTACTACTACTACTACTGACTTATTTGGATTCTTCACCTTCTGTTACCATGGCAAATGGCTCTCAAATAAAAGTTAATGGCATTGGTCAAACACAGTCTTCTTCTAATCTTACTCTAGATTTTGTGCTTTAGATTCCCGGGTATCCTTTTAATATATTCTACATAATCAAGCTCACTCGCACTCAAAATTACTCTGTTCTTTTTGCTAATATTTTTGTTCTTACTCAGGATAAGCGTATCGAACAAACGATTGGAGCAGGACATGAGTCTCGATGATTATGCTATCTGTCACAATCAGTTGCTTGTATCTCCATTGTGTCTCAAGCTCTTGGACATCAATGCTTAGGTCATCCTAGTTCTACCAAAATGTGTCTCATGCTTCGCGGTCTTCTCACAGATCGTCTTTTCAATGCGAGTCTTGTCACTTACGAAAATGGACTCGTCATACCTATAGTACTCGAGTTAATAAAAGTGATTCGTCACCTTTTGTTTTAGTGCACTTCGATAATTGGGGTTTTAGTTTGTACAGTTTATATAGTCATCACATGTAAGTCATTTTGTACAGTTGTAGGTTTTAGTAATGAGTTAGTTAGTACAGTGTTTGTTTGAGTATAGCTGTCAGTAAGCAATGACTATAAACATTTTTGTACTCACGTTTAGCACATTTAAGCCCAATTACTTAAAACTGTTACTGCACCCAAAGAATAAAAAAAAAGGTGCCTCTCTAGAAACAACCCTTATTGCACCCAAAAAAAAAAAGTGACTCTGTTAAAACTGCCACTCACTGATAAAATAAAAGAGTGACTCCCTCCCTTCTATATCTGAGAAAAACTGCTACAACGTGACTCCCTCTCTTCCCACAAGTGAAACCCGTCTCCCTTCATTAAGATGTATTTAGACTGTGCTCTTCCATCTCCAAAATACACAAATTTTCACTTTTTTTTTTCAGTTATTTAATGATGTATTATTTTATTTCATATATTGTGAAGTTCAATTATAAATTTTGAGTGGCATATAATGATATTTTGTGTGAATATAAATTTCATAAAATTGTAGGATCTTATAATCCGCGTTACTATCTTCTGATTTACGATTTATATTTTCCTCTCCGATCTTGAGTAAGATCTCGATTTTGACTACCTTTTCAGTGTGATGTGATAATTAAATTTTCAGTTCATGTTTAGTTCATCCTCTCTAATTCTATCTTCACTTTTGTTCTTCTAAGAAAACTCATAAACTCGTACAAGTTTGCTAGTTGACCTGTTGGTTTGATGACCATGTTCGTATTCACATAATACCATGGTTAGTTTAGGAAATGAGAAGATGAGAGGCACTGAAATTCACTATATACATGTAGATGGTGCATAGCATACATGTCATTGCAACATAATACAATTTAATATCTAATGGCTAAACTTGTAATACATGTATAGACACACCAATACAGCAATTCACATTCTGGTTTTATGGCCATTTCAATTATAATCTTCAAAACATTTCTACATCTTCGTTAAAGTACTACATTCTATTAGCATTGGTTAAACATGATACACCCTGGAAGGTAATAGTGACGAACTTGTTCGTGTCATCATATTGGAGTATCTTTTATGTGGTACGCAGGGAATATTCATCAGGATCAAATGGTTTAGATGCTATAGAGGTGAACAAGAACAAAATATGAAGGCATAAACCTTTCATTTCAGTTATAAACAAAAATTCCTAATAAATTGAAATTCATATACCTTCGAATCAACTTGCAAAGGAAAGTTCAATGAGCATAGCCGGGGAAGACCTTTCTTATTGAAGAAAAGAACCAAATATCCATTAAAAATGTCCATATCACATATGTCCATGTCATTGTCTGGAAGGATGATATTCTGAAGTTAAATAAGCATAATGAAGGGGATTTAGAGACAATTCACACACCACTCACAGATAACATAACTAAAAATTTGGATGTATAAAACTAATAAAAAATACCTGCAATTTAGCTGACTCTATATCTTCAACCCGGCATCTAACCAGGTAATAACCTTGACCAGACCACTGGGATTCAGGAGTAGGAGCATTGGTAAGAATATAAAATAAACCAGAGTGGTGTTCCAAAAAGTACTGTACACCGGAAGTACGATTACATAACTTCTGTAAACCATTTGATGGATTGACAGAATCTATAACATAAACCTGTGATAAGAATCAAGATCAACAAATCACTAGAAAAGAATAATCTCATTATGTATTCGTAAAACAAGACAAGTAAATCCCTTCCTCGGATGAAGTTCTTGAGTTTGAATTCACTGTTATGAATTTCCCATCTTTCGTGCTTGTTATGTCCACACAAAAACTGGAATCATTTTCAGTAAATACTGGAAATTCATCCAGATGGTCATATCCAAGTTTTCTGCAGAGAACCCTGCCATAATAACATGACAGTTAGGATAGCATCTTACACTGAAACCCATTCTTTTTCCCACCACTGAAAACTAACAAATGAAATCTGATGATAAGACTTTGCCTGTAAGGTCGCTGATTTTCATCTGATTGAGTATAAAACAGAGAGCTTGCATCTTGAGCCCATGCCAAACTAACAGCACCATCAACTTTTGATTTTGGGTCTATTAATCCACTTCTGAGGTCTTTTACCTGAAGTGTGTATCGTTCCCCACCAGAAATATCAAGTGTGTATGCTAGGTAGTTGTGGTCAGGTGAAACTCTGCATGTTCCAACATTGACATACCCTACAATTTTAACTATATTGTCAACAATCACCAATAGGAGAAAAAAGAGAAAGAATTTAAAGTACAATTTGAAGAATGAGTACAAATTATCCCATGAAGGCTGGCCAAAGGACCAAGCTAGCTGTAGATCTTTAATATTCAAGAGAAGCAAGTTTAATTAATCAAAGATGCCAAGCTTGTATCTGTTTGGATTTTTGCAATTTTACAATTTCAACAACAATTATAGAAGAAAGTAAACTGCTACTTGACTAACTCCATTAAAATATGACAGAGTAAGGATGTCATGTTTCTGTCAGATACCCGTCCTTTATTACTGATAACTTCCTTTCCCCAGCTATTATCGCTGATTTTGAAAAGGAATGAAAACTAAAAATAAATGGTGAGACTAGAAGGCATACCATATTTCTCTGCAAGTTCATTCCAGTCAAGTAAAATCTCCTCCCTTTTTGATCTTGTCATTCCATAGTGAAAAACAAAATTCTTCAGCCAACCAGTTTTCTTCATTTCCAGCCTCCTACAAAGTACAGGATATTCCTTTCCCTCTGGAATATACTGGTAATACATCCTGAGAAAGAGGAGGTGAAAATGAAATCAATTAAACTTGGAGTCAAAGTAAATAGAAACGGTACATTGCTGTAGTTAGCGGAGGTCCCAGAACTTGTTTGTGTATTCATTTTCTGTTTTCACGTTTTATTACAAAAGTGTTACCTTGTTTATTTGTTTCTAATTTTCAAAAGTTTGAACAGGAAAAAGTTAAAACAATTTTCAATTATTTTCTGTTTTCTGGGATCTTAGACTTTTGAAATCAGGACATTAAGAGAAAACAATGGCGTTTAAAGTGAGAGCAGAAAAAGAAAACAAAAGGAATTCTTAAACCAAATGGTCCCTTAGTTTCAGATTTTTTACACCGCTAACAACAGTCCAACATATGCATTTATATTAGTTCTACTATTCACCAACTGCCATAGTACACAAAACATTCAGCACGAGACACCCAATTCTTCCACCTCAAGCAACACATGTGGATGCATATCAGGGGAAAGAAGGCTATCTTGAGAATAAAAGAATACATCAATAGTCAAGATTAGATCCAAGTAAAATCATTTTCAGTTTTTCATGTATAGTTGTATGGTCAAAATTAGTTATTCTCTCCTCTCGCATCCAAAAAAAGAGAACAATGTTATAACATTTGCTAATATAACACTAGAAAAATCGGGATATCAATTATCTTACATCCAAAATCGTAAATAAAACCTATCAAAAGCAAAAATTCGTCCAGAAATATCTTCTCAGCTCTGACATCTCATCACTAATCTACTTCATCTTTTATTTTAGGATAATTCACTAATTTAGTCTCTAAATTTATAAAAAGAAATAGACTTTAATTCATATGTGTTGTTATTGTAAATTTTTTATAGGCTTAATAACCCGTTTTCTAAGAAAGACTTCTTTAACACAATCTTATTAGTTACTAAATTTATTGAAAACTACAAAATCATGAAAGAAAATCTTTAAGCAGAATTAGACTCATAAAGTTTCACCATTTTCAATAAATTTCAAGTGATAGTGCGTATTCAAAAGAGGGTGTAGCATTTCTCAAAACTTTAATGAAATCCATGAATCAGAGATCATGATAATGATAAGTTTAAAGATAATGAGAGTAGAACTCAACAAACGCATCATACATGGCAATTGTACATCATAATTGGTTCGAGAACGCAGTCAAAAAGTCAATGGATGGACTATTTTTTCAATGAGCATTCCTTAGTGCATTTGTGAATTAAAATGATATTATCATAACTTCACAGACTAAGTTAACCTATATTGGTAATTTCAAAGATTAACAAGGTGCATTATACTTTACTTTTTTCATAGATGAATAAAACAAAAAGAAAAAGATGGAGAAAGGTGGAACAAACCAGGGTCCCCAACGTTCAGGGGGAGTGGAAACGGTGGGCGGTAACCGTGCTTTCATCTCAGAGGACAGAACAGAACGGAGTTTGAGAGTGTCAGCCATGAAGCCATCGGCGTAGACGTTTTCGCGGTTGAGATGCTTTAACAGATTCGGGTCGTCGCTGTTGGACATCCAGTGATATGGGTCCTGCCACGTCTTACCGTGAACCGACACCGTGAATGGCACCTTCTTCGGAGACGGCGGAGCTTGCGGCGGCGGCGGCGGCGGAGAAGAGCTTCTCCGCAGGCACGCGGAAGAAAAGGAGGAAGAGTGTGTGAATATGATGGTGCGGCATGACTTGATGAGTGTGGTGTTGGAGTGGCCAAGTGCGCGAAATGCCATGGAAGAAGTTCTCAAATTCGAACTCGGTCACGTGTAGTTAGTTAAAAGTAACCATCACATTAGGGTGATTCATTTGTTCTCAATACAACATTTTTTAGTAACGAGCTACTTCTTTAAATCGATTTTACAATGCAACTAAAAAATAATTATAATTGCAATTTTTTATCTATGAACATTGTCCATTATATTTCCTCAAATTCAATTGAATTTTCTTCTCGTTTATAGTTGAAAACATCGTAAAACTTATTGATTGAAACTTTATAACAACGTGATAATTATGAATGTTGAGATTCTAAAGACATCCAAAGAGACATTTAGCACTTCTTTCAACATAAAAAATGCAAATTATAACATATATTTTCAAAAGCATGCGTACATAATCCATTTTGATGATCAACAACCTCGTTTCATTTTTTTATCAACAGCAGGTCATTCCAAATGTTATTTAGTACACGTTTTTGGTATCATCTTGAGTAACATCTTTGATACGAATGTTCAAACAACTTGAGACCAATAAGAAGAACAAAATTTGAAGGTAGAAGATGATACATATTTTATAAGAAAAGTTAAAAACAAAGTTAAGGTCAACGCATATGTTGAAGGTAACTCTTCTTACAATGCAGGATGGATAACTATCAAGTCACGATTTCCTCTATCATTTTCGTCTTTTCAATTTTTAAGTCTTCGATCTAAGGAGGACAAACACTTTTAATCTTTTATTCCTCAACTTCGATATTTAAACTTAGTTGTTGATCTCAAGTGGTGGAGGTATCTACAAAGACACACAAATGTTCAAGTTAGTATCATATTAATAGTTTGTTCTTTGAAGGATAATTGATAACATCCCATTTTTGTTAGTTTTGCTTTTATAAAAATGACTTGTTAGTCTTAATAAATTTGTTTTTATATAGTGTTAGTGGTCAAAACGCATGGCTTAACTTAATGCCACGAGGCTAAACTGAAGCACGAATGGCTGACCTAGCTAACATATCTTGAGGAGAAGCTCTTATTAGTTGCACCTGGTTTGAACGACGAAGGTAAGCTAGGACGCGATGGAGGCTCGAGAGCAAGACCACCAAGAGAAGATTGAAGAATGGCAAGTTGGTGCACATACGGGAAGGAATCTTAGCCAAATAAAAAAGTGAGTTAGGTGGCCTTGGGGTTTAATTTGTTGGCTGCAAGAGTAGAGCGCGAGGTCGAGGTTTGTTAGAGGTTTTTATCGATATAAATGGAGAGAATCAGGTTTTGGAAAGGGGGATTCGCAATGTTTTAGAGGGTTAGGCAAGGATTTAGTTTTTCTCTTTTTTTGTGAGAGAGAGCCATTATAAAAGGTGAGGGTTTCTTGTTCCGGTGAGCACAAAGTGGCCGACGGGATTGGGACTCCTTCATTGTGCAAGGCATCTTTGCTTGGTTCAATCACGAGCACAAAGTGATCAGGGAAGTTCAGAGTAAAATTTACTTGTACTATTTCATTTTTTTATAACTCTCGTGATGTTCGTTTTCCATTTGTGATGAAATACAAAGTGCAATTTCTACTTTCCAGCTTTGAGCTTTATTTCATTTAAGTTTAATCTCTTTTATGCCTTTCATATTTTACTTGTTAGTTTCGTTCCTTCAATTTTAGTTTATGCTTTCAAGTTTTCGATTCAGTTTTGTGTTGATTTTGCACATATTTTTGTGTTTTCTGATGGAGACCATATGACCCCAAAGTAGGATAGCTTTTCGAGAGGTCTTCTGAAGTGCAAAGGAGTTTATAGTTATTCATTGGAACAATTTTAAGAATGCACTTCCTTTACTATTTTTTTTTCATTTCATTCCATCTAGTTAATGATCAAATCATGGCATTGAGCTTATCCCATGGCTCTAATTTGTGTTTTAAGTTGAGTTAGTATAAATATTCATGCATATTTCTATTTCATATATTTGCTCAACTTTTAGTTCCAAGATGTAATAGTAAATAAATTTAGGATAATTATATGCATTACATAGTTGATTATGCATAAGTAGAGTCAACATCTAATATAGTGTCAACTGCATTTTTGCTTTTGCTTCATTTTCCCCATTTGCATTGTTTTTATTTTTTTAGCAAGGGTAGCTATATAATCTAAGCTTAATACGCACCATTTCCATGAATTTGACCCAAGTCTTCTTCCTTATATTACTTTAAGGGGAAACTTGGTTTTGTTGGCCTTAATGCGACTAGAGGCAATCTAGCAGTAATCTAGTTCATAGAAAATTCACCCCTTTACCGTGGGTGTTTACCAATTTATAGCATTTCTTATTGGATTTTTACTCTTCAAGTGATTAAGGGGGCCCAATTATGCATAATCAGGATTTAGGTTTTGCTTTGTGTCTAATCCCTGTTTAGCTATGTTAATCGTTGGTTGGTTTCTCAGCCATGTGAGCCGAGAAAGGGCAATGGAAATATTCGTGAGGTTGAGGATATATTTATGTTGGAACTGTTTTGCCTGGTTAAATAGGTTCAGGGTATGCCGAGAGGCCAAATTGGAGATGTCATGGTATTTAATGGTTAGGTGATTGTGTAGAATGTTGTCTAATAGTTGAGTGAGTTCAGCTTTGTGTCGAGAAGTCGAGAAGTCGATGAGCTAAGTAGTTGTGTAGTATATTGCCCCCCAAACTCAAGTAAGTACACAGATTCTTGAAAGAAAATCTCTTTCATTGCCTGGTTCTCATCATATACATACAGTATACTAATATTTAAGCAAAAGCAACAATTGTAGAAGTCTAAGTCAAGACCTTGAAAAAAGCATAAGCTTCACGAGCCCTTTCCACCACCACCACTAATATCAATTGTCCATGTTCTCTCTCCAATGCTTATCATGGTGTTCACAATTAGTTCTTATTTTATCACTCTTGACATCATGTGAACTATGTTCGATGAGTATGACATGCTACAAACTCAGAAGATGGAGAAGATGACAATGTTTTTGTTTAAGTACATGTGTTAGAATATGTTGCAATTATTAAGCTTTCAAAAAGCCTCAAGACTATTCTCCATATAGCTTGTAGCACCTTCTCAAATAAACAATCCAACCCTCATCTTCTCAACATTTGTTGCCTTCCAATTTTACACTTAATCAACGATTGTCACTACCAAATTCACCAAAGTAGTGATGTCGAAGCTACCTCCAACATTTATTTATGAAAAAAGGGAGAGAACATATATTCTTTGATGCATAGTGTAGTATATAAGGTAGTGTAATCTTCCATACTTTTGTATAAATAATACTATTTAGATGTATATGTTTTTATTGCATCAAACTCGCAGCAGGGATGTGTCTCTATCTTTACTTTGTTGTAACATACTACATCATTTAGCACACAAGTAGAACAAACAACACAATAAATTTTATAGTAGTTTACCCACACTCGTAAGCTATGTCCAGTTCTTCCTTAAGCAAATTGCTTATAAGGTTATGTTAAATAATTAATTGATTACATTGAATACAAGAATCACTCCTAGTTGTCACGAATACACAAACCAATCTTGGTTAGACCATTTGAACCTACCCTTGATATTAAGACCTCTCACAAGTAAATAACACTATCAAAGAGAACACAGTTTAAGATCACTAGGTTTACCTCACAAAGTGAAGAATTACAAAGGCTTACGCACACCCACAATGCTAGAACGTCACTTAGAATATTGAAGGAATTGTAGATTGTAGATATGCATTTTTCATCTTTGTCTTATGTCCTTTATATAGACTTACAAGATGATTGTTCCAAATGCATTTTAGCTATAAGATTTGATCTTTGCTTGATCTTGTTCTTCAATTAGAATCTTCATTTGCATTTGATCTAGATGCTTTACATAAAAAGATATAATATGAATCTTCAATTGAACTTTAGCCTTTATTATGTTAATAAAATAATTCAAAATAGATTTGCATATATGATAATTAATCACAATTAAACAAAAATTTAGATATTTTTGTTTGCTTAAGTGAATGATCATTGCAAGGTTTGTCATAAAACATTTCTAAACATAGAATATAGGTGTCTAAGATGATGTTTTAAACACTTAATTTTTATTTAATTTTTTTATCTTTATGACTTGATTTTTATTTAAACTCACATTAAGAATACTTACGTCTATTAAACAAAAACTTAGATACCTTTGTTTCCTTAAGCGAATGATCATTGGACTGTTGTCATAAAGCATTTCCAAACAAAGAATATAGGCGTTCAAGATGATGTTTTAAACACTTAATTTTTATTTAAAATCCTCTTTATCTTTACGATTTGATTGTTATTTAAAATCACATTAAGAGTACTTAGAATCAGTGTAGTAAGTATCGTACGATCCACGATATGATGTGATATAGGTGATTGGCGATACAAATCACATGTTGTATCATTTTTGTTCATGAATCGTGTTCGATACGATACGATACATACCTGAATCGTATGAATCGTGATTCGAAACACGATATGGGTTGTATTTGGTTTTTGAATGGGGTTGGGTCGACCCATCCATTTGAAACCCTAATTTTTTTCCCTTTTGTATTTTATCGCGCTGATTAACGTTACTCTCTTCTTCTAACATCATCTCCTTCACGTTTCCTACTCCTCTTGTCTCTCTTATCTTCTCTCCTTTTTCTTTCCTTCCTTCGTTTCCATCTACGTCTGAACGAGACACAAGTACCGATGATCGCGTCGTGGTCATGTGGTTGCGTAATTGTAGTGTGATGGTCGTGCAGTGTTTTGGTGATGTTTGCGTAGTGTTCCGTCGGTGTTCGCACAATGTTCTGATGGTGTTCGCACTTCTAGAGTTTATGTGCAATGTTCTCGTGGTGTTGGTACAATAATCTCGCGGTGGTCGCGCTGTGCTACTGTGGTAGTCACGTAATGTTGTGATGGTGGTCGCGCGATGCTGCGGTGGTGCTGTGTTGTGGTGTAGTGTCCTCTGTTTTGTGCAGGGAGTTTCTCACGTTTTAGGTTCTATTTTTGTGCTTCAGACATGAGCAAATCAAACACAAAACGAGTAGTTGATATTACATGGAATTACTATGATAGTGTTCCACCAAATAGATTACAAGTGAAGTGTAAGTTTTGTTCTCATACTTGTTGGTGTGGCATAGCAAGGATGAAACAACATCATGCTGGGACAAAGAAAGATTTCATTCCTTGTTGTAGTGTTCCAGATGAGATGAAGGAAATCTTTGTAAACATGTTGAAAGGTAAAGAAAAAAAATAGAGGATGACATGTTTGATTTAGGAGACAAATCAAGAAAAGTGACAAAAGGAAAGAGTGATCTTCAGTAAATGACTATCAATGCATCTTATATGAATAGAGAAGATGTAGTTAGAGAAATTTGCAACTACATTTATGGTAATGCATTGCCATTTAATATTGTAAGGAGCCTTCTTTTCATCCAAATGTTAAAGGCAGTTGGAAAGTATGGCAAAGGTTTGAAGCCACCTTCTTATCATGAGGTGAGGGTTTCCTATTTGACAAAAGTTGTGGATAATGTTCAACAAAGTTTACAAAAGTAAGGTTGATTGGGAAAAATGGGGATGCACGTAATTGATGTGTGATAGTTGGACATATGGGAAAGGAAGATCACTCACAAATTTTCTTGTGAATAACCCAAGTGGGACTATTGTTTTGAAGTCTATTGATACTAGTGATGTTATTAAAGATGGAAAAAAGTGTTTGAGTTGTTGGACAACATGGTGGATGAAATTGGAGAGGAGTATGTTGTCCAAGTAGTTACAGATCGAGCTTCTAACCTTGTGGCAGCTGGGAAAATGTTAATGGAAAAGAGAACCAAATTATTTTGGTTCCCATGTGCAACACATTGTCTGATCTAGTGCTTAAGGATATTGGAAAGCTTCCAGTATTTTACAATACCATTTACCAAGCAAAGAAAATGACCACTTACATTTATAGGCATGGGTTCTTAATTTGTTAGAAAGTTCTCTAATGGAAGGGAATTAGCAAGGCCAGTTGTCACTCATTTTTCTACTTCTTATCTTACATTAAATTGTATTATGCAACAAAAGAATGCTCTTAGATCATTGTTTGCTTCAGAGGAATGGGCAACTAGTCCACATGCTACTAAAACTGAGGGTAAGCAAGTGTTGAATCTAGTGTTGAGTGATGATAGATTTTGGAGGTCAATCACCTATTGTTTAAAATGTGTGATTCCACTTGTGAAAGTACTGAGGTTGGTAGATGGTGGTGCAAAACCAATTATCTCTTATATTTATGAAGCAATGAATAGAGTCAAGGAGCAAATTGCTGAAAATTTCCAAGTGATAAAGACAAGGTATAAAAAAGTGTGGAAAATTATTGACACTAGGTGGAATCTTCAACTACATAGGCCTCTCCATGCAACAACCTATTATCTCAATCCTAGGTAAGCTAATCACACCCAAACTTGTCCTATCAAGTAGCATTGTATTCCTTGTTCTCATCAAATTATTTTTTATTGTCTTAGATATCGCTATGACAAAAAATTCAATATGGATAGGGAGGTATTGATTGGTTTATATGAAACATTTGGAAAAATGGTTTTGGATATAGACACAAGAGTTGCAATTGATCAACACCTTGAAAAGTTCAAGGGAGCTAAGAGGCTTTTTGGAATGGACATGGCAATAGCTACTAGAAACAAGAAACAACCCGATAATGAAATTACTTTCATTACCATTTTTATATGATTTATAATTATAATTTTTAATTACATTACATTATGATTCAATACTTCTTTATTTTGACAACTCTTTGGTGGGAGTTATGGTGGAGAAGATAAAGAGTTGCAAAAGATAGCCATGGAAATTTTGAGCCTTAGTGTAATATTCTAACTGGATATTACGGATTTAAATAATAAAATAAAATAAGAAAATAAAAATTCATTAATTATAAATCTATTTCCAAAAAATGCGGGAAATTTCAAACTCTATTCAATCATAATATAACTGAATTCAACTTATAAAACTTAAATATAATATCCAAGTTTAATGATATAAAGTATTACAACTGATTCCAAAACATATTAAATAAAACTTTGTGAAATCTTTATCCCAGATTAGCCCCGCTTCGGCTCTATGTCTCACTAGATCCACCTGCAACATCATCTGCTCCCGTGCACCGGGCACACGATCATTACCAACACAAGCAGATAGGGTGAGCTAATAGGATAAACATATATACAACACACACACACATATATATATATATATATATATATATATATATATATATATATATATATATATATATCTCATAATCACACCAAAGGAATTCCATCCTTTTGATTTCATATCACATGGCTACAATCATGTTAATCGTGTTCTACGTCTTCTAGTGAGTACCTCAAGATGTCTTGCTATCATACCTATCGACCACAACCGATAGAGCACGTGCAGGAAACCATGCTACGGATCACACACCATAACGCTAGGTGGAGTTTCCAATACGAACATAGCTTGTAACGTCCCAAGACTACCAAACTCGTTAGCTAATTACTGAGGAGGGCAATCTATCTAGACCCATCCGTGCGGGCCACAACCAGCACACTCACACCGATAACACGCGCCAACCTGAGCCACAACTCAAGAGTTCCTCGTGTCCATCCGCCATCCCGAGCCACAACTTGAGGGATGTCATTTCGAGCCACAACTCAAGGAATGCCACGTGCTTAACCCCTATCCCAAGCCACAACTCAGGGGATACGTTCCGAGCCACAACTCAAGGAACACCAGCAAGCCGACCTTTAAGGTATCATTGAAGCCTTGTAGATCACACACGTCAATAGTAAGAACACCAATACTGTTGCACGCTTCCAGACCGCTTGGCGAGGGACGTGTACCGCCTATGAAAATACCCACTCTGCAGACCCCGCTTGGCGGACCTACCCTCACTGACAGGCGCACGCATTCCAGGAGCCCACTGACGCAACAGCTATTGCTTGGCGGGACCACCTTCATCATCAGGCGCTACTTGCACCAGAACGTCACTGTTTCGTGGTTATCGCCTGGCGATTCAAACCCCGCCGCCAAGCGCTACACCAGTAACATACATCTGATTGCTTTTGCACAATTTTAGCTAAGTCCCAACACTTTAGTCCTAACACTTTAGTCCTGTAACACCATGCATCCAGGTTGTTGAATCCTCTTATATTTGTCTTAATAATTATATTTATACCTTATGCATTAACCAATATCATTCACAACTTACAAAGTGTGTTATCCTTCAATTCTCTTTAAGAATTCAACTTCCCACTAAATTGAATACAAAATCATTGGCTCTCAACCAATTTAACTGTCATTTCTTTGCCTATTACAAGTGTCTATTGTACCTGCTCATCACATCATTTCTACATTAAGGCATCCCCTTTTGAATCATAATATTGGTAATCCTTACCCATATTCATCCTTAATTTAGTGACAGGCTTTCCATAAATATTAAGAACACAAAATCTCACACAATTAAATTTAGTACCAAGAGAATCCAGTCCTTTAATAGTCCAATTTACTTTAATACTTAAACATCTTCTATGGCTTCTCTCCCTTAACCTCACAAGTCATAAGTCCCTTTCCATTACCACAAGTTTTCGGTTTAGTCCAATCCCCCTAGTATTTCCAATCCCACAATTTCATCACCCGTGACCCAATTTAGTTTCCCAACCACACTTCGCACCCAAAACTCACCAATATGCAACTCTGGTGTGGCGCCTAGCGGCAGCCAAGGTGCCGCCAAGTAGTTCCTGCAGTTTCTAGGAACCCCAAATTTCTCCATGCCCTACGAACCTTAACCCATGCACACAACTCTGATTTCAATCAATTTCACAACTCCATAGCATATGATTCCCATTCCTAACGCATTCATTCACTCTTTCCAGTACAACTAAACCACCAATTTTCCTTAGGATAACAAAACCCCAATTTCCATCCCTAAAAGCATCTCTCCACTATTCCATTCAATCATGCCCTCAATTACGTGAAATTAATTGACGTTTGACATCAGAACATCCTTTAACCATTAAAATTAGCTTTCCCTCCGATCAAAATCATCCCAAAACCTAGAAAACACCAAAATCGAGCCTACATGGCTCGCGTCGCCTAGCGGTTCAATCCCCACTGCCATGCCATTCATCAGAGAAACCAGAATTGGGTAACCCACTAAGCGTCGCCTGACGGACAGTCTCGTGCCGCCAGGCGGTTCCATCTTTGGAACCCAGAATTAACATAGCAATGATGAGTCGCCTGGCGGGAAAAATTTCAGAAACCCAAAATTTATAAGATAAACAGTATATATACACATTCAAATAACATGCTTTTCATACAAATAAACTATACACTTAAAGAAACGGGTTTAGCTCCCATAACTTGGAATTTCCTTGCTTAAAATATAATGCTAGAGTCCCTTCCTTGATCACCAATGGTTCCTCTAAATTCTCCCACGGTCCAACTCCTCAATTCCACTCACTAGCCACTCTTTTTCTTTGATTTCGTGCACCTTATAGCAGCCCCAAATGTACAAACTCAAAACCCTTCTTTTTTCTCTTAATTAGTCTTCTTTTCTCTCTTAATTAGTCTTTTAATGGGGTCTTAATGGTAGATTAAATCCCAAAACGAAAATTGGTTTAAGTGGTTGATAATTGCCATTCAATGGTTCATTATGGGCTGTTTTCCAGCCTCTCTTGGCTACTAGGGTTTTCCTTTGCCCTTTCACATTCATGCCAAAGGAATTTTTGGCAAAAAGAAAGTTTTGTTTGGATTCACCAAGGTTCAAACCCATACCCTACCAAAGTCAAATCAATGCACAATCATTCAACCAATTCATGTTTCGTGATAATTCATATATATTCCTATGATTATATTGTCACTTAACATGATCAAGTATATTATCAAAATAATAATAATTTAAATAACATACAGTTGGCATACATAGGACTCAAATTGAAGTCCTTTCACACAATTAAGTACTCTCAACCATTTGAGCTAGTACTTTTCTACGTCATACAAGTCAGAATTAAATGTCATAAAGGCTCCCACTACCTGTATTTATTAATTAATTAATTTGCACAGGTCTTACACTTAGATGTAGTGCAACAAGGTATGAAAGGAATTGAAGTACATTTGACCAAGTTCATACTAAGAGAAGAAATAGATTGGAACAACAAAGATTAAATGCTCTTCTCTATGTAAAATACAATCTCCAACTTGAGCTGAGACAAAAGACTAGAGAAGGCAAGGGGGAAACTTATGATCTCATATGTTTGTCGAATATAGAATCGAATGATGAATGGATTACTGAAAATGAAAATCCTTGCTTACCTATTGAAGATGGAGCTCCAAGAAAAAAAAAGGAGGAAGAGAGGTAATTATTTCTATTCACAATTTGTAGAGTTAAAACTTAATGTTCAACAAACTACAACTAAACTCTATTTGTTTTTGTTTTGGTAATATAGGTCCTAGAAAATTAAATGAAGGGTAATATAACACCAATACAAAAGGAAAATCCATAGTAGGAGATGAGGAAGAAATTGAAGATATTAATGAAGGGAACACACACACACACACACA